>MPLZ02002043.1_pt1 | contig 32691 bp, 29 predicted proteins | sample 1617311 | NCBI WGS metagenome assembly MPLZ02 (sample SAMN05944806, study PRJNA350692) | marine metagenome | biome: marine; feature: ODZ; material: water; isolation source: 160 m water sample filtered on 0.2 um supor filter | place: Pacific Ocean | collected 2012-04-08 | depth 160m m | reverse complement strand
TTACATGAACCTGGGCGCGCACGATCTTCTTCTCCGCCGCAAAGGTCTTCCGATAGTAACGGGGCGGAGGAAGGTGGAGCTGAAGGGGATTTCGATGCAGAGGTTGTCCATCCTTGAAGGCAATCCACTTGGCCTTCCAGTTCCCGGCGCCAAGAAGGCCCATCGTGAAATGACCGCTCTCACTCCAGGGAGAGGCGACATCCTTCTCGTCCCAGGCCTGAATCTTCCAGAAGACCCGCTGCCCGGACTGGAGGGGCTTTTCCCCCTTATAGAAAATGAGGTAGTTGCTGGAACTCCTTGTCTTCCCCGTATCCCACAAGTCGCCCTCATTACGGGCCAGGGTGGCTTCGGAACTGGCCGCCAGGATACGGTAGGCCCGCTGGGATTTCCCTTTTCCCTCCGTCCTGAAAAGCCAGCTCAAGCGGGGGACCTCCGCGTGCAGACCGGTTGGGTTTACCCGGTGCTCACAGGTCAGATCCGTTACGACCAGATTCTCGCCAAGAAGCGGGAGGATCAGCAGGACGTTGAGGAGGAGGATTGGTGCTCTCATGCGATGGAGGCAATGACGCCGGGGCGCGAGCTAGGGAACAGCAGGTTTCATTGATGGGCAAGAACGTCCTGCCTCCTGAGACCCGGACCGGATTCTCCCGGTGCCGCCCCGGCAAAAAAAACCTGCCGGTCTTTCGACCGGCAGGTAAAAAACGACTAGTATCTGGTTCTGAGAACCTTCGCGCCTTAGCGCCTGCGACGGATCAGGAGCGAGAGCCCAGCGAGACCAATGAGAAGGCTGCTGGAAGGCTCCGGAACGGGAACAAGGGCAAGGGCCGCATTCTGGGTAGGAATAGGTCCTGGCTGGAGCGTGAAGGTCTCAAAATTGCCAAGAAGAACCTCAGCGGTGTTATTGACGTTCACGGTCTGCACTGCAGGCTCGGAACCGGGAAAGTTCCCAACTCTGAGCACAGCTGCCTGGGTGGAGCTTGCCAGATCACCACCGTTCCCGAGAACGAGGTAAATAGGAGCTCCGGCCCATGCGGTGCCTGTAATGTCGCTTCCTTCGTTGGAGATACTGTAGGTCCCGTTGAAGGGCGCATTGTTAACTGCTCCAGTGGCACCGTCATAAACGGTGAAAACGGCTTCAAGGGCGCCCGAAGTGAGGGTAGTGGTGTTCCCGTTGAGCCCGCTTACATCGGAAATCCTTCCGATGGCAGCGAACCCGCCGTCAACAGCGTCCCCCGTATTGTCAACGACCGACTGGGTATTCACCGGTCCTGCGTTGTTTGTCACCGTGACGCTGGCGCCAAAGGCGGAGACAGACGTCAGGGCGATAATAGATACTACGTGCTTCAGTTTCATAGTGGTGTGTAATGAGTGGTTGGTAAGGGAAGGGTTTCCGGTGAGCAGCGGGTTCAAACCCCTCAGTGCTCGCCAGAAAAGTCCCAAATTAAAGATCCTCGTAATACGCCGGCGGGGTAACAGGTGCATTGAAGTCTGCACCAGTGCCATTCTGGCTGATGATGATGCCCGAGGTCAGTTCGACGTCCGTACCACTGGCGAAGGTGGCGGAGTTAAGCCATCCATCGAACCCGGCGAGGGTCGAGTAGAAGTACTGGTCATATCCGCTGGCGTCTGCCTTGGGGAGATAAACCGTGTCAGCCTCGGTGGGGTCTGCGGCGGCGGAACCCGTCACGCTGTTGGCAAGACCACTGTTGCCGAGGGTGGAACCCACGGGATAGGCGGTGCCAAGGTAGGTGAAGGCCTCGCTGACGGGGAGGTTCGTGCTGGTCGTCTTGACCATGCCGGTCACGACCAGCGAGATGTCCTGGGCTCCCTTCTCGTTGACGATGATTCCGTCAACATAGTTGAGGGGCAGGCCACTGGCATCAGCGAAGGTGGATGCATCCAACCAGCCGTCAAAGCCGGCGAGGGTGGAGTAGAAGACCTGGGTGAAGCCCGCTCCGTTCGGAACGTAGATGGTGCTTGCCTCGGTGGGGTCGGCGGCGGCGGAACCTGTGAGGCCCGCGGAGTTGTCGGCCCCGAAGATGTCAGCAATCGTCTTGGCCGCGCGGATGGTGTAATCCGTGGCATCGTCAGCCGCGACACCGGCGAGACCGGTCAGGTCGTTGTTGCTCCAGCTGTCCACTTCAATGACGGTGCCTTCGGAAGCCGTGGCGCCGGTAATCTCGACGAGGTAACGGGCTCCTGCGGTGAGGACGTCGGTAAAGTTGACATCGGCGTCGCTCAGGCTTGTCGCGGTCTGGGAATCAAATGTTCCAGAAACCACCTGGGGTTCATGGAGACGAATTCCGAGGACATTGAATTTGCCTGCGTTGATCGTGAGGGTTTCGTAACCGCCTGCGCCTGATACTGCTTCCTGCGAGAGGGCAGTGCCGGCGAGGAAGCTAAGCGAACCGGCCGCGAGGACCGCTTTCTTTAGTGTCGTTGCTTTCATGGCTATTGGATGACTCTGATATAGGTCGTTTTTGTTTTTAGGAGTGTGTTCTCAGTTTCCGCAGGCAATCCACCTGCAAAATAGCTACCGTAGGGGCACCCGGTCAATTTTTTTTTAAGAGATCGGAGAAAAAACAAATTAGCTAAACCGAAGGATCCCGACGTTCGTTAATTCCCTCTATTTTAACCTATTATAACTTATCGAGGCCTCAAAAATTTCCTCTATAAATACCCCAAAAGGCAATCTGTCGAACCTGTGACCCCGAATTGAGGCCGAAACGAACCAATCTCGATAGTTTTTTGGCGCTATGGAGCGCCTCCCCGGGGCCTGCGAGGAATTTTACCAGCAGCTCATTTCGCGGAATATTTCCAACCGTTCAAGGAGCTCCAATTCGGAGAGCTCTTCGATCCTCCGGGTTGAGAAGGCCTCGCAGGTGAAGGAGGCCATCACGGTGCCCCGCACCACCGCATCCCGAATCTGCTCGAAGCGGTAGTCGGTGGTTCCGAGGGAGGCGAGATATCCCGCCATGGCACCCAGAAAGGTGTCCCCGGCACCGGTCGGGTCGGCCACCTCGGAAAGAGGGAAGGCCCCGCAGCGAAACAGGCCATGATTGCATTCCGGAGGCGCGAAGAGAATGGCACCGAACTCGCCCAGTTTGATCACCACATATTCCGGACCCTTTGCTCGCAGAAGATTCCCGGCGGTCACCAGGTTGGTGGACCCGGTATACTCACGAGCCTCGGTCTCATTGATGACCAGAAGGTCAATCCCGGCAAGAACCTCCTCGAGTTCCTTGCGGGCGATCTCGATCCAGAGGTCCATGGTATCTGCCAGCACAAAGCGGCCGGGGGCCGTGCATTGAGCAAGCATTTCCAGCTGGTTGGCCGGCGCCATGTTGGCCAGCACCACTACCGGGGAAGCGGCCAACTCGGAAGAGAGGCCAACCTGCCAGTTCTGCAGGACATTGACCGCCACGTTGTGGGTGGTGCGGTCGTTCATGTTCTGGTGATACTCCCCACTCCAGGTGAAAGAGGCGCCGTCGGACCGGTCCACTCCCCCGAGATTGACTCCATGCCGTTCGAGCATGGCGAGATGCTCAGGCGGATAGTCGCTGCCGACGACCCCGACAAGATGAACCGGATCGGTGAAGTAACTGGCAGCCAGGGAAGCGTAGGAAGCCGATCCCCCAAGAAGATTTGTCGCTTCATCAGTGGGCGTCTTGACATTGTCGATAGCAATGGAGCCACCGACCAGGAGAGGGAGGGTATCGGACATGGGCACGGAGTTCGGACTCAATCCCGCGAAGATTCAAGCCCGATATTTCCCGCCGGAACCCCGGGGGTCTGCTCCCCGAGTCGCTCCCGTACCCCGCGACAGCACTCCGCAATATCGGGCGCCTGCAGGAGACCGGAAACGATGGCCACGCGTCGCGCCCCGGAGGCCAGCACCTCATCGAGATTGCCGGGCTTGATCCCCCCGATGCAGAAAACCGGAATCTGCCCGCCGACGGTCTCCTCGATCTCTGCAATGTCGTTGAGTCCGATGCCGGGGCGCCCTTCCTTGGTCGGTGTGGGGAACAGTGGACCGAACCCGATGTAGGAGGCGCCCTCCCTGAGGGCCGCCCACGCCTGAGAGGGGGTGTGGGTGGAGCGGCCCACCAGCGATCCCGCGGGCAGGCTGGCCACAGCTTCCGCCAGATCCCCGTCCTCCTGGCCGAGGTGTACACCATCGGCACCCGCCTCCAGCGCAACGTTCACGAAATCGTTCACGATGAGAGGCACCTCCCTTGCACGGCAGAGCGGGACGAGCCGTTGCGCGATCCTGAGGATGGCGGACTCCTCATGGTTCTTGGCGCGCAGCTGGAGGATATCGACCCCGCCTTGGAGGAGTGCCCCGGTCACCGACTCGCAGTCACCGGGCGAAATGTAACCAAGGTCCACAATGCCGTAGAGCCGGGCCTCGCTCTCTCTTCGCTGGCTCCGGCCATTCATTCGGTCCGGGCCTCACCGTCACGCGCCTTGAGATAGCGCTCCACCCACCCGATATCGTAGCGGCCCTCAATAAAGTCGGGGTGATTCACGATCACCTGCTGGAAGGGGATGGTGGTATTGATCCCTCGAATCATGAACTCCGAGAGGGCGCGCCGCATCCGGGCAATAGCCACATCCCGGCGCGCACCCGTCACGATGAGTTTCGCGATCATGGAATCATAGTAGGGAGGCACCGTGTAGCCGGCGTAGACATGTGTGTCGACACGCACACCCTTACCCCCCGGGGCGTACCACAGCGAGATGTTGCCCGGGCTCGGCGCGAAATTGTTGTAGGGATCCTCGGCATTGATGCGGCACTCAATGCTGTGCCCGCGGGGTTGCGCGTTGCAAACATGGGAAGAGAGTGGTTCGCCGGCCGCCACGCGAATCTGTTCCTTGATGAGTTCGCACCCCATCACTTCCTCCGTTATGGGATGTTCCACCTGAATCCGCGTGTTCATCTCCATGAAGTAGAAATTCTCCGCAGCTTCATCGACGAGGTACTCGATGGTCCCCGCGTTCTCGTAGCCGATGTTCTTTACCAGTTCGACCGAGGCTTCCCCCATGGCCTTGCGCATCTTCGGGGTAAGAAGCGGACTGGGGCACTCCTCGATGATCTTCTGGTTGCGCCGCTGCATGGAACAGTCGCGCTCCCCGAGGTGGGCCACGTTCCCCTGGGAGTCTGCCACCACCTGGAATTCGATGTGGTGGGGATTGAGCACGAGTTTCTCGAGATAGCAGTCCCCGTTGCCGAAAACAGCCTGGGCCTCGTTGCTCGCGGCCCGGTACTGGTCGAGGAACTCCTCCTCTTTCAGGGCCGGGCGCATTCCTTTCCCTCCCCCACCCGCGGTGGCCTTGATCATGACCGGAAATCCGATCTTCCGCGCCGCGGCGAGGGCGTCGCCTTCGCTCGCCATCAGCCCCTCCGTCCCGGGGGTGACCGGCACGCCATACTTGGTGGCGGTGGCACGGGCGGTGTTCTTGTCGCCCATGGCACGAATCAACTCCGCGGAGGGCCCGATGAACTTGATCTTGCAGCTCTCACAGATCTCAGCGAAGCGCGGATTCTCCGAGAGAAACCCGTAGCCCGGGTGGATGGCGTCCGCCTGGGTCACTTCGGCGGCCGCAATAATGCGATCGGGCTTCAGGTAGCTGTCCTTGCTTGGCCCCGGCCCGATGCACACTGCCTCGTCGGCCAACTGTACGTGCAGGGAATCGATGTCAGCCTCGGAGTATACCGATACCGAGGCCACCCCCAGTTCCCGGCAGGCCCGGATGATGCGCAGCGCAATCTCGCCGCGGTTGGCTACGAGGACTTTGGAAAACATCGCGAAAGGATGGTGGAATCGGGAAAACCCGCGGGAGGAAGATACGCGAACGGATCAGGTCACGCGAAAAAGAACGTCCCCATACTGGACCGGCGAGGCGTCCTCTACACAAATCTCCGAGATCGTCCCGCTGACTTCCGCCTTAATCTCGTTCATCACCTTCATGGCCTCAATGATGCAGAGGGTCTGCCCTTCGCTGATCCGGTCTCCCACCTTGACGAACTCGTCTGCCTCCGGCGCGGGTTTGCGGTAGAGGGTCCCCACCATGGGCGACTCGATAACCTCCCCGCTCTCGACCGGTGCCTCGCCGTCCTCAGCAGCAGGTGCCACCGGAGCCCCCGGGACCGCAACCGGAGCTGCCGGGGCAATGGCGAGTCCCCCAAGAGCCTCGCGAATCGCTTCCACGTCCGTCCCCTTCTTCAATTTCAAATTGAAGTCCTCCTTCTCCAGATGGAAAAGGCTGAGCCCTTGCTCTTCCATGAGCTCGACGATTTTGCGAATTTCCTCCAGGTCCACAGCGCGCGCAGGTGAGTTGGCAGCAGAGTCAGGGTCCGCGCTGGGCGGGTCAAGCGCCAAGCAAGCGGTGATTGGGGATTGGGTGTCCGGGAATTGGGCCTTAGTTTGCCCCCGTGAAATCGACGTTGCGCCCTGCTGAACCGGGGGAGATCATCCCCGAGGATTATTTTCGGCGGCTCACTCCTGCCGAGTTGTTCACAACGGGGGCCCCGCTGGAGGTCGACCTGGGATGCGGAAACGGCACTTTTGCCCTCGAAATGGCGCAGCAGTTTCCGGACCGGAACTTCCTGGCGGTCGAGCGCCTGCTGGGGCGGGTACGCAAGATCTGCAAGCGGGCTTCCGAGACCGGGCTCAAAAACCTGCGCGTGCTCCGGCTGGAAGCGCGCTACACCGTCGAATGGCTCCTCCCCCACGCCTCCGTCAGCCGGCTGCACCTGCTCTTTCCCGACCCCTGGCCCAAAGCCAAGCATCACCGCCGCCGTCTCGTGCAGCGCGACTTCCTTCACGCGCTGCGCAAGGTCCTCGTCCCGGGTGGGGAGTTTCTCTTCAAAACCGATCACGAAGACTACTTCGAGTGGGCCAGGGAAGAGCTCGCGCTCTTCGATCACTTCGAATCCCTTCCCTGGGATGAAGGGGCCGACAAACTTTCCTTCTACCCCCAGACTACCTTCGAGACGCAGTGGCGAGCCGAGGGCCGCGCCGTCCACCAGCTCCGCATGCGCAACCCGACCGCCTGAGAGACCTACTTGCGCAGGATCATCCGCTTGCTCGGATTGCGGAAGCTCCGCAGCTCCAGTTCTCCGTCGCGGAACTCCATCATGACCGCCCCGGTTTCGCCCTGGCGCCAAAGGGCGATCCCCGCTCCCCTCACCGCCTCTGCCCAACGCTCGGGCACCCGTTCGGAAAGGGGATACCGGTCCTCCTCCGCCACGATCACGGCAGGATCGACCGCCTGCACAAATTCCATGATGCCCGAATAGTCGGAACGGTGACGCCCCATGATCCAGAGGTCGCAACTCAGATCCACCCCACTCTCCAGCATTTCCTTCTCGGTATCGAATCCAGCATCTCCGGTGATGAGAACCCGCCAGCCGCGCCAGTGAAGGCGCATGACCATGCAGCGATCATCCGCCCGACTGCCATGTTCCCGGTCGGCTACGCGCAACACTTCCAGTTCCGCTCCGTCCCCCAGGGGATACCGTCTTCCCGCTTTCCCAAGGTGCACCCGACAACCTGACTCGGCGGCCCCCTGCACCAGCTCCCGAAAAGCCGGACTGGCAGCCTGCTCAACAGGGAGGAGGAGCTGCCGGGGTCCATAGTGGGGCACGGCCAAGGCCAGCCCCCCTGCGTGACCGGTCTCGGGATGGGTCAGGACCATCGACTGTGGAACCGCGCCCGCATCCTTCAGGGCAGGCTTCACCATCCTCCGGAACTGGTCCTGGGCGCCCCCGTCTATAAGCACTCCTTCGCCCGCTCCCACGTAGATCGCAGCATCGCCGTCCCAGAGATCGAAGACCAGCATGCCCCTGGTCCATCCTCCCCGTCCCTGCAGCTCAAAGTGGCTGCCCGGAATCTCCGTCACTTTTTCAGCAATCCGGTATGCCCCTTCCGCCAGCAGTGCATTGCCCCGGTTTGCTCCCGTCTGCAGCGGCTCGGCCACCAGTCCAATCACCACTCCCACGAGGGCCACCGAGAGAATAAGGAAGACCAGCGGCACCAGGAGCATGCTGGCAAACACGGCGGCGGGGGTCACGATCCCGAAATGGTATCCGATCAGGGGCATTGAGCCGAGCCAGGCCGCCAGGGAGACCACCAGCAGGCCCACCACGTACTTGCGCAGCGCAAGGTTCCACTGCTGTCCCCGCGTGTAGAGTGCGTGGGGAAGGAACGGGTCCCCTTCGGTGACAGCCTGCAGCCACCGGGAAAAGAAGGGAGCCACCAGGATAATCATCCCGACCACCACGTAGGACAGTTGGAAGCCGACTTGCGCAAGCTGGTGAGAATCCATGAGAAGCACGGCGGGCAGACTGGCTAGCAGGCTGTTGGCCAGCGAAGGCTGCCGTCTCACCGCAAAGCCAACCAGAAAGACCGAGGCCATGAAGACCGCGCGTAGAGCAGGCGGCCGGAGGCCGGTCACGAAGACATAGCCCCACATGATGGCGAACACGGCCCATAAGCCCCACATCCGCGGCACCCGGAAGACACGCATGAGCATCCAGGCCAGGGCCCCCACCAGGCCCACGTGCAATCCGCTCACCGCGAAGATGTGCATCGTTCCGCTCTTGCGGAACGCACCGTAGTAGTCGGCCCCTTCCGAGCGATCCCCGAGAACCAGCCCCCGAATAAGGATCGCCCCCGCCTCCTCTTCTTCGAGTCCGGATACGATGCGGGCCCGCAATTCGGTGCGTAAATCCCAGGCAAGGCGATGGAGGGTCAGGCTCAGGCGCGGACGGGCCACGATCTCGTGGGTCCCGGCCCGAATCTCACCCGCCAGTCCGTGGCTCCGGATCCAGTTCATCCCGTCGAACTCGGCCGGGTTTCGGGCGGCCGAAGGGAAAAAGGTCTGCCCTCGCAGAAGAAGCACGTCGCCGGGCTTCACCTCGTTGGGCAGATCACGTACCGCAACCAGGGTGCGGCGCAGGCCCCGGGGATTCCGCTCGCTGGCGCTGATCCGGAAAACCGCCCGGGGAAGAAAGCCGCCCCGATCGCGCAAACTAAGAACGGTCCCCTCCACTTCCACCCGCGTGCGGCCATTGGCATGAATCCAGGCTTCCCCATCCGACTGCCGCTGGAGACGGTCGTAGTGGACACCCCACAAAAGGGCCCAGCCCACACATCCTGCCGTCACCATCCAGCGACCCGCCCTTGCGGAGACCAGCATCCCGACCGCGGGCAGGACAAGCCACGGCAGCGTCCACCCGGCTCCCGCACACAAGATTCCCAGACCGCACCCAAGGGCCGGGACGAGGAGCGGCACCCGGGTCAGGAAATGTGCCTCGCCTTTGTTCACAGGCCGGGGCTGTTAGATCGCTCCCAGCTCGCGCAGGCGGTGCGTGGCATTGGCAGAGTGCCGCGTCTCCGGAAAGAGCTCGACCACCTGCTCCAGGATGCTCACCGATTGTGGCTTGTCCTCCTTGTCAACCTCATAGAGCTCCGCCAGGCGGAACATGAAGAAGGCCGTGTCGTTGACACGCCACTCGCGGCTCTCAAGAGCGGTGCGCAGGGTCTTGATGGAGGCATCCGAATCCTCCAGTTTGTCATGCTGGATCTTGGCAATCTCGATCCAGGGAAAACGGTTCTCCGGTTGCGCCAGCGCCACCGCACGATAGGCGGCGATCGCGGCTTCATAGTCGCCTCTCGCGAGGAAGGCCCGCGCATCGTGCATGGGATCGATCTCCACTTCCTCGGCCGACCCGTAGAACATGTGGGTGAAGCGATGAACCAGGTTGGGCAGCATGAAATATCCGAAGACGATGGCAGCGTAGGTTGCCACCACGAGGATGAGAACGATTGCCACCAGGATCTTGGCGCCAGCCGAAACTCCCTGCGGTTCCCAGCCCTCGATCTTTTCCTCTCCATACTTGTCCTCGACGGTCCGGCCCTCGCTCCTGGCGAGTTCCAGCTCCTGCTCAGTCGGGACCTCCTGCGTGATGGGCCCCAACCCGATCATGATCAGCCAGGCCACACAGATGAGGGCAACCAGGATGCAGAGATTTATGATGAACTTGCGATCCATTGATACCGTAGCGCCATAAAAGAAAAACGCACCCGCCGCTGAATGACAATCCCTGAAGGTCCGCCCATTGTGAACAATGGACCTTCGTCAAAAAGCCACGGCTTACACCGTGGCTTTGCCGGGAGCGAGACGGCGGTCTTCAACAGGAACGTGCTCCGTTGAGACCACTGCTTCGCTTCACTTACTTGCCGTAGTCGATGGTGGGCAGTTCCTTGAACTTGGGCAGCGGGCGCAGGGCCGGGGCCTTGGCCTCACCCGTGCAGCAACCGCAGGAGGTCAGGGCCAGGGCGGTCACCGCTACTCCGGCGAGGGCGATCAGTTGAATGAGCTTCTTCATCGTAAGTGTGTAAATGCTGGGCGGGAATCTCAGGGGAGGCTCCCCGCATCTCAAGGCAAAAATCAAGCCCGGGGCCACAAATCAGTGACCCCGGGCTTGCGTTTAAAGCATGCTTACTTTCCGGGCACCACCACGTTCGGCGGCGCTGTGGGGGCAGGAGCACTCCGGTTCGACGCGCAGGATGCAAGTGCCAAACCGGTCAAGGCCGCAAGGACGGCAACGATCTTAGAAAGTTTCATGGTAGAATTTTGTGTGTTTCAGGCTGATCTCCGGAATGGAGAGCATTTGCCCGATGATCAGTGCACCTTAAGCATTATTTCCCAGGTGCCACATAGCTCGGAGGCGCGGGACCCGAATTTGAGCAGGAAGAGAAGGCCAAGGCCCCAAGGGCGGCCACCGCGATCGCGATTACTTTCAGGAATTTCATTGTCTCGCTAGTTATTGGTTCAGGCTAATTGATCAGGCGATGCGCCTGATGAGCTTGAGCATACCCCACGCCAAATTGACCGCAAGCGTGAAAGCACCAGCCCATTCGCCCCTATTTTACGCCTTCCAGCCCGGCTCCCTTCGATCTTTCCGCCTGGGGCACCCTGAAGCGATTTCACTCCCCGGCCACGTTTGGGACTAGACGATCGGGCGCTTTCGACTAATACCCGGCGCGCCATGTCCCATTCCCCTCATGTTGCCCTCGCCGGTGCCACGGGCGCCGTCGGGGAGGAAATGTTGAAGTGTCTCGAGCAACGTGATTTTCCGGTGGGGGAACTCACGCTTTTGGCCTCCGCGCGCTCGGCAGGGCGAAAACTCCGCTTCAGGGACCGTGAAGTCACGGTCCAGGAACTGGGCCATGACTCCTTCCAGGGGGTCGATATCGCCCTCTTCAGTGCAGGAGGCAGTCTCTCCCTGGAATTCGGACCCTCCGCCGCCGCCGCAGGTGCGGTGGTGATCGACAACTCCTCGGCTTTCCGGATGGATCCCGAGGTCCCCCTCGTGGTGCCCGAGGTCAATCCTGAAGCGGCCAAAACCCGTCCCAAGGGCATCATCGCCAACCCAAACTGCACCACCATCGTTACCATCATGGGGCTCAATCCGCTCCACCGGAAGTTCGGACTCAAGTCCGTCATCGCATCCAGCTACCAAGCGGTTTCGGGCAGTGGCCAGGCGGGCATCATGGAACTCTCGGACCAGGTCAGGGCCCTCTCGGAAGGCCGGAACGACTTCACAAGGAATGTCTATCCGCACCAGATCGCCTTCAATGTCATTCCCCATGTCGATCAGTTCATGGATGGAGGATATACCAGGGAGGAACTCAAGATGCTCAACGAAGGGCGCAAGATTCTTGAACTGCCCGATCTGCAGGTGACCTGCACCTGCGTGCGCGTCCCGGTCTACCGCTCGCACTCGGTCTCGGTCACCGCCCAGTTTGAGCGGCCAGTCAGTGTGGAGGAGGCCCGCGTGGCCTACGAGGGCTGCCCGGGCATCCGCGTGGTGGATGATCCCGCAAATGCCCTCTATCCAACCCCGCTCGACACCACCGAGAAGGACGACTGCCTGGTGGGCCGCATTCGTGAGGACATGGTGCTCGAAAATGCCCTCGCCCTCTGGGTGGTCGGGGATCAGGTCAGAAAAGGGGCGGCCTTGAATGCGGTGCAGATCGCGGAATTACTCTGAGGGGAATCGCCGGCAACAGCCCCCAAAAGACCGGGTCCTCCACCTTGATTTCACCAGGATCCGTCTGCCCACATGAATTGGGGGCTTGGGTAATTGGATCCTTGGGTATTTCCTAGGAGCGTGTCCGACCTCAAGGCCTACCTCCGGGAGCAGCAACGCATGATTGCCGCGGCCCTGCAACGGTTCCTGCCCCGCTCCTCGGTCCGCCCCTCCACCATCCACCGCGCCATGCGCCATCCGGTCTTCGCGGGAGGCAAACGTCTGCGGCCCATCCTTTGCCTGACTGCCGCGGAGGCCTGTGGCGGAGACTCCGAACACGCCCTTGCCCCGGCCTGCGCAGTCGAGCTGATCCACACCTATTCCCTCGTCCATGACGATCTGCCCTGCATGGACGATGACAACCTGCGCCGTGGTAAACCTACCACCCACGTCCTCTTCGGTGAGAACGTGGCGGTTCTGGCCGGCGATGCCCTCCTCACGGAAGCCTTTGCCATCATCGCCCAAACCCCGGAGCGCAAGAGATACCGGACCCGTGACTACGTGACGGAACTGGCCTCGACGTCGGACTCACGCCGCCTGATCGGCGGACAGATCATGGATCTTGAAGGCGAGGGCAAAGCCCTCACCAGGGCCCAGCTGGTCCGGATCCACGAGGCCAAGACCGCCGCTCTCCTCACCTCATCCCTTCGCCTCGGAGGGATGAGCGCCAATGCGAGCGCCTCCAGGCTGCAGTCCCTCACTGACTTCGGGAAATCCCTGGGCCTGGCCTTCCAGGTCATCGATGACATCCTCGATGTCACCCAATCCACCGAGAAACTTGGCAAGACCGCGGGGAAGGACGCCACGATGGAGAAGGCCACTTACCCTGCCATTCTCGGCCTGGAGAAGAGCAGGCAGGAGGCCCAGCGCCTCACCCGAAAGGCCCTGACCGCCCTCCACCCGCTCGGCCGCCGGGCTGCCCGACTCCACCAGATCGCGCACTATCTCCTGGACCGGGACTACTAGGCTGATCCCGGGACGGGCCCCTAGAACCGGAAGGTCGCATCCGCCTTCAGCGTCAGGTCCGATCGCTGCAGATCCAGACCGCGCTCCTCGGCCAGAAGCGACTGATTCAGGACCAGATAAATCGTCGATCCCGGTCGATATTCCCAGCGGATCCGGGAGTTGAATCCCACCTCGTTGGAAAGGCTGTCATACTGCGCCAGGGTGGACCACCCGAGATCGGGAGTCAGGTTCCAGTTGACTCCAAGGCTCCCCACATGCGCATCGAACGAGCCCTCACCAAGGTCCACCATGTTATACTGATAGGTCCCGCTGATACGGAAGTGCCGGCTGGGATTCCACTCCAACTGCGCCGACCCCTGAGTTCGCCATCCATCATAGAACTCCCCCGCCTCCACCGAAAACTCCCCCCACAACGGACGCGAACTGGTGGCTTCGAATTCCAGGCGGGCCTTGGTCCAGGAATACTCGCCCGCCGGCACCATGATGTCTCCCATTTCGAACGCCTCGTCCGGGCGGTCGATGTTGTGCGAGAGGCGCAGACTCAATTCATCCGTACTGGCAAATTCCAGGTTGAAGGGCGCGACCCCAAACCGGGCGGAATCAAGTCCCCCGGACGTCCGGGACGTCACGCTCACATCCGCTCCCCCCGCCAGCTCGCGATACCAGCCTGATCCTCCCGGCCGATGCTTCCGGCGAATCAGCCCGGACACGGTGCGGATCCCCGTCCGTCGCACAAACCCGAGGGCCGGATCGAATCCCGGGCCGATCTCAAGGTAACTGAGCGACCCATCCCAACGGTCGTTGGGATAAGAGAGCCGCCCCCCGAAGGCATAATCCGTCCCGTGCCCCCCTCCCGCCGCCTCGGCATAGTTCCCAAGGCCATAGAGGTTGGCTTCCAGGATCCTGTCGTCGAGGAATTCGTTGGTCCGGAAGGTGAAATCCACTCCTCCCACATAGTTGTCGAGACCGGAACTGGGATCTCCCCCGGTCGCGATCACTCCCACCCGGGACTGGGAGAACACCTGCTTGGTCACCCGGGCCGCGAAGACGTTCTGTTCATCCAACCCGGGGGGACCCTCCAGGCGGGCATGGGTAAAGCCGACATCATAATCTCCCAGCCGTCCCGCCAGCTTGGTGGCCAGTTGAATGGGAATGATCCGTCCGTCCGCCAATCCGATCCGCCGGGTAAAGTAGGGCATAAGGGACGAACCCCTTCCCCTCCGCCGAGATCCCGGTCCAAAATTGTAGGTCCCGCTGTCCTCCAGAAAGAAGTCCCGCTTCTCAGGAAAAAAGAGCGGGAAGCGGGTGAAATTGACCACCCGTTGATCAACCTCCGTCTCCGCGAAGTCGGTATTATAGCTGATCGTGGCTGAGAAATTGGGCGTAACCCGGTAGCGCAGATCGGCCCCCAGGTCTCCCCCGAAACTGTCGCTTTCCCCCTTGCGGCTTTCGTAGCGCCCCACCGAATAGGGGGAGAACTCCAGCCCGAGTCCCTGCCGCATCCCTCTCAGCCCGGTGATGTCTCCCGCTTCACTGGCATTGTGGGACTTGATTTCATCCTTCCACCCCGTCCAGCGGATGGCCTCGTTCTTTCTCCGGATCCGCCGCGACATGTTGAAGCCCCACACCGTCCCGTCCGGATCAAAGCTCACCGTCTTGAAGGGAATGGCCAGCTCGACAAACCATCCCTCGTCCGTGATGCGCGCCTTCGACATCCAGATCCCGTCCCAGGAAAAGTTCATCCCCGTGTTGTTGGTGATCAGGCCATCTCCCTGGGCCCCGGTTGGGTTGACCGCGAAGACGTAGCCGTTGCGCTGATCGTGAAAGGTGTCGAAGAAGAGGTAGACGAAGTCCGAGCCCGTGAAAATCCTGTCACGGCGCATGGAACGCGCCATCACCACTCCCGGTTCGGAATCGTAACACCACACCCCGACGTAGAGATGATCACGGTCATAAACCATCGCAAACTCCGTGCGTTCGGTGGCAGGAGTCCCCCGGCCGGGATCATACTGCCGGAATCCCCTGCCCTTCTCCGCCCGCTGCCAGGCCTCCTCTTCCAGGCGGCCGTCCACCTCGACGCGTTCCTCCGCCCCCAGTCGCAGGGCGGCGATGCTGGGCTTTCCGGCCTGGAGACCGCCAAGCGATCCCAGCCACACACCCGTCACCAGCAATTTATGGACTCTCCTCATTTCTCCGCGAACGAGGATTCGCCGCATGACTTGCCCCGTGCAGGGCGTGACCTCACCCCAGTCCCCCCAAACCGTCAAGACCCACGAAGGGATCTCACAAATTTGCCTCCACCCGCAAACAGCACGCCCAGATCCCCGGGTAGGCGCCCTCTTTCTCTCCCCCGTGGTTCTCCCGGCGCAATGCCGTTTCAACCAGCGGGCTTGGGCTTATTCCCGGATTAGTTCTTTTCCCCGTGCGCATTCGGACCCAGGATTCTCCCCCATGAAAATTCTCATCACGACTATTGGAGCCCTTGCTGCCCTCAGTCTGCTCCCTGCCGCCGCGCAGAAAGAGAAGGAGCAAGGGAAGCAGGCCCCTGCCCTCAAGACTGTCGATGGCGGTACAGTGGAAAAGAAAATCATCGGTCACTGGGCTCCCGATCCCGAGGCCATGTTGAAGGAAATCCAGAAGAGCCTTGGTGACGATCCCGGGGCCGCCGCCGCTCTCCCCCTCATCCAGACCCTCGTGCAGAACATGGCGGTGGAGGTGCAGAAGGGCCAGGTCACCATCCACGCCATGGGAGAAAAGCAGACCGCCACCTACCGGATCACCAAGGTCGACAAGGCCGCGAACAAGCTCACCATGCAGATAACTGACGATGAGGGCGTCGCGGAGGGGTCGGCCACCATTGAGGAAAAGAAGGACGGCAGAAAAACGCTCACCCTTGAGAAGGACAGCGAGAAGATCGTCCTCAACAGCATCACCGCCTCGGAATTCGAGAAGCGCAGGAATGCGGCCGCCCAGCCACCTGCCTTCCCTGGCCTCGAGTAAGCAACACCCGGCTCAGGGGCGCTCGCCCAGGCAGAGCAGCTTCTCCCTTCGGACATCGTTCTGGAAGACCGCCACCCGGGCATAGACCCGGCCCCCGCAGTAAACCGGCGTGGCAAAGACCTGCTCACCGATCCGCGCCCTGTGCACCACCTCGAACCCCGCCGGGTCCGCCTTGAACTGGAAATACTCTCCATTCTCGTTGATGACGTGAATGTGATCGCCCACCAGGACAGGCGAACTGGAGAACGTGCCTCCCAGCAGGCCCTTCCATTTGCGCTCACCCGTCCTGCAGTCCCAGCACATGGCTGCCCCGCCATCCATCACCGCAAAGAGGTGCCCCTTCGTCACCAGCATGGAGGGGACATAAACCCGGCTGATGTTGCGCCAGGCCACTTTCCCGGACCCGTCGCTCTCCACCGCATGGACGTGATTCCTGGGCCAGCCGCCACTGATGAAAACCCGCTCCCCATCGGTCACGGAGGAGGTCACCGTCTCCTGGGTGGATCCCTTGACCTCCCATAGAACCTTCCCGCTCAGCGGGTCAATACTCATGACCTTCTCGCAGCCGGAGAGAACCAGTTGATCACGGCCGCCGAGACGATGCACGATCGGGGAGGGGTAGTTGGGGATCCTCGGCCGATCCACCTTCCACACCACCTCGCCGCTCTTGCGATTCAATCCGAAGATCGCACCGGCCTTCTTGTTGTCAGCGCACACCAGCAGGAGAGACTTGTAGACCATGGGGGAGGCTCCGTAGCCCTGGTGCACCACGTAGTCCGTCAGCCTCGTGGTCCAGACTTTCTCGCCCTCCAGGTTCACCGCCGTGGTGTGGGCGGCGCCCCCGTTCACGAAAGAAACGTAAAGTCTCTCCCCGTCAAAGGCCGGGGAGTTGGAAGCATGAGTGGCCTTCCGGTTGATCTTGGGAGGAAATTTTCCGCTGTGAATCACGGTGCTCCAGGCGAGAACTCCGGTCCGGCGCTCATAGGCCAGCAGCGACTGGGTCTGCTTCTTCTCCTCAGCGGTGACCAGGTAGATGCGGTCACCCACCACGATCGGAGAACCGTGTCCGCGTCCCGGGACAGGCGTTTCCCAGAGAGCGTGCTTGCCCGGATCGAGGGCCAGCGGCAGTTTCTGCGTCGGATCAGCATGACCATTGCGGTTCGGTCCTCTCCAGCACGGCCAGTCCTCCTTGCCCGCGACCCACGGTCCAGCCTGCCCCGGCAGGGCACTGCCCAGGGTGAGAACGGAGGCCATCAGGCGGCGGGAGAGCTTCACGAGGCGAAATTTGCCGTGAATCATAACCCGATGCCAGTAAAACGATCCCCCGCTTCCGTCTCGACTCCCTGGCTTTCATCAGGTTATCGATTTGTGCTGGTTGAAACCGCCCTGCAATCCCTATTCTCCCGGGCAACATGAAAATACAATTCTTATTGGCAGGTTCAACCCTCGCGGCACTGGGCATCTCCCTGATGACCATCAGCTGTGACAACAAGAGTGAGGAGGCCGACAGCGGCAGCGAAACGTCGGATCCGGGCACGGCGGAGGCCGCACCAACCGGGGACCTGGAAAGCCATGTCATCGGTTACTGGGCTGCCGATGCCGAGGCCATGATGAAGGAAATGGAGGAGAAGTTTAAGGATTCCCCCGATGAACTGGCTGCCACCAAGGCCATGATGGGGCCCATGATTGACGCATTGGCGTTCGAGATTCCTGAGAAGGGCAAGATGGTCATGCACATGATGGGGGATTCCCAGAGCATGTCCTACACCGTCCAAACCGTCGATAAGGCAACGAAGACGCTCACCGTGGAAATCACCGACCCCGATGGGAAAACAGAATCGGGGTCTATCATCATCGGGGAAGACAAGCTCAGGCTCTCGAGTGGGGATGATGAGGATGGTCTCTCCCTGGTCCGCATCGACGAGGCCGCCTTCAAGAAGCGCCAGGTGGTCCTGCCCAACATCCTCGGCCTGCCCGAGGGCCTCGACCCGGGCGCTCCGGAGGAAGCCCCTGCCACGGAGGAAGCCCCCGCCCCGGAGGAAACCCCTGCCCCGGAGGAAGCTCCCGCCCCGGAAGAAGCCCCCGCCCCGGTGGAGGAGAAATCCGAGCCTGCACCTGAAAACTAGGCTGGCCCCCTCTGATCCTTCCAAGGGTGATCCGGTGCTTCCGGATCGCCCTTTTTTGTCAACAGGCCCCCGCCTCCTTTTTCATTTCCTCCCGCTCCTTTTGGAGCATCTTCCCTGACATGATGAAAATGCGGCGTTACATCCTGGCCGGCCTCCTCACCATCATCCCCCTCTGGATCACCTGGCTGGTCCTGCGTTTTCTCTTCACCCTGCTGACCAGGGCAGGTGCACCCGTTATCGAGTGGGTGGCCGCCAGGTGCCCCGAGCCGCTCAAGGCCATCCTCGAGAACCCTCTCTTCACCAGCCTCCTGGCTATCCTTCTGGTGATCGCGGTCCTCTATGGGATCGGCCGACTCACCACCGTGGTGGTGGGGCGCCGCATCCTCGGGTTCTTTGAGGCTGTGCTCGCCAGAATTCCCATCGTGAACGTCATCTACGGCGCGGTGAAGAAACTCGTCACCGTCCTGCAGGAAAAGCCCGGGAGCGGACTTCAGCGCGTGGTCCTCATCGACTTCCCTTCCCCCGAGATGAAGACCGTGGGCCTCGTCACCCGCGTGCTCACCGACACCAACACCGGGCGGGAACTCGCCGCAGTCTATGTTCCGACCACTCCGAATCCCACCTCCGGTTACCTTGAGATCGTCCCCCTCGAACGCGTGACCTCCACCGACTGGACCCTCGACGAGGCCATGGCCTTCATCATGTCAGGAGGTGCGGTGGCCCCCGATTCCATGAATTACGACCACCCCACGACCCCCGACAAGGGGTAGGGAATCATTAAACAGGTGGGATTCCCGGGGTCCCCACCCCCAAAGGCCTTTTTCTTTCTGGTCCGGCCCTTGCAGAAGTTAAGTTAATTTGCTTAAATAAAGGCAAATCCTAACTAAATAGCAGGCCGCTGTTCACCCGCCGCCGGATAGCTCCCGCCAAACTGCTGATGGGCTCATGTTCATCCGCGGGGAACGCAACAACCCCCCTTCAACATGACTCCCAGCGCCAGTGCCCACCCCCAGGCCTCGGTGAAGCTCTCCCAAGGGCTCGGAATTGGATACCGTTCTCTTCTGGCCGAGGTCACCGAGGATATCCCGCTCGAAAACGGCACCCACTATCTTCTCGCTCGCAACGGACGTGGTAAGACCACCCTGCTCAAAACCGTCGCCGGACTCATCCGGAAGCTTTCCGGAAGCTTTGAAACCCATGGGCACTGCCAGTTCATCGGCGATGAATTCTTCTTCGACCGCGAGTTGAAATCACAGGCCATCTTCAGGGCCCTCATTCCCGCCGCGCGACGCAAGGATGCCTTCCGTCTCGCCGACAAACTCGAACTCGATGTGGGCAGGGAATTCGGCAAGCTTTCCTTCGGCAACCGTAAGAAGGTCGGCCTGGTGGTGGCCGAGTTCCGGCTCCGCGAGAACGAACCCAATCTCCTGTTCTACGACGAGCCCTTCACCGGGCTTGATACTCCCGCCCGGGAGGCCATCAGCGAGCGCTGGAAGGCCACCGGGGACCAGGCTGTGCGGATTGTCTCCTGCCACCCCGATTTCGATTCCATGGCCATGCCCAGCGCCCTCCTCATTACCGATGGGAAGATCTTCCGCGGCGGCGATGGCAACCTCACCTGGGCCGACTTCAAGGAACGCCTCAACTGAGCCACCTCCCGCTGATCATGGACCTCTTCCGACTCACGATCTCCACTCTCATGGCCCGCAGGATGTGGGTCGTGGTTCTTCTTGTGGCCGTCATCACTCCCATCGTCTTCCCGCTCTTCACCCCCCACGAAACCAACACCTCCCTCCTGGAACCGGCCCGGGCCCAGAGCGCCTGGACCTGCACCTGGCTCATCGGAATTCTCTGGACCCTCTCCCAGGCCGCCCGTTTCGGGGAGAGCAACTCCCGCAGCGGCATCGGATCCTATTTCCGGGCCCAGGGCGTGGGCTCCCTGCGCCAGATCTTTGCCATCTGGAGCGCCATCATGCTCTTCCTGCTCCCCGTGGTCCTGGTCGCGGTGGGCACCTGCCTCCTCTTCGCCATGCCCGCCCACCCCCAGGAGGCCTCCATGTGGGTATGGACCAACCTGCAATTCGCGACCCTCTTCCTGCTCGCCATCGGCCCCCTCGCCCTCCTTGGGGTGGGACTGGCCAGTCGCTTCGGAACCCTGATCGGCTACGTCGTGCCCACCGGGCTGTGCCTCTATGGACTCTACGGGGTCACCTACCTCGGCATGACCATCCGCCTGCGTGACGACAACCAGGTCCTGGAGTGGCTCTACGCAATCTCTCCACAGTATCACCTCGCGGATCTCACCCCCCGCCTCATCTTCAAGATGGGGCACCTGCCCTGGGCCGACTTCACCAGCTTCCTCCTCTACTTTCTGGCCATCACCCTGGTCCTCGGCTGCTCTGCCACCCTGCTGTTCCGGACCGATCCCCTGCGCAACTGAACTGATCCTCCATGAACCGGATCCATTGCCTCCAGATTCTTCTCCTCGCCGTCGGCCTGACGGCCTGGGGGCTGCAGACAAGCAGGCTCTACCGGGGCGGCAGGTTTGCCAAGGAGCACAACGTGCTCCATCTCAAGCAAAGTCCTTTCGGGCGGACCCTGTCACTCGCCATGCGCGGACCGGTGGATGTCTACTGGCATCGCGGCGAACCTCATGAGCACCCTCCGGGGGAGGAACACAGCCACGATCACAGCCATCAGCCGGGCCTGGCGGCGGGAGAAGACCGCGAGCTCGACTACCTGGTCAGCCTGCTTGAGGAGGGCGATCACCAGTGCGAACACGAGGAGTGCGAACACGATCACTGCGATCATGCGCATGGCCCTCCCGTCGCAGTCAGAAAGGAATTCTCCGGAGTGCGCCCCTATCTCCTCGACAGGATCGAGACAATGCGAACCGCATACAATTCACGGACCAACCGGACTGCCGAGTCTCCCCGCCATAAGGCCTACATCATGGGAGAGATGGAAAAAAAACTGGCGGTCGGCTACGAACTGGACCCCAGCAACCTTGCCGCCTACGGGGCCTACTTTCTCTTCAAGAGCGAAGCGCTTGCCCGGGTGGAGGGAGAGTCCGGGGAGAGCCTCCTCATCCTCGATCGCCGGCGTGAGGCGCACACCCTTGCCCACCGGACGCTCCAATACTGCTGGGCCTTGCCCGCAGAGGCCCCCGCCATGATCACGGGGGCCTCCGCCGCCCACGACTGTCTCCAGATGCTGACGGAGCATCCGGAACCGGACATGCAGCTCGCCCAGCGCTATCTGCAACGTCTCGAAATGATGCTGGGGCAATACGAAGTCATCCGGCAGGCCATGATGGAAAACGGCACCTGGGAGGACTTCCCCACGCCGAGACGCATCGAAATGGAAAAGAGCCACTCTCTCATCAGGGCCCTGCAACGCGCCGACCTGCATTACTGGAACGGTCTCCTCGCCCGAGCCACGCCGGGCCCCCGGCCTGATCCCGGCGCCGGCAGCTGAGTGCCACTTTCCGCTTTCTGGCTACGGCGTCCGGCCCTGCTGCTGACGCCAGCGTGGCAGGTCCCTGGCGAGGAGATCCCGGGCGTAAGATCCGAGCCATGAGTAACCGGTGCGCCGCTCATGGGGGATTCCGGCAAGGCTCTTCTTCGGGACGCCGTCGCGGCCGCAGAAGATGGGTTGGTTGGAGCGCAGGTCGTAAAAGCGGGCCCATAGCGGAGGGGCACCGGGATCCTTGACGACGACGTGGTCGAAACCGTTGGGCTTGCTCTTGTCGGCCAGCCGCTTCAGCCGAATCCCGTTTAACTTCGATTGCTTGAACCACGCGATGGCCGCTTCGATGGCACGGATGACCTTCTCATCCGGTTTCTCAATACGCATGAGGAAGCGGACGATGCCGACCGATTCGGATCCGCTGAGGGACGGGAGTTCGTAGGACCTGGCCTGGCATGGACGAAAGGTGCGGCGGTCGTGCTGGGCGCACCAGGTCGTGGGGACGTTATCGATGACGACCTGGCACTTGAGGATGCAGGCAATGCCGCGCTCAACCGCTTCTGCACATTCGCGGCGGGTGCGCCCGGGGACAAAGGAGAAAGACGGATGTCCGTCCGTGATGTTCTTGAGCAGGTTCATCACCCCGATCATGGCATTGTCGTTGAAGGTGATCTGGGTGGCATATCCGCGGCCACCCGGGAATCGCTGGGGCCATCCTCCATTGTGCATCTGGCCGTCCAGCAGATAATTGATTCCATCCAGAACCGCCTTCTCAAAGCGCGGATCAGCGGTGCGGGTGAAGGCTTCCGCCAGAAGATGGATTTCGGTGTGGGTGGCCCCGTTGTCAATGGTGGCATCGCCCTGGGAGCGTTGCCGGCGGAGGTCGCGCTGCTCACTACTGCTCAGCTTCCGGGTGCGATCGTAGTTCTTCGGCCAACCGCCGGACTGGCGTTGGCAGGCCAGCATGGTTTCCGGGAGATCGACATCCCTTGCGGAAGCACCGATCCCCAGGGCGAGGAGAGCACACAGGATTCGCATCATGGCATCGGGGGGCGGGCTGGAGGGCTAACGATCACTGTCCGGGGCAATCCCCGTTTGCCGGAACCACCTGGTAGAGCGTTTCGCCGTAGTGGGGCTTGAGGGGCCAGGTATCGGTACGGAAGGGGAAGGCCGGCAGTTCCTTGCCATTCATGAGGGAGCCCAGGGGCAGGTTGGACCAGGCGTAGCGGACCGCGACGGGGTTGGGGACATCGGCGGACCAGACCTCCACGCCCGGTGGGGTGTTGCGGTCGCCGGTGACCCGGGCCTCGGCGTGGTGGAAGACCTGGTCGGCCCCGGCGACATAAAATCCCCGGGCATCGGCCCTGTCGAGCCGCAGACCTTCCGCGCCTTCCTTCTCAAAGAGAATACGGATCCTGCCCTCCGTGTTCTCCATCGATTTGTAGACCGGCCCGTGCCACTGCAGCGGTCCCCTGCGGACCGCATCGGTGAGGCCATGGACTTCGGAGAGGGCCCAGCGGGCGGCCCGGTCACCGACCGGGTATTTCCGTCCCGGATGGATGTTACTGTTGCTGTTGGCATCGAAACTGACGATCAGGCCGGTGTTCGGAGTGGCGCGCCAGGTCTTGAACTGCACCTCCCGGACGACGTTGGTGTGGTGGTTCATGTCGTAGGTCATCGAGCGGCGCGTGCTCCACCCGGCGATCTGGATCATGCCGAAGGGCAGTTCGTCGTTTCGAAAGAGCCTGCGCCAGTCGGCGATGACGGCGGGGAAGGTTTCTCGGAAGGGGATCCAGGTGTCGCCAAAGGAGTTGTTCTCGCCCTGGTAGAACAGCGCCCCGCGGATGCTGAGGCCGGCGATCGGCATGATCATCGCATTGAGGGGCCCGGCCGGGATGCGGCCTTGAGCCGGGTTGAGGTAGCTCCTCGGGTTGGGTTTGCCCGACGGATCCTTCTCTCCCTTCTCCCTGGCGACCTTGGCGAGCGCTTCCCACGTCTTCTGGTCGGCGGCGAAGCGTCTGGTGGCGCCCTTTTCGCCTCCTCCCTCGATCCAGGCACGGCACTTTTGTTCGTATTTTTCGAGGGAGGGTTTGGCGGCAGGGAGAGACTCGAGGGTTTGGCGGGTGACCCAATGCTGGGCCATCGTGCCGCCCCAGGCGGCGTTGACGAGGCCGATGGGAACATCAAGCCGACGGTGAAGGCGCTGGCCGAAGAAGTAGGCCACCCCGGAGCAGTCACCGATCGTCTCCGGTGTGCACGGCAGCCAGATTCCGTCGCTGTTCTCGGCCGGGAAATTATCGCGGGGTTCCGGGGTTCCCTCCGGTTTGATGCGGATGAAGCGGATGCCCGGGTAGTTTGCGGAAGGGATCTCGACATCGGCATCGCGCGTGCTGCGGAGCCGCCATTCCATGTTGCTTTGACCACCGCAGAGCCAGACGTCCCCGATGAGGACATCCTCGAAGCTGAGCGTGCTGACCGCGCTTTTCACGGTCAGGACCCGCCCGGAGGATTCGGCTGGCAGGGCGTTCAGGGTCACCGACCACCTTCCATCCGCGCCCGGGGTGACGGTGTGTGTTTGTCCAGCAAAGGCGACGGTGAGACCCTGTCCTTGCCCGGCCCAGCCCCAGAGACGGATCGGCTGATCCCGCTGCAGGACCATGTGGTTGCCGAAAATGTTAGGCATCCGCAGTTCCTGCCCGGCTTGTATGGTCGGACAGAGGAACAACAGGGCACCGCAGAGGGGGAGGAGGGTGGGCCGAGGAGTCGTGTGGATCTTCATGGATGGGGCCGGATTGGGAAGCGGAGGGCTCAGCTCTTGTCCGTCGCGCCCCCGTCGGATGCGTTACGTCCCAGGCCCATGCTGACATTTCAACGAACCTTCCGCCATCCCATGATTGCGGTTCCCGCTGCTCTCCTGCTCGCCGCGACCGCGTCACCGGTTGCTTCTTCGCTCGAATCATACGCGGCTCCAGCAGTTGGCCACCATTTTCCCGACCTCTCGCACGGGGAAAGGGGTGGCGGCAGGTCTCCCCTTTCTCTTCGCCGGGGTTCGCATCCGCTCTCGACATCTCCATCCTCCTCCGCAATCTGCCTCCTGTGCCAACCCTCATTGAAGCTGCCAACCAGCTGCGCAGGGCGCTCCGACCCCTCACTTTCTCCTCCCCGGTCACCCACACCTACAATCCCCTGGACTACGCCTGGGAGCGTCACTGTGACTACCTTGAGCGCTTCGGGAAGGGGAGCGGACGCGTTCTCCTTCTCGGCATGAACCCCGGACCCTTCGGGATGGCCCAGACCGGTGTTCCCTTTGGCGAAATCTCCTCCGTCCGCGACTGGATGGGGATTTCAGGGCCGGTAGGAACACCTGATCCTGAACACCCCAGGCGCCCCATCACCGGATTTGACTGCGAACGATCGGAAGTGAGTGGCCGCCGTCTCTGGGGGCTCTTCGCCGAGCGCTTTCCCAACCCGGATGACTTCTTTGCCGATCACTTCGTGGCCAACTACTGCCCCCTGGTCTGGATGAAGGACACCGGGGCCAACCTGACCCCGGACAAGATTCCGGCCGAATCCATGAAGCCCGTCGATGAGGCCTGTCTCGCCCATCTCCGCACCCTCGTCCAACTCCTCGACCCGCAGTATCTCATCGGGGTCGGCGCCTACGCCGAAAAACAGCTGGCCGGCACGGCGGCGGATCTCGGATCCGGGGCCACCATCGGCAGGATCCTCCACCCCAGTCCCGCCTCGCCCGCCGCCAACAGGGACTGGGCGGGAACCGCCACCAGGCAGTTGCAGGAACTGGGAATCTGGTAGCGCCTTCCGGCCTCCCGGATCTACCGCAATAGATTCCAGGCACTCACCAGCGCCTTGAGCCCTGCCATCTCGATGGAGGGATCGATTCCTGCCCCCCAGACCAGCCGCCCGTCATCGTGCTTGAGCTGCACATAGGCGGCGGCATCGGAGCTGGATCCATCCCGCAGGGCATGGGACCGGTAGTCGGTGAGAACGAAATCCTTGTGATCGTTCTCCTCCAGCGCGTGCACAAAGGCATTGATGGGTCCGTTGCCCCGGCCCACGATGTGACGCTTCTCTCCGTTGAGAAGAACCTCCGCCCGGCAACACACCGTTCCCCGTTCACCCGCCTGCTGATCGAGCTCGTAGTCGATCACATGCAGCGGCTCCCCCACGTTGGCGAAATACCTGAAGAAGGCGTCCTTCACCTCGCCGGGATTGAGTTCACGTCCCAGTTGATCGGCGAGATCGTAAACCTGTTTTCCAACCTGGGGGTGCATGGTCTTGGGGAGATCGAACCCGTATTCGCGGTCGAGGATATAGGCCACCCCGCCTTTCCCGGACTGTGAGTTGATCCGGATAATCGCTTCATAGCTGCGGCCGATGTCCTCCGGGTCGATGGTCAGGTAGGGCACGCCCCACTTGACCACTTCCCCTTCCTCCCCGGCCGTCTCCTTGCGGCGCCGGTCAAAACCCTTCTTGATGGCATCCTGGTGGCTGCCCGAAAAGGCGGTAAACACCAGTTCCCCGGCGTAGGGCTGGCGATCGGGAACCTCCATCCGCGTGGTCCGCTCGTAAACCTCCCGGATGCGCGGCAAGTCAGTGAAATCGAGACCGGTCGCGATCCCGTGGCTGTTCATGTTCAGCGCCGCAACCACGATGTCCAGGTTCCCGGTCCGTTCCCCGTTGCCGAAAAGAGTGCCCTCCACCCGATCGGCACCGGCCAGCAGGCCCAGTTCGGTGGCCGCGATCCCGGTGCCCCGGTCGTTGTGGGTGTGCAGCGAAACGTGCACGCTTTCCCGGTTCTTCACGTTGCGGCAGAACCACTCGATCTGGTCGGCGTGAATGTTGGGGGTGGTCCACTCCACGGTCGCAGGCAGGTTCAGGATGACCGGCTTCTCCGGGGTGGGCTCCCACACGTCCATGACCGCCTCGCAAACCTCCAACGCAAACTCCAGCTCGGTGTCGGAGAACGACTCCGGCGAATACTCGAGGTTGATGTTGGTCCCCGGGACGGTGGGGATCAGTTCCTTCACCATTCTGGCTCCATCCACCGCGATCTTCCTGATGTCCCCGCGACTGGCATCGTTGAAGGTCACCCGGCGCTGCAGCGGTGAAGTGGAGTTGTACATGTGCACGATGGCATTCTTCACGCCCTCGAGCGCCTCGAAGGTGCGGCGGATCAGGTGCTCGCGGGCCTGCACCAGGACCTGCACCTGAACCTCATCCGGAATCAGTTTCTCCTCCACCAGTCGACGCAGGAAATTGAACTCGGTCTCAGAGGCCGAAGGAAACCCGACCTCGATCTGCCTGAACCCCACTCCCACGAGGAGCTCGAACATCTCCAGCTTCTCTTCCACGCTCATGGGGACGGGCAGAGCCTGGTTGCCATCCCGGAGATCGACCGAACACCAGATGGGCGCCTCGGTTATCGCACGGTCCGGCCATTGCCGATCCGTAAGGCCGACCTCGGGGAAGAGTCGGTACTTTCGGATGTTCTGGGTGTTCATGGTTCGGTTGGTTGGTGTTGATCTTTTGTCAGAGCCTTGGCAAGCGCATTGGACACAGTTCGCCCCGAAACCCGGGAAAGAGAAGTTGGACCAACACACATATGAGCCCGGACTAGCGTCCGAGTCGCAGCACGGGAAGGGTAGATGCCGTGGTCCAATTGCTCATCGGCCGGACAACTCGCACGGGTCGGGGCCTCCTGTCGAGGGAAAAGGATTCCTCCCCTCCACCCCGTCCCGGAGAAATCAGGCTCCCGAATTTTCAGCCGAAGAGCCGGAAAACTCCCGCTTTCATCGTCTGTCGCCTTGCCGAACGGCCCGGCATGCCGTTGCGTATGGCTCGCGCCCGCGTTTTGCTCATGCACGATCCCGCCCGTCGCCACGCTTCGAACCTCATCAGGGGTTTTGAACGCGTGCTGGTTGCCTTCTCAGGTGGAATCGACAGCACCCTCGTCCTGCGACTCGCCTGCCAGGAACTCGGGGCCAACGCCGTGGCCGTCACCGCGGTCTCGCCCAGCCTGGCCCGCAGTGATCTGGAAGCATCCCAGGACATCGCGCGCGAGATCGGAGCCCCCCACGAACTGATCAAGAGTGGTGAAACCGAGGATTCCCGCTACCGACGCAACGATCCGCAGCGCTGCTACTTCTGCAAGACCAACGTCTATCAATCCCTCATCGACTTCGCGGACCGGGAGGGCTTCCCCTGCATCCTCGACGGCACTAATGCGGACGATACCGGGGACCACCGGCCCGGCTTGCAGGCCGCCCGTGAACACGGCGTGCGCAGCCCTCTCCAGGAAGCCGGAATCGGGAAGGAGGAGATCCGGACCTGGGCCCGTGAGCTGGGACTTTCCAACTGGAACCGCCCTGCCAATGCCTGCCTCTCTTCCCGGGTTCCCTACGGCTCCGAGGTCACTCCGGAAAAACTGGCCCAGATCGAACAGGCCGAGGCCGCCCTGCACAAACTGGGCTTTCACGAACTGCGGGTGCGCCATCACGGCCAGGTGGCCCGCATCGAGGTGAGCAGGGACGAGCTCCCGCTGGCGGTGGAGCATGGGGAACACATCACGGGCGCAATGAGGGAGGCGGGCTTCCTCTACGCCACCCTGGACCTCGCGGGATTCCGTTCCGGCAGCATGAATGACGTTCTCAGAAAGAAATGAGTCCGGAGCACATTGAGAAACTGCTCAGGCAGGTCGCCTCTGGAGAGATTTCTACCGCCGAGGCCATGGAGAAGCTGCGGGAACTGCCCTTCGCAGAGCTCGCTCACACCACCATCGACACCCACCGCGAGCTACGCCAGGGAGCTCCCGAGGCCGTCTATGGCGCCGGCAAGAGCGCGGAGCAACTGGTTGAAATCCTCGATCGACTCTGCCAGGCCCACCAGCGCGCCCTCGCCACCCGGGTCAACCGCCGCAAGGCACGGGCCGTGCAGGAGGCCCTGCCCGAGGCCCATTACAACAGTCTCTCCCGGCTCCTCACCCTCGGCGAGCGCCCCGAAGCTCCCGCCCACCCCTACGCAGTGGTGGCCTGTGCGGGCACTTCCGATCTTCCCGTGGCGGAGGAAGCCTCCCAGACCCTGGAGTTTCTCGGCCACCGCGTGGAGCGCCTCACTGACGTGGGTGTAGCCGGCCTTCACCGTCTCCTCGACAAGCTGGGGAAACTCCGCGGGGCCGGCGTGGTGCTGAGCGTGGCGGGGATGGAGGGCGCCCTCACCAGCGTGATCGGGGGACTGGTGGCCTGCCCGGTGATCGGAATTCCCACCAGCGTGGGCTACGGGGTCTCCCGCGGCGGGGAAACCGCCCTCCACGCCATGTTGTCCTCCTGCGCTTCCGGGGTGGCGGTGGTCAACATCGACAACGGCTTCGGGGCCGCCATGGTGGCCAGCGCGATCATGCGGACCGGCGGCTCCTCCTGAGGCCGGAAAGGGTTGGGGCTTTCCTTTGCAGCCATTCCCCGTTCCAATCCGTCCATGCGTACGGCCTACTTCGACTGCATCGCGGGAGCGAGTGGAGACATGATGCTGGGAGCCCTGGTGGACGCCGGGCTCCCCGCCGCCCAGCTGGAAGCAGAGCTCGCCAAGCTCCACCTCAAGGACTTTCACCTCCACATCAATCGCGTTTCGAAGAATGCCTTCAGCGCCGTCAAGGTGGATGTCCATGTCCACGACGACGCCCCGGAACGCCACCTTGCCGATATTCGCGGAGTGGTGGAGGGCAGCCACCTTTCGGACCGGGTGAAGGAAACCGCCATTCGCATCTTCACCCGGATCTGCGAAGCGGAGGCCGCCATTCACGATTCCACGGTCGAGAAAGTGCACCTTCACGAAGTGGGCGGGGTCGATGCCATCGTTGACGTCTGCGGCACCCTGGCCGGACTGGAAGCGCTGGGGATCGAACAGGTCCGGGTCTCGCCCTTCCCCCTCGGTCGCGGGTTCGTGACGGGGGCTCACGGCCAGATTCCCCTGCCCGCTCCCGCCGCCCTTGCTCTCATGAAAGGGTGTCCGGTGACGGGCACCCGCATCGATGCCGAGCTGGTCACTCCCACCGGGGCGGCCGTCCTCTCGGAGGTGGCCGCCGGCTTCGGTCCCATCCCCGCCCTCACCCTCGATGCCATCGGCTACGGCGCGGGCAGCAATGACCATGAGATCCCCAATGTCCTGCGGGTCATCATCGGGGAGGCGGTGGGCACCACCGGGCTCCTCACCGAGACTCTCGTGCAACTCGAGACCAATCTGGACGATGAGTCACCAGAGCTCGTCGGCCACCTTGCCGGCCATCTGATGGAAGCTGGTGCGCTGGACGTTTCCGTCATTCCGGCCCAGATGAAAAAGGGCCGCCCCGGAATACTCCTGCAGGCCCTCGCCAAGCCCCAGAACGCCGACGCTCTGGAGCACCTCCTCTTCCACGAGAGCTCCACCCTCGGGGTGCGCCGCCAGGAAGTGCAACGGGACTCCCTCCCCCGGCGCAGCGAGGCGGTAGACACCAAGTTTGGCAGGATCCGCGTGAAGATCGCGACCCTGCCGGGGGGGCAGTCCCGCGTCACCCCCGAATATGAGGACTGCCGCCAGGCGGCCGCCGAGAGCGCGACCCCTCTCCGGGAGATTTACGACCAGGTCAGGCACGAGGCCGTCCACGCCCTGCATCTTCCCCACTCCCACGGGCATGACCACAATCATGATCACGACCATGGGCATCACCACTAGAGCCCGGAGCTGAGGTTCAAGCAGGCCGATCCTCTTCCATTTTCCCGTTTCATCCGGCCTGCCACGGTGTAGCATCGGGCGTGCTCCAGATCGTCTTCAATGAGGTCAGCGCGGCCGAAATCTCCCTGCTCGACACCTTGGAGCAACTTGAACTCCTCGACGAGTTCAAGGTGAGCGAGGACGACCTGGAGCATCTGGAGGACAATCGCTTCGGCAGGATCGAGAGGGATGGCAAGACCCTCTACCGGTTCCGTTCCCGCGACTGGCGCTTTTACTTCGAAGTGATCGATGATCATGTGAGGGTCCATCGCGTCCTCCACAAGAACACCTTCCAGGACTTCATCTTCCGGTCCAAGCTGCCATTCCGGGCAGAAGACGAGGAACTCGCGCAATCCAAGCAGTTCTGGCGTCTCATCGACGAGGGCCGCCAGGCCAAACCACGCAGCTGAAGACTCCTCCCTGTCCGGACATTGGAGCCGAAGGTCCCGGGGCCCGGGTTGAATCAGGTTCGATCGCTACAGGTTGCCCCCCAAACGACGCGGGTTAGCCATCCTCCTTGGGCTTTTCCTCGCCCTCGGGCTTCTCCTCCTCGGCCTTCTCTTCCTTGGGCTTCTCTTCCGTATCGGCCTTCGGCTTCGGCTTCGGCTTGGGCTTGGGCTTGGGCTTATTGTCCTCCCGGTAACGCAGGAAAAAGGTGTAGTCGGAGGGCAGCGCCTTGCCCCCACCGAGGGCTTTCTTCCAGAGATCGCACATGGCGAGCCCCTCCTGCAGAAGGAAATAGCCGGGGGAATTCGGATCCTCATCCTCCGTCCCCCAGAGCTGGATGGCCAGCTTCACCTCTTCATTGGCCTTGATGATGCGCAGGCAGGCCACGGCCGCCGCCTGGGTGAGTTCTTCCGAGGCGGTGTAGTCCGCAGTGAACGCCCCGTTGAAGGCGATCAGGGCGTCGGTATCGCGGCCCAGGCCTTCGAGAGCGAGTCCGTGACAGTATTTGATCTGGGCCACGTGCTCTCCAACCCACTTCTTCTTCTCCAGGACTTCCACCGCCAGGGCATCGAGGCGGGACCAGCTCTTGGTGCGCACTGCATCCCAGACGGCATAAACTTCCAGCTGGTTGCGCTGGTGTTCCCGGGCCAGGGACCCGAATTGGTAGACAGCGAGCAGCTTCTTGAGGCTCTCCAGGTCGAACATCTTGCGGCAGGTCTCCAGCTCGTAGAATCCTGCCAGGGTTCCGTAGTTCCCCTTGAGGTTGTCGAGCTTGTCGAAGGCTTCCTTGCACGCCGCGAATTTTTCGCGCGCGCCCCGGTAATCGCGACTTTCATAAAGCTCCACGGCCTCCTTGAAGATGGGAGGCTCGAAGAAATAGACCGATTTCACCTCTGAGCGCTTGATCCGGTTGCGGTTCAGGCTCTGCGGGGTGGTCTTGTACTCGATCTGGGTGGAACTGGCGGCCGTGATCCACACTTTCATGATGTCGTCCTGCTTGCTCACCGGCTCGGTGTAGCCGATGAGGGACAGGGCATCCGCAGCGGTAAGCCTGACCACGCAGACAAACAGGAAGATGGTGCCGAGAATCAGTTTTTTCATGGTTTCAGTCAGTTGAGTGTTCGTCGGTGGGTGAGAACCTACCTCCCCTTCTTTTTCTCCTCTACGATCTTGGTGACCGAACTATGATCCTCATACTGCTGGACGAGTTTCTTCACCTGCTCCCAGGCCTCCTTTTCCTCATCCTTCATCTGCGCCAGAAGGTGCTCCGTCGAAGCACAGAACTTGTAGCCGATTTCATACGCCTGCTGGTGGTCCTCCCCGGCGTCGCGCGCCCAGACCAGTTCCATCACCCGCGTCATGGAGGGGGCGGAAATCCGGATGAGGCCGGTGTAGCTGGCCCACGTCTTGTTGTAGGATGAGATGGCATCTTCCTGCATCCCGCGTTTGTCATAGGACTCGGACAGCATGAACGAAACCTCTGCCGCGTAACGACGGTAACCCTCGGTCGTAAGGTATTCCTTCGCGCGGGTGGTCACGTCCCCCCAGTCCTTCTTCTCCGTCAGGATCTCAACGATGCGATAGAGGGCCCTTTCCTGTTGCTTCTTCTGCGGGGCATTCTTGAAGATGTGCTCCAGGTTTTCTACTGCCTTCCCCTTCTCCGTCGGGCTGTCAGAGTCTCCGAGGATATCGGCCAGTCCGAAGTTGGCATTGAACCGGTAGGACTGATCCTCGCGGCCCACCACCTCATTGTAGTAGGGCAGGGCGTCCCGGGGCTTCCCAGCCTTTTCCCGCAGGTAGTCGCCGAGGCGCACGAGC
>MPLZ02002751.1_pt1 | contig 32767 bp, 13 predicted proteins | sample 1617311 | NCBI WGS metagenome assembly MPLZ02 (sample SAMN05944806, study PRJNA350692) | marine metagenome | biome: marine; feature: ODZ; material: water; isolation source: 160 m water sample filtered on 0.2 um supor filter | place: Pacific Ocean | collected 2012-04-08 | depth 160m m | reverse complement strand
TCTGTCAAAGCCTACTCGAAGGCGTAGATCTTTCCGCTGTGGGTGGAGGCGAAGAGACGGCCGTCGGCCAGGGCGAGGCAGTGCACAACGCCCTCGACCGGCAGGGTTCGCAGGAGAGACCCGTTGGAGGCGTGGAAACAGCGGATTTCGTTTCTTCCCCCGACGTAGAGAATAGTGCCGCCCAGGATAAGGGTTTCCGGTTCCCGCATTGTCTGCACCCAGGAACTGCCACCCGTGGCCTGGATTGCCTCGCGAATCACGTAATAGCGGGTCGAGCCGTTCACCAGGACACGGTGAGCGCGTGAGTGGCGCGCAATGTTGGCCCGCGAAACTGCGTTGCTCTCCTGAAGGTGGAAGGTTCGGCTTTTGGCCCAGGTGTTGTTGCCGTGGCCGGGTCCGTGGATGAGTTTGCTGTCAGGGGTCAGGACCGCAAAGGTTCCGCCCCCTCCGGGGAGGCGCCCGAGGAAGGTGCCGTCGGAAAGTTGGAAAGAGATCGGCGAAACCCGGCCCTGCAGAACAAAGAGGCGGTCGCTGGAGGCGAGCATTGGACCCTCCATGGAATACCACTGGGCGGCCGCGACGGTCTTGTTGTAGTTGGTCGTGCCGGTGAGGGCATTGAGGGAGGCGAGGTGATTGTCCTGCCAGGGGAGCAGACCGAATCCGCAATAGGCGTTGTCGCCCTGCACGAGGACTCCGGTCCGGCAGGGATAGCGCGAGATGAACTTGTGGTCGGCTGGGATGAGGGTCTTGTCACTGGAACCCCGGAAGCTCCAAACCCTGGTTCCGGTGTCGGAAGTCACGCAGTAGGCCTGGCCGTCGTCGGAGCCGAAGTAGACCCGGCCCTGATCGTAGGCCGGGGCGATGCGCACCGCGCCCTGAACGTTATGACGCCATGTTTCCCTGCCCTCCACGGCATCGAGCGCCACGCAGGCGTTTCCGGAGGAAGAGGCGACGAAGACCTTGCCTTGCGCTGCGACCAGGTTGAAGGCCTTGTCGTAAGCACGCGCCTCCTTCGGTTTGGCAACGTTTCCCCAGGTGTCACGCTGCATGGTTCCGTGCCAGGCTGGTTGGGGCGGAGTGGATTCGCGGAAGACCCACGAGAGAGTGAGGCTCGCGGCGTCAAGTTGCTCGGAGCTTGTTCCCGAGCGATGATTGTCGTGGCGCCAGGTCGGCCAATCCTCCGCCTGCGCGGTTCCGAGAGAGGCCGCGATGGCGAGGATCATTGCTGGTCGAACAATCGTCATGGAGGTCACGGGGCGAGGGGGGCGAGACCGAAGGAAGTTTCCATCCAGGAGCCGCAGGAACATCCGGCTCCTTTCTCCTGCACGAGGATCATACCCTGCGAGGGAGTCCACGAAATCCAGCAGGCGGGGCGCACCCGGCTGACAGCAGTTGTAGTTCTGGATCGCGGGTCCCACATCGCGATGCTGCCGGCGTATTGGCCGCTGCTTTCGACGCCGCGGTAGAAGAGTGAGCTTCTCGCCCCCACAAAGGTTGAGCAACCGTTACGGGTTGGCATGATATTGCTTCCAGTGATCCGTCCGGTCGTGAGGCTGTAGCGGTGCGGTTCGAGGTAGAACTGGTCACCCATGATGACCGGGTGCTGGTGGTTCCCGCCGTGGTGGCTCGAGCGCCATCCGTGTGACTTGTCCCAGATGGGGTCCCCGTTGGCGGGATCGAAGGTGTAAATGTTGACGGTGTCGTTGCTCTGGTTGCTGCCGGTCAGGATCAGGCGCCGATTGCCATACTGCAGCCAGACGGTGGGCTCGCCGCCGGTGAAGGAGGGCGTTTTATCCCAGAGGACCTGGCCGGTGGCTTGATCAAGGCAGACGAGGTGGACGTCCGATTTCCAGGAGTTCACCGGGAGTCGGCGGGTGTCACCGGCGGCCACGGTGGCGTCCCGGCACTCCAGGAAGAAGACCTTCCCTTCTGCGACCGTGATCGTGGAATTCAGGATCAGGCCCTCCTGGTAGAGCCATTGCAGGATGCCGGTGTCCTTGTCCAGGGAGAAGAGATTGTCGGCCACCACCATGTGGGTCTGGGTGCCGCTCTGGGCATCGAACCAGTATTCCTGTCCCCAGAAACTCTTGTAGGCCGCATCGTATTTGGTGGCGGAGCCGAGGAGTTGGTCACCGCTCCGGCCGACGTATCCCCAGTGGTAATCAAAGTCGGGACTGGGTCCCGGTTCGACCTTGTAAACGGTGCGCTCACCGTGGTCGCCGGCCAGTTTCCAGCACTCGGTGCGCACCGCCAGCCAGAGCCCGTCGTCGTCGGCGCACATGTTGCCCGAGTCGCGGATCAGGTTGAGGCGATTGAGATCGCTCACGTCGCGGGTCCAGAGAACCGATCCATTGTGGGAGTCGAGACAGAGAATGCGTCCCATTCCCTGGCAGTAGAAGCGGCCCTTGGTGGCGAGGGGAGCCTGGGTGCGCACGGCGCGGTCGATCACGATTTCCGGCCCCGGCCGACCGATCCATTGCAGGCCAAAATCGCTGATTCTGGTTGCTCCCGAAAGGGTGTCGCCAGACGCGGCGGACCCTTCGGGGTCTCCATACTGGTGCGTCCACGATCCGTAACCGGGTGGCTCCGGTTTGCTGTGAGTGGTGTATTCGGCATCCTGGCCGGGGCTCCCGACCCTGCCAGCCAGAATGCCGCGGGCGGGAACCAGGTACCTTTCGAGGACAGGCCGGAGGGTTGTCAGGGATGCTCCGCCGCCGATATTGTCGGCGGAGATAATCAGGTTGAAGGTGTTGGGATTAAACGGGATGGAGTCTTCTTCGAGAAAGACCGTGACCCGGGATCCATAGACCCCGCGCGCCTGCAGGAAGGCCCGGGCGGCATCGGCGTCGGCCTGTGTTTTTGCGACTGCCGCGATCACCAGTTCGCTCTGGGCCGCCAATTCGTAGGCCAGTTCCCCGCTCCCGCAGTCATAGTCGAGACAATAGCCGCGGCTCGGTGTGGCGGGGAGGGCAAGGATGGAGCTGGCGTGACCGGGCCATGGGGCCGGGGTTGCTCCGAGGCTGTGGGCTGGAATGGCGGGGGGGCTGTAGTCCCACGCCCTCGTCGTGGTGAACGTGTTGGAACGCGACTCCGCTCCGTCAGCGATGTGGATTGCCGCGTAGGCGAGGATGTCTCCGGGTTCCACCCCGTCGATGACCACCTCGTGCGTGGTGGTGAGTTCGTAGTGCTCGTAACGCGAGTGGGTCTGGCCGTCCGTCCCGTAGTCGAGCACGGTCACGGCTGGGGCGTCGGTAATCCAGCGGATGATGGCCTGCCCGCTGCGGAACTCCACGGTGGGCTCGATCTCCAGGGAATGGGCAGCCTGGTAACGGGCGCTCATCCGGATGCGGAAGAACTTGTGGTCTCCCACCCGCGAAATGGGAAGGTGGTAGCGGAGGTGATGTTCGCGCATGCCGTTGGGCAAGGCGGTTGGCTCGCCATGGGGGAGGAATTTTCCCTCGCCACCGGTCCACGATGTCAGGTCGGTGGCGGCCTGGGGGACGTATTCGATGGCGCCATTCAGGAGCGGGCGGGTGTAGTGAAGGACGGCGTAGTCCTCGCCGCCGATGTTCTCGGTTGTGAAGCGGGTTTCGGCCAGGTCACCCGTCGTGGTGGGGTTTCCTCCCGTGGAGTACTCGAGCAGGTTGCTGCGGCCGTCCGACTCGAAGTCATCGTCGGCTCCCTGGCTCAGGTTGTCGAAGAATGCCATCTCCCAATGGTCGTCGAGGCCGTCCCTGTCCGAGTCCACGATCGAGGTTCCGGTGAGCGAAAGTCCGAGCTTGGAATTCTCAAAGACCACTGCGACTTCTTCCGAATCGAGTTCGCGGCGCCAGAGGGCCAGCTCGTCCAGGTCGCCGCCCCACGGGTGCCGATTGCGTCCGTCTGCCCCCAGGGTGAGCGGCAGTCCGGAATTGATCGATCCCAGTCCCGAGATTGAGGAGGCGCCCGTGTAGGATCCATCGATGTAGAATTTGGCGGATCCGCTGCGGTTGTGAGTGATGACAAGGTGGTGCCAGCGGCCATCCGCCACCCCGCCGGTGCCGAAGCCGTTGCGGATGGTGGAGTCCTTGTGGGCGATTCCGTCGGAAATGTTCCATTTCACCCCGCCGTCGCTGGTGCTGAAAATCCCCCATCCCGTATTGTTTGTGCGGCTCCAGTTCTTGTTGGTGAGCAGAGCGGCATCGGTTCCGCCGCCGCCGAGCGCTTCGTTGTCCTCCATCTCGCCCAGGCGCCTGAACCAGAACGACACCGTGAAATTCGTGTCGGAGCCGAAATCGAAATCGGGATGGCGGCCGAACTGGATGAGCTGGGTGGGCGAAGCCTGGTCCCGGAAGGTGACGGCGTGTCCATAGATCCCGCCGCCGAGAAACCTGGGTTCGCCGATCTCCCTCCCGTCGTGCGTGTTCGGGGAGCTGGAGAGATCCCTGCTGTTCCCCTCGAAGCGGTAGTAGGCTACCAGATCGACGTGGAGACCGCTCGGATTCCAGAAGACTGAAGTGGCCGTAGTGGTGGCGCTTTCGCCTTCTGTTCCGCCGTAAGCCCTTACCGTGTAGTTGATCGTGGCCGGTGTTTCCAGAGGCAGGGGAGGATGGTCGAGGTAGGAACTGGCGGTGAGTGGAAGAGTGGCGATCGGGGTCCCGTCCCGCAGGACGGTCAGGCCAGTCGCGCCCAGGTCCGGATCCGCTGCGGTCCAGGAAAGGGCGACTGATCGAGCGAGGGGATCGAGAACTCCGCTGAGAGCGGAGGGACCGCCGCTGGTGCCGATGTCGAGGGCGGCACCGTCGAGGTAGGAATCGTTGCCGTTGGAACTTCCGGAGGAGGCACCACGCCAGGTCAGGAGCACGCTGCGGCTGCCCGCCGGGACATGGGCCGAGTGGGAAAAGCGGGACCAGTTGGCGAGGCTGTGACTCACCGCGGGATCAGCTGTTCCCGCTTCGCTGGCAGACCCGGTCCACCACGCCGGATTACCTCCCGCCGAGTCGTCGGCGGGGTCGAAGCTCACCGTCCCGAGCGAACCGTTTTCCCCATCTTTCCACTGCAGGGTCAGGAGGGAGTAATCCGTGCCACTGGCGACGTAATAGCCAGCCAGCCAGGCGCTGAATTCAAACCCCAGCTGCCCGGAGTCCAAGGCGGCGGTTGTGAAGCGGGTGGTGAGATCAATATCCTGGGTCAGGGGCGAACCGGGCGATGGACCCCAACCGTAGGTCGGACCGGTGCCCATGGGAGCAGGTCCGGTGTACCACAGGTCGTCCGCAAGGCTGAAGGTATTAAACCCATCTGACCATCCACCAACGGCCTCGAAATCACCGTTCTCAATGACATTTTCTGCGACCGCCCCGACGAACGAGAACGCAGAAGTGGCGATGAGGAGCGAGGAGGGGATTCTCATGCAGCGCACGTGATCTGAAACTCTCCTATGCGCTGGGGAAAATGCAATTTCAAACGATGAAATGTGGATCAAGTGGGCGAACTCCCTGCCAGGAAGATCAGCTCACCCCCCTGCATGCGTCAGGCGTGGGACATCAGGAGACAAGCGGATCAACCCCTCTCCTCCAACTTCAAAGACGTCGCTTCTTCAGATTGAATCTCCTGGAGATCCGGGACCGGGGAGGGTGGGGGTGCATATTCTAGATAACCGGTTTTCATGGAAAAAATTTCAAGGACGGATCGAAATACGAGGTCCGAGCCGTCACCAGGGATATCAACGGTAGCACTGGGGCGGACGGGAAAGTATCGATCCAGGGGAGCAAGGAATTGATCGTGACCGATGGCAAGATCACCTTCAGGATTGGAGTCGATCGCAAGTTCACGACTCTGGAATTCCTGCCTCTGGGCTGATTATGAAAAATCTCGTAATGCTCCTGTTCCTTGTCCTGGCCACGCAACTGGCGGCCGGGAAAGCGCCTAACTTCATCCTCATTTATACCGACGACCTCGGCTACGCCGACACCTCGGTTCAGATGATGGATGCCGATCCCAGCACGAAACATGATTTCATCCGTACGCCGGGACTGGATCGACTGGCCGAGATGGGGGCAAGGTTCAGCGCCGCCTATGCCCCGTCACCGACCTGTACGGCATCCCGTTTGAGCCTGCAGTTCGGCAAGACCACGGCCCGTATACAGTATCGTAACGTGTTCGACGTGCTTTCTTCGAAACAGCGCCCGGAGGGCTACGATGACGAAACAACGATGGGCGAGATGCTCAAGGAATCCGGAAGGAACTACGTCACCGCCATGTTCGGAAAGGGTGCCAGCGCCCTGGGACGTTTCGAGGACGCCGGCTACGACATCACCGATGAATTGCCTGGAGAACCCGGGGGCAACGGAAATGGACATGGATCCTATTGGGATCCGAAGAAAAAGACGCCCTTTCCTCCAGACAATCCCAAGCGCCTCCACTCACTGAGGAAGGATGCGGTGGCCTTCCTCAAGGAATATGCAGGCAAGCAACCTTTCTACCTGATGGTCTCCCACTACGCCCCGCACATACCGCACATGGCTACCAAGGAAGCCTTCGAGCGAACCAAGAAGCGATGGATCGCCGAGGGAAGAGATACCGACAAGATCGATTCATCAAAATCCAGTGCTAAACGGGCCATCACTCATGCCGCAATGATCGAGGAGATGGACCAGACCGTCGGGGCCGTCCTCGACGCCCTCAAGGAAAAAGGTGAACTTGAGGACACCTATGTCATCTTCACTTCGGATAACGGTGGCGGGGCTTCCCAAAAGCGTGAGGTGAACGGAGAAAACCGCCGATTCAACGGCCCCCTGCAGGAAGGCAAGCGCTCAATCTTCGAGGGCGGCATCCGCGTGCCAACCGTCATTGCCGGGCCCGGTATCGAGGCCGGTTCCCAGTGCGACGTGCCCATCGTGCAGTGGGATATTCTTCCTGCTTTCCACGACTTGAGTGGGAGCAAGGTGCCGCTTCCCGAGAAGGTCGACGGCGGCAGCCTGCGCGAGGTGTTCGAGAAGGGGAACGAGGGCCGGGTGAAGCGTGCCGCCCCCGGCATCATCCATCACTATCCCTGCCATTACCATCCTCCGATCAGCTCGATCATCATCGGCGACTATAAGCTCATGCGCCACCTGCACTCGGGCGAATTGAAGCTTTTCAACATTAAGACCGATTACCGCGAACAAAGGAACCTTGCCTCCGAGATGCCCGCGAAGGCCGGCTCCATGGACTCCATCCGCCGCAACTACGTCCATGAAGTCGCCGGTGGCACCATCGAGCAGGTTCGCCAGGCCCTGATCGACAAGATGGATGAGTTCTCCCGAAAGACCAGGGAAGGCTTTCGTAAGAAGCTGTCCAAGTTAGAGGAAGAAAATCCCCCGGACCTGGAAGTCCGCAAGAAGGCCCTGCTTAAGGAACTGAACCAAAAGCTGATCAAGAACGAGATCAACAAGGAGAAAAGCAAGCGCCACGCATCGTTTGCCTCGTGGAGGGAATCTCCACCCAAGAAGGATGCGGAAAAAGCGGTCATGGACCGTTGGATCGATGTGGGCGAGTGAAAAGCCTGCCTTCACTTGGTCTTCCCTTGTCCTGGTTTGATTCCATCCGCAAGAATCCTTCCCTGCTCACCAGTTGATAACCATGGGCTGCGAATTTGTCGGGATGACCCTTTTCCAGGCCGGGTTTCCTGGAGGTCCGGGAACCGGGAGGGTGGGGGTGCAAGGATACCGCTCTGCCGGGGTAGAGTTCTCCGCTGCGCGGACCCACCGGAAACCTCTCTTTCTTGGGACTTGTGCGGTGGCCGATGCTTCCAGATGGTCACCCCATGACCCGAAGTTTGAGAAGTTGTGGCTTGGGTGTGCCCGTCGGGTTTCTCTTGCGCGACTCTCTGACTACCGGGCGGGATTGATCGTCAAAACTCAATTTGAGACAAGGCAACAAATCAGCCGTCCAGTTCGATGCGGAACAAACGTGTCGAGGCGGTCGGGTCCGGCAACGGGACAGACATCCTGAATCGCTTCAGCAGAATTCCATTTCCGAGATCCACCGCCTGTAATTCGACGAGGCTCATTGATGACCACACCGTCCCATCGATGGAGGAGGTGATCTCCCAATCTACCCCCACGGAGGCAGTATTCACTCGCACGTTTACCACGGCATAAGTTTCATCTGCGATCTGCTCCGCCGTGACAAAGGGAAGAATCTCAGCCGAGTCGTCTTCTTTCGGATCGCCCCCATAAAGAAACTCCTCCAGGTTGAGGGTCAGGTCGCCCTCGGGATTTCCCAGCATTCCGCCAAGGGCGGGATTGGCCGCTTCGGCGGGAGTGAAGTTCTGTGCCTGCCACGAGGAAAAACTAATCCCATCACCGGCGCCCGGATTTCCTTCGAGTGAGGAACTCGCCCGCCAACTGGCAGCCAGTCCGTGGTCGGGATTGGAATCAGGATCGATCAGGAGCAAGGCAAAGCCATCCCCGTCCGCCGTCTCCGGCCAGGGAGCCTGACTGTCATAGGCGAAGTTGCGGATCTCGGATCCGTCCGCCGCCTGGAGCACGAGTTGCTCGCCTCCATTATCGAGTTCGGTCTCGAAGGCAAACTCGCCAGCCACGGGTAACCCGACACCGTAGCGGAACTCGAAAGCGGACTCGTTTTCGACCATCAAAACGCGTTCGCCAGGATCGAGAAAGCGCACTGCTCCCCGGCTGAAGGCGAACTCCAATCCCTCCGTGAAGCGCACTCCGTGCAAATTGATGGTTTTGGTCCCGATGTTCATCAATTCGATGTATTCGAAGTCGTTGCGGTTGTTATGCCCCGCGGCAAGTTCTGCTTCACTTGGTGCCGAGGGGCGGTAGTGGATCTTGGAGATCACAAGGTTGCCTGTTCCGGCGGGCTCGGTATCGACAAGGAAGGTGGCACAGGTCAATGGCGACCATTGGGTGCCTGAGAACACGCGTGCACTGACGATTGTTTCAGGGTTGGGCAGAGACACGGGGGCGGAGTAGGTGGTTGCGCTGGGCGAGAGCCCGCCCGCGGCTCCCCCGATCCCTTCGCTGGCATCAAGGGTGGCATTGATCAGCATGTCGCTTGATCCGGCGCTGGTATTAAGGCAGTGGATTGCCAGGGTGTTGCTTCCGTCCTGGAGCAGGTCCAGATGCTGGGATACCGGAAAGGGCAGGAATATCACGGCATCATTATCACTGTGGCTTGCTGAGGAACGGGCATCGAATGCCAGTGGTGTGCCGGGGCTTCCCCCGGCGTTGCCGCGGGCGATCTCGGAGCCATTGAGGTAAGCCACGAAGCCGTCATCATAGCGCACCTTCAGGGTCATCGCGTCATAGAGGTCGGGATCAGCAACATCGAATTCGATGCGCATGAATACTGTCTCCATTGTGGCGCTGTTCACCTGGTCTGAGAAATCAAATGCCTGATCGATCAGGGCATCATATGTGCTGGCGTTGTCGTAACCGGCGCCAAGGGTCCCGCTCGGCCATGAGGAGTCATCAAAATCCTTGCTGAACCAGCTTGCATCAAGCGAGGAATCAGCGGGCATGATTGCCCGCTTGGTTGCGTTTTCAGCAATGAGCACATGTCTGGTGACAGTTGCCGCCTGCGCTGCAGTTCGTGGGTCACTTCCGTCAAGGGTGTAGTAGATGGTGCCGCCATCGGGACTGGCTATCGACAGCTTGAAGTCGGCAGGCACAATTCCGCCGTGCCGCGAGAAGTCCGGCGCGTCGGTGGAGGGATACCAGTTCCTTGAACGAAACTGGTTGAAGACGATGCCGGTGCGGTTCGGGAAAAAGTTGCCATGGCTGCCGCCGCTGGCGGTGCCGAGCATCTGGTCACGCGTGCGCAGCCAGTCCAGACGGGTATAGGGATTGCTGCGGGCGTTGTCGCCCCAGCGTGCGGACTCGATCCGCGTCAGGGGATCAACGGCATCGGCGCGCCGCATGTAGGCGGCGGCGGCGTTTTGCGGGGTGAGCACCCCGTCGTTGTGGAAGTGCTGGTGGACGCGGTCGGCAAAGAGAAGGCGGAACTCCGGGTTGGCGATCAGGTTGCGGAACACCTCGGTCGGTCCTCCTGAATTGTCCTTGCTTGTTGCATCATAGTTGGTGTTTTCCATGCAGTGCTCGGGATCCCAGCTGTGATAATACCACTTTCCATCATCAGAGACCCTGTTGTAGGTGGCATACCAGTTCTGGTGCGCCCAGTCGGAATTACCCACGTAGTAATTGGCGATCATGTAGGCGATGAAGTTCTCGATGTGCAGGACCCCGGCCACCGCCTCGTAGTTGTCCTGGTCGGTCATGTCCAGGCGGGAGAGTGCCAGCATGGCGTTGTAGTTGGTGTTGCTGCCGGCTATCACCGTGCTGGTGCGGTGTTTCATGGCATCGTAGTCGTCGTTGTCGCCGCCGAGGTATTCCGCGGCGAAGTTGTCGTCCGGGCGCTCGTGCAACTCCGTGATGCCCCATAATATACCGTTGATATACAGCAGGCAGTACCTGCCCTCCGGAGAGAGGCCGCCCATCAGGTTGTGCAGGTCGGCGGGGAACTGATCGTGGGTATACTGGGCGCGATCGGGCTGGGAGGAGTTTCTGTTGTAGTGCCAGACGTTGTTGAGGCGATGATCCAGGACCAGGGTGTCGAAGCGGTCGGCGCGCTCCCTGCCAAAGAACTCATAGCGCAGGTCGGGCGAGAATTTCAACCGCATGGACAGCTTGTCGGATTTCCAGCGACTGGTGCTCGATCCACCGACGATGCGCACCGTGCCGTCGACCTGGAACCCGCGCTTGGAATTGGGATCATTGGTGTCGCCCTCCGGGTTGATATACTCGATGGAGGTCGGGCGGTCCACGCCCTCGCCGCGGATGTAGATGCCGCTGTTGCCAAACATCACGCTCCAGTCCATCACCAGCGAGACAGACGGCACGCGCAGGAAGTCCCCCGTTGTGGGGCGAACTTCAGGATTGCTGTGGTTGACGATTTCCGGGTCCATGGCAAAGTCCGGCCCATTGTGACCCCAGTTGGCATGGGCCGGGACAGAATTATTGGACTGCTGCAGGACGTCGGCGGGGAAGATGAAGGTATGGGTATCAATGTTGGTTGACTGAAACCCGGCCTTCACGGCCATGGCCCGCAGCGTGGTGGTGGTGGTGATCTCAATGTCGGCGCTTGGCGGCGTGGCATTATCGGGGGCGGTTACGCGGGTGCCGTTGGTAATTGACGGTGGGGCGCCATCAAGGGTGTAGATCAGCGTGGCGCCCGGGGTCGGGGTGGTGATCGTGGTGGTAAAGGGATTGCTGTAGAGACCGCGGTCGACAGTGAAGCTGGTATCGGCAACAAAGCCATCGACAGCACCGGGGTCATTGGCCGCTCCCGGCGTGGGATTGGTGAAAAAGCCGACGGAGAGCGGCGGGTCATTGCCATAGGTCCCGTAGGAGACGTCCTCGATCTGCTTCGGGTAGAGGACGAATGCCGAGACGGTAAGAAATGTTCCGTTACCGTTTTCGCGGGTCAGGGCAAGGTGTGAACCTGTGGACTTGTCGAGTTGAAAGTCGGTGTGCAGTTCGGCACCCGGGCCGATGCGGTCCTTGCCCGAGGCGAAGATGAGCAGGAACTGGTTTGGCTGGAGAGTGATTGATGGCAGCGCCCACTTGTCGGGTGTGGCCGGGTTGTCGGTGAGGTAGTAGCCGGCAAGGTTGACCGGGGAGGAACCCGGGTTCCACAGCTCGATCCAGTCCGCGCTGTCACCATCGGAATCGATTAAGGTGCTGCTGTTATCGGCCATGAACTCGTTGATCAGCAGGTCATCAAGTGTCGGGAAGGGGGGGGTGCTGTCGCTGTCATTGGGGTTGGAACCGGACGCCACCTCTATGCCATCGTTGTAGCCGTCGCTGTCACTGTCCGCATCGGTTGGGTCGGTGTCATAAGTCAGCACCTCCAGGCCGTCATCAAGCCCGTCGCCGTCACTGTCGGCGGCGAGAGGGTTGGTGGCCGGGTCTCCGTTAATTTCCTCACCGTCGTCAAGCCCGTCGCCGTCACTGTCGGCAAGTGCCGGGTCGCTGCCGTACTGGTTAAATTCGTCACCATCAGAGAGTTCATCACCGTCGGTGTCGACAAGGGTGGGGTTGGTGCCGAGGTTGAACTCCTGGCCGTTGGTGAGGCCGTCGGGTTCGGCGTCGTCGTCCTCGGTCTGGTTGAGGTTGGGGAAGTAGGCAAGTTCCCAGGAGTCGGGCAGTTCGTCACCGTCGAGGCCACCCGGGTTGACGAGAGCTCCCACCCCGCCCGACGCAATAATCCCAATATCGGAAGCACTGAGGGCTTCGCCCTTCCAGATGGCGATGTCATCGAAGCTCCCGGCAGTGAAGCGGTCGAAATGATCCCCAAAGGTGAGCGCCTCAGGGTTCACCCCCATGTCCCAATCCCCGCCATTCGCTGCGTTCATCACCTGGGTGTGCTCAAGATCGCCATCGATGTAGCAACGAATTTCATTGGCCGTGTAATCACGCACCATCGTGACATTGTGCCACACTCCATCCGTGAGAGACGGGCCGACTCGTCCGGTGCGAAAGCGAGGAGTGCCTCCAGCGCAGCATCTGGAATCAAATTCGAACTGTTGGGTATCCGTCACCTGGAGAAGATAATAGCCGGTCGGCTGGCGCGAATTGTCTGCATAACCTTTGGTGATCAGGCCGTTGTTGGCAGTTGAAGCCGGACCGGTGTAGAATAGAGAGATCGTGAAGTCCTCCCCCTGGACAAACGAGTGGTCGAGGCTATCCGGGACATCGGCCCAGTCCCCGCTGCCATCAAGAACCAGACCGCCGCCACTGAAACCGCCTCCGGGAGCCAGCGTGGCATTGCCGTGGAGCGAGACGTTGTGCCCATTCCCCGACGAATCGGAAAGGTCATCGAATTTCCACCATCCAGTAAGAGCGGCATTGCTCATGGAGGCCAAGGCGGTCACTCCCATTCCCACTGCAAAAAGGTATTTCAAAGTCATGTTACCAAGGATTGGTGTTCCGGGTGTATTCCTGCAGGAGATGAACAAGGCGAGATAACATCCTGACAATCGTTCTCAGTAAAAGTCCCGTGCGAAATCCTGGTAAGCTAGGATTTTCCCGCATATTCTCAACACCCGGCATTGATTGTTCAGTTTTCTGGAGTAGGCAGAGGAATTCGATGACGTGACAATCCTCTCTGGAATCTACCCTCCAGATGGGCACTGGCTCCCGGGCGACAGTTCAATTGGGTGAATCCCCAAGCTGGAGGTCATGGCGAAACCGCACGGGCGCTGGCAGCTGGACCAGTGGGCGGAGGCGAGGTGGTTTCCGTGCTGGCTGGCGTCCTGCCAACGGATGGGGGGGTGGGGCGATGGTGAAACTGCCACCAGTATTGCTGGTCGAGTTGGTAGGGGTCGACCGCCGGGGGGTTTTCCAAGTCGAAGTCCGGTGGCAGGATGCCATAGCGTTTCATTTCGCGGAGGTATTCGTAGCGGGGTTGGAAGCCGGGCATGTCGAAACGCTTGATCCGGTCGAGGTGTGCCCTGGCCGCCTGCAGGTGGGCGAGGATGGCCTGGTAATCCGAATCATCGGTATCCGCGAATACCACCGGGTGGAGGCAGGGTTTCGGAGCGTGGGTCCAGTCCGCGGGTACGGGCGCGGGTTCCGGCAGGGCACCCTCGGCCTCGCCACCGGCGGATCTGGCAAGCACCGCACGCAGTGCCAGCGACTGTTCCGGGTGGGTGAGGTTGAAGATGTTGTGGCGCGAGAATCGGGACGTGGGACGCCGCCATCCCTCGAAGTCGCCGTGGCCATCGCCGATGTCGATCCAGTCCGTGACGAAGCGCGGCATCCGGTTCTGGTGACACCCGGTGCAACGTTTCTGCACCGCGTCGCGGGCGGGACCGGTGGATGGCCAGTCGTTCGCCATTTCCCGGATGGGGTCGTTGTTGCGCCACCACCCGCCGATCTGACCGGTGCCGTAGGCTGCGTAAGTGCCGGCGTAGGGTGTCACGGAGTCCAGCCAGAGGCGGATGATGTCCCGCTCCCGCCCGGACAACTTCACGTCGTAATGCGATCCGTCGATCATTGTCATCAGCGGGGCGGCTCCACTGAACGCCGCGTAGGGCGCGTCGTTGCCGGCCGGTCGGCCTCCAATGTTCTGTTCCCCATCCCAGTGGTTCCCCGCGCCGTCCCTGACCAGGCGGTGGAGCATCAGGTTGTAGTAGGACAGCGAGTAGGTCGGGCCGCGGTCACCGGTCAGCACCACGCCGCCGTCGCGCTTGCCGGGGCGGTGGCACTTGACGCAATGCCGGTCGAGAATCGGCTGGATGTCGCGCGGGAAATCAAGGATCTGCGGAACATCCTTCACGGGCTCGATCGCGCTCGGGGCACGCCGGTCCGCGAGGGTCAGGCCGGCAGGCATGGGTGTCGTGGTCCGGTCCTCATGGCAACCGACGCAGCTGGCGCGCTCGCCGGGCATCACGGTGAGAAACGAACGCATTTGCTTCACGCAGAGATCGTTTTCATCCAGGAGACCGAGATAGATGCTGCGGCCCGCCGGGACCTCGAAGTGTGCGGAGCCGTCCGACTCGACCGGCACCGTGCCGAGGATCCGGTTCATGGTCCACTTCCCGCCGTGCGCCATGGGGGTGGTGCCTCCACCATGGAAATTGACCGGCTTGGGGAGGTCCTCCATCACGAGCAGTTTCCGGATCGTTCCCGGTGCCAGCCCCCCCATGTTGCGCCCTATATGAACGTCGTGAACAAAGAGGGTGCCGGTGGACTGCGCCGAATCCGTCCGGGAGGGAACGACCGGTTCCCGTGGTCGCGGCGCAATGAGCCGGGGCTCGTGCACCATGAGCGGGGAACGCCACAGGGTTTGCACCTTGCCTTCGTCCGACACGGATACCAGTTCCCTGTTGCGGGCTGCCAGGATGAGGGTGGCTGACAGGGGACAGGGGTCGCGGAAACCGGCGTCGGTCAGGGCGCGCACCTGCGACTGGTCGTCGGGTCCCTTGCGGAGCTGGAGCAGCTGGAGTCTGCCCGCGTGCTCGTTGCTGCCGTGATACCCCGAGTTGACATAGATGACCTCGTTGGTCCCCGGAACCGGCCGGGCGTCGATGAAGACCCCGCCCGGATGCATGTTGCCGTAGTAAACAGCGGCCCCGGTGCCGTCCGGATTCATCGCCCACAGGTGGTGGAAGGAAACCGCGTCGCGATTCACATACTCCCAGCGGGTGTAGAGGATCCGCCCGTCGGGCAGGAGGGATGGAGTGTTCTCGGTGGCCGCACCGGACGACAGGGGACGAATGTCGGAGCCGTCGGCATTGCAGCGATGAAGGGTGGCGACCGGCGCCAGCCAGCACATGACGTAGCGCTTGCAGCGGGTGGATGAGAACACGATTCGACCGTCCGGGAGGTAGGCTGGTTCCACATCGTCCCAGTCTCCGGAGGTCAACTGCCGGAGGCTGGTGCCGTCGAGGTTGATTTCGTGGAGATTGTAGTGATGTGTCCCGCCCCTGCGGTAGGCGAAGAGGACTTTCTCCGCATCGTAGTGCACGACGGGATCGCGGAACGCACCCCGTGGATCATCAATCAGAGTGCGAACCTGGCCGGTCTTCGGGTTGAGGATGGCGAGGCGTCCCCCGTCCGCACCGTGCAGCCACTCGTTTTCGTCGCCGCAGTTGTATCCAAAGTTGGCATAATAGTGACCGGATGGATCGCGCCCCGGGTGGCGTTCGCAAAACAGGATCTCACCCGGAATCGTGAGTAGCCCGGAGGGAGAGGTGGCCTCCTGCCCCCCGGGGGCGGGGTTTGCCGCGGCAGGATGCCCCGGTCCCGCGATTGTCAGCGCCGATACGGCAAGGCTCGTAGCGAAGGCGAGTGAGTGTCGTCGTTTCATAATTGCTCCTTTGCTCCACCAGGGGTCACCGATAACCGACCTACAGGTTACGCTCCCAAAATCACACGCTTCCAAATTTTTTGAGATCAAGCCCTCCCCATTCCATGGTTACTGCTGAGAATTCCCTTTCGCAGGCGGAGTCATGGGGATCAGGAACGGGGGAGAGTGACGGTGCAAATCCTGCGGTCACCACATCTCACCGGGATCGCTGTCGCAAAAACGCGTTATTTTTCCGCATCATTCACTGACAAATCCGGCGATTCCGGAAAGTTCGGGACGGATCACCGGGTAGTTCGATCATGGCCCGAATCATCGCCCTGCTCATCCTGCTCCTGCCGCGCCTGTGGGCCGCCGACGCCCCTCTCAACATCATCACCTACAACATTCGCAACGACAACGCGGGAGACAGGAAACACAAGGATTGGGCGGCGCGTAAGGACAGGATCGCCGGATACCTGCTCGCCCACAAGGCCGGCATCATCGGCCTCCAGGAGGTGAAGCACAACCAGCTCCTCGACATGGACAAGGCCCTGCCCGGTCACTCCTGCATCGGCGTGGGACGGAACGACGGTAAGACCGCCGGCGAATATTCCCCGATCTTCTTTGACCGCACGATCTGGAAGGTCGATCCCAAGGAGCAAGGCACGTTCTGGCTCTCTGATACGCCGGACGTGGTCGCCACCCGTAGTTGGGGAAACAGTCACAACCGCATCTGCACCTGGGCCCGGCTGACCGGTATCAAGGGGGCGGACAAGGGGATCTCCATCTACGTTTTCAACACGCACTGGGATCACCGCAGTCAACCGTCCCGCGTCAAGTCCGGGGAGCTGATGCTCAAGCGGATCAAGGCACGCCAGCACAGGGACGAACCGGTCATCCTCATGGGCGACCTGAATGCCACCACCGAGAACCCGGCTGTGAAGCTGCTGCTGGGTTCCGGCCTCCTCGTCGATCACAGCAGGGAGCAGAAGCGTTCATCCAGCTACTGGAAGGCTGAACTTGCTCCCGGATTGCGTATCGACCACCTTTTCACCTCGCCGTCCATCAAGCAGGCCACTCTCAAGGTGGAACTCAATGGTGACGATGACGGTCACGCCGCCTCCGACCATCATCCAGTGCGGCTCAGCATCAAGAACCGTTCCTTCTGAATTGTTGCGACCTTCCCCCTGAACCGGCGTCGGTTTGAGACCGCCTCTCCGGAATGTCCTGGTGGAATATGGACCCCGGAGTGGATCTAGCGGGATCGTGATCGCTCCTGGCCGGACATGACCACCACGCGGAATCCGGTGTTGTGAACGCGCTGCCAGGAGGGATAACTCAAGCGGAAGGCAGAGCGACAGCGATGCGGACGATCGCGAAAGGACCCGCCACGCAGAACTTTTTTCCCGGCGGGTGATGTGAGATTGCGCCCGTCGTCTTCACGATAGGGATAGGCCCGATAGGTGCTGCGGGTCCATTCCGCCACGTTGCCGTGCGTGTCGTGAAGTCCCCAGGCATTCGGCAGGAATCGTCCGACCTCGGCGGTGGCGGTGAAGCCGTCCGCGAATCTCCCGTTGCAGGGAATGTCGCCGCCGAACACCGAATCGAGCATGATGCCGTTGAACTCTCCCTTGATGTAGGGATTAACGATGCCGGAGGTGAGACCGCCCGTGGCCGGAGGGCTGATGGCCAGGGCCTGGTCCGCGACGTTGGCGTGCTTCGAGAAATCGGTCTCCGCCCCGCCATAGGAGAGGGCCGAGGACGTCCCGGCCCGGCAGGCGTATTCCCACTGCGCTTCGGTCGGGAGGTTCGATTCCATTCCAGTCTGCACGGAGAGCCACTGGCAATAGGCCATGGCTTCCTGCCAGGAGACGCGGATTGCGGGTTGCCGGGGGGCATCCAGGGCGAGACCCGGACCATCGGCACCCGGGTAGCGTTTCGTGAAGTAGCCGCTACGATAATCAGGATCGAACCGCCTGAACTGCTCGTTGGTCACTTCGCAGGATCCTATCCAGAACGGTTCGTCGATGCGCACCACGGAGGCGGGACGTTCGTCGGGTTCCCCGTGGTGGTCGCCCATGACGAATCTACCGGCGGGGATGCGTGCCAGCTCCATGCTCACCCCTTCTCCCAGGTCGATCCTCCGGAGAACCGGGGTTTCCGATTCGCGTTGTCGTCGCTTTGCTTCTGCAGTGTTCACCGGCCAGCCCTCCAATGCTGGCGGCCGGCCGGCATGATCCTGCGGCGCCGGAACGGCGCCCGGCCGGGAGTTAGCCGCCACGCCCGGCACGGATTCGAAATCCACCGACGGACCGCCCGATTTCTGCTGCACTTCCCAGCGCCGGGCTCCGGCATCCGCGGGAATGGGCGCCACATCACCCCACGTCCCGTGACAGGGAGCGTTGAGGTCGATCCATGTGACGAGGCGATCCCAGGCCTCGGCATCGAGGGTAACGCCGTGATGATTCTTGGACAGCATCTGGATGAGTTCGCTGGTATCAGCGTGATACTCGCCGGGCACCAGCACACGCACATCGTCTTCAATCCCGACCCGGCGCACGTAGGCGATGAGAGCTTCGTAGGCTGGAGTGTACTTGATCTGCTTGCCGCCGAAATAGGCCTCCGTTTCGGGGTTCAGTCTCTGGGCCCCGAGTCGCGCCAGCAAGTGTCCCCCGTATTCCGGGCGGTGCTCTTCGCCGCGAAGATCGGGCCTGACGGCGCCTTCATCCGCCTCGCCGTGGTGGCAGGAGACGCAGTGACGGTCGAGAACCGGTTGCACTTCGCGCTCGAAATCGAAGCCGCGGGGAGGGCCGTACCATGGCTCGATCTCGTCGGGTTTCCGTCCGATTACCTCCGAGAAGCGCACGGCCGGGGCGTCCTCCGCCTTTTCGTGGCAACCAACGCACGAGACGGCTTCGCCCGGCATGGCGGTGTACCAGCTTCGCATCAACTGCACCGCCTTCCCCTCGGAATCGAGGGCCTGCAGTGAAAGCGGCGTGTTGGCGGGTACGCGGAAGACTGCGGAACCATCCGCGTGCACCGGCACCGTCCCGAGAATACGCATGGCGTCCCACGGGCCGCCCAGTCCGATCTTGTCCGGGCCGGCCAGCCCGGGGAATCCGAAATCGTAGGCCACGAGGCGGAGTTTCTCAATCTCGCCGCGGGGCACGTCCGCCAGTCCTTCGCCCTGGTAGATATCGTGAAGGTAGATCACGGCGTCGGAGCGGCTCTCGTCGATGCGGTTGGGAACGATTCGGGGCCGAGTTGTTTTCTGCACCGGGATGGGCTCAAAGAAGTCCCACTTGGGATCCACCAGGATCGGCACGACATTGTCGAAGCTATCGATCAGGTAGATGCCCCAGGGCGCATCCCTGGACGGCTGCATCGAAACCAGGAAGTAGTTCCCGGCACCGCGGTGGGTGACGGGTTCCGCCAGGGGATACGGATGCAGGAACTTGGGCCAGGTTTTCCCGTACCAAGTGTCGATCTTCACCTCGTCGTCAAAATCCCGGCGCCCCGGCAGAAAGCGCACGAGGCCTTCGCTGCCCGTCGATCCGCGGTTGAGATCGAGCACGACCGGAACACCCATGCGGGGCGGGCCGTGATATCCGGTCGCGATGGCGACGATTTGTCCGGGGCGGCCGGGAATGCCGCGGGGGAAGTACAAGCGATTCGGCCAATAGGAACTGCTGCCATAGACCGCCTTCTGGCCGGTGCCGTCCGGGTTCATCACCATGAGCGGTGCCGCGTACATGTGGAAGATTCCGGCATATTCCCAGCGGTTGAAAATCACCTGGCCGCTGGGAAGGACGGACGGGTGCAGATCCAGATCCTGGTCGAAACACAACTGACGTTCCCCGGACCCGTCGGCGTTCATGAGAAACAGCGAGCAGGCCCTTTTCTGTCCGTGCCAGCAGGGCACGGCGGTGAAGGATGCCGTGGAGGCGAACACGATACGCTCGTCCGGCAGGTAGCAGGCGTCGAAGTGATCGACGTCCGGCGCCGGCCTGCTCACCTGCCGTAGTTCCCGATCCTCCAGGACAAGTTCGTGAATGCGCCATCCCCTTCCGTCCGCCATCGTGAAGAGGAGGCGGTTTCCTTCGTGATGCAGATCCAGTTCGCCAACGAATTCGCTGCCGGGCGGCCGGAAGATGGTTTTCAACTCACCGCCGCGCGCAAGCGGTGCCAGTACGGCGATCTCATTGTCGTAGCCCGTCTGGGCGATTCCCGAGTTGGCCATGTGATTGACGGGCAAGCCGTGTTGTCCGCGTTTCCGTTTCAGGATCAGGAGCCGTTCCACACCGAGGAGGGGATTGTGACGCAGGGCTTCGGAGCGCAGGGCGGCCAGGCGTTTCTTGCGGGTCCCTTTCGGCAGATCCGACCGGGTCAGAGCCGCGAGTCGCTTGAGATAGCGTGGCCCATCCGGATAGTCGGTGCCGAATTCGGACACAAGGTTCTCGATGGCCAGTCGCAGAGAAGATTCCGTGTTCACCGGAACCGCCCGTCCGACCGTTTTGGAGGGATCGTGGCGTGAATCCGGCGGGCCAGCGGTCAAGGGAGTCGTAGCGAACACCCCGGGAACGAGAATCATGATGACCCGGACTAAGGTGGAGATTTTCATCAGTGCTCGAGTATTCCGACTACACCTCATCTCTTTCCCTGGAGGCAACGATTCAACTGGGACGGTATACCGGTTTCAGGAGTTCTGGGTTTGATTCAGGTCATCAACGGACCGGTTTCCGCCCACAAGAGTCGACGGAGAGCGGTCCAAGGAGGGAGGCACAGGGGACCAGGAAGGGGGCGCCTCAGGTGATGAGGCCGAGTCCCGATCCGATTGTCAACCGGTCAGCGGTGATGGCCAGGATCGTCGCGGTCCTTGCCGCGGTGGTGTTCTTCAGCCCGGAAGCGGTGCTTTCCGGGGAGATCGCGCCCCCGATCAACAGGCAGCTCATGTCCTGAATCGTCTTGCGTTTGGCCCCCCCCTGGGGACGTCGACCGCGTGATGAAGATGATCTGCGGCACATTTCCTGCGGAAATCCCGACCGTGCTCATTCCGGAATACTGGAGAAAGAAACTTCGCCAGGAGTGATGGCTTGGCGGGAGTTTCCCTTTCGAGGCTCTGCTTCCTGGAGGTGGAGGGTCCGGGGAAGAGGGGAGAACAATCCAGTTCTCATGAGTGGTTGCGCAGCTGCCATGACTTTTTGGGTATGGTCATCTGACCAAGAACAGGTTAAGGATCGGGCGCAGCCGGGACAATGGAAGGATGTGACTTGAGGCGGACAATTCCCCTGGAGATTCCGGGTTCCGGCAAATCAAGTAATTAGATTGAGAGAGATGATGAATTCAGGAAAGGTCAGCATGACTCATATTGAGGGTGAGGTGGTCAAGGAAGATGACAGGTATACTGTTAGAGACAACACCTCCCTGGAGAATCTCGTGGTTAGTTCAACAAGACTAAACCCGAATAAAAGCACCAGTGGTCACAAGCATGATGGCCAGGAAGAAGTGTATATGTTCATGGAAGGTTCCGGTACCATGTGGTTGGATGAAAATGAGTTTCCCGTTGAAGACGGCGATGTGGTCTTGATTGCAGATGGTGTGTTCCATAAGGTGGAAGCAGGAGACGGGGGAATGTATTTTGTGTGCGTCTTTCAGGGGAAACGTGAGACCTCCTGATCACGCGGAAGAACTGAAAGGTGTCATCAGGTATTTCAAAGGAGAAATACCTGAGCCGGAATAAGGTCCCTTTGCTGCCGGGATTCAACTGATCCAGACGGAATCTCCCGGCGATCCGGGAACCGGGAAAGAGGGGAGAGTCCCCATTTTGCGATGGTCGATGTGCTGTCCTGCGCTGTGCGGGCCCACCGCAAACCATTCGTTCTCGGGACTTGTGCGGTGGTCGATGTTTCCGGATGGTTCCCCCATGTCCGGGAATTGGAGATGTTGTGGTCTGGGTGTGCTCGTCGGGTTTCTGCTGAGCGGCCCTCTTCCGGGCGAAGAAAAACAGATCCTGCGCTACCTGAACGAGGTTCTGCTGGAGAAGGAGTTCGGGGGAGGGGATGGCAGGATCGTGCGCTGGATCGAATCCCCCGAAGTGGTGCTGGTGGAGGGGAGCGGGGAGCACCGCAAGGTCCTGAACCGGGTGATGGGTCAGTTGAATGGGGCCCTGGAAGGAACCTCGATGCGGCTGCGATCCGTGGAGGAGTCCAGGAGGGCGCGACGGATTGAGGTGTTCATGGTGCCGCAATCGCGTTTTGGGGCGATCGGCAGGGATCGGGCCTTTGATCCGCCCGGGAACCAGGACGGTTACGTGTGGGTGATCTGGAATACGGAGAAGAAATTCATCCAGCGGGCCACCGTCCTGGTTGCGGTGGACAGGATCGAGGGAGATCTGCTTCAGCACGTGCTGCTCGAGGAGATGACCCAGGCCCTCGGACCGCTCGGGGACACCGCGGTGATTCCGGAGAGCGTATTGTATGAGAAGGGTCAGGATCATGGAAAGGCGCCGAAGCTGAGCGACTGGGATCGCAGGATGCTGGGCCTTCTCTATGGTCATCTGAAACCCGGGGACGGTGGGATCGAGGTCGGGGTGGCTTACGCGCGATTCTGGGGAAAATGATCCCGGGGGAGTGCGCGGAATGTGAATCCGCCCTTTCACGCCATCGAAGGGTTGAATCCTTCCCTGCCCATCAGCCGGTAATCATGGGCTGTGAATTGCCGGGAAGTTGCTTCTCCGGGGAAGGTGGGGTGCGATTCGAAGCGAACGAACCTCACCCGATCAATTCCTCAATCGCCTGGCCGCCTATCTGACTGAGTTGCTTGAAGCGGCCGCCGTGGAAGTAGGTGAGCTTGTTGTCATCAAGGCCCAGCAGGCGCAACAGGGTGACGTGGAGGTTGCGGACATGGTGCACCTTGTCCACCGCCGTGGCCCCGATCTCGTCGGTGGCGCCAATGGTATGGCCGGCATTCACCCCGCCGCCGGCAAGCCAGACGGTCATGGCATCGGGATTATGATCGCGCCCATACTTGATGCCGCCGCGGACACCGTTATCGGGTGTGCGGCCAAATTCCCCCATCCACACGACCAGCGTCTCATCAAGCAGGCCGCGTTCCTTCAGGTCCCTGATGAGGGCGGCGATGGGGCGATCCACCGTGCGGATCAGTGAGCCGTGGGCCTTGGCAATGTAATCGTGGCTGTCCCAGGTGCTGGCATAGAGCTGCACGAACCGCACCCCCTTCTCCACCAGCTTGCGGGCGAGCAGGCAACGACGACCGAGGTTGTCCGTGGGCTCTTTTCCAATCCCATACATCTCCCGGGTCTTCTCAGTTTCCCTGTCGAGATTGATGATATCAGGCACCTGCATTTGCATGCGAAAAGCGAGCTCGTAGTTGCGCATGCGCGCGGCGAGTCCCTCATGCTGCGGATGACGCTCGGCATGGCGCTCATTGAGCTGGGTCAACAGGTCAAGGTTGCGGCGTTGCTGGGCGCGGGTGACGCCGGTGGGCGGATGGATGTCCAGAAGGGGCGAGCCTTTGGGCCGCAGCGCGGTGCCCTGCAGGCGGGTGGGCAGGAAACCGTTGGACCAGTTGGCCGGACCTCCCTGCGGAAAGGAAAGCTCGGGCAACACGATGAAACCGGGGAGGTCGTCATTCTCGGTGCCAAGGCCATGAGTCACCCAGGAACCCATGGCCGGGGCGCCGCCGAAGCGGCTGCCGGTATTGACGTGATAGTTCGCGGTGGGATGGTTCACCGACTCGACCTGGCAGCCGCGATAAAAACAAAGGTCATCGGCCACGCCTGCGAGATTCTCCCAGAGCGTGTTCATGTCCGCGCCCGACTTGCCGGCCTTGCGGAATTTAAACGGGCTCTTCACATAATACCGCTTGCCCGAGCTCATGGCGCTCTCTTCCTTGCCCGAGCGCTGGAACTCCTTCAGGTGCAGCTTGTCCAGGGCCGGCTTGGGGTCAAAGGTGTCGAGGTGCGATGGCCCACCCTCCATGTAGAGAAAAATGCAATGCTTGGCCCTGGCCTTGGGAAAATGCGCCACCCTGGGTGCCGCAGTCCCCTTGGTCTGCCCGGCCTGCAGCATGGATTGAAAAGCCAGAGCTCCCAGCCCGCCATTGATCCCATATAAGAATTCGCGGCGCTTCATGGGTTTTTTCCTTCCTGGGGTTGTGTTGGTTTTCGCCCCGCAGCGTGAGGTTGCGGTGAAGCCTGCCCTGCCGGGCGGGCGTCCAATCGCATTTCCTCCTGAAACAGGATCGCCATGCCACGCAGCTTACGAACGATTTCCCGATTGCGCGCGACCTTTGATTCCCCGGGGTCTTTATCCAAATCATAGAGCTGAAGGCTCGGGTTCAAGTAGAGTTTCCAATTGCGCCAGCGCACCGCGGCCAACGCCCCCTGGCTGCCGTAATAGAAAAACGCGTCGTTATATTCATTGCGCTTGATCAAGGACTTCCACTCACCGGGCGGATCCCATCGACGCCGGAGCGGGATTGATGCGTTAAGCGATTTCCCCATTCCCGGATGCGGCACGACCTTGCTCTCGCCTTTTAGCAGCGGGCTGATGTCGCGCCCGTCAATGACCCGGTCTACCGGAACCTTGATGCCTGCGAAAGTGGCCAGAGTGGGATGCCAGTCCATCGCCCGCACGACCGCTGAGGATTCCGCACCGGCCTGCAATCCCAGCCCCGGTCCCCACGCAATTGCGGGCACGCGAATGCCCCCTTCGTAGGTTGAAAGCTTGCGTCCGCGAATTTTCTGTTGCGGGTTACGACCCGGCCCGCGCCCGTTGTCCGAGGCGTAGATGACGATCGTGTCCTCATCAATATCCAGGCGTTTAAGCGCATCAAGGATGCGGCCGACATTGTGATCGAGTTCCTGAATGGCATCGCCATATTCGCCCCAGTTGGAGCTGCCCTTGAATTTCTCACTCACCCCCAGCGGGTTGTGGAGCATGGTGTGGGGCAGGTAGAGAAAGAAGGGGCCCTCTTTGTTCTTCTCCATGAATGCAATGGCCTCGTCGGTGTAGAGCTTCGTCAATTCGGCGGGATCAGCCGGGCGTTTAACCACCTCGCCGTTGCGCATCAGGGGCACGCCACCCTTGTCCTTGAAATAGACGATCTCAACCGGATCCAGATTGTGCAGGAGCCCGAAATAGTGGTCGAAGCCCTGATTGCGGGGGAGGAATGGCTCGTGAAATCCAAGATGCCATTTGCCGATGCAGGCGGCGGCGTAACCGACCGACGTCAGCAACTCGGCAAATGTCAATTCATCGGGATGGATGCCCGACCGTGAATCTGCGCGATGGACCCAGATGTGGTTACCCACCCGGCGGGGATAACACCCGGTCAGGAGGCCTGCGCGTGAGGGGCTGCAAATCGGTGCCGCGGCATAGTAGTCGGTAAAGCGTGTTCCGGCCCTGGCCATCGCATCGATCCGCGGGGTCCTGACCTCCGTTGCGCCATAGCAGCCCAGATCGTAGTAGCCCTGGTCATCGACGAAGATGAAGACAATGTTGGGCTTCTTCTCCGCTCCCGGAAGGGACACGCTCAAACAAAACAAGAGTGTAAGCAGGCGCTTCATCCATTAGTAGACGTAGACGAACTCGCTGGAGTTGAGCAGCACGAGACAGAGATCCGCCAGGCCACGGGTGCGCGCATCCACCTGGTGCGGTTGCAGGTCGGGCTCGTAGTCCTGGTATTCAAAAAGTTTCTCGGTGAAGGTGAAGGGTTGACCGGTGTTTTCCTCATTGGCCTGGCGCGTGACCTTCCGGGGATAAACGCGTGGTTCAGGCCTGCGGCTGGCCTGCTCGGCGGTGGCCTGGTGCCAGTGGCTCAAGGCTGCCTGGGTTTCTTTCGCTTCCGGAACGCGACCGAAGGCCAGGCGGAAGGCGTGCCGCACCACCGCCTGGTCGGGTTTTCCTTCCTTCAGAATGCGGGCCGCAAAGGCCAGGGCCCGGTCGGCGGATTCCTCACTGTTGAAGAGCGTGAACACCTGCGGCGTCACGTTGGAACTATCGCGCAGTTCGCAGGACTTGTCCGGGGCGGGCTGGTTGAAGGTGGTCATGAAGGGGTCGCGGTGACCGCGCAGTTTCAGCGCGTAGATGGAGCGGCGATTGCGCTGGGCGGGCTTGGGGTCGGGCAGGTAGCTCGGGGCGAAGGTGCCCATGATCATGCGCGGCTGAAGCGCCGCCTCCAGATTGATGTCCGGGCGGGCGGGAATGCCGCCGGGTTGCCGATTGAGTTCGCCGGTGACCGCGAGCATGGAGTCACGCAGTTCCTCGGCTGAAAGCCGGCGGGGCCTGAAGACAGCGTGGCTCGCGTGATCAGGATCCAGCCTGGCCAGCGCTTTCGCGTCCGGATGCGTGCTTGCCCGACGATACGCCTCGGAGCTCATGATGAGGCGGTGCAGTTTCTTGACCGACCAACCCCGGGCCATGAACTCGGAAGCCAGCCAGTCGAGTAACTCCGGATGGGTGGGCTTGCTGCCGGTGGAACCGAAGTTGTTCGGGTTGGCCGCCAGGCCGCGACCAAAGTGATACTGCCACACGCGGTTGACCATCACGCGGGCGGTAAGGGGGTTGTCCTTGTGGATGATCCAGTTGGCCAGGGCCGTGCGGCGGCCTTCAACGGTGGCGGGAAACTTTGCCCCCAGGCCGGTGACCGTGAGGACGCCGGGTTGCACGATGTCTCCCGGTGAAAACAAATCCCCGCTCGGGAGAATGGCCGTCTTCTCCGGCACCATTTGAGCGCCTGGATTTTCCTTGGGCGTATGTTGCCGGGCAGAAACGTTTTTCTGCAGGCGCGGTTTGCCGTTGTAAACCGTGTAGGCGATGGGCCGGTAACGATCCCGGCCCCAGCTCAAGAGCTTGCTCCACTTGCGCCCCAGTCGTTCGCGGCCGAAGTCGTCGGGGCTCACGCGTTCCTTTGGAAGCGCTTTCAGCATGCGCTTGTTTTCCTCATCCCGAAGGTGGTGGTATTTCCTGTGCTGAGCAAACCCGCTGGTGTTTTCACCAGGTAGAAACGGTGCATCCACCTCGGCGATCTGGGTGTTGGCAAAGGTGGCCTGGAGGGAATAATAGTCGCGGACCGGCACCGGATCGAACTTGTGGTCGTGGCATTGCACGCACATCAGCACCTGCCCGAGGAACACCTGTCCCACTGAATCGGTGATATCATCCAGGAACTGCTGACGGGTCACCGCCGCCACCGACATGCCCGTCTGTTCCCAGGGTCCCATGCGCAGGAAGCCCACCGCGATCTTGTTTTCCGTGCTCCCGGGGTCGATCTCATCGCCCGCAATCTGCTCGCGGATGAACTGGTGGTAGGGCTTGTCCTGGTTGAAGGAACGCACGACGTAATCGCGGTAGCGCCAGGCGTTGGGCCGCTCGAAGTCGTTGGCAAAACCACCGCTGTCGGCATAGCGCACCACGTCCAGCCAGTGGCGCCCCCACTGTTCCCCGTAATGGGTGGAGGCCAACAGGCGTGCAAGGAGTCGCCCGTAGGCGCCGGGAGTCCCGTCCGCGAGGAAGCCATCAATCTCCTCCGGGGTCGGCGGCAGGCCGGTGAGGTCAAATGTTGCGCGGCGGATGAGCGTCAGCCGGTCCGCCGCCGGCGCGGGTTGCAAACCGCCGGGCAGTTGGGCCTCGATGAAGCCGTCAATGGGGTTGGTGCTCTCCATGGGCGGCTCGGGGTGCCTGATCGGCTGATAGGCCCAGAGGTCCTCGGAGGCATACTTGCGGTTGGTCCATTCCCTGCTCAGGCCTCCGCTGGTTTTCACCAGGACCCCGTCCTCCGTCGCCCACGGGTCTTCCTGCTCCAGCAGCACGGTGATCCGTTGCGCATCCGGCCAGGGAGCGCCGCCGGCAATCCAATCCCTGATGTATGCAATCTCCTTCGCGCTGAGCTTGTCATTCTCCTTGGGCGGCATCGGTTCCCAGTCATCCTCGTGTGCGCGCGTGGAGGCCAGGTAGAGCGGACTTTGCAGGGGTTTGCCGGGGACAAGTGAGGGTTCCTCGCTTTCACCACCCTTGAGCAGGTCGGCGCGGGTGCGCATGTCAAACTCGCCCTTCAGCTTCTTCTTCGGATCCTCGCCATGACAGGCAATACATCTCTGTTTGAAGAGCGGCAGCACCTTGCGCGCAAAGAGCATATCCGCCGCCACTTCTTCCGCGGCCATGGCGGTCTGGAAACCGAGCGCTGCCAGTGAAATCGTTGTGATCAGTGTCAGCGATCTCATTGCAGCCATTGTAGTAGTCTAACGCAATTGGGCTAGTATCCTTTTCGTGAGGGGAGATTTGGAAATGGTCCTGCCGCTTCAGGCAGTCGAACAAAATACATCTTTAGGCCTTAGCGTGAGAGCGCGGTGACTCATCGTTCCTGGGATTGGAATCCGAAAGCGAACCTTGCAGTTGGGTCATCTCACCGCCACGATATTGGGAGTGCCCGACTCGATTGGCACCAGCACATCCCCTGCCATGAATCCTCTCAAATCCCCCGCCGCGCTGGCGCTTGTCCTGGTTTCGATTCTGCCCCTGAAGGCCAAACAGGTCATCTTCAGCGAGATCATGTACAACCCGACGGGTTCGCTGCCGGAATATATTGAAGTGCAGAACCTCACCGCGACCCCGCTCGACTTCGCGAAATGGAAATTCACGAATGGAGTGGACTACGAGTTCCCCGGGTTCTCCGCGGCCGCTTCGCAGCACATGTTTCTGCATGCCTTCCAGCGGATTCTGGTCACATCCGTCGATGAGGCCACCCTGCGCGCGGCCTACCCGGGCATACCGGGGAGTGTGAAAATCTTTGGTCCCTGGATCGGAGCTCTCAACAACGGAGGCGAGCGGGTCACTCTCAAGGACAAGAATGGGGTCATCGTAAGTTCCGTGAATTACGGCAATGACGGCCACTGGCCCATCGCGGCGAACGGAACGGGGCACAGCCTTGTGGTGCTGAATGAAGATCGTCTCGTTGACAACTGGCGCAACTGGCGGGTGAGTACCATGAACGGAGGCTCTCCCGGAGTGAGGGACAGCGAACTCTCCGGGCTCGCAACGGCACTGACATTCAGCGAGGTGCAATTCGCAGAGGGGTTGGACGATCTCGATTGGATCGAGCTTCACAATTCCGGCGAGAGCACGATCAACGTCGGCTCTCTCTTCCTGGCGACGCTGCCTGATTTTTCCGACAAGGTGCCATTGGGTGGATCGGTAGCCGCCCGAGATTACAATAGTTGGACCGCTCCCTTCGTAGTGCCTGTCGGTTCGGACGAGATTTCGCTGTTTCTCATCGATGCCACTGAAAACGTGCTGGCATCCGCCCGGGTGATCAGGCCGGTCGGCAGGAACTCGGTGCAGACATTTCCCGCGGGATCCAGTGATTGGTTCTCCACGGAAACATCGACGCGGGATGCTCCCAACAATCCCACGCGCAACGATGACATCGTGATCAATGAGATCATGTACGATCTTCCCTCCGACCACCGCAATGGCGAGTTCGTCGAACTTTACAACCGCGGAAACGCGCCGGTGGATCTCTCGGGATGGCGCTTTGTCGATGGAATCGATTTCACCTTTCCGGCGAACACCATGCTGGACGACGGGGCCTATCTCGTCGTTGCAGCGGATCGGGCGTGGATGGAGTCTGTCTACGGTGCGCTTCCGATCATCGGTGACTTTACCGATCAACTGCGGGATTCCGGAGAGCTTGTGAGGTTGGAGGACACATGGGGGAACCTGGTGGATCAGGTCGATTATCTGCCCGGCGGTGACTGGCCGGAACTCGCCGACGGTGATGGCAGCAGCATGGAGTTGAAGCATCCCGACATGGACAACGACGCCGCAGCCAGCTGGGCGGACAGCAACGAGAGCCAGAAGAGCACGATGCAGACCTTCACTCACACCGGCACTTACCGGCAGAACAACAGCAGGGGCTCCTCGTCCGACTACAAGGAGTTCCACATGCACCTGGTGGGAGATTCCTACCTTCTGCTGGAAAACATCAGCCTGCGCCAGAATGGAAACGGGGGCAACGAACTGCAGAACGTGACTTCGCACGCCACCAACGGTTCGAGCGCCAGCGGATGGCTCTGTCAGGGCACCCACTGGGCGAGCTACGTGCGAAACGGTCAAGTGCATCTGATCTCCGACGGTCATGGCGACAACAAGGCGAACCGTGCCGAGATCGACTGCACCGGTATCAATGACAATGCGTCCTACACGATTCAGTTCGACGCACGCTGGATCTGGGGCAAGCCGCGCCTGATCACGCAAACCTGGGATCACAGCATCGGCAAGACATGGCTCATACCCATCCCCGACAATCTCGGTACGCCGGGCGCTCAAAACTCGAACATCCTTTCAAATGGGCCTGCCCCCACCGTGGCAAGCGTGTTGCACAGCCCCGCTGTTCCCAGATCGAGCGATTCAGTGAAGATCACGGCGCGCGTGCTGTCGCCGAACGGAGTGCCCGCCGTGACCGTGTTGCACCGCGAGGACAACAACAACGCCAACGGGCGGTGGCGTTCGACCGCGATGTCTGACAACGGCACCTCGGGGGGAGACGACATCGCCGGCGACGGGATCTATACTGCGACCCTGACCGAGTACCGGACGGACAACCGGGTCGTTCAGTTCTACATCCGGGCCGGGGGAGCGAACGGGGAATTCACCCTGCTGCCCAAACTCGGTCCCGAGCGCCCCGCCATGTGGGTGGTGGACAACAGCACGATCCCCTCCGACCTGCGCACGCAGCGCTTTGTCATCTCCGCGTATGACCGCGATGCGATCAACACGAACGTCGGGCATTCGTCCAAGTTCCAGTACGACTTTCCCCGCATGTCGAACCACTACTTCAACGCCACCTTCATTTCGAATGAGGCGGATGTCTACTACAACGCCGAGCTCCGCAAGAGCGGCAGTCCATTTACCAGGTCGAGTGGAAATGGCCTGAATCACGGGAAGTGGAAACTCCCGGGCGACCGGCATTTTCGCGGCCGGCAGAAGAGCGTGATTGATCCCTCGGTCGACCACGATGATCGCATTGCCCGTTATTTCCTCTACCAGATGGGACACCCCGTTTCCGAAGCCGAGTTTGTGCGCGTGATCATCAATGGAGGCAGCGCTTCGGTCCGCGATGACATGGAGCCGATCGCCAATGATTTCCTGAACCGCAACTTCAGCGAGGGGAATCGGGGAACCCTGCTCCGGATTGATGACGAGTGGTGGTATGAGGACGATTTCGGGCGAGGGAGCCGGAATGCCGACTGGTCCTACAAGGGAAGTGATGAAGCGACTCGCTATCATAGCGAATGGCTCATGCGCTCACGTGAAGCGGAATACGACTACACGAGCTTTGTCGAGTTCGTGAACAAAGTGGGGACCAACAGTTTCAACCGGCCGCAGATCGAACGCCTGATCGACACGGATCTTGCCGCCCTGAACGCAGCGGTTCGCGGATACGACGGGGATTGGGATACCCTGACCCTTCGCCGGGGAAAGAACGGCTATTTTTACCGGAAGCCCGATGGGCTCTGGATGCTGGTGCACTGGGATGGCGACCGCGTGTTTGAAAACTCCGGCGAGAACATAATGGGGAACCTCTCCGGCATTCGCAACTACTTCTATGAGCCCCACGTCCGGAGGATGTTGAACTACTACCTCACGGAATTGCTGGAGAAGCACACGCGCAACTCTGCCCACACGGCGGCCTGGCTCCAGGCTGAGGAGAATGCCTCGGGTTCCTATTCCGTATCTTCCAAGTACGCAAACTGGTTCAACAGCCGTGTGGGAGAGGTGGAGGGCTTCATCGGATCGCCCCTCGACAACACGAACTTTGCCGTGACGACGGAGGCGACTCATCCCGATCCCGAAGTGAACCTCTCGGCAGGTATTCCTTTTATCAACTACGGAGACGCCTGGGACTTCAACGATCAGAACCTCGACCTGGGCACAGGTTGGAGAGAGACCAATTACAATTACTCGCACGCGGGGTGGACGCGCGAGGGGGACGCGGGAAATGTCGGCGGCCTCTACGGATTCGAAAACTCCGGGCTTCCGGCACCGGGCATCCGGACACCGCTCCTCAACAGCGACAATGCGGCGAACCACATCACCTACTATTTTCGAAAGGAATTCGAGTACACCGGAAGCCTCGTTGGAGTGACGATCACGATCGACCAGATCGTCGATGATGGCGCGACTTACTACCTCAATGGAACTCCCATTGGCGGAGCCGGAGTTTCGGCGGGAGCGGGATGGAAGACGGATGCCAGTCGAACAGTCGGCAACGCCACGGAAGAACTTGGGGTGGTCAGCGGGGATGGCTCGGCGCTTGTCCTGGGCGCCAACGTTCTCGCCGCCGAAGTGCACCAGACCAACGAAGGTAGCTCCGATGTGGTATTTGGGGCCCGCTTCAGCATTTCAGTTCCGGGAGGGGGAGGGCTCGTCATCAATGAGGTGCTGCCAGCCGGTCCGGGGGCAGGATTCGTCGAGTTCTTCAATCCCACCGCCTCGCCGATCAACCTCCAGAATCACCACCTTTCGGATTCCGCGGGAAACCTGACCAGATTCCGTGTCACCGACAACATTCTCGTCTCACCGATGGGTTTTGGATCGGTCGGATTCACCGAATCCTCGTTGACGGTCGGCCCCACAACGGTGGTCTATCTGACTGCTCCCGACGGAGAATCCGTGATCAACGCCATCGACACGACCATGCCGCTCGACGGGCGATCCCTGGGACGACAGGGGGATGGAAGCAGCAACTGGCTTCTCTTCGGGAGCCCGACACGCGACGGTGCAAACACCAGTGGCGGAACTTCGGCGAATATGATCACGCTCAACGGAACCAGCCCCTCCAGGGTCTACGAGGTGCGGATCGTCGTTGAGTGCTCTGGACTTCTTCCACATCGGATCGGCACTCTCTGTGC
>MPLZ02177651.1_pt1 | contig 32930 bp, 27 predicted proteins | sample 1617311 | NCBI WGS metagenome assembly MPLZ02 (sample SAMN05944806, study PRJNA350692) | marine metagenome | biome: marine; feature: ODZ; material: water; isolation source: 160 m water sample filtered on 0.2 um supor filter | place: Pacific Ocean | collected 2012-04-08 | depth 160m m | reverse complement strand
GGTCATCAACCTTGTCCGGAACAACGCTGGCGGCTCACAGGAAAGCGCTCCTGATTGAGCCCATAACCCTGTGACAGTTCTTAACAGCTGTTCCCACCTGGACGCCAAATTAACGTTTCAGATCGCATCCGTTCCGCCCCAGCCTGTGCCATGTCCAAGTATGACGGCGAACAGATCCTGGTCGTTCCACGCAGCCTGTTCGACGAACTGGGAGACTTTCAGGGCCTCACCACTGAAACGGAGCGCTACATCCCTGCCCTGCTGAAACCCTCCAATAATTTCTTCATGGATCGCGAAATCGCGGAAAAGGATCCCGGTCACAAGCAGATCATCCCTTATTCGCTCTTTCGCCACCAGGGCCACTACCTCCACTACGTTCGCGGAAAGTCGGGGGGAGAAAGCAGGCTCCACGCCCTGGGTTCCCTCGGTATTGGCGGTCACATCAATCCCGTCGACGAACGGGGCGATCCACTTGGCCACGCCACCTACATGGCCGGGGTGGAGCGCGAGATCGAGGAGGAACTCGTGCTCTCCTCCCGTGTCACGCAACGGATTGTTGCGCTACTCAATGACGACAGCAATGCGGTGGGACAGGTACATCTCGGAGTCGTTCATCTCTTTGAGTTGTCCAACGACGAGGTGAGCGCCCGCGAGGACGCTCTCTCCGATCTGCAATTTCAGGACGCCGAAACGCTCAAAGGCCCCCTTTACGACTCACTCGAGTCCTGGTCCCGCTTCTGCGTGGATGCTCTGGACGAGTTCTGATCGCGGCACGATCGCCACAGGCCGACCAGTCTGACCGCCAATGATCACAGCGCCTGAATGATCCGGATCTTCCGGCTTCACCACGGCATGATTTTCCTACCCGGCGTAGGAGGATTCCACCCGCTGGGCGACGTCCCGGTAACCGTAATCCACCTCGTAGATCTGCTTGAAGCAGTCGAGTGCCTCATCCTTGCTCTCCACCTTCTCATGGATGAGACCGAGTTCATAGAGAACCTCCTTCTTGGTCTTGTCCATCACGGTCAATTCAGCATTGGCGTCCGCGAGCTGCTTGATGGCCATGTCGCTCATCCCCTTGGCATCGAAGGTGCGCCCCAGGAGCAGAAGCACCCGGGTGCGGATATGCGGGTTCCGGGTGGCCTGCTGGAGGTGCGGAATGGCATCGCTGTATTTTCCGGCATGGTAGAGTGCCTGGCCGAGGTCATAGCGGAGCTGGGGATCAGTCGGGTTCTGTTCCACCCGCTTCCGGCGCTCCTCCACCTGAGCGACCGCCCTCGTCTGTTGAAACTCTTCCAGGGCGGCATGAGCTTCCTCGTCGTCAGGATTCTCCGACACCCGGGTCTCAAGATTTCTGATCTCCTCTTCCCCGGCGCGGTCCTTCATGTTGTTGGCCTTCATCTTGAGGGCCGCATCTCCCGCCGAGAGGGTGTGGGCCCACTCATACATCTGTTGCGCCATCGCCCAGTCTTCCATCTGCTCGTAAATGGCAGATAACTCCTTGGCCACATCGAAATTGTTAACGTCCTCGTTGTACCGGAGGACGAGCTGGTCACGCTTCTCCTCAAGTTGATCCTGGGTCATGGCAGACCGGGAGGCTTTCTCAAGGGCGAGGGCTTCCTCGTCATCCTTCTTCACGAGGGCCCCGGAAGAATCCTGACTGCGCGCCATGGAGGCCCTCGCGGTCATGTCCTTCTCGCCCTTGACCGCATCGGTATCGGTCGGGTCCGCCTTAACGATGTCCTTGTAGACTCCGGCCGCATCTTCCGGCATGTCACGATTCTCATAAAACTGAGCAAGTTTGTGCAGGAGCTTGGTGTTGTCGGGCGTGGCTCTCCGGATGGTTTCAAGCGCGAAGGCGGCAGTATCCAGCATGTTGGCGCTGAAGGCCACGTCGTGTAGCAGCTCATTGAGCGCCGCGTTGTAGGGATCCTTCTCCAGCTCTTTCTCAATGTCATCGATGACCCCGATCGGATCCTTCTTGGCCTTGCCCTTCAATTTTCCGGCACCCCCTCCTCCGAAGAGTCCCTTCTTCTTGGGCGGGCCAGCGATCTTCATTTCCGCGGCGCGCAATTTCCTGCGACCATCGATGAATCCAGGCTCCGTCTTGAGCACGGAGATCAGCAACTTCACGGCATAGCCCAGATTGTTCTGCTCAATGGCTGCATCCGCCTTGAGAACAAGATCACTCAGGTTCTTGGGAAGGCCTTCAACTCCGATTTCGGTGGGGCTTGATTCTTCAATGGATTCTTCGACCATGACAGTGGGATTTTGCGTGGGGCGCTAATGAAGCGACTTCCGCCCGACATGGCAAGCGCCCGGTTGGCCCGGAGAAATTAGGCCCGTTCAATCGAACGCACCAGTGATTCTGTCCTGTTTCCTGCTAGCGACCCTGCTTGTTGCGCATGGCACGGTGAACCGGAGAAGTCATGAGCGAACCACGGGAGACCTTCGAAGTTTCCTGCACCGGGACAGCCTGACCCGCACCCGCATTCGGGTTATTCGCCTGATTGGACCGCAGGGCCCCTCGCGGGGGCAGGACTCCCTGCCCGACCGAGGCCCGGGCCCGCGGAGCAACATCGCTCCCTGCATCGTAATCCTTCTGGTAACGCTTCAATTCCGTCTGGCTATTCAGGATAGAGGGATGGATGAGAATGACCAACTCCTCCCGCAGGATGTCCTTGCTGTTGAGCCCCAGCAGTTTGCCAAGTAAGGGGATCGAACTCAGGAAGGGCACTCCCGAACCGGTCCGCGTATCCGACTCGGTGATGAGCCCACCCAACACAATGGTCGAACGGTTGGGCACAGTCACCCGGGTCGAGATCTCATCGGTGTCAATGTCGGGCACTTCCCCGAATCCCTGAATGGCACGGTTATCCCCGATATTGTCCCTCACCAGGGAAATCTCGAGAGTGACCTCGTCTCCGGAGTTCACCAGCGGTCGCACTTCCAGTTCGAGCACGATATCGCGAAACTCCACGTTGGTGGAAAATCCTGTCTGCGTCCCCCCCTGAAAGGTGCTGGTGGGCACCGCAATTCGCGATCCGGAACTGATCCGCGCAACCCCGTTGTTGGTGGTGAAGATGGTCGGTCGCGAGATGGCCGTGAAGTTCCGGTTCGTCTCCAGCGCATTCACGAACACCCCGAAATTGTCTCCGATCACGGCATAGGCCGAAAGGCCACCGGCGGCAGCACCTGGCGCTCCCAGCAGTGAATTGAAGTCGAGCAGGGTATTGGGATCGATCACGGAGGGCACGCCATTACGATTCTGCACGGCCCCTCTGAAGTCATGGTCACCGGTAAGCAACCGGGCCAGGTCCACTCCGAAGCTCCGGTCCTTCCCGAGGTCGTAGCGGGCAAAGACCGCCGTGATGGCCACCTGTTCCGACGGTTGGTCCAGTTCATCCACGAGAGACTGCACGATCTCGATATGGTGCGGCGGGCCATTCACCACGATGCTGTTGGAAATGTTGTCACCCACCAGCAGGGTCTTGCCGATAAGAATCGACTCGGGTGCGGTCTGGATGTCCTGCTGGGCAAGCTGCGCGCGCGAACCACCGCCGGTTCCACCCGTTCCGCCCGTTCCAAAACTCGTGCGACCGGTCGTCCTCGATCCGGTAGTCCTGCCACTGCTCGTGCCGCTTGTCCGTCCGGTAACCCCCGTGGGACTGCGACGAGCGCTTCCACCTCCCACGCTGGAGGTTTCCAGAGTGCGCTCCAGCGCATCGGCCGCCACCGGGATGAACTCGGTCACCGGCAGGTAGCGCAGCTTCTTACGCAGGAAGTTCCGCTTGGAACTGGGGGCATCAAAATCCGCGATGAGGCCTTCCACGAAAATGATGTCCACGGGGCGCCCCATCAGGAAGATGCGACTCGTCCGCGGCTGCGCAATAATGTTGATGGGCGTATCCTCCCCGGAAGATGCGCCTCCTCCGGCAGCATTCGCAGCATTCGCAGCATTCGCAGCAGCGGCGGCGTTTGGCAGCGGGGGCGCAGCCGGATTGCCGGTGTTGGCCGACGTCGTATTCCGTCGCACCCCGGCCGTAGCATTCGTCTGCCGTTGGTTGTTGAAGATCTCATTGAGGCGGGTGGCCAGATCCTCCACATCGGCAAAGGTCACCTCCACGAACTTGGTGCCTACCTGTGCGGAGGGAACGTCGATCCGATCCTTCAATTCCACCAGCATGCGCACGAGCGGCAGATTACCCGAGATCACCACCGAGCCGGCATTTGGAATAGCCGCTACCGTCCCGGCTGAACCAAACTGCTGCACCACCGCCTGGAAAGCGCGCAACGCGTCGTCGGGCTTGAGATACTGCAGGGCCATCACGTAGGTCACAAAGCCGTCAGCAGAGACCTGGCTCTCCAGGTCGTCAATATCGTCACCCACCGGAGGACCCAGGGGCTTCGGGCCGCTGGTCTGGGAGTTGGCGAGGACCAGTTTCACAAAGCTCGCATCGTCATCGTCGGGAATGATCTCAAGGCCTTCCATCACAAGACGTTTCTCAATCACCCTGGCGGCTTCGGCATAGGTCATCTGTCCCGGCACAATAAAGGAGACCTCCGCTCCGGAGGCTTCCTGGCTCACCAGGACCTTCTTGCCCGTGTAAGTGTGATAGAGGTCCGCGATATCCTGCCCGTTAAGATTGGCGGCATTCAGCTGGGCTGGCAGATTTGGATCCGGGGCGTTGGGTGCGGCCACGGGAGCGCGCCCGGGAACTGGATCCTGCGGTTCAGGATTTGCAGGGTTGGCAGGATTTTCGCCAGGCACCGGGGGAACCAGTCCAGGAGGTGCAGGCACCGGAGCCGGGGCGGGCGGAGCTGCAGGGTTGGCAGGATTCTCCGCGGGCACCGCTGGTTTTTCCGCGGGCGCCGCAGGGTTCTCCGCAGGCGCCGCAGGGTTCTCCGCAGGCGCCGCAGGGTTCTCCGCGGGCACCGCTGGTTTCTCCGCGGGCACCGCTGGGGCCGGGGCGGGAGGTTTTCCAGGCGCGGGAGCCTGGTTGTCCTGCGCGGCCAGAGGCAGCACGAGGGTGAGCAGGAGGCAGAATGCAGTCGTTGGTCTCATTGATCTGAAGTCGTAAGGGTTGATGGGCCTCTAGCGGGTGGGAGGATTGGGAATGCGGCGGACGCGCGGTTTGCCAGCGGAGGGCGAAGGTCTTGATGATGGGCGGGACGGCGGGGTTGGACCACGACTGCTCGAGGGACGTTGTCCCGGCTTCGAGGTCGGTTTCGAGGTCGGTTTTTTGCCTGCCGGAGCCTTCGGAGTGGCCTTCTTGAGAACGATGAACTTCTTGTCATACTCCACCGTGCCGATCTTGCCGCTGCGATTCTTGATCTCGACCTTGGTATCCATGAAGCCCTTGCCCCGGTCCACACTCACCACCTCGAAACCCTGATCGTTCTCTTCTTCCGGATGCAGGCGGATGCGCTTGTCACGTTCCTTCTTGTTGATCAGGACCACGAACCAGCCTCCTTTCACCTCGCAGGTTCCGGCCAGGGTGTATTCATCGAGGGGATTGTCCTCTTCCGCTTCCACTTCCGGCGGCGGTGGCGGCACGGTGAAGGCGGACCTGGTCCACAGCTCACTGTAGCGGGCCAGTGGCGTCTTGGTGGGAACCTCGGAAAACGCCGGGAGCACTGCAACCGCAAACAGGGAGGCGGCGCAAGGGACGGTCAGGAATTGGAGGGATCTCATCATGGCTTAAATCTGGTTGGAAAGGACTTCAGGTAGTGCTCCCGGTTTCATCTCTTCCCTCGGGAATGAACCACTGCTCAAGCACCACCGCACAGTCGACCTGGGTATCATCATCCTTCTTGGGATTGATTCGCAGACTGGTGGCGGTTCGCAGGTCCGAGGGAGAATTCAGGCGGTCGATCCACTGGAACAGAACCTGCTCCCGCCCACTCACTTCAATTTCCACCCGGGCCCGGAAAAAGTTGAGATTCCCGCCCTCGATCCCGGTCATGGGTTTGACCCTCTTCACGGTCAACCCCCGCCGCTTTGCCTCCCGGTTGGCCAACGCCTCCAGGTCGGCGAGGGCCTTCTGCGGGCTCTTGATCTGCTTCTGCTCATTGCGTTGGAGCCACTCGATCTCGGCTCGCCTTTCCTCCTGCATCGCGGTCATTAACTGAGCCGTCGCCAAGTCTTCAGTATAGCCTTTCAAGTCCTTCTTCGCCGTATTTTTTCGCGGAGAATATAAAATCTGGAAGGCCCCAATATTGATAATCCCAAAGACGAGGAGTCCCACCACCACCAGCAGTTTTTTTTCTCGATCACTCATCCTTACTGTTCCTCCGGCCCCTTGATTCTTGCTTCATAATGAAAGGACCACTTGTCCCCCTTGGCCTGGGGCGGCGGCGTGGTCCACTGGTAATCATCCAGTCCCCTCTCACTCTTGAGGGCCTCATCAAAGGCCGTGGCCTGCCCCAGTTCATCGGACTTGCCCTGGAGTCGGATGCTCCGAATAAGGGTCAATTCCAACTTCTCGCCATCAGCCTGAACGTCGAGCTGGTTGGAAATGTCAGCACGATCAAGGCGCACCCCTTCTTCTCCCCCCCGGGCCCTCATGCAATGATAGAGCAGTTCCACCGTGTTGTGATCCTGCTCCACCACCGGTTGGAGCTCTCTCCACTTATCCTCATATATTATCTGTTCCGCATGAACTGCGGCGTATGGAGCGTAGGCCTCACGGGCCTCCTCGGCCGCCGTCTGGGCCCCCCTAAGGTCCCATACCAGGCCAAGGATTCCCGCCAGGTAAAACAGCATCGCCGCAGCCGAGGCAATCACGATGTGCTGCTTCTTGCGCCTGGCCACGCGCTCGGCACGCACATCTGCCGGCAGTAACTGGGTGGACCGGGCCGGAATGACCGGGGCCGGCTTGGCTGCTACCGTGGCCGGTCCACTGAGGCCGATACCCGCCCCCAGGGCTGCAAGTTCCTCTGCTCCGGGAGGCGCTTCCTCATCGCCGACCCATACGAAACAGTGCCGTGGCAGGGAATCGATCACCCCCTGCATCTGGAGCTGCATGAGAGTAAGGCTGATCTCCCGGCCCGCGTCCTCGCCAAGCTGGTTGGAAGCCAGCGCCTCAAACTCCAGGGCCTGGCCTTCTTCGGAAAGGGCAAAGACCCAGCGGCCAAGTTCCCGCCAGATCACCACTCCATCAACAGGCAACGGCAGACAGCGGGCTGAAATATCAAAGTGTTGCGGTGAGCGCCGGGGCAGGTGTCCTTCCATGGGAGGGGCCAGCACCACCGGCACCACCAGGCTCTCCTCCCCACGCGTTCCGACCTTGAACACATCGCTCAGCACTCCCGCATTCATCCCGGGTCGCATCCCCATCCGCTCCAGATGCATCTCAGACAAATCGCTGAGCAGGGCCTCATCCGAGGTGGGTGCTCGAAAGGGCAGGGCCGAAACATCGCGCACCGGAAACGCCATGGTCAGTTCCCCGGAGGGAATGCCACCCACGTCCAGGACGCGCGTGATCCCCGAACGCAGGGCGAGGTCGAGTCCGGCACCATTCAGGCTCGTCCAGGCCTCCCACCCGTCAGCTCCGGGTAGCAGGAGAACCTTCTCACCTTTCTTTTTTGCCTTTGGAATCATGGTACTTGTTCCACTTTTCGCTCCAGGATGGACGGACGACCCGTCCGATTCCGTACGATCAGGGTGATCCGACGCTTGATCTGCGCTCCCCCGAGACCTGACCAACCGGTTGATTCGATGCGGGTGGTCGGGTCGTTGGCCGTGAGGCGGGGCTCGACGATCATCCGTTGGATGTCCGGGACTCCTAGCAAATCGAGCACCTCTCTGCTATTATTAAAAGGCTGATCGTCTTCCGTGCCCCGGATCATGTCCGCCCCCAGCACCCGGTCCCGGATGGCTGAGGCATCATCAATGGAGACTTCCGCCGCCCGGGCCAGTTTTTCCGGGTCCGCTTCGTTGACATCCAGTCCCCCACTGCTCCAGATCGTGAACCAGTCGCGCCAGTTGGGATAAATGCGTTCCAGATCCTCCATCCCCCGCACCAGTCTCATCTCATCCAGGGAGTAGAAGGGGCGGTTATAAGGCCGGTTCAAAAACCCCAGTCCCTCGTAATAGGGGAATTCCGCTCCATTGAGTTCCTCCAGTTCATCCTCATCCACCCAGTCCACCAGGGCGTCCACCACTTCCTGGGCGAAATCCTCCTCGATCCCCCATTCCACGAACATTTCCCGCAGCAGGGCCTTGTCGGGATCGGCCCCATCCCCGCGGTTCATGAGCAGAGAGTTGATATTGAAGCGGGACCCCTCCGACTCGATGCTGGCCGAGAAACCCACATCCCCCGGAAAGCGTTGTTCCAGGAGGAGATAGTCCGAGCGCTCCACCACCGGGTTACAGGCCACCGAGATTCCCATCTCGGCCATCTGGGCCGCCCGGACCCCTTCCACCTGGCCGGAGATAAGGCGGTCCTCGTAATCCAGCAACTGGATCGTGGTGAAGATGTAGAGGCCCATGATACTGATGAGCCAGAACACCGCCACCAAGGTACTGCCCCGCCTTCCCCGCACACGGAAGTGCACGGTCATCCCGACCGTCATCTCTCCCTGCACTGGAACGTTTGCTTTCATCTTCCTGGGGATCCCGGTCGCGGTGGCCCAGGGCGACTACCGCCTCCGGGCGTAGGAGGCGCCGACCTCGTTCGTGAACTGCCACCACCCCGGCGATCCCCTCCTCCGTCCCGTCCTGCATCCCGTCCCCGGCCGCTATCGCGCCCGGAAGATCCCCGGCCGCCTGCCCCCTGGGACTGCTGCGGGGCCGCCCGACGCTGGGATCTCATGACCGTCTCCGGGTTCAACTTGGGAGGGAGCCAGAAATGATGGACGATCTCATCGGAGTTTTCATCGAACTTCACCCGCAATTCCATCTGGATCGGCAGGCGTCCCTGCACATCCCAGGTCTCGGTATAACCTTGGTTTTCGTCATTCAGCGCCCGGCCATCCCGCGCCCACCATTCGAACCAGAAGACGTCCCGCAGGAGAATGATTTCCGCCACAGGCTCAGCCCTCACGTTCGCGGTCGAGTCGCTGTCATCGAGGATGGCCTCCTCATAATAACGCAGAACCACGTCGAGATCTCCGCTGCGCGTAGGCACGGTGGAAATCTGGACGGCCTCCGCCGAGATGGCCTGGTCAGACCATGAAAAGGAGGTAGGAACGTTCTGAAAGGTAAGATTGCTCAGGAAATGCGAGCCTGCATCCTCCCGGAGGAGTTCTATCTCCGCATTCCCCGGTAACTGGCTGAAGTTCCTTCCCAGGAAGGCAATGAGGGCCTCCTGGGTCATGTGCTGCCGTCCGTCGTCGGCCATCACGTTCGACATCTCCAGGGCCCCGTCCACGATCCACATGATCGAAACCAGGAGCATCCCGGCGATAGCCAGGGCAAGGACCGCCTCCAGCAGGAGCATCCCCCGCCGGGAACGGCGAACACATCGTCTCCCGTGGTTACTGTTGGTAAAGTCTCGCATAACGCCAGGTTTCAGCAATTCGCTCGTGCCACATGAGATCCTCATACCAGGTCCCGATGACCTGCAAGTGATACATCTGCTGCATGACCCGCCCCTTTTCCGTCGTCATCCGTTGTTCTTCCACCACGTCCTCCAGCGGCCGGATAACGACCTGAATCTCCAACTCGTTTTTCTCCTCAAGCGGATAGGATTCCTCCATCTCCTCGATCTCCGGCAAGGTGGCATACTTCATCAGTTCGCTGTGAAGGATACGACCCATCTTGGCGTCCCTCCGCATCTCGCGCAGGATCTCCGCAATGTCATTGAGAGCCACCATGTAGGACACTCCCACCATCGAGAAGACCGTGAGGGCAATGATGACCTCCATCAGGACGAAACCACGCCGCCGCACTCTGGTAATACCCCTCTTCATTGCATGATCAACGATTCCTCCTCATCGACACGGGCCGTCAGCGGATTCATGTGCATGATGATGTAGCTGTCCTCTCTCGCTACCCGGATCGAAACCGGTTCGCACAATCCCGCACTCTGAAACTGCCAGATCACCGATTCCCCCTTCTCCGGGCGGATCCAGGCATCCTCCTTGGTTCCCCAGCGGCGAATCGCAATGACTGCCTCTCCCGCCTCCAGGGTGTCGTAGATCTCCTCGTTGCTCTCGCTGAACTCCCCGTCCTCCGTCAACTCCGGGAAGCCATCCGGATCGAGCAGGTCCTGGTTCCGCACATCTGCCCCGGCAAGGACCACCTTGTCGTGCTCGATGCGGAGCCAGAAGGGTTTCTGGTGCAGCACCGACATGGCGTGGCCGCGGGAGGACATCGCCTCGATCTTCACGCTGGTCTTGCGGAGCAGTTCCTTGTCCTGGGAGTTGAACTGGTAGACCAAGCCAATCCCGATCACCACGAGGATGATGGACATCGCCAGGATGACCTCAAGAAGGGTGAAACCTCTCCGCCTTTCAGTCCCCCATGTGCGACTACTTCGCATCCTGACTGCTGAGGTCGTCCCCAGTACCGAGTTCGCCGTCCTTTCCTTTCGAGATCACTTCCGGCTGGCTCGGGTCCTTCGATCCGGGATACTTGTAGACGAACTCCTGGTCCCAGCCATCTTTTGGCAGAGTCTCAAACGCATTCTCCCACCTCCGGGGCTCCGGGGCGGTCGTCGGTCTTTCAACAAGGGCCTTCAAGCCCTGCGACTCAGAGGGAAAGTGATTGGCCCTAATCCGATATGCTTTGAGGGAAGCATTGATGGTTTGGAGTTTGCCCTCGGTCTGGACCTCGCGTCCCAATCCCATGAAATTTCCACTCAGCCCGATGACGGCTCCAAGAATCAATCCGATGATCCCAAGGACGATGACCATCTCGAGGAGGGTGAATCCCTGCGCCCCCCGGGCCTGGGCGCTGTCGCGACGTTCAAACTTCACTTTCATTAAATAGATACTTGTTTTGCTGGGTAAGTTACAGGGATGATAGCGCCTTTCGACTGAAAAATTGTCCGCTGGAAACGGGAAATCACCGGAATTCCAGGTCACGAGACCCGCAGCCTCGTTCATGTATGCGGGAAATGGACGGAATATCCGCAAATTCGAATGTTTTCTTTCCAGTATACCACCTCCAACAGACCTCACCGCCATCGGTTATCCGGCGCCCGGAAGCTGTCTATCGTTTCAGGTTGGAGACCGCCACGGCTTCCTTTGCCGGCAACCAGGCCCGGTGCTCAGCCTTCACGGCCTCCCACTCTGGACTCCCGGCCACGTTGCGCCACTCGTGCGGATCAATCGTATGATCGTAAAGCTCCTCCGATCCGTCCGCATAGCGGATGTAACGCCAGCGCTCACTCCGCACCGCATGGTTTCCCCGGCCATAGGTCATGAGGGCCGGTTGCTTCCATTCGCAGTCCGGATCACGAAGCAGGGGTAACGCACTCAATCCATCGCACTTCGCCCCGGGTAATCCGCTCAACTCGAGGAGGGTCGGATAGATCACCGAAAGATCCACCGGCCGCTGACAGCGCTCCCCTTCCCCCGTCACCCCCGGGGCCACCACGATGAAGGGGACATGATTACTCTTTTCCCAGAGAGCAAACTTCTCGATGTGATTCTTCTCCCCGAGGTGAAACCCGTGATCGGACCACAGCACCACGATGGTCCGTCCCCGCCGCGGACTGGCATCCAGGGCATCGAGGACCCGCCCCAGCTGCGTGTCTGCGAAGACACAGCAGGCCGCATAGGCCTGCACGAACCGGTCGAAGGATCCCGGCAGGCGACGGTCGAGTTTCGTCATCCCGTTCCAGAACCACTTCGTGTTGCCCATGAGTATCCGCGCCCCGTCCGGAAGATCCTTCCAGTCATCGGCAAGTCGTGGCGGCGGACGAACATTCTCCATTCCCCTGTGATACTTCTTTGGTGCAAAGAAGGGCGAGTGGGGCTTGAAGATTCCGCAGGCCAGGAAGAGGGGCTTGTCCCCGGGGGGATTCCGCAGGGCCTTGATACAGTAGTCCGCGGTCCGGAAGTCGATCGTGTTCCGCTCATCCGGCGGCCACACCCCCCAGTCCGTGTTGCGCGACCCGTATCCGGACCCCTCATTGAGCTTCCTGGGGGGCATGTTCTGTGGAGCCATCATCTGGAAGTCGTCGAAGGAGGCCTTGTCGTGAAAACCTTCCGCCTTGTGATGGAAGATCTTGCCCGCTCCCCGCACCGAGTATCCTGCCGCCTGGAATTGCTGCATGATCGTCCGGCGTTTCGGTAGCGCCTTGCGCCAGTCGCTGTTATTGGCGTAGATCCCGGTCGTCGACGGTCGCAACCCCGTCAGCAGGGCCGACCGGGACGGATTGCAGGCTGGCGAAACACAGTAAGCCCGCGTGAAGAGCACCCCTCTCCTGGCCAACCGCTCCAGGTTGGGCGTCCTGATGGGCGATTCCGGATCCAGGAGCGAAATCCAGTCGTTCATGTCATCGATCGCAATGAAGAGCACATCGGGCCGGGCCCTCTCCTGCCCATTCTCCAGGCCAGCCGACCAGGCGACCTGCGCCGTCCATCCGAACAGGAGAAAGGGAACCAGTCCTCTCATCGCTTTTCCCGGAACTGAGGATTCGGCTTCATGTCCTCCGCTCCCACCCTGCGCTTCCACCCTTGCAGGACTGCGTTCAACTCGTTCACCAGCTTCGTCTCCTTCGCCGCCAGGTTCATTTTCTCCCCGATATCATCTTCCAGGTCATACAACTCAAATTCTTCCCGTTCGAGAAACTCGATGAGCTTCCACTTTCCTCTCCGCACGATCGACACCGGAGCACTCTGGGGATGCTTGTTGTAGTGCGGGTAGTGCCAGAACAGGTTCTTGCGCCTGAGACCACCGGAACCATTGACAATCGATGCCAGGCTGACCCCGTCCACGTGCTGGTGCGGGCGGAGGGGCAACCCCACCATCTCGAGGATGGTGGGGTAGAGGTCGTTCGTGATCACGGGGGCCTCGCTGACTCTTCCTTCCCCCTTCACCCCTGCACCCGCCACGATGAGGGGCACCCGGATTCCCCCTTCGTAATGGGATCCCTTGTTGGCGCGCAGCGGATCATGCCTCGTGGCACCCGCAAACCCTCCGTTGTCGGAGGTGAAGATCACGAGAGTCTTCCGGTCCAGGTCCAGATCCTCGAGTTTCTTCATCACCCGTCCCACGCTCTCATCCACGCTCGCCACCATGGCGGCATAGACCGGACTGCCCTGCCGTTCCGGCTCGGGGATCCTGCTGAAGCGGGAGATCAGTTCCTTCTTGGCCTGCAGGGGCGTGTGTACCGCGTAGTGGGGAAAGTAGAGAAAGAACGGCTTCTCCCTGCTCTTCTCGATGAGGTCCAGGGCCTCATCCGTCAGGCGATCGGTGAGATACTCACCCTCCCTGCCATCCGGCAGGGTGATCTTCTGCACCCGCTCCCCGGTGGTCGGAATCTTCCAACTCCCCTTGTAGGGATAAAAGTAGCTCCCCGGGGCCCCGTGTTCGCTCCCCCCCACATTCACCTCAAACCCGTGCTGGGCCGGCAACGAGAAGGGCGGCCCTCCCAGGTGCCATTTCCCCACGTGCAGGGTCCGGTAACCCGCCTCCCGCAGGGCCTCGGCCAGGGTCACCTCCTCCAGGGGCAGGCCGCGCAGGAAACGACCTTCCCGCATCCGGTGTCCGCTTGCACTCCAGCGACCAGCCGGCAGCCACTGGGTCATCAGGTTCCGCGCCGGATACTTGCCGGTCATGATACTCGCCCGCGTGGGCGTGCACACCGCGCAGGCCGCATAGGCATCGGTGAACCGGATGCCACGGGCCGCGAGTCGGTCGATATTGGGGGTGCGATAGTAGCTACTCCCCTGGCAGCCGAGGTCCCTCCACCCGAGATCATCAACCAGAAAGAGGATCACGTTCGCCCTCTCAACCGCCACTACGGTCGCTGGCTGCAGAAACAGACAGGCGACCACAAGGAGAACTGCACGTGCCATCACCGCGCAGCCTGCACGGTTCCTGCTCTCTTGCCACCCCAAAGAATCCAGCTTTCCCTCTACCAGTCGCTCAACAACCTCCAGCAGTACCACTGCATCCGGGGCAGGTGAAACGGTCCCTTGAAATGGTTGCCCTTCGCCGGATTGGAGAGCCTTCCATCGCGGTGCACATAACCGAACCACTCCCCGTTCTCACGATCCGCAAAAGTCCGGTGGGCATAGTCATGCACGAGACGATGCCACCCGGCATAACGATCTTCTCCCGTCATCTGGTAAGCCAGCAGGGTGGCAGTGATGGCCTCGCAGTGCGGCCACCAGAACTTCATGTCGTGCCAGTACTCCTGGACCGGCCTGCCATGCACGTCGACGAAATAGAAGAGTCCACCGTGCTCCTCGTCCCATCCCCGCTTCCACATGTAATCCAGCATCCGGCACCCGAGGGCCGTGAGCTCCGCGTCTCCCCCCCGCCGCTTCGCCTCGTGCAGGATGAACCAGGCCGCTTCGATGGCATGTCCGGGATTGAGGGTCCGCCCGTCCACATGGTCACTCAATGAGCCATCCGGCGCGACCTGCTCGAACACACACTCCAGATCGTCATCCACAAACAGGCGGATCTCCTCGAGGAACTCATCGATGACCTCCTCTGCCAGCTCATCACCGATCGTTTCCACCAGTTCCTGGGCAACATGCAGGAAAATCATGGGAACCCCGATCGAGCGGGTCGAGCGCTCCCCGGTCCACTTTGCTTCCCCGGCCGACAAACGCCCCTCGATATACTCCAGGCACAGGCGGAACAACTGTCGGGCCTGCTCCGTCGAGTCCCCGCAACCCGCGGCCGCCCCGTAGGAAGCCAGAGCCATCACGGTGAAGGCCTCGGAAAAGAAATAACGCCTTTTACGGAGGGGCTTTCCCTCCCGCGTGACCAGGAAGAACATGCGATCATCCTCGTCGAAACAATGGTCCCGCAGGAAATCGACACCGCTCCGGGAAGCCGCCAGCCAGTCCTCCCGGGGCTCCACCGTCCGGTGCAGGGTCGCCAGCAACCAGGCGAAGCGCCCCTGGAACCAGACCGGCTTGTCCTCATCGAGCAGGGATCCGTCCCGCTCCCGCATGGTGAGATAACCACCGTGCTCTTCGTCCAGTACCCGGGGCAACCAGAACGGCAGGGTGTCCTCCAGCAGGCTCGTTCGATAGAACGCCCCGAGCTCAGCGAGTTCTTCCTCTTGGTATCCCTTCATCACTTGTTGGGAGCCGGACCGCAGGAACAACCCCTCACCGGTCTATTCCTCGACCCTCTCCCCGTGAATCGAAAGCTCCTCGCCCTGCTCCGTTCCTCCCCCGGTTGCCAGACTCACAAGATAGCCCACCACCAGGCAGGAGGTGAAACCAATAAAGGCGTTCAGGATCCCGGCTACCGGGAAGCCTCCGAACTTGATGATGGCCACGATCGCAATCCCGACCACCGCCCCGGTCATGGCCCCCTTTCCATTTCCGCTCTTCGTAAAGACTCCCAGAGCGAAGATGCCCCCCAGAGACCCCGTCGCCAACCCGATGATAGCCATGAAGGTATCGAAGGCGTTCTTGATGTTGGCGGCTGCCACCAGCGCCGCTCCCCCGATCCCGAGAATCCCCACGATGATGACGACCCACTTCGCGGACTTGAGATAATCCTCGTCGCTGGCCTCCGGACGGATCAGGCGACCGTCTACATCCTTGGTCCAGGCCGTGGCGATACTGTTGAGGGAGCTCGAGATCGAGGACTGGGAGGCCGCAAAGACCGCCGCAATGATAAGGCCCGCCACACCTACGGGGAGCTGCTGCATGATGAAGAAGGGGAGAATCCCGTCGTTCCGCTCCATCGCCGGATCCAGCAGGGTCGGTTGGGTCTTGTAGAAGGCGTAGAGGGCGGTCCCCAGCAGGAAGAAGACAATCGCAAAACAGACCGACATCCACATCGTGGTCCAGAGCGACTTGCGCGCCCCGCCAATGTCCCTGGTCGTCACGTAGCGCTGCACCACATCCTGGCCCGAGGTATACTGGATCAGGGAATTGAATCCGAAGGCCAGAAAGATCACGAACCCCGCCTTGGTCCCGTCCCTGATGTCCCACTCCAAAGTCAGGTTCTGCAACAACTTGGAATCGCTGTTCGCGATCGAGAACAATTCCCCGAATCCTCCCTCGAGCCGGGTCACCACCAGAATGAAGCAGAGGATCGCCCCCCCCAGCAGGACCACCGCCTGGATGGCATCGGTCCACACCACCGCCTCGATCCCTCCCATCACGGTGTAGACCACGCACAGCAGCCCGATGATAATGATGGCAGCGTAGATATCGATATTGGACACCGCGGACAGGGCCACTGCCGGAAGGTAGAGCACGATCGCAATGCGTCCGATGTGCGCGAAGATGAAGGACAAGCTCCCGAAGAGACGCACACCCAGGTTGAAGCGCCGCTCGAGATAGAGATAGGCGCTGGTAAGATCGAGCTTCCGGAAGAAAGGCAGGTAGAAGAAGACCACCACCGGGATGAGAATCAGCATCGCCAGTTGGCCGATATACCACGTGATATCTGTTCCATAAGCCCTCGCCGGGATGCTCATGAAGGTGATCGAACTGAGGACCGTGGCGAAGATCGAGAGACCGGCCACCAGGAAGGGAATCTTCTGCCCTCCACGGAAGTAGGCCTCCGTCGTAGCGGCCGCCTTGCGTCTCATGAACCAGTAGCCGATCCCCACCATCCCCGCGAGATAGACGCCCACCACGATCCAGTTCACCAACCCCAACCTGGAATCGAGCTTCTGCACTTCGGCAATGAGCACCTGCGGGGAACGAATGCCCGGCTTGATCTCACCGGTGGGAACAATGAACTTCTGCTTCCATTTCACCACCGGGGTGGTCACCGGGACCGAGACCCGGAGCTCTCCCGCCACTTCCGGCAGGTTCCCGGTAGCGGCCCAGGTATCCGTGATCGTGTCGTAGGCCCAGAGGGTGCGTTCAAACCCGGGGTGTTCCTCTCCTGCCCCATTCAGTTCCGGGCGGTCCTCAAACTGTTGCCTCCAGTAATCCGCCGAGACTCCCCCCAGCATAAGCAGGTGCGAGACCCCGACCGGCAGGGCGGCCGAGGGAGCCGCACTCATGCCCTTTGGCAGAGCCGCAAGGCGTTTCCATGACGATTTTTCCCCCTTCAGGCTGAGCGCGTAGCAGTCGGTCAGGATATCGAGCTTTTCCTGATGCACTCTCTCCGGGGCGGGCTCCGCCGAGTCGGCATAGTCGCGTCCCCCGAACATGTAGAGTTGATCTCCCCGCACTCCCGCAACCGCATAAGCGCGCCCCCGGGCCATCTCTCCTTCACCGGACTGCGGCCAGGGAAGCGGCTCCCACTTCCACTCGCCCTCCTTCCTGCTGGTATCCAGCATGTAGGCCTCCTGCGCCGTCCTGAATCCGCCGCCTTCCTTGCTGGTCGCCCCCCCCACCACGATGACCGTCTCTCCCACCACTCCGGCCACACCCTCCACGATGGGCAGGGGATACTTGACCCGCGGACTGAAGGTCAGTTCGCCCGCCTCGTTGGCGGTCACTTCCCACACTGCATCGGTGGCTGCCTTCTCCTTGCCTCCGATGAAAAGGGCTGAGCCCCGGCTGGGAAGAGTGACCGACATCCCGTAGGCCACCCGCTGTCCGAGGGGCTTTTCCAGCTTCTCCCACGCGGCATTCCCGGACTCCAGCTCCAGCTTGAAGGCGAGGTCATAATAAACCTTCTCAGGATTCTTTTCCTTCTCCCACGGCCGTCCTTTCGGAAAGTTGGCTCCGCCCGCCACTACGAGATAGTCGTTTCCTGTCTCCTTGCTGGTCACAATCCCGGCAAAGGTCCCCGCGAATCCCTCTTCGTCGGGAAGGGCGGGCAGGTGATCCCAGGACAGCGGACCCTCTTCGGTTTCCTTGGCGAGAAGCAAAGGACCGCACAGCGCCGCGGACAGGACGAGGGCAGGAATGAATGACTTCATGAGACTTCAGTATCTTGCAAGTTGACCCACTCAAACCAGCCCATTGCTTCGAGCCGACGGCGGAGTTGGGAAAGTTGCTCACTGCTGGCGGGCTCCACGGGGCGACGGGCGGGACCACAATCGATTCCCACCATCGACATCATCGCCTTCAGGCTGGCACGCCCGCAGGTCCCCAGCATCGCCTCCAGCATCTCGAGGGCGCGGGCCTGCCAGAGCCGCGCCCCGTCAAGATCCCCCGCCTCGAAGGCGGTCCGCACCTGGTGATAGATCGGGGCAGCGTAATTGTAGGTACTGCCCACCGCTCCCTCGTATCCCTGCGCCAACGCCTGCAGGTAGGCCTCGTCGGTTCCGCTCAGGAACTCAAGGTCCGGCCCGGCTTTCTGGAGAGCGGACAGGTTATAGGATGTTCCCGCGTCAGTGTACTTGATTCCGCAGAAGGTCGGGATCCCCTCCACTGCCAGTTCCGTGAAGCGCATCGGATTCATGGCGGCCCCCGAGAGGGCGGGAATGTGATAATAATAGAAGGGCGTGGCCGGGGCCCCCTCCGCGATGCCAGCCATGAACTCCACCAGTCCGCGCTCCCCCTCGGCCTGGAAGTAACCGGTGGGAGTCGCCGAAATGGCATCTGCCCCGCTGGCCTGCGCGTGAACTGCCAGGGCAGCCGCCGCCTTCATGCTGTTGTGCCCCACCTGCACCACCGCCTGCATCCGTCCCTTGCAATGCTGGAGATAGGCTTCCGCCACCGCCATGCGCTCGTCGTCGGTCAACGACATCCCCTCCCCTGTGCTCCCCGCGATATAGACGCCCCCGATTCCGTTGCGCTCCAGGTGATCGACGATCTCCGGCACCAGTGCGAGGTTGAGTTCCCCGTCATCCATCATCGGCGTCACCACCGCGGCCACCAGGCCCTGCATTCCGAGAGGTTTCATTTCAGGTTCGTCACTTGCAGCAAAAGCGAGCTTGGCGGGGTGAGGAAACATTTCAAGTCATTCGACCGTCCTCTTCATCCGGAAGGACCGCACAAGGATGATCCTTCTTTCTCGGCAGGGAGGTCTCTTGCCCTAGAGTGACTCCCGCCATGAACCGACGCACCTTCTGCCAGTTCGCCGGGGCCACCGCCCTGGCCGGACCAGTGCGAGCCGCCAGGGAAGATCAACCCTTCAAGCTCAACTACCTCCTCTCCTCGGCCATGTATGGAACCACCACCCTGGCCGAAGTACTCCCCGAGGCGGGAAAGATCGGGACCGACTTCATCGACATCTGGCCCCGTCCGCACGCCAACCATCGCGAACAGGTCGCCGAAATGGGTCTCGAGACCTTCGAGAAACTTCTCGCCAAACACGGGGTCAAATTGGGAGTGCTCACCCAGTACAAGCTCGGCCCCTTCGGACTGGGCCCTGAACTGCCGGTGGCCCGGCGCTTCGGTTGCCGGGTCATCATCTGTGGGGCCCGCGGAAACAGCAAGGCCACCGGCCCGGCCCTCAAGGCCGAAGTGAAGAAGTTCACCGAAGAGATGAAGCCTCATGCCGACGCCGCCGCCGGGCACGGCGTCACCATCGCGGTGGAAAATCACAGCGGACAGATCCTCTCCACTCCCGATGGCATCAAGTGGTTCGCCGAACTGGCCACCCACCCTCATCTCGCTCTCGCCTTCGCCCCCCACCATCTTCCCCAGGAGGCCAAACTGCAGGGCGATCTCCTTGGCGGTCTCGGCAACAAGGTGGCCTTCTTCTACGGACAACAGCACGGGACCGGCTCCCACCGGAAGCAACCGCGCGAAAAGGAACTGCTGCAGATGCCGGGCCGCGGCCCCCTCGACTTCACCCCTCTCCTGCGCGGACTGAAGAAGATCAACTTCACCGGTTTTACCGAGCCCTTCATGCATCCCTTTCCCCGCGGCATTCCCATTCGCGACTCCACCGCCGGGGTGACCACCGAGATCAATCGTTCCCGGGACTACCTTGAGAAGTGCCTGCACAACCTCTGATCCCGGCACAACGATCGCAACCCGCGCTTTACACCGGTTCCTGAAGTGATCCACTGGTCCCCACCCGTTCCACCATGTCCCAGGTCCTCCTCATCGTCGGCGACGCCACCGAAACCGTCGACACCCTCTACCCCTACTACCGCCTCATCGAGAGCGGCTTCCAACCGGTGGTGGCCGCCCCGGAAAAGCGCCGTTACCAGATGGTCCTGCACGAGGTCCAACCGGGCTGGACCATCACCCGGGAATGGGAAGGCTACTCCATCGAGGCCGACGTGGCCTTCAGCGAGATCGACCCCGCCGAATACCTCGGCGTCTTCTTCAGTGGCGGCCGGGCCCCGGAGTATATCCGCTACGACGAGGACCTCGTGCGCATCACCCGGCACTTCTTCGAGGAAAACAAACCGGTCGCCTCCGTCTGCCACGGGGTCGAGATTCCCGCCTTTGCCGGTTGTGTCCGGGACCGCCGGATGGCCACCGTTCCCAAGTGCCGGTTCGACCTCGAGGTCTGCGGGGGCATCTTCGTGGACGAACCCTGCGTGGTGGACGGAAACCTCATCAGCGGCCGCACCTACCACGACAGCGGACACTTCGTCGGGAAATGGATCGCCCTTCTCGAGGAAGCCCGGGCCTCCACAGACGGTTGAACCACCCCATTCCAGGACGATTCCCCCTTCCCCATTCCCCGAATCCCACTACACTACCACCGTGAAAACCATGCGCTTATCTCTCATCCTCACCGCCTTCACCCTCTCCCTTACCCTCCCGGTCCACGCCGACAAGGAACTGCCCGTCATCCACAAGGAAGACTTCTCCAAGGACGCCAGCGCCTGGCAGACCACCGACGACAGCAAGTGGAAACTCACCACTGTGGAGGGCAACCAGGTCTTTGAACTCCTCGGCGTCTCCAAGTATCGTCCCCCCTTCCGCAGCCCCCACAGCATCGCCCTGCTCAAGGACCGGATCGTGGGCTCCTTCGTCCTCACCGCCCGGATCCAGACCACCCAGACCTCCCGGGGACACCGTGACCTCTGCTTCTTCTTCAACTATCAGGACCCCTCCCACTTCTACTACCTCCACCTCGGCGAAAAGCCGGACCCCAACTCGAGCCAGATCTTCATCGTCAACCACGCCGCCCGCAGGAACCTCATCCTCACCAAGGAAGGCATCCCCTGGAAGAACGGCCGGTTCCACGACCTCAAGATCGTGCGCGACGTCGAGAGTGGCAAGATCGACGTCTACTTCGACGACATGGAGAAGCCCGTGAAATCGGCGGTGGACAAGACCTTCACCTGGGGACAGGTCGGCATCGGCTCCTTCGACGACAGGGGCTACTTCGACGACATCGTCCTGCGCGGGGCCGAGATCAAGAAGGGGAAGGCCGAGGGCCTGCACCCGGAAAAATGATCCACGCTTGCCACCCTCGCACCCCTGCGCTAAGTCTCCGCCCAGTCGCTCGGTTAACTCAGTGGTAGAGTGCATCCTTCACACGGATGAAGTCACTGGTTCAAATCCAGTACCGAGCACCATCTCTCCCCTGACGGGCTGGACGCGCCCTGTCAGTCGAGCGTCCCGGGAGATCCCGCCTCGCACCCTGCGGAAAACCACCAGCGCCCGAAATCCTTACTCTGTAAATTTGATTTTTCTTAGAAGGATTATCTATATATCGTAGGGGAGAGTTACTCATTGCCATGACCCCCCCCCACACACACCGTCACCCATCAGGCGGGTTGCCCTATTCTCGATCCTCTCCCTATGCCCGGTCGCAGCCACTCTACGTGCCGCCCCGGATGCAATCGTCCAGGAAGTGACCTTGGAGAATGAGACTGTAACCATGCGCCTTACGCGGCAGGACCTCCGCGGCGCGCACTTCGACTTCAGGTCACAGCAGGACGGCGGATCCCGTCGTCTCATTCCCGTTCCCGAGCGCTCCTACCTGGGAACCGTGGACGGGGCTCCAGGCGCCGTATCCTGTGGTATCCAACTCGATGACGGCACTTTCAAGGGCGCTGTCCTGTTCGAACGGGGCACTACTTGGTACACCCTTGGCGAAAGCGTGATCCGAACCCAGGCGCTCTCCTACGGAAACTTTACCGATTACAGGTTTCCTGTCGGACCCACCGTCACCTCACGCCAGGGAGGCTCCCTGATGCATGCCTTCGACCTCGCTGTTGACGTTTCCAGTAACTATTACGCTCAGGCAGGGAACGAACCAGCACGTGCCCTGGAGCGGGTGGAATTCACCGTGGCCCTCACGAGGGCCATTTACATGAGGGATGCCCTGATCCGTCCCTACCTGGGACGCGTCATCCTGCGGACAGACTCAATCCAGGATCCCTATAGCGGCGCGTCCAATTTCTATAATGTTGCGACCCGGGCGCGGAATGAATGGAACACCAACCAGGCTGATTCTGTCCGCCACGTCGTGGCGATCGTCTGGGGAGGAGGATCTCTAAATGGGTGGTCCTGGACAGGAGCGGTTGGAACAAATAATGGATATTCCGCTGTCCAGAGCGGACCTGCGGGAGAATTTGACGACACCCTGAGAAGACAACTTGGCTACAACTGGAATTCCTCGCCTAGCGCAGGAGGAAATCCTGAAGGCCTTGGCATCATGGAAAACGGCGGACCTGCCCGGATCAGCGGATGCGAAAACTACCAGATCCTCAATTATCGCAACGCCATAGCCAATGCGAATGTTATTCAGAGGGAACGAGGCCGTTACAGCGAAGTGGAGCTTCCACCATATGCAAGCATGGATACCGTCCAATTCCAGCGGCCAATGACTGGCTCCGTGCTGGTATCAGATAATCATCCCGTCCGAGTCCTCGTCCCCCATCGCAACCTCGGGGCTACGTGGCACGGCGGCAATGAGCCCTACAATGACCAGGCTTGGAGAACCGGCGTGAATGGCGTGGGGTATGAACGCAACAACAACAACGCAATCAATTACAGTTCCTACATCAGGACAGATGTGAATCCTGAGATGGCGAACAACACGAGCTGCTTCATCCGTATCCCCTTCACTGCAGATGAAGAAGGTCTTTCGACCTGGAACAGGATGATCCTTCAGATGCGATATGATGATGGATTCATCGCCTATCTCAATGGCAGGCAGGTTTTGTCCGTCAACGCCCCCCTCAACCCGGGCCATCTCTCTTCCGCAACGCAAACCAACGCAGACAGCTCAGCCATCAATTACCAGAGGTTCAACCTCACAGAGCACCTAGATGTCCTGCAGGCAGGAGAGAACATGCTCGCCATCCACGGCCTCAATGAAAGCACCGGAAGCAGCGACTTTCTCATTCAGGCCAAACTGCTTGCCGGACTCGACTCCGGATTGCCCTCCCCGCCAACAACCATAACCCCACTCAGCAACGACCATGATGCCAACGGACAACTGCTCACCCTGTCCTCCTTCGATGCCGACAGCGAAGCTGGTGGAACTGTAACACAGGACGGCAATCAACTTGTCTACACGCCTCCCTTGGCCCTCGCTGGATTGGACTGGTTCCACTACACGATCTCTGACGCAGCTGGAAAAACAGGTCGTGGGGTGGTTCTTATTGATTCCACTCCTTTCCTGAACAACCTCGACCTTACTCCATCAAGTCGCTCGATTTCCGCATCCGGTGGTTCCTTTCATTTGGACGTCGAAGCAAGAACCTCCTGGAATTGGCGCCGGGGGGTGGAAACCGACACGTGGCTCACGACCGGCGAACCCTTCACTCAGAGAGGCAACCAGATGTTTTCGTATAATGCCGCCATCAACCCTTCCCCCCTGCCGCGGACCGCACAGCTAATATTCACCGAGGACGACACTATCCGGATTTACGAAATCACCCAGGCCGGCAACCCCGATATCCACGGCAATACCCCGGAGACCGCAGCCGTGCTCGAGGTTGATTCCCCCCTGTCAGCCAGCTTGGACATTCCGGGTGATGTCGATTTCTTCAAAATAGAGATCGCGACCGAGAGCATCCTGACACTGGGAACAACAGGCCAGACGGATACACTTGGCACCTTGATGGATTCTTCGAGGAGAATCCTGGTTCAGAATAACAATGGTATCAACGGCGGCGACATGAACTTCCAGATCATCTACCGCGCTAGACCCGGGACCTACTACCTCCGGGTCCGACACCCTCTAGCCAGCGGCACGGGACAATACGTCCTGACTGGTTCGCTGGCGTTCATCCCTTACCTGACCATCCGATCCACTGATAGCGAACAAGGGGAGACAATTGTCGATCTGGCTTTCACCAGTCAGGCCGGAGAATCCTACCGGATCAAGAGTTCCGCTGACCTGGTCAATTGGGACACCGTCGAGGAAGGCATATTCGCAGAGAGCGCGACTGTCGAACGCAGTTACCCTTTCAACACCACCGCAAGTCCAAGGCTATTCCTGCGAGTCGAGGAGGAGTAACCTCCTCCTTGTGGTATTCTTCACAACCTTCGGGTTGCGAACCCGGTCAGTTCCCGGCATTAGTCCACCGCATGAGCAACCATCTTCTCCGGTTCCCCCTGCTGGTTGTTTTTCTCATCCTGGCCTCCTGCGGAGAGCAGGGACAGGCCCTGCCACCGGACACGAACCTTGTCCCCCTGCCCCGGGCCCACGCCCACAACGACTACCTTCACAAACGCCCCCTTCTCGACGCGCTTGAGCAGGGGTTCTGCAGCGTGGAGGCCGACATCTTCCTCCGGGGTGACAAGCTCCATGTCGCTCACACCCGGTTTGGAATCCGCAAGGACCGCACCCTTGAGGAACTCTACCTCAAACCCCTGGCCGAGCGCGTCCGTGCCAACGAGGGGAGTGTCTATCCCAGGAAGGAGCGCTTCATCCTCCTCATCGACATCAAGTCCGATGGCAACGAGACCTATCCGGTCCTCGACAAGCTCCTCACCCGCTACCAAACCCTTTTCACCGCCCACCTCAACGGCCAGGAACGCCCCGGCCCCGTCGCCGCAATCCTGAGCGGGGGGCGACCACGGGCCCTGGTGGAGGCCGACCCCACCCGCTACTGCTCCCTCGACGGCAGATCCGGTGACCTTGGAGCCGGGGCTCCGACCCATCTCATCCCGCTGATCAGCGACAAGTGGTCGAACCACTTCAAGTGGCGTGGACGCGGCCCCATGCCAGCCGGGGAACGAGCCTCACTCGAGGAGTTCGTGACCCGCGCCCGGAAGGACGGACGCCTCCTGCGCTTCTGGGCCGTTCCCGACCGGTCCGAGTGCTGGCAGGTCCTCCACGACACCGGGGTGGATCTCATCAACACCGACAAACTCAAGGACCTGGCCCGGTTCCTCCGCAAGATCGCCCCGTGACCGCTTCCGGCACTCCCTCCTCCTAGAACTCCACCGTTTCCCCCAGCACGCCCACGCTCACATCCCCGTCGTGCACTTCCTGCAGGGCCGTCCGGAAGGTCTCCGAGCGCTCCTGCTCCCCGTGCACGAGCCAGACTTTCCCGCGCGATCCCGTCATGGCCCCGAAGTAGTCGAGCAGTTCGGAGTGATCGGCATGCCCGGAGAAGGAATCCAGCTCCTCCACCGCGGCCTTCACCTTGAAGGTCTCCCCGAAAATCCTGACCTCCTCCCAGCGTTCGCGGATTTTCCATCCGAGGGTCTGCTGTGCGCAGTATCCAACGAAAAGAACGGTGGTTCGGGGATCCCCGATGCCATTGCGCAGGTGGTGCAGGATGCGTCCCGCCTCACACATCCCGGAAGCCGAGATAATGATGGCCTGACCTTCCTGCGCATTCAGGTCCTTCGACTTCTGCACTTCCCGGATGAGGGTCAACCCATCGAAGCCGAAGGGGTTGCGCTTCTCGTGAAGAAAGCGGTGCACCTCCTCGTTGAAGCACTCCGGGTGCAACCGGAAGATCTCGGTGGCATTCACTGCCAGCGGACTATCGACGTAGACCGGAACCTCCGGAATGCGCTGCTCCTCGAAAAGTTGATGCAGGACCCAGAGGAGGGCCTGGGTGCGCTCCACCGCAAAGGCTGGGATCAGGATCTTGCCCCCCCGTTTCAGGGAGCGCTCCAGGATTGCCACCAGGCGATCGTCCGCCCTGGTCGGCATTTCATGCTCCCGCCCCCCGTAGGTGCTCTCCATCAGGAGAAAGTCGATCTCCCGGGCCACCGCTGGATCACGCAGAATGTCATTGTCCCCCCGCCCCACGTCCCCGGAGAAGAGAAAGCGTTTCTTCCGGCCGTCCTCCTGGTCCTCGATTTCCAGCAGGACCTGGGCACTGCCCAGGATGTGCCCGGCGTCCAGGAAGGTAAGAGACACCCCGTCAGAAATGGGCAACGGACGATCGTAGCCCACGTTGACGAACTGTCGCATGCATTTATCGGCGTCCTCCACCGAATAGATCGGTTCCCGCAGCGGTTGACCCTCTTTCTTCAACCGTTTGTTAAGCCACTTGACATCGCTGGCCTGGATGCGTGCGCAATCGGCCAGCATGATCTGGCAGAGATCCCGGGTCGCAAAGGTGGCGTATATGTTGCCTCCGAAGCCCTTGCTGCAGAGATTGGGCAGGTTCCCGCTGTGATCGATGTGGGCATGGGAGAGCACCACCGCGTCGATGGAGGCCGGATCAAGGTGCGGGAAGCAGCAGTTGATCTCGTACTCGTCCTGCCGCCGACCCTGGTAGAGGCCACAATCGAGCAGGATTCTTTTCCCATTCACCTCCAGCAGATGCTGGGATCCCGTCGTGGTGCCGGCTGCTCCGCAGAATTTCAGTTTCATAAGGCCGCTGGCAGGAATTTAGGAGCCTGTCGCCGCAAAGTCCAACACCGACACCCCCCGGTCCTACCGTCTCAGCACCTTTCCCGCCACTCTCCGCCCCACCTCCCGGGCAATCTTGCGTTCCATGTCCCGGCCCATGAGGATCTCGATCGCTCCCGGCACCGCCTGCCGGTAGGCCAGTGACTTGCAGGCCAGCGCGACCGCCTCGCTCTCCCGCAGGCGGGGAAAAATGCGGGACTCATCAATGATGGTGGCCATCATCCTGGCCCCCTGCACTTCGACCTGCAGCGAAAGCAGCGACATCAGACTCCCCGCTCCAAGGGCCGCAGCGGCCAGCGCAAGTCCCAGACTGGCCGGGATCTTGGCCACCACCACGGCAAAAATAAGCACCACCAGGGTGAAGATGGGAAAGGCAAAGCTGAACTTCACCGCCCACTGGCGCCACTTGAGCAGATCCGGGTTGCTGGTCGCCACCAGGGCGTGCCCACACAGGAGCGCTACCTCACCCAGGGCTACCACATTCTTCGCTCCTGCCAGACGCTTGGTGAGCACAAGCTTGACTGGTTCACCCACCTTGACCTCCGTCCGACGCTTCTCGACCACCTCCACCTCGCCGGAGATCCCTGCCTTGGAGAGGAGAAGTTCAGCCAGTTCCCGCCCGGTCCGCGAAGTCTCCGCATTGCCCGCCGAGCGCACCCCGCGATCACAGAAAAACTTCCGGACCACCACCGAGAGAATGATGGGAAGAAGTGAGATCAGCAGGATCAGCTTCGTCACGAACGGACTCTACCCCAAATTCCAGGGAACCAACACCAAATAGCCCGGAGTCTCCATGCTACCTCCACTCGTGCCTCGGATAGCGCCCTGCGAGATCCTTCTTCATCCGGGGGTAACCACTCTCCCAGAAACTCTCGAGGTCCTGGGTCACCTGCCAGGGACGCTGATTCGGGGCGAGAACCTGCACCTGCACCGGACGACCGGAAATGGCGGGTGTCTCCCTGACACCATAGAGTTGCTGCACCCTGAGGGCGATGGAAGGATCCTTCCCCGTCTCATATACCACCTTCGCCCCCACTCCGTTGGCCAGTTCAATCCGTTCCGGGGCGTAACTCTCAAGGGCCGCGGACTGGGGGGCGGAGAGCCAGTCCCGGAGAACGGGCCAGATCTCGCGGTCCTTCACCTCCCGGTAGGAGCGCGCCTTCCGGCACACCTGTGTGACAATCAGCTTCTTCTCCTCGTCCCCGATGGAATTGATTTCCAGCTCGGGCATGGACTCCGCCACGAAGGCCACCCGCGCGATCCAGCGCTCCACCTTGACGTCCCATCGCTTGAGTTGGAGGGAACCGTCCACGATGTGATCCGCCAACAGGGCCGCCGCTTCCTCCTCCCTCACTTCTCCCCCTTCCTTCTCCTCAATCACGAGGTCATGGAACATCACCCGGCGGCGAGTCACCACCCGCCGCGCCACTTCGTCAAAGACCGCTCCCGCTTCCTCCCGGAATCCGGTCGGGAACAGCTCGCGCAACCACTCCTCCTCCACTCGAACTGCATGCCTGAGATGCACCGTCATCTCCCGTCCCTGAACCTCCGTCATCCCGGTGGCCACCAACACCATCGCCTCCCGCGCCACGCTCCCCTCGTCCAGTTTTCCACGTCTCCCCCCCGCCACCCGGCAGGCCAGCGATCCCCTGCTTGTCCGCACTGCCACGTGGTCCCCATAGGCTGCCAGCACTGCCCGGCTCAGGGGCACACGCAGTTCCTCCATCGCCACCTGACCGGAACGGATCGATGGCCGGCCCGCCAAACCACACAATTGCTTCCAGGCCTGCAGGGTTTCCCTCGCCTGCCGGGCGTGAATGGCAAGTCCCCCGCAGCGAACGGGATCGAAACGCATGCTCTCCGCAGCCTCGCAGGCCCGCCACTCGGCCTCGAAATCAGACCGGTCACCGTCCCCCTGGAAATGCCCCCGCTGGGCACGGGTGACCTTCCTGGTAAAGACGCCTTCGCCCTGGAGAACTGCCGCCGCAAAACAGGCCTCCGCCACACAGCCCTCCCCCTCCGCCGCTTTCAGGAGGCGTGCTGCGCGGGGATGCAACGGATAGCGCGCCATCGATGCTCCCACTTCCGTGATTGCTCCCTCCCCGTCCACCGCCCCCAGCATTTCCAGCAGACGTTCCGCCCGTCGGAGGGAGTCCTCCTCCGGGGCATCCAGCCAGCGAAACTCCCGCACCTCTCCCGCGCCCCCGGCCTTCAGATAGAGAACCGCCTCCGTCAGGTCGACCCGGTGCACTTCGGGGTGCTCGAACTCCGGACGCCGGGCGTGATCCCGTTCACTCCATAACCTCAGGCACCGACCCGGACCGGTCCTCCCTGCGCGCCCGGCCCGCTGCTGAGCCGCCGCCTGCGAAATCTTCCGGATGGTCAGGGTATCGATCCCGCGCCGGACATCGTAGGAGGCAATCCGTGCCAGTCCCGAATCAATCACCGCAACCACCCCGTCAATCGTGATGGAAGTCTCCGCCACGTTGGTTGCCACGATGATCCGGGGCGTCTCCCCAGGATCAACCGCTTCCCCTTGCGCGGCCGGAGAGAGCGCGGAATACAGTGGTTTCACCTCCCAGCCCTGCGCCCAGCTGCTTCGCTCCAGCAGTTCCACCGTCCTGCGGATCTCATAAGCCCCCGGAAGAAAGACCAGCATCCTCTCACCACCACTTCCCCCGGATCCCTTCCCCTCGTTGCGGACGAGAATCTCCTCCCGGCAGGCCTTCCCCACCTGCTCCCAGACCGGCACACTTTCCATCGCTCCGTGCCTCCCCCGCCTGGGAGGTGGAGGAGGCTGATGAGAAATCTCCACCGGATACATTCGTCCCCCTGCCTCCAGTATTTCGCAGGGCTGCAGGTAATCCGCCAGTCCCGCTGTTTCCAGGGTGGCAGACATGACGAGAACCCGGAGTTCGGGCCGTCCACCTTCCTGCAAGTCGAGAACACGGGCCAGGGAGAGATCGGAAGCCAGTCTTCGCTCATGAAATTCGTCGAAGAGCACCGCATCCACTCCTTCCAGTTCCGGATCATCGCGCAACCAGCGCTGCAACACCCCGTCCGTGACATAGACGATCCTCGTCCGGTCGCCATAGCGCGTGTCGAAACGCACCGCATAGCCCACCTCCTCTCCCAGATTCACTCCGAGTGAGCGAGCCACGAACCCGGCCAGCAGACGCGCTGCGATCCGGCGGGGCTGAACCACCACGATCGTTCCCTCCACCTGCGAGGTCTGCAGAATCATGACGGGCACCCCGGTCGACTTTCCCGATCCCGTGGGTGCCCGCAAAAGAATCCGCCCACCTTGCCGCAGGCACTCCTCCAACTCCTCCCGGATCTCGAAAACAGGTAGAACCACTGCCCCTTTCTTAGTCCTCCGGGCCTGACATCCAAATCCTAATTCTTTCCGACAAATCCTTGTAATTACGTCAGAATCGGCCCGTATCAATCCTGCTCCTGCTCTCCCGGCAACCTCCGGTCCGGACCCGCGTTATTTCTTTGCACCTCACCCCAAACCAAATTAAGTTACACTCATGACAAACACCTTGGCGTTCATCGGCGGCCTTGGCGGTCCGGAGATCGCGGTCATCTTCATAATCGTCCTCCTTCTCTTCGGAGCCAAGAAAATCCCCGAGCTTGCTCGGGGACTTGGAAAGAGCATGGGCGAGTTCAAACGTGCCCGGAACGACTTCGAAGACGAAATCAGGATGGCCGAAATGGAGGTTTCCACGGAAACCGACGAAAAAAAGGTCACGACCGAGGAAGCCAAGCACAAGGAAGAAGCTTCGGCCTCCGAGGATTCCTGATGCATCGTCTCCTCACAGAATCCTTTTTCTTCCGCGCCCCGCAGCATGCCGGGGCGTTTCTTTTTCTCTGCTTCTTCCTCCTCCTGTCCAGTTGCGGAGAGAGACAGGAGACCCCCGATTGGGAGCAGACCGCAAAGACGGCCCCGGAAGAACCAGAACTATCTATCACTCCTGATCCGGAATCCACTCCTGATCCGGAACCCACCCCTGATCCGGAACCGGAATCAACCCCGCCCGACGGGAAGAACGACCAACCGAGCACCCAGCTCCGCTTTCTCTCCTACAACGTCCGGAACTATCTCACCATGTCCAGTTTCATCGACGGTGAACGCAAGGACCGGCGCAAACCCGCCCGGGAGGTGGAGAGCCTCGTCAGGATTGTAGTGGAGGCCCAACCCGATGTCCTTGGCATCTGCGAAATTGGAACGGCGGAAGACCTCGCTGAACTGAAGGGAAAACTCTCCGAGGCGGGACTCGCCCTCGAATACTCCGAGTATGCCGGAGGAGCCGATGACACCCGCCACCTCGCCCTCCTCTCCCGCTATCCCATCGTGGCCGTCAATTCGCAGGGAGCTGACGGCTCTCTGGTCTACCAGTCGGTTGACGCCGACAACAACCCCAAGGAATTCGCCATGCAGCGGGGAATCCTCGACGCCACCATAGAGGCCGGTACCCGCAGAATCCGCTTCCTTGGGGTGCACCTGAAGTCCAAACGCGAAACTCCGGAGGGTCACCAGGATCTCATGCGCCGCCACGAAGCCTACCTCCTGCGCAAACATGCCGACCGCATCCTGCAGGAGACGCCCGAGGCCCTCCTCTGCGTTTATGGCGATCTCAATGACACACGCCGGGAGAGCCCCGTCCGCTCCATCCAGGGACCCACCCAGTCAACACGTTACCTCGAACCGCTCTCTCACAAGGATTCTCGCGGCGAAGTGTGGACCCACTACTGGGATTATCAACACCTCTACTCCCGCTTCGACTACGTCCTCGCCAGCCGATCCCTCCGCCCACTCTTCAACCAGAAGGCCAGCCGCATCATCGATGACCCCCAATGGTCCGTCGCATCCGACCACCGTGCCCTGCTGAGCATCTTCGACCTGAAAAAGTAAGTTTTTCCTAGGCGCCATCCCTGGCCAGATCCGCCTCGATCGCTTCGATCACATCTTCCTCCGGGTGAAAATCCGTGGCGTGATAAGAGCTGCGCACCAGTGGACCACTGGCGACATGGCGGAACCCCTTCTCCAGGGCCGCCACCCGCAGTTTCTCAAAGCGTTCGGGCGTAATGTAGTCCACCACCGGCAGGTGCATCGCACTGGGCCGCAGGTATTGCCCCATGGTCAGAACCGTCACTCCGTGCTCCAGCAGATCGTCCATGGCCTGGAACACTTCCTCCTCCCGCTCTCCAAGTCCGAGCATGAGACCGCTCTTACTTGCCACCTTTCCATCCACCATCTTCTTGGCCTTCTTCAGGACGGTGAGCGAGCGCTGGTACTGTGCCCGGCTGCGAACCAAGGGCGTGAGACGCTCCACGGTTTCGATGTTATGATTAAATATATGGGGGCGGGCCTCCATCACCAGTTCAAGAGCCCAGTCCCTGTCATTGAAGTCAGACACAAGAACCTCGATGATGATCTTCGGGTTCAAGGCACGCACCGCCTTGATGGTCCGTTGAAAATGTTCCGCTCCCCCGTCCTTCAGGTCGTCCCGGGCCACCGCGGTGATCACGATATGATTGAGGTTCATGCGCTTCGTGGCCTCGGCTACCCGCTCCGGTTCATCCTCCTCGAGGGCCTCTGGCCTGGCGGTCTTCACCGCACAGAATCCACAGGCGCGGGTGCATCTCTCTCCCGCGATCATAAAGGTAGCCGTACCCTGCCCCCAGCACTCCCAGCGATTGGGACACTGAGCCTCCTCACAGACGGTGACCAGTTTCAGGTCCGTAATGAGCGACTTGGTCGACCAGAAGGCCGGATCATGCGGGAGTCGCACCCGAATCCAGTCCGGCTTCTGCTCCCGGTGCAATCCGGGATCCATCAACATCTTTGGCCCGCGATCAACGCCACACCCACTCATTTCTCCAAAACGCTATGTCCCCATCCCGAAATGCAAAATCATAATTTCGAGATTCTGAATTCCTGTAATTTTACTCACCTGGCAGGATTTTCAGGACTTTCCCCACCATGATCCTGTCCGGATTTGTAATCTCGTTGACCCTGATGATAGCCGCCACCTCCACCTTGTGGAGACGGGCAATCTCGGAAATGGTGTCGCCCGGCTGCACAATATACTCCATAAAATCATCCGGTGACCCGGACCCAGCTTCCGAATCGGGCTCGGGAGCAGACTCGGGAGCAGGCTCGGGAGCAGGCTCG
>MPLZ02070445.1_pt1 | contig 33692 bp, 29 predicted proteins | sample 1617311 | NCBI WGS metagenome assembly MPLZ02 (sample SAMN05944806, study PRJNA350692) | marine metagenome | biome: marine; feature: ODZ; material: water; isolation source: 160 m water sample filtered on 0.2 um supor filter | place: Pacific Ocean | collected 2012-04-08 | depth 160m m | reverse complement strand
CCTGCCGCAGGATCGCCTGCCGCAGGATCGCCTGCCGGAACTACAAAGCGTCGTTGCTCATCACCAGCAGTCGCCAGTGTATTCATTTCATCGTCTACAAATCGCGTGTGTATGGTGCCTGTAGCGAAGTCCTCATGCGCGAGGATGCCCTGAAGAAATCTAATATTGGTATCTACTCCCTCGATACGGAACTCGCTCAGCGCCCTTGAAGTCCTGGCGATGGCATCTGCGAAATTGCTTGAAGGAGAATGGCCGATAACCTTGGCAAGGAGTGAATCGAACAAAAGACTGGTCTCATAACCACCGTATCCGAATCCATCGGTACGCACGCCCGGTCCACTCGGTGCCTCGTAGGCAGTTAATGTGCCACTCGACGGGTGGATTGAACCGTCCTGCCGAACTGATTCCATACACACCCGTGCCTGGATGGCATATCCACGACTGACCGGAGGACTATCCAGACCAAGTTCAGCAATCGTCGCGCCATCAGCAAGCCGAATCTGTGCCTGCACAATGTCCACACCGGTAACCTCCTCGGTCACTGTGTGCTCGACCTGAAGGCGCGCGTTCGTCTCAATGAAAGCGAACGGCTGATCCTTCTCGCTACCAGAGCCATTGCCTGAAACATCCACCAGAAACTCAAACGTACCAGCATTGCTGTAGCCAACACTGCCCGCCAGACGCAATGCATCATCAATAATCCGGGCTCTGAGATCATCATTGAGACCGGGTGCCGGTGCTACCTCGATGATTTTCTGGAAGTGCCGCTGGCAACTGCACTCTCGTTCCCCAAGATGGGCAATCGCGCCATGAACATCGCCTAATATCTGCACCTCCACATGGCGTGCAGGCTGCATGAATTCCTCAACATAAAGGTCACCAACACCGAACGCAGCCTCGGCCTCAGCGCGGCAGCGATCATAGGTGGTCACGACTTCATCCGCGCTCATTACCACACGCGAGCCTCGCCCGCCGCCACCGGCAACCGCCTTGATTATCATCCCGCGACTGTCACCGAGTTCATCAAAAAATGCGATCGCTTCATCTGCTGATACCGCATGATCGAGGCCACGGATGATCGGCACATCGACCGCGGCTGCCGCGATACGGGCGCGCGCCTTGTCACCGAATAACTCAAGTGTTTCTACCCGGGGACCGATAAATGTCAGACCTTCCTCCGAGCATCGCCGCGCAAGCTCAGCGTTCTCGGCTAAGAAACCGTAGCCCGGATGGATGGCATCGCAGCCGGACGCCCTGGCTACGGCGATAATCTGCTCTATGTCGAGGTAGGCTGCAATACCTGATCCTTCGAGGCTAACTGCCTCATCGGCCTTACCGGTATGCAGAGAACCGGCATCATCTCCGGGGGAGATTGCCACTGTGGGCACGTTGAGCTCAGCCGCAGCCCGAATAATCCGGATGGCTATCTCGCCTCGATTCGCTACAAGCAGTTGCATCTGACTTCCTGTTCTCTTTATTTCTATATCGCCTGGTCTTGATTAATCACTGCCGTGTCGTGTTTATTCATGACCCTTCAGCTGACAGTACGCCCAACATACCACAGCTGCAGACGCCAGCGCCGCGCATTTTCTGGGGTCAGAGTAAAGTACCAGAGTAATCTGGCTATCTGTACTAGTTTGGCTACATTCCCAAGCCGCAACCAGGCGCGGGAAACGGTGGCAGTGTTGATGTTACCTTTGCTGCACCCGTCTGGCTCGAATACGATTGGAGCGGTCCGGGCCTTCTTGACACATCATCCAGATCAAGCGACAGTACTGGGTTAACGATAAAAGGATAAGTCAATGCCACTTACTGAAGCTCAATTTCAAGGTCGAACTGCTCCACTACTCACCACCACCATAGGTCAACATCTTGATCAGGTAGCGAAAAAAGATCCCAATCATATGGCGCTCATCATGCCCCACCAGGATATCCGGTGGACCTATGGCACCTTTGTTGAAGAAGTGGATAAATTAGCAGCAGGGCTACTCAACCTTGGTCTTGAGCCTGGCGACAGGCTTGGTATCTGGTCACCAAACAGATATGAGTGGGTTCTGACCCAGTACGCAACCGCGAAGATCGGCGTCATTATGGTCTGCGTCAATCCTGCCTATCGACTCTATGAACTGGAATACGCACTTAACAAAGTTGAATGCAAGGCAATCATTACAGCACCCAGTTTTAAAACCAGCATGTACCTCAACATGCTGTATGAATTGGCGCCAGAGTTGAACAACTGTAAAGCCGGTGAACTGAAGTCAGCAAAGCTGCCCCATCTTGAAACTATTATACGAATGGACGAAGAGAAGTCGCCTGGCATGTTCAACTTTGGCGAGATCTGTGAAGCGGGATCCAGTGAGGATTTTGATCGATTGATTAGCCTTGGTGAATCGTTAAAAGCTTCTGATCCCATCAACATCCAGTTCACCAGTGGCACAACCGGGATGCCAAAAGGTGCGACGCTGACACATACCAATATTCTTAATAACGCCTATTTTGGTGGTCAGAGTATGAGGCTCACGCCGGACGACAGGCTCTGCATCCCCGTCCCCTTATATCATTGTTTCGGCATGGTGCTTGGCACCTTAATCTGCATTTCACAAGGGGCTACCATGGTGCTGCCAGGTGAAGTTTTTGAACCTGTACAAACCCTGGAGGTTGCAGCAGCAGAGAAGTGCACCGCACTCCATGGTGTCCCAACCATGTTCATCGCTGAACTGGATCTGCCTGACTTCAAAGAGTATGACTTAAGCGCCCTGAGAACCGGAATTATCGCTGGTTCAACTTGTCCCATCGAACTGATGCGCAGGCTGATAGATGATATGGAACTGACAGAAATTGTTATCGGCTATGGCCAGACTGAATGCAGTCCTATTAACACGATGACCTCCATTGATGATTCTCTCGAAGCAAGAGTGACAACTGTTGGCGTAGCCCATGCCAACTGGGAACTAAAAATCATCCGTGAAAATGGCGTTACTGCTGCCATCGACGAAACCGGTGAGGTATGCTCAAGAGGCTATGGGGTCATGCAAGGTTATTGGGGGGATCCGGAGCGAACCGCAGAAACCATTGACTCAGATGGTTGGTTACACTCAGGTGATCTGGGTGAAATGGATGAAAATGGATACATCAAGATTACCGGGCGAATCAAGGACATGATCATACGTGGTGGTGAGAATATCTACCCGCGCGAAATTGAAGAATACCTATACAGTCATCCTCAAATTCAGGAAGTGCAGGTTTTCGGTGTGCCTGATGACAAGTATGGTGAACAGGTCTGTGCCTGGATCCAGCCCAAGGAAGGATCCGAATTAAAGGAAGAGGAAATAAAGGAATACTGCCAGGGTCAGATAACGCACTTCAAAATCCCAAAGCACATTCAGATGGTCACTGAGTTTCCGATGACGGTGACCGGTAAGATGCAGAAGTTTGTCATGCGAGATGAAATGGCAAAGACTCTGGGACTGACATAACCTTGATGAATCGATAAGGCAACCCAACCTGGGTGAATGATTTCATCAATTCACCCGGGCTGCGTTCAGTCTTTAAGAAAACCCGCCGGACAGACTTACATTCACCAGTTGTAACGCACCGAAACTCCCCACCAGCGAGGTCTACCATAGTATTGCTCGGTCATCCCGAAAAGGGCGTCCGTGGATAGATCAAAAGTCTGCACGATGTATTCCTTATCCGCCACATTCTCGACAAAAGCTGACAGTGCCCATTTTTCACTCACCGGTCGATAGGTGAGTGCAACATTTGAAATACTGTAGCCGTCTTCAGAATTAACCGGCATTCCTGCAAGTGAAAAAGTATGTTCTGAGCGATAGTTTGTATCAGCCTGTATGGCCACACCACCGTTGTCAAGCGCCCACTCATAACGAACCAGAGCATTCACATTCCACTCAGGGGATTGAACGGAAGTTGTATGAACCCCTCCTCCCACATCAACTTCAATATCGTTATAGGCCACACCGACAAGGATATCCCATCCTTCACCTGGGCTTACCTGAAGTTCAAGCTCATATCCCTTACTGTCTGCATCAGCATTAAAAGTAAGCGTATCAACACCAACAATATTGAATGCCTGATAGTCACTGTAGTCATAAAAGTAAAGAGCACCATTGAGTCTTGCCCGGCCATCCATGAACGAATGTTTAAAACCGAATTCAAACGCATCCAGTTCCTCGGGGTCAAAACTCATCACGTCGTCAGTGTAGGCAACGGCAAGTGGAAAGATCGGCGCATTGTAACCACCACCCTTAACTCCTCGATTCCAGCTGCCATAAATCAGGGTATCATCTGACAGGGCCCAGTCGAGTTGAAGACGCAGGGATACTTCAGTGTCTGAACGGTCACCTTGGTACGCCGCAATAACACCCAGTGAATTCAGATTACTGTCCACATCAAAATTTCTTAAATCCGGATTAAGAAATTCAACCGCTTCAACCGTGAAGCTGAAATCCCGGTCATCACGAATAATCCGTGCACCGACAATAAAGTTCAGATCATCGGCCAGCGCGTACTCAATCTGTCCAAAAACTGAAAGTGATCTGAGCTCCGAATCGTAGGGATTGTTAAGACCTGCTTCAGCACCTGCCGTAGGTGCAGGCCCAATAAAGGGATCCGTTATGCCACCATTTGAATCTTCGATATCGAGATGGAGGTAATAAATGCCAGCGACCCACCTGATAGTATCTGTACTCGAATCAACACGGAGTTCCTGAGACCACTGTGTTGCATCAGTGGTCAGAAAGAAATTGAAAAAGGAGACAGGTGATGCATCAGAGTCTTCGATGTACTGACGTTCAACAGTCGAATAATCCGAGATCAGTGTCAGATCAAAATTTTCGAACTCTTTGTTGGCTGTCATTGTAAAACCGCCGGTTTCAAGATTGTTAAAGCCGGGGTCATCATAGTCACCGGCATATACATCGCCGTCATTATCAATATAGCCCAGAACAGGATTAGGCGTCGCCGGGGTATAAACACCAGGTAACATCGATGAAACATTTTCAAAAAACCCGGTATCAATGTCCTGCTCAAAGCGACGCACATTGAACAACAGACTCAAGGTATCACTGGGTTCAAACAGAAGCTGAGCCCGCACAGCGAGATCATCAGCATTGTTTAGATCTCCCCCCAGCCGATTTTCAATATAGCCGTCATTCTTGTGGTGAGAGATCGAAATCCGTCCTGAAACTTCATCTGTGATTCCACCGCCGACAGCACCCTCAAATTTAAACTGATCGTAGTCTCCGTACGTGACCTTCGCATATCCATCGGCTTCCTGAGACGGCTTAATTGTTAGAAAATGCGCAAGACCGCCTGTGGCGTTTCGCCCATAGAGAGTGCCTTGAGGACCACGCAGAATTTCGACCCGCTCCATGTCAAAAAGCATAAAACCAGTTCCCGACATCTGACTTACATAGACTTCATCCAGATAGACTGCTACCGGACTCTCTACATTCGTGGTGAAGTCACTGTTGGCAACACCACGAATGGCGATTGAATAATTCGCTTCACCATTGGGTTGTACCGTGCTTACTCCTGGCGCCATTGCCGTGACCTGCTGGGCCGTGTCAAAGCCAAGTGCTTCCATCTGGTCTCCGCTCATAGCAGTTACAGCAATACCAACATCCTGAAGCCTCTGTTCACGTTTCTGGGCAGTAACAACAACTTCTTCAAGAACAGCGGCATACAGAGTAACGGGAAGAAATATGATTAGTGCAGCAATCGCTGCGAAGACAGACTTTCTCATCTAGCATCTCCACTAGTTATTTGTTTTAATTTCCTGGTTTCAAAATACTCAATACGAAGCACCAGTTTTTTCGCGGATAACCGGCAGACTACGCCAGCAAATCCGCTCATATCAAGCAAGCTAGGTCAACAGTATAATACGAATGCATCTGTTTCTGAAGCTCCCGGTTGAACTGCTGCAATCTCTCACCTACTATTATGCTTGAGGACTGATCTGACAACAAGACGATGGCACAATCCAACCTGCGTCGAGAGGACCAGGATAGAAAGAGCGACCAACGTATCCGGGAGATACTGGATGCGGCTATCACGACGCGTGTTGAAGCCGGTTATTATAATTTCCCGTTTCGCAAGGTGGCCTTACGGGCCGGCATTTGAGTCTTTTTATCTGTGCATCTCTCGAAGGACATACGCTGTTTGTCGGCTACAGAAAACCTTGGACATGAGAAGCACCACATGTTATTTCAATGGCAACAGAAAGTTTTCTCTGGATGATCGAAAATGAAAAAACCCCCGACTAGAAATCTAATCAACTTCTGTCTGGCAGCCTATTTACTTGTTGGTCCTGGCGCTGCCCTGGCAACCGAAGAATTGCTAAAAGAGCAATGTGGTGCATGTCATGTTGCCGGCGAGAACGGGAAGCTCAGCCGCATCAGTGAACAGAGAAAGACTCCCGAGGGATGGGAGATGACTATTAACAGGATGCGACTTATCCATGGTCTGGAACTCAGTCGAACCGATATCGAAATCTCAACATCAACCACCCGTGCACTGGTGAAGTACCTGTCTGATGCCCAGGGACTGGCACCGCAAGAAGCCAGGGATCATCGTTATCTGATAGAGCAGCGGCTGAATACCCAGGAATCATCTGAAGAGCATCATCCTATTATGTGTGGACGCTGCCATTCGAATGCCAGGTACGCGCTGCAACGCAGAACAAAAGAAGAATGGCATCACCTGGTACACTTTCACGCAGGGCAGTTTCCATCGATAGAGTACTCACTCTATGGACGCGATCGTGACTGGTTAAGAATTGCACTCGATGAAACAGTACCTGCACTTGCGAAAAGCTACCCCTTTGAATCAACTTCATGGGAAAAGTGGCAAGCCGCAGCAAAACCGGACCTGAGCGGTCAGTGGCTATTAAGTGGTCGAATCAGCAACCAGGGCCAGTTATTCGGAACCATGAATGTCGAGTCGACCGATACTAAAGATCTCTACAACCTGAAGTTTGACGGTAAAGACCTGAACGGGGTTAATAGGTCAGGCACAGGTAGTGCCATCGTCTACACCGGATATGAGTGGCGTGCGAGCCTGACTATCTCAGATACCAAATACCGGCTTATCATGGCTGCCAGTCCTGATGGCATGGCAATGACAGGCCGCCTTTACGAACGGGATCAGACATCGCTTGGCGGTGATATGGTGGCTGTGAGATCTGACGGTAAGCCACGACTTCTCAGTATCTCACCAACTCACCTGCAGAGGGGAGAAACAGAAAAAGTACAGATTATTGGTTCAGGTTTTAAAGGACCGGTTCAAGTGCCATCGGGCCTGAGTGCAGTGGAGCTAAATCGGGATTCAAACCTTATTGAACTTGAGATCTCAAGCACCCGCAATACAAGCCTCGGACTGAAAACAATCGTGATAGGCGATGCGGTACTTGAGCAAGGTCTTGCGTTGCATAATGGCATTGACAGTCTTGTTATTGAGCCAGATTACAGTATTGCAAGGGTGGGGGAAGTTGACGGAAATGCACCGCCACTCAATGCGATATTCACGGCTTACGGTTTCAACAATGGTGCAGACGGCCTTCCTCAAACTGATGATGATCTTGCCCTTGGGATAATGGATGATGGTGTCAGTTGGCAAGTGGAGCCCTGGGATGAGATTGCAAGACATTACCAGGATACTCGCTATGCCGGACTAATGGATTCAGACACTGGAGAATTCAAACCAGCACTCAGCGGGCCCAATAAAGATCGAATACAAAGTACCAACAACGTGGGCAATCTCAGAGTCATCGCAACGCTTGGAGACGGAGATAAGAAGCTGGAGGCTTCCAGCCATCTTATTGTCACAGTTCAACGCTGGATTGATCCGCCACTTAAGTAGCGATCAGAAATATGAACCAGGAAGCCCTATATCTTGATGAGAGCAGTATTCACGAAGTTAATACTCGTGAACGAGCTTTCATTTTCCATATCCCGAGCTCAGGTCTTTTTGAGCCCGATCTGGTTACCGGGGATATTCTTCGTCGCTTAAGAAATGAACCTTCAGTCACCAGAAGTCGCTTGGTCAGTGAATTAGGCACGAACTATGGTGTAGAGGAAATCGATACTGCAATTGAAGAGCTTGAGTTCCTGGGCGTGATCACAGGTTTCAAACCACACCAGGTCGCCCCTTCTCCCATTCACCTTGAGAAGGTTCCCCTGACAACAATGGTTCTCAACGTGAATACCGGCTGTAACCTGTCCTGCAGTTATTGCTATAAGGAAGATCTGCAGAAACCATCTGCTGGCAAAGAAATGACCTTTGAAACAGCCAAACAGTCGATTGATATGTTGTTGACTGAATCACCCGATATCGATCGATACAACCTCGTGTTTTTCGGTGGTGAACCGCTGACCAATTTTTCATTGATTACGAATATCATCGAATATACCGAGCGGCTATTTCAATCTGCTGGCAAGAAGATCGATTTTTCCTTGACGACCAACGCTACTCTGCTCACCGAACACAACATCGAGTACCTTGATGACCACGCCGTCGGAATCGCGGTCAGTATGGATGGCCCAAGGGCTTTCCATGACAGGAACCGCATCACGATTGGTGGCAAGGGAACCTATGACGTTGTTCGAAAGAAGGTGGATCTGCTTCTGGCCAGATACAAGAGCCGCCCTGTTGGTGTAAGAGTTACCCTGACCCATGGCATCCTTGATGTCGAAAGAATCTGGGATCATCTGTTTAACACCATCGGATTCGCTGAAGTGGGATTTGCACCGGTAACCTCAGGCGACACGACAGCGTTCAATCTGGTTGAAGAGGAACTGATCCAGCTGTATGCAAATATGAAGGACCTGGGTCAGCTTTATCTTTCGGAAGCACTTAAGGGCAGGAACATCGGTTTTTCAAACCTCCATCAACTACTAACTGATTTACACGAGGGTAGAAAAAAGAAGCTGCCCTGCGGAGCTGGTGTAGGGATGGTAGCGGTGGATAACGAGGGTGGTGTTAATCTTTGCCATCGCTTCACAGGATCTGATCAACCGCTTATGGGCCATGTTGAGAGAGGAATGGATATTGCGGCGCTAAATACATTCCTGAACCAGCGCCAGAATCACCTGGCTGCCCGGTGTGCAACCTGCCGAATTCGCAATCTATGTGCAGGTGGATGTTATCACGAGTCCTATACAAGAGTAGGTGACGCGTCAGAACCCACGTCACACTATTGCGATTTGATGAGGAACTGGATCGATTTTGGAATTGAAGTCTATACAGAAATCATGCAATCCAATCCAGCCTATTACACAAACTTTATTGAACCCCGGAGTTGTCGGATATGAAACATCTAAAGGCGATTAACAAAAAAGCCGAAGTACTTGCGGAAGCAACTACAGACGAAGAAGCCAAAGAGGTTATTGCAATGGCGTCCATAGCAAGTTGTGCAACAACCACTGACCCCGGTTGGGAAGTTGATATGTTCGGCACCGTGGCTGGCCTCTGCCAGCCGATGGAAGCCGACCTGTATGGCTGTTCAGATCCGTGCTGGTGGCCAGCCCAGGTGCCAGACATGATGAACACCTATCCGGATTGGTCAAAAGGCGTGCCTAAGGCGAATGAGGACTGGCGAAAACTCGAATCTGTCTACCCGGATGACGGTGAGTGACTTACGGACTGTGAATTGAAGAGTGACAAATATTTTCGTCACTCCTGTATACCTGGAGGCAGCAATGAAAAAGATTAAGCTAAGTCTTATCGCAACGTTACTAGGGCTGACTGGCTGCGACACCTTGCCCGACGCCGATCAAGGCGATTTCATGGCCGTTGTCAGTCGACCTGACACATTGAATATTATCGACCTCGAAACCAACACTATCGTGCGTCAGTGCCAATTGCCTTCATCGCCTGTACCGGGTACCGTCGAAATCAGTCCTGACAGACAAACTGTCTATGTGCTGACAGACAGCTTCAGTGATGTCTATGGGTACAATATTGAAACCTGCGAAGTCGTTTTTTCCACTCAGCAGACCGTCGATAACGTCAGGGTAAAGTCCATGTTCTCCATGGCGCTGAGTCTTGATGGTAACGAAATATACACTCACCAGAATCGCGTCCGCCTCCATAGTAATCGATATGAAGTACTGCCAACAGAAATCGCTGTATTTAACACATCGAGTGGTTTGAATACTCGTGCAACTCGTTCATTCAACGCACCCCGCCAGATAACAACCATGGCAGTGACATCATCCGGAGAAATCCTGCTTGGCGGTGCGGATATCTACGCCATGAATCCAAAAACCGGCAATTTCAAAGTGATTCTCGAAAGCCTGAATATTTCTGATCCTGACCCATTGCTTGGCCCAAAGGATGTACTAACCGCCTGGCCCTTGCACTTTGTCAATCAGGAATACATCCGGCTGTTCAGTGCCATGCGTTTCCAGGACGAATCACAGAACATGGAAACAGCCGAGTTGGTCTGGGGATACGAAAAGGTCGACCTGGGTACGGGACAGGCAACATCCCAGATTTTTGGATCCGGCACGGACGTTATCTTTTCTGGCATGCGACGCCCAGGGCAATTGGACAAGGTCTATACCTCGTTAAGCCAGCTAAAACAATTTGACGTAAAGACACAGACACAGACAAAGTCCATATTGCTTGAACATTCTTACTACTGCCTGAACTTCTCAACGGACGGTAACCGGATTTACCTGTCAGGTGCACTTAACGACATTGCTGTTTACGATGCCGACAGCATGGAAAAAATCACCAACATACAGCTTCCGGGCGATATGAGCTTAGCAAACAGTGTCATCTTTAAACGATCAGCCATCAAACCAGATGACGCACTCAGGCTATGATCAGACCGGGCATGACTATCGCTCAAGTCTTCGATGGTTATACCTTTTTCTGGTACCGCATCGATTCGATCTGCTGATCGTCTTCAGCCTGTCGGCTATTGTTACACTCACAGTTCTCGTTCAACCATACCTGACTAAATTAATCATCGACGATGGACTTCTGGCCAGGGAGTTTGATTCGCTTTTTATTTACTCTGTCTCCCTTCTGGTTATCGGGATTGCCTCGATCGGGCTTGCTGGCTACAACAGGATTCGCTACACCAGAGTTTCAGGAGAGGTTCTCTTTTCAATTCGAGAGGTGGTCTACGATCATCTGCAGAGGTTACCAACGGGCTTCTTTATGAATCAGCGTTCCGGGGATCTGGCTTCGAGAATAGACAGGGATGTGGCACAAATACAAAGATTTGCTGTAGACACATTATTCACTGCACTCTCCGGGCTGATCGGGCTTTTTGGGACCATCTCATTGATGCTCTTTTTAAGCTGGCAGCTTTCGGTTGTCCTGCTGATTATCATTCCTGCTGAATTTGCCTACCTGCGATATATGAGACCCAGGATTGAGCAGCGTAATCGCGAGCTGAGAGAAAGAGGTGCAGATATTTCATCCTTCCTGGCAGAGAAGATTCCTTTGATCAAATACATCCAGTCTGCCGGCAGTGAAGATCGGGAACTGACCAGTTTCAAGCAGCTTAACAGATTCTTTCTGATAGACCTTATCTCACTGCAGAAGACTGAATTCTGGACAGCAGCTGTCCCCACTGTTCTGGTGACTTCCAGCCGAGCCCTGGTCTTTCTGCTGGGAGGATACTGGGTGATCCAAGATCAATTTGCCCTGGGTTCACTGATTGCCTTCACCGCCTATATAGGGATGGCCAGCGGACCAGTTCAGTCACTTCTTGGTCTGTATATGGCATGGCAAAGGCTGCGCGTCAGCCTCGATCGCGTTCATATCATTATGGTTGAAAAGCCTTTAGCCACTGCCGATGGCGAAGACCTGCCAGCAGGACTTACAGGTGAACTGCAATTCCGGGATCTTGTTTTTAGTTACCCGAACAACAAGCCGGTTCTGCTGAATGTCAATCTCGCGATACCTGCCGGAAGCAAGGTTGGCATCACGGGTTCAAGTGGAATTGGCAAGTCCACTCTGCTTGATCTTATCCAACGCCATCTCGATCCTGAGAGCGGTTCTATTCTTATCGATGGTATGGATATCAGCCGATTAAACCTGAAGCAATGGCGCCAACAGATCGCCATTGCGCCCCAGGATCCGGTTATTTTTCACGATACCATGCTGAATAACATCCGATATTCAAAGCCATGTGCAAGTGATGAATCTATTCTCGAAGTTGCAGCGAAAACAGGTCTGATCGAACTGATCGACCGACTGCCCGACGGCGCGAACACCCTGCTGAACGAAAGAGGGATCGGGCTTTCTGGTGGTGAAAAGCAGAGAATTGCACTTGCCCGGGCACTATTGCAGGAACCAAAGCTGTTAATTCTGGATGAACCAACGGCAGCGGTAGATGTTAGAAGTGAAGAAGCGCTCCTTATTGCGATTGATTCTCTGTTTTCAGATACCACCCGTCTCGTGGTCAGCCATCGTCAGTCTCTGGTTGACGATGCAGACCTGAAGATTCAAATATCAGAGGGCGGTATGGTTTCCGTGACTACTCGATAAAAAGGAGCAGCAGTGATCCGAGTTGGCATCATAGACAGCGGTTATACAAAAAGGGGGCGGTTGAACCTGGCTTCCTACAAAGACTTTACGGATGCTGCCACACTGTCACCGACCGATGTTCTCGGTCATGGTTCGGCTGTTGCCAACATTATCGCATCAGAAAACCGCTCGATTGAGTGTCATATCGCTAGGGTCTTTGAAGATTCACCCCTGTGCAGTGCTTTACGGGTTGCACAGGCACTCGACTGGCTGGTAAAAGCGGAAGTGCAGATCATCAATATGAGTTTTGGGCTCAAAGAGGACCGGGAAATCTTAGCGGCATCCTGCACCCGTGCAATAAATCTGGGCATGTTCTTGATCGCTGCTGCCCCGGCCCGTGGTTCAGCCGTGTATCCTTCCGGCTATAATGACGTAATCAGAGCCACAGGAGATGCCCGCTGTGGTCCGCTTGAGATCTCCAATCTAAATTCTGAACAGGCGGATTTTGGCGGTTACCCGGGGAATCCGACGCTACAGCCTGCCGGTGCCAGCGTCGGTTGTGCCAGTGTATCAGCGGCCTTTACAAGAGAGATGATCGCCTCACCGACGCTTGACCGAGACAGTCTGGTCAGACTTCTACGAAGCCGCGCAACATACCAGGGAAACGAGCAGCACTCTTCATCCAGGTCATCCTCCCATGAGTAAACTGTTTCCGGAACACATTCTCGTTCTGGGCGCGGGCCCTGCCGGTGCTGCCTCTGCACTCGGTCTGAAACGGCTTGGTTACCGGGTCACTCTCCTGGGAACGGTGCGAGATACCCACCGGATAGAAGGAATATCAAAGAGAGTTATTGAAAGTCTGAACATTAATGGGTTTGTGGAAGCTGCTGAGTGTGTGAGTCCTCCTGTTCCCCGTTATTCATATTGGAACGGTGAAAAGCACCAGGCCAATGTGGAACATATCATCCAAAGGGAAACATTTGATCACGGCCTGCTTAAAGACCTTGAGCGAGAAGGCATTGATTATCGGGATTGCATGATACGCCATGTAGAAAACGATTCCGGGAAGTGGAAGATAAGCGTTACCAGCGCAGGCACTGAAGATCTCTTAGTCGCGGATTTCATCGTGGAGGCCAGAGGCAGATCAGCACCTCTGTCAAATAATCAGGTTCGAAAGGGTCCTGCTTCTATCGCACTTACTGCCACCTGGCGACACTCCCGGGTGGTAACGCCACATGTTGTCGCTGCAAGCATCAGCAATGGCTGGATATGGATCGTTGAATCAGGCCGGGGTAGCACCTACGTTCAGCTTACGGTGGATTCTGAAGATTCAACACTGCCGGTGAAGCAGGAGATCGCACCCTTTATGCTGAAACACCTTGAAGAACTCGAAAGTGCTGGCATCAACAGCAGGCAATGGCAGCAACCGGGAAATGAACTTGCCCGAGGCAGTACATCTATCCTGGTTGAAGATTGTGTTTCAGATTCCTTTATCAGAGTCGGCGATGCAGCCATGACAGCCGATCCCCTGTCAGGAAATGGCATCTTCCAGTCTCTCTCATCAGCACTGATAGCACCTGCTGTTGTAAACACCGTGCTTCGTCGTCCTGATCAGCGGTCCATGGCAATCAGTTTTTTTCGAGATAGGATCAGGCATCTCTACACTCGCCTGGCTCGTACCGGCAGGGACTTTTATCGACTTGAATCGAGGTATCACAATGAACCATTCTGGAAAGCAAGATGTGACTGGCCTGATGCCGAACCGACCCACCTGCCTGAAGAGATCATCGGTACAGAGATAAGACCCGTTGTCTGTGACGGATTTATAGAGGAAAGAGATGTGCTGATTACTAAAGATCAGCCACTGGGGATCTGGATGATTGACGGCAAACCTGCGGTGACCTGAAGTGATAAGCTGCTGAATCAGGCCTCATGTTAGTATGCTTGAAATCCAACTGTCGAATCACCCTAATGAGCAATCCTCTTATTTCAGATTGGCAATCAATTCATCAACTGCCGCCATTTGAAGAGATCAAGATCGAACATTACCCGCCTGCGTTTGAACGGGGTTTTATCGAGCAGCTGAACGAAATCGAGGCCATCGTTTCGAATCCCGAGCCTGCAACTTTTGCGAATACAATTGAAACTCTGGAAGCCTCCGGTCAAATACTGATTAAGGTTGTGCCAGTTTTTAGCATTCTCGCCTCTGCACACACTAATGATGAGCTCATCGAGCTGCAGTCTGACCTGATCCCCAGATACACGGCCCATAATACTGCGATTTACTCACGCAAAGATCTATTCGACCGGGTTAAGGCAGTTTATGAGTCCAATGAAGTCCTAAATGGCGAACAACGACAACTGCTCAGCGAAACTCACAAACGTATGGTTCGCAGCGGCGCTGCATTGGACAAGGAGCAAACAGCCAGAATCCTCGACCTGGACAGGCAGCTTTCGCGACTTCAAACACAATATGGTCAAAACGTGCTAAAGGACACCAATCAGTATGAACTTCGCATTTCTTCTGAAAAAGATCTCGATGGTTTGCCACAATCGATTCGCGATAACGCAGCAAGAGAAGCCGAAGAACGAGGTCACTCAGGATTCCTGTTTACCATTTCCAGATCATCGTTTACACCCTTCATGCAGTTCTCCAGCCGCCGTGATTTGAGAGAGCAAATGTGGCGTGCTTATACCCAATGTGCCAACAATGATAATGAGTACGACAATAAGTCAATTGCCCGGCAGATTGTCCAACTTCGTGCAAAACGAGCAAAGTTACTTGGTTATGAATCCCATGCGGCCTATGTTCTCGATAACTGCATGGCTTCAACGCCTTCGAAAGTCAATCAACTGCTGGACCGGCTGTGGGAGCCAGCCAAGGAGAAAGTCAGAGCTGAAGTTGATGCGCTTCAACAACAGATTCAGGATGAGGGCGGAAATTTCGCTATCGAACCCTGGGACTGGTGGTATTACACCGAAAAAGTAAGACAGAAGGAATTCAATTTTGATTCTGAACTACTGAAACCCTACTTCGAACTCGGTAATGTTCGTGACGGTGCTTTTAGCGTCGCCAACAAGCTTTTTGGCCTTCAGTTCGAAAGAGTCGACCAGGTTCAGACCTATCACGAGGATGTCGAGGCGTACGAGGTTAAAGAAGCAGACGGGGCATTGGTTGGTTTATTCTTTACTGATTATTTTATGCGGCCATCCAAACAAGGTGGTGCCTGGATGAATGCGGTTCGAAGTCAGCGTCAATTTGGGGGTGTTGAGTACCCCGTCGTATTTAATACCTGCAATTTCCCAAAAGGGTCACCAACACTCCTGGGTACAGATGAAGTCAGGACTCTTTTTCATGAGTTCGGGCATGCACTCCATGGCCTCTTGAGTCATGTGACCTATGGCAGCCTAAGTGGCACATCAGTGAAAAGAGACTTCGTCGAACTCCCGTCACAGATAATGGAACACTGGGCATTAGAACCTGCCGTGTTGCGAAGCTTTGCCAGACATCACATCACAGGAGAGATTATTCCAGATGAGTTAATTGACAAGATCCTGGAAAGCAGTACCTTTAATCAGGGATTCGCCACAACTGAATATCTTGCCGCTTCCTACCTTGATATGAAATGGCACGAAGTCACGACATCAGATGAAATCTCGGTCGAAGAATTTGAAAGCAGCGCAATGAAAGGAATCGACCTCATTGAAAAGATTGCACCCAGATACCGATCAACTTACTTCCAGCACATCTTCTCCGGTGGTTATTCGGCAGGATATTATTCTTATATTTGGGCAGAGGTTCTGGATGCCGATGCCTATGAAGAATTCAGGGACAAGGGTATCTTCGATGAGGATACTGCGAAATCATTTCGAATGAATATCCTGGAATCCGGTGGTACAGAAGAACCGATGACCCTATACAAGCGATTCAAGGGGCGGGAACCCGATGTTGCACCATTGATGAAATCTCGTGGTCTGAGCTGATGATTTTCCGGATCGGGCAAGTGTCACTTAGAAGTTACAACTAAAAAAACCAACTATTATGCGTATAAAGTCGGATCGGGAGCGCCTGCTTTCGCAAATCCTGCCTTACGGATCCGGCAACTGTCGCATACTCCACACGCCAGGCCATCAGAATCAAGCTGATAGCAGGATACTGTGGAACCATAGTCAACGTTGAGGCTAAGACCCGTTCTGATAATCTCATCTTTTGTCAGGTCAATCAGGGGCGTCTGGATACGTACCGGTCGGCCCTCTACCCCAATCCTGGTTGCCAGATTTGCCATGTTTTCAAAAGCCTCGATAAATTCAGGACGACAGTCAGGATAGCCAGAATAATCGACAGAGTTGACACCAATAAAGATATTGTGCGCTTCCAGAACTTCTGCATAACCCAGTGCATAAGAAAGAAAGATAGTGTTTCTCGCGGGGACATAAGTTACTGGAATGCCATGTCCATCGCCAAGGTCTTCGCCATTCTCTGGTACATCAATGGACTCATCAGTCAGCGCAGATCCACCCATGTTACCAATATCCAGATGTACAATTTCATGAGATTTCACGCCCAACGCCTGAGCGATACGCCCGGCAAATCGAATCTCGGCGACATGTCGCTGACCATAGTCAAAACTGATGCAATGACAATCAAGGCCCTGATTGATTGCTATCGCGAGCATCGTTGCCGAATCGAGGCCACCGGACAATAACACAACAGCCTTATCGAGGTTTCTCTTAGACACCCTGTTTGTCCCCCCAGAGATGCTTATGCATCTGTATCTGTAATCTCACCGGGAGATTCTCGCTCAGAATCCAATCTGCCAGCTGAACAGGCGCCAGTTGGCCGTGACTTGCCGAAAACAGCAGTTCACCCACCTGATCCGCCAGAGCATACTCTTCTATCCTGGAAACAGCCCAATCGAAGTCCTGTCGATCACAGATAACGAACTTGATCTGATCTTTAAGTTTCAACAGTGAAAGATTGTTCCACAGGTTTTTGTCCACTTCACCAGAAGCCGGTGTTTTCAAGTCAAGTACAATTGATACACGCGGGTCCACCCCGGTCACGTCGATCGCGCCACTTGTTTCCAGCGACACAGTATATCCATCATCACACAAGGCAGACAGAAGTTGTAAGCATGCTGCCTGGGCCAGTGGCTCACCACCTGTGACAGTCACGAACCTGGGGGAGTAGGTGGCGACCTTATCTAAAATACTCTTCAGACTTTGAATCTCACCAGCAGAGAAAGCATAGGCTGTATCGCAATACCGACAACGCAGTGGACAGCCTGTCAGCCGCACAAACGCTGTTGGTAAACCGACGGTTTTTGCTTCACCCTGCAGTGAGTAGAAGATTTCAGTTATTCGCAGATTGGCCACAGCGCTGTAACAATGAGAATTGGATAACTATCGATTATCTGCGATCTATTCGCAATTGCCGACTTTCTTACGTAAATAGTCTTCAGCGTATTTAGCAACAGACTTTCCCTGCTGCTGATCGACCACCTGCTTCAGTAAGTCACCAGCCCGCACACAATCACCCATCAGGTGATACACCTTGCCCAGCTTAAACGCAGCGTCCGGCATCTTGTCGTGATCGGGGAAAAAAGTGATCACCTGAGATAGATTCTTTCGCGCTTTTTCGTAATCGGCTTCAGGTTTATCTGCATAGGCCTGTCCCAACCAGTAGTACGCATTTGGCGTCAGTTTGCCGTCAGGAAACCGGTCAATCACCAACTGCATCTGCTCAATCCCCGACGCCCATTGGCGACTGAAAAGAAGTTCCAACGCGGCATCGTATACCACGCCTTCCTCCTTGACAGTGGAACTTCCTGACGGTTGAGGGATTGTGCTGGATGGTGTAGTTGCCGTTTTTCTGCCATCCAGTCGTTGAAATCGACTATCGAGTTCCAGATATCTGTCTTTCTGAGTCTTGCGTATACGGGATATCTCGTAGGTCAACTCCTCAACCAGCCCCCTGAGACTCTGAACTTCCTGCTGCAGCAACTGCATCTGATACTGCAACTCACCACCAGTCAGAGCTTTGCGCTCAGAATCAGAATATGCATCTAATTCCTCGATAGGTGCTTCGAAGGGAGCCTCGACATCATTGGATCGTAGATTTGAATCCACATCGAGTGATTCAACTGCTACCGGATTAGTTGCGGCAAATAAAAATGGTGTGACGGCCAGAAGGACAAGGCCAGTCACACCACTCGTTTTTGCACGGACTCTATTCATGGGATCGCCCGCAAAATCATATTACAAAGATTATCGATACTTGAATTCGACCCTTCGATTTTGTGCCCAGGCACTTTCACCGCCGCCAGTTACTGCAGGCTTCTCTTCTCCATAGCTGATTACTTCAATCTGTGAGCGAGACACACCCTGGGCGGCAAGATAGGCACGAACTGCATTGGCTCTTCGCTCACCCAGTGCAAGGTTATATTCCCGGGTACCACGCTCATCAGCGTGACCTTCCAGTCTGAGTCGCAGAGATCGTTCCTGCATCAGTGCTTCGGCATGCTTGTCCAATTCGGTGTGTCCGGCACGTTTTACGATGGCCTGATCGAAATCGAAATAAAATACGCCCTGTAGGGTTTCACCCCTGGTATCTCCGGGTTCTTCAAAAACCGTTATTCTACTTTGTCTATCAACCGTTGGTCGTTGAGGTTCTGCTGGCTCCTCTCGAGATATCGTGTCAGCCGGACTCTGGTCTATCGGCTCACTGGCGTCAGGCGCACCATCTGCCTGAACCTCCGGCTCCTTGCTAGCACAGCCGACTAAAACCAGCGCCATGATGCCGATAGCCAATAAGCTTCGAATTCTTGTTATTCCCATGATTAGCTCCTAGTTACATGCTATAAGCGGATTAAAACATAAAATAATTGGAGAGTTCACGCCCGCAGTCCACCAATCATTGCAAAATCGGTATGAATATCTTGCGCTTTTTAGGCGACCAGGCTGGCTCCCTAACATCACCCTCACTTGAGGGCAAATTGAATTTCACGCCCCCGTCAACCGAAACCGCACCAAGTATACCTTCCCCACCTACTTTAGTGGCGTAAATTACCATACTTCCGTTAGGTGCGATACTGGGAGACTCATCCAAATCCGTTTCAGTGAGTACCGTTAGTCGGCCCCGATTGAGATCAAGCAAGGCAATATGAAAAATACCATTTCTACGATGCACCATAACGAGTCCGCTACCATCAGCTAATAGACTCGCATTGGCATTGTAATCACCTTCAAAAGTCAACCTCTCCGTCATCAGGTCGCTCATGTCTTTCTGGTATATCTGCGGCTTTCCGCCTCGATCGCTGGTAAAGATTATCGCCTGGCCGTCCGGACGCCAAGATGGTTCCGTATCAGTCCCGTAGTGCCGTGTTATCCGACGCAGTCGCCTGTTCTCCAGATTGAGAACGTAGATGTCAGGATTACCATCTTTTGAGAGCACCATTGCGAGCTGTTTTCCGTCAGGGGAAAAGGCGGGCGCGCCATTGAGTCCGGAGTAATTTGTCAATTGCCTTCTGAGACCTGTTTCCATGTCACGCAGGTAGATTGCCGGTTTACTGTCTTTCTCAAATGAGACATAAGCGATTCGTGAGCCATCTGGTGACCAGGTTGCGGACAGAATCGGTTCCCTGGATTTGAGAAGAGTCTGTACTCGCTGGCCATCTGCATCAGCGATATTCAGGCGATATTGTCTGTTTCCAAGTGGGCCGTTTGCCGTGACATACATAATCTGGGTTGAGAATGCACCATCAATGCCTGTCAGCTGCTTGAAGACGACATCACTGACATAGTGCGCCATGTCCCGCAACTCATCCCGAGTTCCTTCGATGACATGATGTACTTCAACTTCCCGTTTAAAGACATTAAAAAGCTCAAAATGTAATCGCAGCTTCGATCGGTTTGACTCAAGGTATCCAATCACAAGGTATTCGACCTTGAGCAGGCGCCAGTCCCTGTAAAACACTTCCTTGGATGTATTTGGCAAACTCAGCATCTGCGAGGTCGCCAGAGTATCAAATCGGCCACTCAACGTGAGGTCGAAATCAATTACCTTCGTAACATCAACTGGTAATTTACCACGGCTCTTGTAGGCAAATGGCACCACAGCAACTTTTACCGCATTATCAACACCCTTGGTGACTTCGATTCTTAACTCGGCGAAGGCACTTTGCAAAGGGAGAAGCAGAATCAGGATTCTAATAAACTTCATTTTACACCATCACTATTAACTACTGTTTCTCAACTCGGACGGTTTATAGCCGCAAATCCTCTGGTCGAAACAGAACTTCAAACTCACGAAAATTCCGTTCAAACTGGCGTGAGTCATCAGGCACAACAAACCGTTCAGTCTTCTGAACGGCAAGAACCGCAGACCGATCAAACGCCTCATTACCACTGGAATCTTCGACGGTAACATTGACAACCTCGCCAGTTGGCACGAGGAAGACTCTTAATAACGCCTGCATACCATTTCGTGCACTGGGTGGTCTGGACCAGTTTTGTCCGATCTCTCGTTTAATCTGAGCAACATAAGCCATGGCCTTCTCATCATCAGTCACGGCTTTTCTGTACTCCTGCTCATCTTGAATTGCCAGGGCCAAGGCCTTTTCCATCAAAAGTCGCTCGTCTTCATTGCTCGTTTCCGGTGGCGGTTCAGGTTCTTCTCTAGGTATTTCCCTGATCCTTGAATTGGCAATCCGTTCAGCTTCCTGTTTCGCTTCCACTTCAGCTTGTTTCTTTGCTTTGGCTAAACGATCTTTCTTGATACGCGCCTGTCGATCAGCCTCTTTCTTCTTCCTGATTCTGTTCTTCCTGTCGGCTTCAGCCTTTTCCCGTTCTTTCTTCGCCCGATGTGGATTCTCCCTGACTACTGATGCATCAATGTACAAAGGTTCGACAATGGTGACTTCTCTATTTCGCTCCGGTTCCCAGCTATGTAACAACAATGCGACAACACCGGCATGAAGAGTCACTGCAAGCATGAACGAAAGTAAATAAGAACCCGATGTGTTCATTTTCCTAAGATGACGGTGGTTCTGTAATCAAGCCAACACTCTTGGCACCAGCAGTTTGCAGTACGTTCATCAGGTTTATCATCTGGCCGTAATTCAAACTCTCATCTCCTTCAACCAAAACCTTGATTTCAGGATTTGCCAGGATAATTCTTCTGACCCGCTCAGCAACTAACGCCAACTCCACCGGTTCTTCCTCATCCCCCACGTTCATGTAGTAGCTACTGTCTGCTTTGATCGATACAACCAGCGTTGGTTCATTTTGATCAACCTGCAGCGGTCCTGAGGAAGCATCTGGCAGGTCAACTTTGATACCTTGTGTCATCAGGGGTGCAGCGACCATGAAGATCACGAGCAACACCAGCATAACATCGATATAGGGGACAACATTAATCTCCGCCATGGGCCTGCGCCGTTTTGCCTTTGCCATAATTCAGCTGTTACTCATTGTGGATGGCTCTATACAGTATGCCGCTGAATTCATCTGTAAAAGCTTCAAAGCGATTGACGATGATTTCAACCTGAGCAGAGTAACGGTTATAGGCTATGACGGCTGGAATCGCGGCAAATAAACCCATTGCTGTCGCAATTAAAGCCTCTGAGATACCAGGGGCGACAATCGACAAACTCGCCTGCTCAACTGTCGCCAGGTTACGAAATGAATTCATAATTCCCCAGACAGTACCGAACAACCCAATATAGGGACTGGTTGAGCCGACAGTCGCCAAAAAGACCAAGTGAGTTTCGAGCCTCTCTTCCTCTCTTGACAGGGCGACGCGCATGGCTCTTTGCACGTTTTGCATAACCCTGTCTGGATCAGAGCCTTCCTGTTGGCTAAGGCGTGAAAATTCCTTGAATCCTGAACTAAAAATTTGTTCCAGGCCGACAGGTTGATCTGTGCGACTTTCTATCTCCTCAAAGATTTTTCTCAGATCTTTTCCCGACAACCAAAACTCATTCTCAAATTCTGACGATTCGCGCCGAGTGGCATTCAGTAAAAAACCTCTCTGAAAGATCATTACCCAGGAGGTCAGTGAAGCCAACATCAGCAATGCCATTACAAGCAGCACCTGCCAGCTTGCATTAAAGATAATTTCAACTATCGAGAGGGGTTCATTCAAGAGATGACTCGCTTATTGTTGATTTTCCGAATTGAACAAATCTCCGTCCTTAGGTTGCTGAAGACCAAAGTGGAGATAGGCATTCCTGGTCGCGACTCGCCCTCTGGGAGTTCGCATCACAAATCCCTGCTGAATGAGAAATGGTTCATAAACATCTTCGATTGTATCCTTCTCCTCTCCGATCGCCGCGGCCAGGCTGTCAACGCCAACGGGGCCACCGTCAAACTTCTCAATCATCGCCATTAACAACCGACGATCCATGTGATCGAACCCGTTGATGTCAACGTTAAGCATATTAAGTGCCCTGTCGGCAGTCTCAGGATCAATCACGCCATCGGCTTTCACTTCAGCAAAGTCCCGAACCCGTCTGAGCAAACGATTCCCGATTCTGGGAGTTCCGCGTGCCCGTTTGGCTATTTCGTTTGCGCCGTCTGAATCGGTCTCTACACCTAGTAGACCAGCAGATCTTAAAATAATTCTCTTTAAATCGCTGACCGAATAGAATTCCAGCCGCTGAACAATTCCGAATCTGTCTCGTAAAGGCGAAGTTAACAATCCAGTTCTCGTTGTCGCACCAACAAGAGTGAAAGGGGGCAGATCAAGTTTGATCAAACGCGCCGCAGGACCTTCGCCAATAGTGATATCCACCTGGAAATCTTCCATTGCTGGATACAGGATCTCTTCAACCGCGGGTGTCAGCCTGTGTATCTCATCAATAAACAGGACATCACCTCCCTCAAGGTTGGTCAATGCGGCAACCAGGTCACCTTTCTTCTCGATTACGGGGCCAGATGTCGACTTTATCTGTACACCCATTTCATTGGCGATGATATTCGCCAGCGTGGTTTTGCCCAGTCCAGGCGGTCCAAATATCAACGTATGATCCAGAGATTCACCACGGCGCTTCGCTGCCTCGATGAATATTGTCATTTGTTCACTCACCTGGGGCTGGCCACGATACTCATCAAACGTCTTTGGCCTGATCGCCCAGTCCTGGGCAGATTCAGCCTTGGTCGTCTCCGGCGTTACCAGGCGGTCTGATTCAATCATTTAGTGTCGTATTCTATTAGTGGCGATGTTGTAAAGTTTGCCATAAATCATCCTCACAAACAGTTAAGTCAGAGCCTTAAGCGCCTGCTTGAGCAGATTCTCAACACTTGCGTCTTTATCTTCCAGTTGAGACAAGGCTCTGGCGGCGTCCTGAGGTTTGAAACCAAGCCCGACCAACGCGGTTTCAGCATCGGCAAGGCTGTCATGACTCTTTCCTGTCATATCGGACTCTTCACTTCCAAATTCCGGTAATCGGTCGCGCATCTCAATAATCAGGCGTTCGGCTGTTTTCTTACCGACTCCGGGCAGTGCCACCAGCGATTGCACGTCATTGTTTCGGACGCTGTGGCCAAAAGCCTTTGCATCCATCCCCGAGAGAATTGTGATCGCGAGTTTGGGACCAACACCATTTACCTTGATCAGAGATCTGAACATTTCTCGTTCCGATATGCTTATAAACCCGTACAGCAATTGATTATCTTCGCGAACAATCATCTGGGTGTGTAGTATTATGCTGTCGTTCAGTTCGCCCAGTTCATAGTAGGTGGTCAAAGGCACATCGATTTCGTATCCGACTCCTGAAACATCGACGAGAACCTGACCTGGCGCCTTTTCGATGAGCTGACCACGAATTCTTCCAATCATGAGTCGACTCTCACCAATCGGCCACGCCTGAACTGATTTGCACCTGTCATCTTCGCCAGGCTGTGCTGTGTGTTGATATGGCAAATCGCTATGGCAAGGGCATCTGCAGCATCGGTCTGGGGTTTACCTGGCAGCTGCAGCAGGGTCTGCACCATATGCTGAACCTGCGCCTTTTTTGCTGATCCACTGCCAACAACGGCTTGTTTGACTTTCCTTGCTTCATACTCAAACACAGGAAGATCCTTATTCACGGCGGCGACAATAGCCACTCCCCTGGCATGGCCCAACTTGAGGGCAGATTCTGCACTACGTGCCATAAATATCTTTTCGATCGCGACTTCATTCGGGCAAAATTCATCAATGATCTCCGCGACACCAGAGAATATCTCCTCAAGCTTATGAGGCAGGGTCTCTTGGTTATTTGTGCGAATACAACCACTAGCAATATAGCGTTGATGAGAACCAACGCTATCAATAACACCGTATCCGGTTACTCTTGAACCAGGATCGATTCCCAGAATGGTTGCCATAAGATGAGTGATCGTTGCTCTTCGTAGAAAGGCAAGGTTAAGTTTAGCATAGCCGGGGGCAGGTGTTGAATCAGCAACTAATCCAGATTCAGGTCTTCAGGAAAATCAGCATTAGTATATACATTCTGGACATCATCCAGATCCTCCAGATTATCCAGCAACCGCAGCAGTTTCGCACCGGTCGATTGATCAAGCGGGTTATATGTCTGGGGGATCATCGCAACTTCAGCATTGTCGGGTTCGAAACCCGCCGCTTTTAGCGCTTCTTTAACAGTACGGAAGTCTTCCGGGGTTGTAAGCACCTCAATCGAACCGTCATCAGATGACTCAACATCTTCTGCACCAGCATCAATGGTTGCTTCCATGATGGCATTTTCATCCGAACCCGGAGCAAAGTGAATTTGTCCTTTTTTATTGAACAAATAGGCAACAGATCCCGCGCTACCCAAGTTTCCACCCGATCTGTCAAATGCATGTCGTACTTCTGCTACTGTCCGGTTTTTGTTGTCGGTTACCGTTTCAACCAACACAGCAACCCCACCAGGACCGTAACCTTCATATGTCAGACTGGCGAGGTCTGCACCTTCCAATCCACCGGCACCGCGCTGGATCGCCCGGTCCATGGTATCCTTTGGCATCTGCGCTGCTTTTGCTTTATCGACAACCGTTCGTAAGGACGGATTGTCTTCAAGTGAACCACCGCCATCCCTGGCAGCAATCGTCAACTCGCGGATAATTTTCGTGAAAATCTTACCACGCTTGGCATCCTGCCCCGCTTTGCGGTGCTTGATGTTACTCCACTTGCTGTGCCCGGCCATGGGTTATCTCCAGAAAACCTGGTTCATTTCTCCGTTTTGCTAACAGACGGCTTGTTAACCGAAATGTGTAGATCCCGCAACTGCGGCTCATCGATTTCACTCGGTGCCGATGTCAGCAAACAAGCTGCTGTCTGCGTTTTGGGGAATGCAATGACATCGCGAATAGCGTTTGAACCAGAGAGCAACATGATCAGCCGATCCATGCCGAAAGCAATACCACCATGAGGAGGTGCACCGTACTTCAGCGCATCCAGTAAGAATCCAAATTTGCTTCGGCTCTCATTCTCTGAGAGATTCAGCACCTCGAAAATCTTCTCTTGCATATGCAACTGGTTAATACGAATCGAGCCGCCACCCAGCTCATGACCGTTGATCACCATGTCATAAGCACGGGACAAGGTGTTACCCGGATTTTCCAACATCTCATCTATGTCACCGAGTGGTTGAGTAAACGGATGATGCAACGCCGACCAGCCGTTCCCGTCATTTTCAAACATCGGAAATTCAGTCACCCACAAGGCGGACCACTCTTTCTCGTACATGTCCAGGTCCTCAGCCAGCTTGCAGCGCAGCGCGCCCATCGCATCGTTAACCACATCTGCCTTGTCAGCACCAAAGAAAATGACATCCCCATTCTTTGCCTTCACTCGATCCATGATGGCTGAAACCACATCATCTGGCAGAAACTTTAAGATCGGTGACTGCAATCCTTCGATCCCGGCATCAATGTCATTCACCTTGATATAGGCAAGTCCCTTAGCGCCGTAAATCCCAACAAACTTTGTATAATCATCGATCATTTTGCGGCTCAGGCGTTCACCGTCTTCAAGTCGCAATGCCACTACCCGGGAATCCGGATCATGCGCAGGTGCATTAAATACCTTAAATTCAACTTCTTTCATCAGGTCGGCCACCTCAACAAATGGCAATTCGAACCTAAGATCAGGTCGATCACTGCCATATAGTGCCATTGCATCTGAATAGGTAATCACAGGAAACTCTTCGAGATCGACTTCGATCATCTCCGTAAAGAGTGTTCGAATCATATCTTCCGCCATAGACATGATTTCTTCCTCGTTCAAGAAAGTTGTTTCTATGTCTATCTGGGTGAATTCTGGCTGCCGGTCTGCCCGTAAGTCTTCGTCACGAAAACAACGCGCGATCTGATAGTAGAGATCAAAACCCGACACCATCAACATCTGCTTGAATAACTGCGGTGACTGAGGCAATGCAAAAAACTCTCCAGCATGAGTGCGACTCGGTACCAGGTAGTCCCGGGCACCTTCCGGTGTTGCCTTCGTTAGAATGGGTGTTTCTATATCGATAAATCCTCGTTCATCCAGGAAGTTGCGCACGAAGTGATTCACCCTGGACCGCAGTCTTATTCTCTCCTGCATTTCAGGACGACGCAGATCAATAAAACGATAGCGAAGGCGAACATCCTCACCAGCCTCTGAGTACTCGTCCAATTGGAAGGGGGGCGTCTCTGCTCTATTTAATATCTCCAACTCCTTACCCAGTACTTCAATCTGTCCCGTCGTCATTTTGGGATTGATGACCGCCTCATCCCGCGCTCTTACACGCCCTTTTATGTTAAGTACGAATTCGTTTCTGACCTGATCTGCCAATGCAAATGCGGCGACGGTATCCGGGTCAAATACAACCTGCACAATTCCCTCCCGGTCTCTCACGTCTAAGAATATGACACCACCGTGATCACGGCGCCGATGAACCCAACCGCATATAGACACATCTTCACTGATGTGGGATTCCCTGAGCTCACCACAGTAGTGGCTTCGCATTTTTATACCCCTTGTAAATGTAGGCGCAGGACTACATATTTCTACGCTATATGATTTTGAATGTAGTCACTGTAACCCAGGCCATACAGCGCACTAACTGGCAGCTGAGGAGCTACTGGATGAAGTCTGTTTACCACTCGTTGCGCCTTTGTCGTTAGATGACGTGGAAGAGCTGGAATCACCACTGCTCTTCGCACTATCGCTCCCTGAATCATCAGATTTCGAATCTGACTTGTTTGAATCTGCGCCATGCAGCACATTCTTCTTCTTTCCTGTCTTGAAATCCGTCTCATACCAGCCATCCCCTTTCAACCGGAAAGCAGCTGCCGACACCAGTTTGGACAGGGTGGGCTCAAGACACGAAGGACAGTCCTTCAGTGGATCATCGGACATCTTCTGAATCTTCTCCAGTCGATGATCGCACGCTCCACACTGATATTCATAGATTGGCATGACAATCCTTTCCTCAAATTCTGCCGGCTTGTTACAATTTCTTTGACGCTGGCTCTCATAGCATTGATGGCGTTCATCACCAAATTCCAGGGGTGAGCGCCACGACCAAACGCGGCCGCGCATTATACCGCAATCCTGGAAAATCGCGACATTGAGCTAAAAGTCCGAAGAATCGTCTAAAAACCAGTTTGCTGAACACTAAACCTCGGCAATTCAAAGTCTGTATTCTATATATAGCCTATAGGTGCAGAAACGAGAGCAAGCATTTATCTGGAACAGAATCAAAGGATACTTTGAGCAGAGATTGCCGAAGGATGATCACGACTAGTGAAGTCCCGGACTGAACTTCTGACAGACCAATGCAATGAATTCCGCCGAAGAAATGACTTATCACCATCAGCATGACCGGTCGTAATATGAACTACTTCACTGAATAAGAATATATTGCCTGTTTTTCCGTAATTTCACGGTTAATGTCTTGCGGGCATTTAGCCAATAACGTATAAATGGCACCATTAGAGACGAGGCTAAAAACACTTGCTAGAAGGCATTATTGCCACTCTGCTTTTCCAAAAACACAATATACGAATTTAAAAAAAAAGGATTACCGAATGGTTGCAAAAAAGGCGTCAAAGAAAGCCGCCGTGAAAATAGCTGCTCGAAAAAAGAGGCTGCCAGCGATCAAAGAAAAACTAATAAAGACTGCAATCTTGAGCGAAGTCGCAAATAATACAGAACTTACCAAGAAACAAGTTTCGGCAGTATTCGATGCGTTAACAGATCTTATCGAACGCCATATTAAAAAGGGCGCAGTGGGTGAATTCACCCTTCCGGGTCTCCTTAAGATTAAAACCGTTAAGAAACCGGCTCGTAAGGCTCGCAAGAATGTTCCGAATCCTTTTCGTCCGGGAGAGACCATGGACATTGCGGCAAAACCAGCAAGCACACAAGTCAAAGTGCAGCCCCTTAAAGGTCTAAAAGAACTGGTTTAATGTAACTTCTTCTGGATCGACAAAAGGGCCGCTGATTGCGGCCTTTTTTGTGCTTTGGCCTTTACTTGTCCTGCTGGATTTGATCTGCTGCGGACAGGTGCGATAAAGAAGAAGCGTTAGCTTCCCAGTTCTGGCCATCAAAATCCTTAAACTCGACTTTAGTGAACAGCTCTCTGGAAACGCACCTAAAATTGACACTGATACCGTCGGGATTAGATCTCGGTACATAATGGGGTTTCACGCCGCAGATTTTACAGAAGTAATGTTTGGCAACATGAGTGTTAAATGTATAAAGAGACAAGCTAGATTCGTGCACCAGTAAACTGAATCTGTCACGAGGGACAATCAGGTGTTGATAACCAACCAGCGAACAAATCGAACAATTGCATACGTGAATGGTGACCTCTGCCGGGGATTCAATCTCGAACCTCACAGCGCCACAATGACATCCACCTGGATGTTTCACTCTTGATACCCTCTTCTATTGCGTTGAGCAGAACCGGTCAGGGTTGCGTTACAATTCACATATTAACCTGAATAACAGAAAAAAATGAAAGCATCACGTTATACGATATCCACGTTAAAAGAGACACCTGCAGACGCTGAAGTGATCAGCCATCAACTTCTGGTTCGGGGTGGGTTCATCCGCAAACTAGCCTCCGGACTATACACCTGGTTACCGATTGGTCTCAGAGTCCTGCAAAAAGTCGAACAGATTATCCGCCAGGAAATGAACAATTCCGGTGCACAGGAACTGCTAATGCCCGTGGTTCAGCCTGCTGAATTATGGAAGGAATCTGGTCGATGGGACGAATACGATGATGGGCTGCTATTGAAATTATTTGATCGTCATCAGCGGGATTTTTGTTTAGGACCTACACACGAAGAAGTCATCACCGACCTGGCTAGAAACGAATTAAAGAGTCACAAGCAACTGCCGGTCAATTTTTATCAGATACAGACAAAATTCCGAGACGAAACCAGACCTCGGTTCGGTCTGCTGAGGGCCCGGGAATTCCTGATGAAAGATGCCTACTCGTTTCATATGGATATGGACAGTCTCGAAGAAACCTATCAGGAAATGCATGATGCCTACAGTCGCATCCTCAACAAGATGTCACTCAATTTTCGACCAGTGCAGGCAGACAGCGGCAGTATTGGCGGCAGCGCATCGATGGAGTTTCATGTCCTGGCGGATTCCGGTGAAGACAAGATAGCCTTCAGCACTGAAAGTGACTACGCCACAAACATTGAATTAGCAGAGGCCCTGGCGCCCGAAAAATCCACCGCCAAACCAAAGCCACTACTTGAAACGGCAACACCTGGTATACACACGATTAGTGAAGTATCGGAATTTCTCAAGGTCAACGAAGACACAACATTAAAAACGTTAATTTTTGAAGGCTCCCAGAGCCCGCTCGTTGCGCTGGTGCTGCGTGGAGATCATCAGCTCAACGAACTCAAGGCAGGAAAACTACCTGAGGTAGCAATGCCATTAAAAATGGCCTCTGACGACGAAATCAAATCAACGATTGGTTGTTCAACCGGCTCCATCGGGCCGATAGACCTGGAAATTCCAGTATTGGTTGATCGCAGTGCCGACGCCCTGGCTAATTTTGTCTGCGGGGCTAACAAGGATGGCTTCCACTATCAATATGGCAACTGGGGACGAGACTGCAAACCAGATGCTGTGTACGATCTTCGCGACGTCGTTGAAGGCGATCCAAGCCCGGATGGAAATGGGCAAATTTCATGTAAACGCGGTATCGAGGTCGGTCATATTTTCCAGTTGGGTGATAAGTACTCCAGGGCCATGAACGCCACGGTCCTGGATGAAAACGGCAAGGCCGTAGTCATGGTCATGGGCTGCTATGGCATGGGAGTATCCAGACTTGTATCAGCCATCGTCGAACAGAATCACGATGACAAGGGGATAATCTGGCCAACCATCATCGCGCCTTTTCAGGTCATCATTGTGCCGATAAACGCTCACAAGTCAGCAGAAGTGGCAAAGGTCGTTGACAACATCTACACGGATTTACAGAAGCTCGGAATTGAAGTCCTGCTCGACGACAGAGATGGTCATCGCCCCGGTGTGAAATTTGCGGATGCTGAACTCATGGGGATACCCCATCGTCTTGTCGTTGGAGAGCGTGGCCTGGGGTCTGGGGTGGTTGAGTATGTCGAACGACAGTCCGGAGAAAATCAGGAGATCGCGACAGAAGACGTGGTTCAGCATCTCAAGTCAATAATTAATCGGAAAATGAATCCTTGAACAACCGAGGAATATTAATAAGCTTCTCAAAATTGCTCAGTTCACTCACCGTCACCGTCAAGTCCCATTAATTTGAGCAGTCCCTCTTTTGTTTGAGGACCACCAAGCTGTTTGACCAGTTTTCCACCGGGCTCGAAGACATAGGTTGTCGGTAGGATCATTGGAATCTCAATGTTTAGAATCTCCGCAGGCTCGGTGCTCAGCACTCTAAACTCAATCTTCATTTTCTTCATATGCGCAACCAGCTCGGTTGGGTCTGGATGATCAAAGTCAACACCAATCAGGTTCAGCTCCTCAGAATACTCCTGACTGAGTTCATTGAGTTCAGGTATTTCATGGATGCAGGGCCCACACCATGTTGCCCAATAGTTCACAATAAGCCACTTTTGATTGAGCTCCTTTAAATACACCCCATTACCATTTGAATCCTGAAAATCAGGCTTGGAACATGAACCCATTAATATCAAGCTGGCAACCAATACAACTTTTTGTATCATTTCGCTTCTTTAAACAAGCTCTCGAGATCAATATCCAGAGCGGTCCGATTTCCTTCATTGAGAACGGTGAATTGCCCGAAAAGTTTCTTCTCCCACGCTTTTTCACCCTTCAACTGGCGTGGTAGTTGCCAGGGATACCTGGAATACAAATCCCAGACTGATACCTCACTGAGGTCTTTCGACAAAACCAGACCACCGTTATCCACCGCACGAATCAATCGAAGCTCCAGCAAACGAGAGCGCATTTCAGCCCACTGCTCAAGGTCAATTCGATGTGATTGACGACGGATATCCTTTTCTGTAACCATTTCTCCGTTTTGGTGGGCGAGATATAACTGCTCAAGTAACACGATCATCTGGAATAAGGGTTCTTCGACTTCATGGGCACCATCGAATCGATACACACCAATGCTCTTCACAAACTCGGCACCCAGGAGCACGATTGTCCAGACAACATATATCCATAGTAAGAACAAAGGCACCGCGGCAAAGGTGCCATAAATGGCCTCAAAATTAAATAGTGCCATCGTCGATGCAAATATTATCCTGGCAATTTCAAAGATGACAGCAATCGAAAGCCCGCCAATGGCTGCATGACGCCAGGGCACTGTGCAGTATGGCACTACTGCATAAACCATAGTGAATACTGAAGTATTCAGAATGATCGGAACCAAATGCAGGGTTGCCGTCGAATCCTGCACATCAATGATAAACGGCAGTGTTTCAATGTAGCCGGTGATAACCAGACTGATACCCATAAAGGGCAGAGCCAGGGTTAAAACAACCCAGTACATAAAGAAACGTTGCATGCCGTGTCGAGATTCCTTCACTCGCCAGATTTCATTAAATGTCCGTTCAATGGTAAATAACATCAGAAAAGCCGTAAGCGCCAGCAATCCCACACTGGGGCCACCCAGATTTCTGGCCTGTTCAGAGAACGACAGGAGATACTCCTTCACGACCGACACGTTCTCAGGAATTATGTTGTTGAAGATAAACGACTCAACCCGTTCGCTTAAGCCGCGCATAGAAGGAAATGCATTAAAGGCAGCGTAAGTGACTGTCAACAAAGGAACCACGGCAAATAGGGTCTGGTAAGTCAATGCTGCTGCGGTGGTCTGGCAACTATCCGCAGCAAAGCTTTCCCATATATAGCGGATAAACCGCCAGTATGTTTTTACCTTTCCCATCGCCGATCTTGGCTCAGGCTTTTTCTTGATATTTAACTCAGACATTTCAATGCTTAATTTGCTTTTTGAATAATGGCGAAGTCATGACAAAAGTCACAATTTACCACAATCCACGATGCTCAAAGTACGCGCAAACCATGGCTTTTACTGCGGGAGAAGCATATCACTCCAGACATCATCTTGTATCTCAAAACATCGCCGGATGCAGTACGGAACCGTGATTTGCAGAATTAACTCGTGATCGGTACACGCGACCTGCTGAGAACTTCGAAAGATGAATATAAAGAAAAGGATGAAGCCGATCCCTTGATGAATTATCCAGGCTAGAGCTTCGGATTCAAAGAGTTCGCAATGGCTCAGACTTGACACAAGGATTGGCTGGCCTTTTTCCTGAATCTTTAGCCTGCGCAGAGCGCGCGAAAGGAGACTACAGGCTCCTGACCAAGCGAAGGGAGTCGTCTAACCGACCGCAGGCGAGTTCGGGGAGAGGGCCAGCCAATCCTTGTACGACTCACTGTAGCTTAACTATGTAAGAGATGTGGTAAGAGATGTGGTAAGAGATGTGGTAAGGGATGTGGTAAAAGATTTGGCTAGACTGATATCTAGCAAGGAAAAGTTCCTGAATTTCATTTGCGAAAAACACGTGCGGAGCTCTCGCGTTTCACGTTGTGAAACGCTGCCGCTTTCAAGTATTTGGATTAGTCCGTTTTTCGCGAGGCGAAAAACGTTTTAGCCCGTTTTTCGTGAGGCGAAAAACATTAATGTATGATTTTTTCCTGGTAGCGGTACTGG
>MPLZ02097885.1_pt1 | contig 33967 bp, 29 predicted proteins | sample 1617311 | NCBI WGS metagenome assembly MPLZ02 (sample SAMN05944806, study PRJNA350692) | marine metagenome | biome: marine; feature: ODZ; material: water; isolation source: 160 m water sample filtered on 0.2 um supor filter | place: Pacific Ocean | collected 2012-04-08 | depth 160m m | reverse complement strand
GTGACATCTGCCGGGCATGAGCCAAGTGGCAGATCGCACGGATCGACCGGGCCACCGGCCAAGACGCGGTAAGCCGAAGCGCCTGCGCCTGATTGCTGGTTGCCGGGCATGCCGAATCCGCCACCCGGGTTGGCTTGCCAGTACGTGCCATCGCCGAGATCATCGAGGAAGGACAAGGTAATGCCCGTTTGGCCATTGCTTGCGAACTCGTTGCTCGGAATGACCGCGACGAAGTTGATGCCAGCATTCAGGGCCCAAGAGCCGCTGGCTTCGACCAGATCACCTTCGCCGGTCCAGCTCGCACTGGTGGCAAGTGGGTGATCGCTCGAAGCGTAGCCAACAAGGTTGGCGGCTGCGTCTTCGACGGCCATGTAGAAGTTGACTTGAAGTCCAGTTACACCATCGATAGTGGTATAGCCATTCCAACCGCTGACGACCGCGTGAGCTTCACTGGCAGCTGAGCCAGCGGAGTTATCGAAGTTGTCAAGGGTGGCGATACTGTAAATGGAGTACGCGGCCTCGAAGTACTGGCAGGCGGTGATGTTGCTGGTATCAACGCTGGAGCCATCGTCGGCGCCAACATGATCCATTAGCGGTGCTCCAGCATGAACGCCGGTCGCCATAGCGATCGCGCCCAGCAGGGTGGTAGTGGTTGTGTACACGGGACTTACTCCTTCTCTGATTCTCTTTCCCATTTGTGGCTCTCCCCAAACAAGGGCAGATCGGCCACGCCCCACTCTACATGGGGGGGGCGTTCAGGTACAGGAAAACCACTCAGGAGCTGAGAATAAAAAGCCCGTTTTCGATCGTTTTATGTGTAAAACGATGCTCAGAAGCGGTCAATATTGCTGGGAGGCACCGCTGACTCGACAGCAGCAGCTCGCCTGCCATGCCTCCCAGCCCCATCGTCAGGGCCCAGGCAGGTGCGGGCAATACGGCAGGGCGGTGGCAATGGCGGGCCATTGCTGCGGTGAATTCGCGGTTCGTGACGGGGTTTGGCGACACTGCATTCACCGGTCCCCGAAGCGTTTCATCGCTGCAACTTCGGATGATGATGTCGATGAGGTCCGGCATCGCAATCCAACTCACCCATTGCCGCCCGTTGCCGAGGCGACCTCCGAGGCCGAGCCGAAAGAGTGGTTTCATGCGGGCCAGTGCGCCGCCGGAGGCAGAGAGCACCATGCCCATCCGAAGCGCGACTCGCCGTGTTCCGGTCTGCTCGATGGGTTCACCCGCTCGCTCCCACGCGTAGGCCAGCCCGGAGAGAAAGCCTTGCCCCCGCGGCGATTGTTCGGTCAGAATTTCGTCGCCCCGATCGCCGTACCAGCCGATCGCGGAAGCCTGCACAAAGGCGGCGGGTGGGTGTTCAAGTTGTTGCAGGGCCTCGACCAGAAACCGCGTGCCATCGACGCGGCTTCGGAGGAGCACCTCCCGCCGCGATGCCGTCCAGCGGCGATCGGCAATGCCGGCTCCTGCGAGGTGGACAACGGCATCGAGTTTTTCAAGGCGAGGATCAGGCGTGAAGGAACTTTCGGGATCCCACCGCACCTCATCTGCCGCAGTCGGCACGTGCCGGACCAACCGCAGGATGCTGGTGCCGCGTTCCTGAAGTCGGCGGCGGAGAGCCGTTCCGATCAGTCCCGAGCCGCCGGTGATGGCAATCGTCGAGTCGGAACTCCTACGCGGCGTGTCCAGTCTCGTGTCCGTCGTCGCTCATCTCCTTGAGACGCTGCAGGCCGCGGTACTTCCAGTTGTTGACCGTTGAAACGGGCACGCCAAGCGACTCGGCGGCTTCTTGATAACTCAGCCCGTGGCAGACTACCAGCCGAACGGCTTCCCGCTCGCTTGGCGGCAGCGTGTTGAGGCAATCCGTCAACTCGCGACTGAGTTCGGGTGTTGGTTCGTTTCGATCGTCACCACCGCGGCGATCGCGGGTCTCGGCATGGGCCGCTTCGAGAAAACGATTGAATCGCTGCCCGCGGTTGTACCGGCGTTTGATGAGGTTGTCGGCGATCTTGATCAGATAACTGATCGAGATGACATCGAGTTCCTCAAGGTGTCTTAGTTGCAGGAGGCGGGAGAAGACCTCCTGAGAGATGTCTTCGGCGCTTTCGGCCGGCAAGGACTTGCGGGCGAAGCAGAAGACTCTTGTGTAGTACTGCTCGAAGAGGTCGAGCACGAGGTCGGCGCGTTTTTGGGTGATCTGCACGGAACTGCTCCTCGGTGCGGCTCCCGTTGGCGGTCATGGCCAAATCGGGGCTGGGCTGCTGTGAGGAAGCCTCTGCGTACGCGGCAGGGGCTTACGGGAAAGGGCACTGGGGTCGGCCGAGGCAGGGCCTGATGTGGCGGCGGGGGATGTGGGCTGTCATCCGTTGGTTCGTCGCGTGTGGGGCCTGAGAAACTCCTGACTTTTCGGATCTTCGATTCGGGGCCGCCAAGGCCAATCCTTGGCAATGCCCCATGAAAGGGTTCGGCGGGATCTGGCCGGCGGTTCCCCGACGGGGGCGATCCTTCATCAACTACTATTGAGATGTCCATACAGGCGTGTGCCCTGTTCGGACTTTTTGTCATCAACGGCAATTTTTTTTGGTCCGCCGCCTCACAGAGGGATCGTGATGAATCAGACGGTGGTGCTTGGCGGCGGACTGGTGGGCGCCGTGATGGCCCTTGATCTGGCATCAGAGACGGGTCGGCAGGTCACCTTGTTCGACCTCGATCAGAAAAAATTGGATTTCGCGAAAGGGCAGAATGAGGCCCTCCAGGTGCAGCAGGCCGATTTGTCGTGCCCCGACATGGTCCGGCAGATCGCTTCGAATGCCGACACCGTGCTCGGCGCCCTGCCGAGCCGATTTGGTCATGCCGCCCTCCAGGCGGTCATCGATACCGGCAAGCCCTACTGCGACATCTCCTTCATGCCTGAGGACGCCTGGCAATTGAGCGAGATGGCCCAACAAAGCGGCACTGTGGCCGTCGTGGACTGCGGGGTGGCCCCCGGAATGAGCAACCTGCTCGCCGGCGTCGCGGCCCATCGGCTCTCTCCCTGCCGATCAATCGTGATTCGGGTGGGTGGCCTGCCGATCGACCGCCAGCCCCCGTGGCAGTACAAGGCCGGATTCAGTCCACACGACGTGATCGAGGAATACCTGCGGCCCGCGAGAATCGTTGAGGACGGTGAGGTTGTTCTCCGCGAAGCATTGAGTGAGCCAGTCTTGATTGACTTTCCAGAGACCGGCACGCTTGAAGCATTCAATACCGATGGCCTTCGCAGCCTGACCGAAACGCTTGATGTTCCCAATATGCTTGAGCAGACCATGCGGTATCCCGGGCACCGAGACCTCGTGTGGGCGATGCGCGAAACCGGTCTGCTCAACGATGAGCCGATCGAGATCAACGGCTGCATGGTGAGCCCGCGGGAGTTGACCTGCCGCATGCTCTTTCCCAAGTGGACCTATGAGCCGGGTGAGCGGGACTTGACCGTCATGCGCGTCGAGGCTGAGGGCGACCTCGATGGCGTGCCGACCCGGTTGTCGTGGGATCTCTACGACGAACTCGACCCCGTGACCAACTGGACCAGCATGGCCCGCACGACGGCCTTCCCCGCGACGATCATGGCGAGGATGATTGAGTCGGGCATCGTCAGCACACCTGGCGTCCATCCGCCGGAAGTCCTGGCCGCCGATGAGCGGGTACTCGACACGCTGCTGCGGGAACTCGCGGCCCGTGGCGTGACGTACCGGGAAGTGCTCGAGCCGGCGTAGGCGAGGTCGCCATCGTTTCTGCTATCGCGGCTGCAGCATTTCAGCCCAGTCCGGAACCGGCTCACCCAGCATGTCATCGGCAATCAACTTGGCGGTGCCGGGGGCGAGCGTGACGCCCATCATGCCGTGTCCGGTCGCGATCCAGGCGCCCTCAAGACCGCGACCGATGACCGGCAGTCCGCTGGCCGTGCACGGCCGCAGCCCGCACCACAGATCGACCGGCTCGGCTCCGCGGATCCCCGGCAGAAAGGTCTGAGCGCCAGCCATCAGTTGTTTGACCCGATTCGGGTCGAGCCGGTGGTTGAAGCCCGAGAGTTCCAGCGTGCCCGCCACCCGCAGCAGCGAGCCCATTGGCGTGACTCCGACCTTCGGCTCGCGAAGCACCGCAGCGATTGTGGGGGCACCTGCCAATCGAATCATGCGGTGGTAACCCTTGGCTGGCTGCATGGCCACAGAGACTCCCATCATGCGGGCGAGCGACTCCGACCAGACGCCGGCGGTCAGTACCAATCGCCCTGCAACCACGATCTCGCCGCTAGACATGACCGCCTCCCATCCGCCGCTGTAGCGGCGGATGGTCTCGACCACGCACCCAGTCCGAATGAGACCACCGAGCGAACTGATTTTCGCACGCATCACATCACACAAGATTGCTGGATCAATGCGCATGCCATCTCCGTGGATGACCGCTCCTCGCACCTCGGGCCCCCAAGCCGGGTCGCGCCGGCGAAGTTCAGACCCGTCGAGGCACTCGGTTGCAAACCCAAGCCGGTTTATCCATTCTGTTTCCGCCTCGGCTTCCATCTCTCCGGCTTCGGTCTGCCAGATGTCGGCCAGCCCGGTCGCCTCAAGTGTGGCTGCGGGACCGAGTTCGTCTGCAAGTTCATCGAACAGTTCGCGGCTGGTCCGCGAGAGGTGGGCCAGTACTTCCATGTTCCGTTCGTACCGCGACCGCTCACAGGCCCTGCGGAAAGCCAACAGCCACCGCAGCAGCGGCAGGCTCGGCCGAGGCGGGATGTACAGCGGGCTGCGGCGGTCCAGCATCATGTGCAGGGCTTTGGGCGGAACTGCGGGCGACGGAATGGGTGGGTGGCCAGGCGCGATCTGTCCGGCGTTGCCCCGGGAGGGGCAGATGCGGTCGGGGCCGGCGTCTAGAACCAGCACATCCAGTCCGCGACGGCGCAGCGTGTGGGCCGTTGTCAGTCCAACGATACCACCGCCGATGATGAGGACGCGTTCCATCGCTGTGCTTCTCACGCGGGGCATGCTACGGTGCGACCCACGCGGGGATCAGGAGGCTGTGCATGGCATACGGAATTGGAATTGTCGGCGCTGGTGCTATTGCACGGGTTCATGCGCAGGGAATTGCTGATGCAGGGGGTTCGGTGCTTGGCTTCTGTGATGTGGATGTCGAGAAGGCCTCCGAAGCGGCGGCGTCCCATGGCGGGACCGCGTGGTCCGATCCCGGCGAGATGTTTGCCAACGAATCGGTTACGGCAGTGGTGATCGCCGTTCCCAATGTGCTGCACGCCCCATTGGCGATCGCAGCGTTGGAGGCGGGCAACGATGTACTGCTTGAGAAGCCGATGGCAATGAACGTCGAAGAGTGCCAATCGCTTCTCGATGCCCGAGATCGCAGCGGCCGCACCCTCCAAGTTGGTTTCGTCTGTCGATTTGCCGCCACCGTACTGGCTGCGAAGAGGCATATTGAGGCAGGGCGGCTGGGGCACATTTATCAGGCTCGAGCCGTGATGCTGCGGCGGCGGGGTATTCCAGGGCTTGGCCGCTGGTTCACCGATCGCGCCCACTCCGGCGGTGGCGTGCTGATCGATCTGGGGCCGCATTTGGTAGATCTGGCACTTCATCTCTGCGGCCGCCCGCAGGTCGAGCGGGTCACCGCGGTGACGAGCAGTCTTTTCGGTGCTCCACCGACGGGATATCGCTTCACGGATATGTGGTCGGGACCACCGAACCTCAGCGGACCGTTCAACGTGGATGATGGAGCGATGGCGATGCTGCGGTGTGAGGATGGTCTGAGTCTCACGCTGGAAACCGCGTGGGCCTCGCATCTTCCCGATGGCACCATCGCAGACGGAGTGACGCTGCTGGGCGAGCAGGGCGCGATGCACTTTGATATCTGGGGTGATCATGTGTTGATCGGAACACAAGTGGACGGAGAAATTGTGGATGTGAAGCATCCGATCCCGTCCACCGAGGGCTGGGGTACGGCCTTCAAACGCGAGCATGAGTGCTTTGAAGCGAACTGTGGAGGAAGCGAGGACGGGCCGACCGGCGAAGATGGTTTGCAGGTGCAGGCCGTGCTTGCCGCCATGTATCACTCAGCCGAGGCGGGACGGGAAGTCGCGGTAGAGACCTGATTATGAGGTGGCTGCGGCCACCAGTACGACGGCGTCGTAACCGGCGTGTGCCACGACCGCGACGGCGAACCCTCGCATGACGTAGAGCCCTCCTAGGTACAGCCCGGCAGCCGCAACGAAGGCGACGGCCCCGGGAGACATCTCCGCCGGGTCGTGGTAGAGCGTGAACGCAGCAGCCGTTACCAGCACGGCGACGATCAGTCCGGTGGTCTGCTTGACGCGAAGCACGTCAACGAGCAGCCAGAGTACTGCTGCGACGCCCGCCATTCGGAACAGCAGTTCTTCCGAGAGTCCTGCGCCGATGGCGACCGCGATGGCGTCCAGCGTGGAGGTTGGCGTGATGGCTGGCTGCGGCCCCAAGGCGGTATCCCACATGGTTCCAAAAAAGGCAGCAGCCGCCAGAAGCGGAGCCGCCGCGATGCAGCCTTCCAGCAGCAGCATCGCAGGCTCGAGAGGCTGTATTCGCCACCGCTCACCGGTGAGTACGTGCCAACTGAGCAGGACGGCCAATACAACCAACCCCGTGGCGTGCCGGATGAACACAGGTGAGAGACTGAAGAAGTGCATCGCCTCACCGATCTGCTCGTGCGCCAGCACACGGGCAGCTGTGAGGCGGGTGCCGCCAAGAAGCAGCATCGCCTCCAGAAAGAGAATCAGCGGAAGCAGGGCCGCGAGGATTGGAAGCGGGCGGTGGCCGGCGGGAGGGAGGTGTGGCTGCTGTGAGTTCACGGCCACAGTGTCCCAAAAAAAGAGAACCCGCCAATTGGCGGGTTCAGAAGTGTCTGAGTGTGAGAGCTTGCTCAGCCAGTGAGCGAGGTCTTGAGATCACGCAGGCGGCGTGAAAGTCGGCTCTTGCGGCGGGCCGCGTGGTTCTTGTGGATTGTGCTGGTCGTGGAGACCCGGTCCAATTCCTTCTGGACCGCTCGAAAGGCCGTCTCGGCCGCATCGACGTTTCGGTCGTGAATGGCCTCAAGGAAGTCCTTGGTGCGATCCTTGATGATGCTCTTACGCCATCGATTGCGGGCGCGGCGATGCTCGTCCTGACGGATCTGCTTCTTGCGTGCGGGGGTATTGGGCACGGGGTTGACTCCAAGAGAACGCTCACCCTCGGTGGAGGGGTCGAAGCGAATCGGGGAGTATCTCAGGATCGGTGGGGGAAGTCAACTGAACCCTAGGATCTGGGGTTCTTCCAGTTCGGAGCGTCTTTGCTCCCGTGGCATCGACTCGGGGCGTGCAGTACGATGGCCCGCCTCTCAGCGGGTGTAGCTCAATTGGATAGAGCATCGGTCTACGAAACCGAAGGTTGCAGGTTCAAATCCTGCCACCCGCGTGTGGCAGGGCCGTTCCAGCGGCCCTTTGAGCATCGCATATGAGCCCACCTCGGCCGCACTGCTTTGGTGCCGGTTTGAAGCTCGTTCGCCATCTCTGAAGCGAATGGTGATGAGATTCCGGGTCGCGACATTGATGAGGCGGTACACGCGGTCGCGGTAGCCAACTGACCTGCTCCCAGGGCCCTCCCGGAGTACCATGCCGCCGTGGTCGATACAGGGAGGCGCGATCTCGAATGAAGTGGAATCGGTGGTGTGCGGCAGGCTTGTTGGGTGTATTTGGATGTCACGGCTCGCCGAGTGGGGATCTTGTCTTGGGCGTTGGTGGCAGTGGCGACATCTCGCTGCCATACACAGCGGGCACCGGCTACTCGTGGTCACTTGATCAGGAAGAAAGCGAGGGGCTCTCCTATGTGAGCGTATCGGAGTCCGGCACCACACTCGACAATGCAGATCTTCTGGGTGGTCCGGGACAGTCCCAGTGGTTGCTCAAGGGTCGTTCGCCAGGTACAGCGATGCTGCTGTTCGAGTATCGCCGCCCATGGGAAAAGGACACGCCGCCGGCCAAGACTCGCCGAGTGCATGTGGAGGTTCGGTGAGAGGATTTCGCTCGGGCAGCGGTATACTGGCCGATTCGAACCCCATGACGGCATCTTCAATGACCCAGCCCGAATCAAGCGCCGAGCGACGCAGCGAAGAGGTTCCCTTGCCGGGGCCGGATGTGCTGCGTGGGTGGCTGCGGGACATGATGCTGATTCGTGAGTTCGAAGTTCGCTCGATGCAGGCATATCAGAACAGGCTTGCTGGCGGCTTCCTGCATGTCTACAACGGGCAGGAGGCAGTTGCAGTCGGAAGCATCGCCACGCTCCGACCGGACGACCCGATTATCACTGCCTACCGCAACCACGGACATGCGCTGGCCCGCGGTATGGCTCCGCGGGTGGGTATGGCGGAGTTGTTCGGCCGCATCGGTGGGTGCGCCAAGGGCAAAGGCGGTTCAATGCACTTCTTCGATGCCGAGCATCACATGTACGGCGGTCACGGCATCGTCGGAAGCCAGGTGCCGCTCGGGGCCGGGCTTGCGTTTGCGACGAAATACCGCGACGAGGTCATGGACGGCGGCCAAAGCAATCATGTAACGCTCTGCTTTATGGGCGACGGGGCTACCAATCAGGGTGCCGTGCACGAGGCGATGAATCTTGCGTCGGTACTTGATCTGCCGGTCATTTTCATCGTTGAGAACAACTTCTATTCGATGGGGACGGCGATCAAGCGAGGGACGGCGGCGGGAGGGTGTCTGACCGATCGGGCTTGCGGCTATGACATGGACGCCGCTGTCATCGAGGGTATGGATGTGCTGGACGTATATCGGGGCATGAAGCCGCTGGTCGACCGTTGCCGCGCGTCCTCGCGGCCATCCTTCGTGGAGATGCGGTGCTATCGATTCAAGGGGCACTCGATGTCCGACCCCCGGAAGTATCGCACCCCTGAAGAAGAAGAGCAGTGGGAGATGAGAGATCCCATCGAGTTGCTCGCCGCCCATCTGGTTGATCAGGACCAACTGACCGGCGAAGCGTTCAAGCAACTCGGCAAGGAGATCCGCGAAGAAATTCGTGAGGCGGTCAAGTGGGCCGAAGCGTCGCCACCGACGCCGATGGACGAGTTGTATCACGACGTCTACGCGGACAACTGGGGGTTGTATACCGGGACCTCGATGCCCGAGTTCCTCAAGCGACGCAGCAGCGACCGGGAGGGTGACAATGCGTGAGATCGCATTTCGTGATGCATTGCGCGAGGCGATGAGCGGAGAGATGCGCCGTGACGAGCGTGTCTTTCTGATCGGAGAAGAGGTCGCGCAGTACGACGGTGCCTACAAGGTCAGCAAGGGCATGCTCGAGGAATTCGGCGCCCGCCGGGTCGTCGACACGCCAATTTCCGAGAGCGGATTCGCCGGTCTGAGTATCGGAGCGGCGATGATGGGACTTCGCCCGATCGTCGAATTCATGTCGTGGTCATTCAGCCTCGTCGCGGCCGACCCCATTCTGAACAATGCCGCAAAGATGCTCTACATGAGCGGCGGTCAGTTCGGCTGCCCCATTGTTTTTCGCGGCAACAATGGTGCCGGCGGCCAACTCGGTAGCACACACTCGTGGTGTGTCGAATCGCTCTACGCCAATGTGCCCGGTCTCAAGATCATCATTCCATCGACGCCCTACACGGCCAAGGGGCTGCTCACGCAGGCGATCCGTGATGACAATCCGGTGTTCTGCCTTGAGAATGAGCGGATGCTGGCGATGACCGGGGACGTGCCCGAGGAGTCCTACACGCTGCCGATCGGCAAGGCTGAACTCATCCGCTCAGGCAATGACTGCACGATCGTGAGTTTCGGTCGCCCGCTCTACTTCTGCCTCGAAGCCGCCGAGGAACTCGCCAGAGAGGGCATCGAATGCGAGATCATCGACGGGCGCTCGATCAGGCCGCTCGATATCGACACGATTGCTGCATCCGTCTGCCGAACCAATTACTGCGTGGTGGTGGACCAGTCGTGGTCCTTCGCATCGGTCGGCTCGGAAGTGGCGGCGGAAGTGCATCGCGTCTGTTTCGATGATCTGGACAACTACGTGTACCGAGTCCACAGCGATGATGTCCCGGCCCCCTATGCCAAGGGGCTTGAACAGGAAATGCTCCCCAACGCTCGCAAGATCTGCGAGGCCGTTCGCTCCGTGACCTACAACGCGTAAGCGGCTCCGCCGAAAGGCTCGAACAATGCCCATCGAAATCACCATGCCGCGGCTCTCCGACACGATGGAGAAGGGGACCATCATCAAGTGGCACATCGCCGAAGGCGACAATGTCACCGCTGGCGATGTACTCGCCGACGTCGAGACCGACAAGGCCACCATGGAAATGCAGGCGTTCGACGATGGTCGCGTGAGCCGGATCGCAGTGGATGAAGGCGTCGCTGTGGCCGTGGGAACGGTGGTGGCGGAGATTGTCGAGGAAGATGACGAACCCGCGTCCAGTGCGAGCTCCGAGCCGGCGGCGAGTCCGACGGAATCGCCTGCGCTTGCCGATGGCCCCGTGGCTACGCCTTACCGCAAAGTGACGTCCGTTGCGAGGCGATTGGCCGAGCAGCATGGTGTAGATCTGAGCGGGCTTGAGGGGTCGGGTCCGGGCGGTCGGATTATCAAGCGGGATGTACTCGCCGCCGTGGGGACCAGCGAAGAAATGCGGGCCTCGGTGCCGCCTTCGGCGCAGGAGCAACACGCTCGACCGGATGTCATCGAACCATCAAACATGCCCGTTCCGGCTGTTCCCGTGACGCGGGTGGCAACATCGCTGGCAGGGACCGATTCGGATCGCCGCGAACCGGTCAGCATCATGCGGCAGACGATCGCGCGACGACTGGTCGAGTCCAAGCAGGAGATTCCGCACTATCAGGTGTCGATGGTCTTCGCGATGGACGCGATGATGGCCCTTCGCAAGGATCTCAACACCGAACTGGCCGATCAGGGTGTCAAACTCAGCGTGAATGATCTGCTGGTGCGGGCCTGCGCCGTTGCGATGAATCGAAACCCGTTGATGAATGCATCTTGGGACGGCGATGCGATCGTCTACCACGGCGAGGTCAACATCGGCGTGGCCGTTGCGCTGCCGGAAGAGCGGGGCGGTGGGCTGGTCGTTCCGGTGCTTCGAAATGCGGATAGTCGTAGTTTGCGAGCAATTTCGGCGGAGACGCGGGCCTTGTCCGAGAAAGCCAGAACACGAGGACTCACCATCGAAGAGATGGAAGGCGCGACGTTCACCATTTCCAACCTCGGCATGTTCGGCGTCGATGCCTTTACGGCCATCATCAACCCACCCAACAGCGCGATTCTCGCCGTCGGCGCGTGCCTTCAGAAGCCGGCCGTGCGAGACGGCGAACTCACCATCGGCTGGGAAATGAACGCCACGCTCAGCAACGACCACCGCGTCGTCGATGGCGCCACCGCTGCCCGCTATCTCGGCACCCTCAAAGAGTTCATCGAGCACCCCGCCGCCATTCTCGTCTAGCGTCAGGTCAACCTCTCTTGCTTGCGCCTCAAGACAGAGAGGGACGAGTGGACTGCGTCGCTACGTCCCTGCCAATCGACGCATTGTCACAATGAACGAACGGACGGTCGTCTTCAGGATGATGTGTGTCAGACCAGCCCATATGACCGCCGAGATGACGCCGCCGATGAGAAGCACCCACTGCAATTGGTTCGGATCGACTTTGGTCGAAGCGAGCATTTTTGCACTATTGGCCGCCACCATGACTGCCGTGATCGGGCAGACGGTCAGTGCGAGTGGGCCGGCCACTGGAATGCTGCCGCCAAGGGGGACGGCGCACAGACCGATGATGCCGACTACCGCCACGCTCAGTACGGTGGCGATCAGCACGGCGGAGACAGATCGGCGAACGCGAAGCGACCAGTGAAGTCCGACGGCGATGCAGAAGGCCGCAAACGGGACCAGCGAAATGCCAATGCCAAGCAGCCCGCCCCAACCTGCAAGTGGCCGGGCTGGTTGGTCTCCGGATGCAGTCTCGATAAACGGCCCCGAGCCCTGCGAGACGATCAGCACGACCGCCGTGGCGGCGACCATGAGGAGCGGTGGCAACAGAAGGGGCAACAGACTGCGAACAATGCCGAGCAACTTGCCCTGCAGGTACGCGGCAGGGCCAATCGGTGTCGTGAGTACCAGATCGAGTGTGCCCTGCTCTCGCTCGCGGGTGACAGCGGTTCCGGCGATGGCGGTTGCTGCGAGTGCCACCATCGTGATTTCGACAACGAGCATGGCGGTGAGCACGAGTCTCGCGGTCGGAAGTGATACCAGGCCGCCGCCGATCATGGCCAGCAAGACAACGCCACCGATGATCCCGGCCGCTGCCCAGCCCCACCTCGCCGATCGCTCCGTCCAACTTGCCGGGCTGCCAGACGATGCTCGCCAGGCAATCGGGTTGCGGCCGACGGGGCGGTGGGGGCGGGCGGGGTGGTCGGTTTCGCCGTTGCGGCCGAAGATGGGGCCGAGCATTCGGACCCGCAGCACCGACCACGAGAGCATCAGCAGAGTTGCCAGGCCGCTGGCCGCTGCGAAAGCGGCAACGGGATGTCCGAGCCAGAAGGCCGCGAAGCCACCCCCGTATGACTGCGTCGACGCGACATATTCGGCGGGTCGGAGTACAGCGTGCAGCGTCAGAAACGGATTGAGCGGTGTGGCCCATGTGGTGCCGGTTGCGTTCAGAGCACCGGGCATGGGTGCCCCCCATATTGCGTCAAACGCCCACGTCGCCATCAGCACGATGATGACACCCGCATAGAAGGCCAGCACGGCGCGGCGTCCTCCTGTACGAGTCGCCGAGAGCATGACCGCCGCCGATCCGACCACGATGGCGGTGCAGGCGGCAATGCCGGCTGAAATGAGCACAGCGCGGGGGCTGACGCCACCGAAGATCTGTAGGATGAGCAGGATCGGCAAGCCCGCCACGATGAGCGAAAGGACGAAGAACGTCCGCCCGAGTAGATTCCCCAGCACCATGCCCATCGAAGAGAGCGGGGTCGCCAGCAGCAGATCCCAGGTTCTCGGAGAGGACTCCTGTTCGATTGCGCCAGCCATGAATATGGGCGTCACCAAACAGATGGCCGCCACCTCAACCATGGCGACGATTTCGAAAACGCCGCCACCAGCGGCCGCCAGGGCCCGCAGCGAAATGCGGCCTCCCAAACTGGTCGTGAACAGCACACCAATGGCTGCGACGGCGATCAGGATGGCCAAATACAGGCTTCTGATGGTCTGATGCCGCTTTCTTCGCGATCCCGACAGCACGATTCGCTCCACCAAGGGGCGAAAATGGGTCTTCGTGATGGGGCTGGAGAGGTTCTTGGGCATGGCAAGGGAGGGGGCTTGGACGGTGGCGGGCGAAGGAATCGAGTCGTCGTTATAGTGGAATCTTCAACTACTGACGGGTTCAGGGGCACGCGACGCCGCGGGCTTCCCCCCGATTTCACGGCTGGCCACGACACGGGTTGGACCGATTTCTCGGCCGATTGGGCCGACGCCCTTCGCGGGTGATATACGCAGAGTGCTGACAGGAGCGGTCATCGGATCGCTTGACCTGAATGGTTCCGGAGGAGGGGGAAGACAGCAACCGCAGACAGCGGTTGCTCCGACATCGGTGGGGGTTGCGCCCCGCCACCGGTTCGGCTCACACCGTTGCGTGTGAGTCTGTGAGGTTCAGGACCTTGCACGTGTCGCTGCGACGACTTTCGTTGCGGTGAGGGCTGGTCGGTATGAGGAAGATCCCATGCCGATGCATGACATCTGGTTCGAATCGTGGAGCGGCATACTGCTTGCCGATGTGCCCTCCTTGCTGGCCTTTGACTGGACGGCTGCGTTCACGGCGATCGCCGGGATTCTTGTCGGTGGTGTGGCCGGTGCTGTGGCGCTCAAGGTCATCGCCGGGAGTGTGATCCGGGCGGCTCGGCAGGAAGCCGAGACGCTGCGCAGCGCCGCGCATTCCGATGCCGAATCGACTCGACAGAAGGCGGAACTCGACGCCGAACGCGCCGCCAAGGACCGCAAGGCCGAAGTGGACCGCGAAGCCGCCGAGGCGCGGGCAGAAATCAAGACCGCGCAGGATCGCATCTCGAAACGGGAAGACACGCTCGACGAAAAACTCGACCGGTTCGCGAGTCGTGAATCTGCGATGGATAAGCGGCAATCGAAGGTGCAGAAACGTGAAGACGAGATCGTGGCGCAGGCCGAGGCCGTGGCGGTCAGAGATGCCGACATTACGGCGAGGCTGTCCGAAGTCGCGGATTTGAGCCAGGAAGACGCTAAGGTGCAGTTGCTTGAGCGGGTGGGTCACGAGTCTGAAGAGGAAGCCGCTGCAGTCAAGCGGGGCATCATCGAGGCGGCGGAGTCCGATGCCAAGAGGCAGAGCCGCGAGATCACCATCATGGCGATTCAGCGGTTTGCGGCCGAGCATGTCGCCGAGTCGACCGTGCGCTCGGTGAAGATTCCATCCGATGATCTCAAGGGCCGCATCATCGGCCGCGAGGGCCGCAACATCCGCGCAATTGAGCGAGCGACCGGAGCCGATGTACTCGTGGATGACACGCCTGGCGTCATTTCGGTTTCGTGTTTTGATCCGATTCGTCGCGCCATTGCTGGCGAGTCGCTTGCGCGACTCGTTGCTGATGGCCGCGTGCACCCGTCGCGTGTGGAAGAAATCGTCGCCAATGTCAAGTCTGACATGGAAGAGCAGATCTCCGAGAAGGGCAATGAGGCCGTCATGGAAGCCAAGATGCGTGGCCTGCATCCCAAGATTGTGGAGGCCATGGGCAAGTTGCATTTTCGAACGAGCTTCGGGCAGAACGTGCTGCGGCACTCGATGGAGGTGGCCTACCTCAGTCAGGTTATTGCCGACCAACTCGGGCTCGACGGTTCCGTCGCTCGCCGGTGCGGCTTTCTGCACGACATCGGCAAGGCGATGGATCACGAGATGGAGGGTGGCCATCCGGCCATCGGCATGGAGTTCGCCAAGCGATTTGGCGAGACTCGCGAGGAAGTGCTCAACGCCATTGGCGGTCACCACGGCGACATCCCTTCGACCAGTCCCTATACGCCGATTGTCATGGCAGCCGATGCAGTGTCGGGTGCCCGCCCCGGCGCTCGCCGTGAGTCGATGGAACTCTATATCCAGCGTCTCAAGCAACTCGAAGACATCGCTTATGACAGCGGTTCAGTCCGGGAGGCCTACGCTATTCAGGCCGGTCGCGAGGTGCGGGTCATCGTGGATTCCGGCCGCGTCAACGACGACGAGGCCTTCATCATCGCCGACAAGATCGCCCGCAAGGTCGAAGATGAGATGACCTTCCCGGGTGAAATCAAAGTCACGGTATTGCGTGAAACGCGGGCCGAAGCGACCGCTCGTTGAGCGGCCTCACAAGGAAGAACAGTCATGCCCATCAAAGCAACGGATCTCAAGAGGGGACAGGCCCTGATCTTCGACGGCCAGTTGCAGATCGTGATCGACACCGATCACGTCAAGCCGGGCAAAGGACCTGCGTATGTGCAGGCGAAGATGAAGAGCGTCGATACCGGAACCATCAAGACCAATCGCATGAACTCGAGCGACAAACTCGAAGATGTCTCGATTGATCGCCGTACCATGCAGTACCTCTATGATTCCAGCGGTCACGGCAAGGGGCCATACGTCTTCATGGATGGCGAGTCCTTCGAGCAGATGGAAATCGCCGGCGATCAGCTCGGTGATCAGGTGAACTGGCTCGTCGAGAGTCTCGAAGTGAAGGTCATGGTCTTCGAGGGGCGGGCACTTGGAGTGGAGTTGCCGCCATCGGTAGAAGTGGAAGTGACCGAGACAGCCCCGCAACCCAAGAGCGCGACCGCCACAAATCAGCTCAAGGAAGCCACGGTCGAGACCGGCGCCCGCATTCGTGTTCCGCCCTTCATCGAGAACGGGCAGCGAGTCAAAGTCAATACCGAGACGGGCGAATATCTCGGGAAGGCTTGATTTCCGTGCAGCGTCTCTCCGAGATCAAGTCGCTGCTGGCGGAACGTGGACTGCGCCCTCGCAAGCGATTCGGTCAGAACTTTCTACACGATCAGAATCTGCTGCGCAAGCTTGTTGATGATGCCAATGTGTGTCAGGGTGATCTGGTGCTTGAAATCGGCCCAGGTACGGGAACACTGACCGAGACGCTGCTCGATCGCGGCGCTGATGTGATCGCGTGCGAACTCGATGAGGAGCTCGCTGACTTGATCGAGTCGCGGCTTGGTGACCGCGTGCAACTCATTCGCGGTGATTGCCTCGGTCGGTCGCGGATGTTGTCGCCGCAAATTGTCGATGCGCTGCAGGGTCGTCCCTTTCGGCTGATCGCCAATCTTCCGTATCAGATTGCCAGCCCGCTGATGGTGGAGTTGCTGCTCAATCATCCGACGTGCGGTGGACAGTGGATCACGATTCAGAACGAGGTCGCGGATCGTCTTCTTGCCGAACCGGGCACATCACAGTGGGGCCCGCTCGGCATCATTGTGCAGTGGGCCGGAGAGGTCACGAAGCTGGCGAATCTGCCAGCCAGTTGTTTCTGGCCAGAGCCCAGCGTCAGCAGCGCCATGGTCGCAATCCGATCCCGGGCGCTACCGGCCGATATCGATCCCTCTGCCTTTGCTCGTTTCGTCACGCAGCTCTTCACCACCAGACGCAAACAACTCGGCGGTGTTCTCGGTCGCGACATCGTGCAGCAAGCCGGCATCGACCCAACGTGGAGGTGCGAGCGACTCAGCGTGGCAGAACTCGTGACGCTGTTTCAGAAGGAATCATCTCGACCCTCGGATCCCGGCTTCTGACTCTCTCCCGGCGAAGCGACGCCCTAGAACTTTGTTTGGCCGAGCCGCACGCCCGCGGTGGTGTCGCCTCGGATCTGGTCGTAACTGACGTAGAAGATGAGGTCGAAGTCTGGAAGGCGGCGTGTCAGTGAGGCGGAGACATTCTGAAAGTCCTTTTCAGAGAAGTTGTATTGCGGCGAAACTGAGAAGGAGTAGGTCTTGGAGATTTCGTAGTTCAGTGGAAAGCTCAGCAATTGCCCTCGGGCGCTCTTGACCAGATTGGGAAGTGCCTGAGCGTAGTCATCCGGAACTTCGATGAATCGGTACGAAATGCCGGAACTCATTCGGGGCGAGTGATCGAAATTGACCGCGACCGCGGCGCGGGTAAATCCTTCAAGGCCAAGGTCCCACGTGCCCTCACCCGTGAACTGGATGGCCTCGGCTGGCCGGAAGTCGAAGGATCCAGTGGCGTAGTTGCCGAATGAGGACCACAGAGGATTTGCCTCGTAGAACCGTGGCGTGTACCACCGCCGTGTTGCGTCGTGAGTGCTGAACGTGGCTGCGATGCTGGTGTTCAGCCAGTCAGCGTCGTACCAGCGGCCCGGACCCCCTCGCTGCGTCTGCAGTCGATTTCGCAGTCCAACCTGCACGGCGCCACCCCGGGCTGTGGCGTCTACGAGCGGGTCGTAGTCGGGTTCGTTGATCGGGTTGAAATTCGAGCCGGCAATCCAAGCGCGAGCCCATGGGTCAAACAATACCCGTAGTCGATTGATCCCGAATGTTTCGCTATGTACGTCGTTGTACACCCGTTGAAAGGTTGTGGTGGTGTGTATGCCGACGCCGCCAATGCCGCGGAAATTCGAGTCGTCTGTTGTGTTTCCCGTATTCTCGTTTGAGAGGAATCCTTGAATCTGGGCAGACGCGAACGGGGTCACCTGAACCGGTCCGTATTGCAGCGGCATTGTGACATGATGCATGCTGTCAACCCGGGTATTCCAGTCATCGGTGATGCCCCGGAAGGCCAATGCGTCGGCGATGTTGTTAGCGGCGGTAAAGGGAACGCGAACACCGTTGAAGACACCGTTGAAGACATTGGGGCCGATGCCGTTTTGCGCGGCGGTACCACCTGGAATAATGGCCTTGAACCGGCTGAACGAAATGTTGCCGCTGTAGGTCAGCGTGTCGAAGAAGTCGTCCCCAAATCGTCGATAACTGAATTTGGGAAATTCATCGAGCATGAAGCCTTGCGAGGCCAGTAGCCAACTGTTTGAGACGAAGCGGTTCAGCGAGTAGTCCGCGAGGGCGGAAATCGAGGTGTTTCCGCTGTCTTGGCGAAGATACAGGCTCGTTTCATATTCTTGGCGGTTCTTGAAGTCCGTTGGTCTCCAAGAATTGATGAAGGTTGAATCGGAGATCCACGATGCCTGCGCATCGAGTTTCCAATCATTCCCCATGTTGATTCTGTCCTTGAACTGCAGATATCCCCGCCATGTCCGCGGAACCACCTGGGTAATTCCAGTGCTGAGACGTTCTGATCGAGCGGTGTCATCGTGTATCCCCCAGAGCGAGAGCCCCCCGTGTTCGCCCGAGCGATTCCAATTCCAATCTAGGCCAAGTGCCGGCCCGCGTTTGGTATAGCCCGATGTTTCCAACGTCAGTTGGTCCTCGCCGAGCGGCTCAAGTCCGAGCAGCGTGAGTAGATCCCAGGTGGCCTCGAAGCCGACACCCTGGTAATTCTCAAAATTGCTGGAGACGGACTTCAGCGGCATGTTGTCGGCATAGCCCGTGAACCACGGCCAGTACATGATGGGAAGGTTGCCGGCTCGAAGGGTGTTGTGCACACCGGTGACCAGCACACGGCTCTTGGCCTGCGTGCCGTCTTCTTGAATTGTTCCGGGTACTTGCTCGATGGTTGCCGTGTCACATCCGATCGAGAGTGTCGGCGTAGCGAATGATGAGGCGGAGAGCCTGACACCACGTCCTTGCCACTGGTCTTCAGCAAGTTGGCGAAGTTCTTCGGCGCGGGCGAATACCGGCACGCGACGCTCGCGGTCGTAGGTCCGCAGCACAGCATCGAGCATGATGGCTCGATCGGTGACAAAGTCGTAGTACATCCGCGCTGCCCGAACAACGTAATCCTGACGATCCGACTCGGCGACGACCGCGCCTTCCAGATAGATGCCGCGGACATCGTCGGCGGAGAGCGAGTCGGCCGTGTCTGCGATGCTTCCGGGGCTCACGTATAGCACGGCACGTTCTGCAGAGAGTCGCAGCGCTCCAAGTTCATCGGATCGCCGGGTCGGGCGATAGTGCACGACCACATCCCCGTCCACTAGTACGGTCGATTCGGTTTCGCCACCGTCGATCGTGACGTGGTCTGCGCTGAAGGCGATCGTGGCGCCAGGCTGCTGAAGCCATCTTCGGCTGAGGCGGGGGCTGGATCTGCTCGGCGCCGCGACTGCTGCTGGGAGGGATCCGCCGGGGATCGGCGTGAAGTTCTCTGGTGGCGATTCGCGGCCAACCACCGTCGGGTAGTCGCTCAGTGGGGGAAGTTGCTTCTGGAGATCAGCGACATAAGTGGCCAGCCGATCATCGGCCCGCTGCACCAGTGAATCGAGTCCAGTCGGTGGCCCCGGCTCGAGCAGGGCGACATCGAGTACCGTCTCGCCGCGAATCGTGCCGACAACCAACAGGTTGTTTCCGCTTGGGCCTCGGCCGACCCCTGCCGTGTGCGATGTCGCTCGTGGGATCCATAGCGCGACTTGCGTGACCAGACCATCTTTGCTTGGAATACGCTCCAGCCACACCACGAGCCGTGGTCCTTCAAACACCCAACTTGCGATCTCGATTCGCGTATCGCCCTGAAGAACCAGCCGCTGGGTCGAGCCAACACGCCATTGCCACCCTCGCATGGCCCGCATGGCGATGTCCCCGTCCCGCGGCTCGACCGGCAGGACCAAGCCACCGAGCGAGTCGCCGCGGCTGGCCGGGATCGGCTTTGTTTGTGTTGCGGCCAGCCCGGGATCGGTGGGGGCGAGCATCACCACGCCAACAAGGGTGTAGATCAGGTGCCGGAGGCCGCGCTGCGGATTGGGTGAGAGATTGCCTCGCACGATGGTGGACGATACCTCGCCGTGGGCGGCATCGCCACCGGGAGGCTATTCGAACATTCCGGCAACAAAGGCGGGGGGGTCAAAGGGTTCTACGTCCTCGGGTCGCTCGCCGACCCCGACGAGCTTGACCGGGATGCCCAGTTCGGTCGCAATGGCCACCACGATGCCACCCTTTGCCGTCCCGTCGAGTTTGGCAAGAAAGATCCCGCTGACATCGATCGCCTCGGTGAAGTGGTGGGCCTGCACGAAGGCGTTCTGCCCCTGCGTGGCGTCCAGCACCAGAAGCACCTCGTGCGGGGCACTCGGAATTCGTTTGGCCAGCACATCTCTGATCTTGGTCAGTTGCCGCATGAGCCCCTGTTCGGTGTGCATCCGGCCAGCCGTATCGACCAGCAGGACGTCCACATCGCGGGCGAGGGCTGCGTCCATAGCGTCCCAGACGACTGCGGCGGGGTCGGCCCCGGTAGTTCCTCGGACAACATCCACGCCGAGCCGATCACCCCAGATCACGAGTTGCTCGACTGCGCCTGCCCGAAAGGTGTCCGCAGCGGCCAACAGCACCGAGCGGCCTTCCGCACGCAGCGCATGGGCGATCTTCGCCACTGAGGTTGTTTTTCCGACGCCATTGACGCCGGCGACGAGGATGACCAGCGGTCGTTCGTTCGTGGTAGCCAGCGGCGTCTGCTCACCGAGCCGCTCGGCGAGTTGGGTCTGCAGGAAGTCGATTGCCTCTTCGCCTCGGTCCATCTTGCCTGCGGCGGCATCACTCCGCATGGTGGCGATGATCTCGTCGGTTGCCCGCGTTCCGACATCGGCCTGAAGCAGGCAGGCCTCGATGGCGTCGATGGCGTCTGCGTCGATTCGCTGCCCCTTGAGCAGCCGGTTCAGAGGGCTTCCCATTGTTTCGCGGGTGCGACTCAGGCCTCGCTTCAGGGCGTTCATGGTGGTGCTGAACAGTCCCATGGTCTCCCTCAGTCCGCATGCTCTGCGGCGGCTGGATCCGGCGTGGATGCTTCGAGATGTTGTCGATAGGCGTCGAGCACACCGTTGACGAAGGCAGGCGAGTCTTCGGTGCTGAACTCACGCGCCAATTCGATGGCTTCGTCAATGGCGACCGCGGTTGGTACACGGCCAGATCGCATTTCCCATGCGGCCAAGCGAAGGAGGCCCCGGTCCACGCATGGTTGCCGGTGGATTGGCCAGTCGGCTGCCAGAGTCGCGATCACGGCGTCGCTTTCAGTCCGGCCCGTCCACGCGTCGTTTGCCAGTTCGGTAGCGGGCTCAAGGAGCCGCTCGGGCACGCCACCTGCCAACAATCCATCGCGAACGGTGTCCGGTTCATCGTCTCGCCCGGCATCGAACTGGCAGATGGCCAGCAACGCGCCGCGGCGGATTTCATGCAAGTCGTTCACGACAGGCGATCCCATGAGAGCCCGCGAAGCGTCACTGCCTGCTCGATGGCGGCCTTCATCGCGTCATAGCCTTTGTTGCCATGCTCGCCGCCTGCCCGCGCTTCAGCTTGGGCCATGGTGTCGCAGGTCAGTACGCCAAGCGCGATGGGAACTCGCATGCTGGTGCTGAGATATGCCAGTGTGTTGCAGACGGCACCGCTGATCCAGCGGTCGTGCGAGGTTTCGCCCTTGATGACGCATCCGAGAGCTACGAAGGCATCCGCTTTCGGGTCGAGTTCCTGACACATGTGCGTGATCGTTCCCGGGAGTTCCCATGTGCCCGGACAGTCGATCACCGTTATTTGACCCCCGTCATCGCCAAGAACCTCGTGAAAGGCCCGCTGCGCGCCGGCGATGAGTGGCTGCATGATCTCCGGATACCATGAGGATGCCGCGACGGCGATTCGCAGGTGGGGGAGGTTGGGCTGGGGGGAGGTGGACAAACTTGGAATCCGTGTGGAGCAGGGCGTTGCGGTGAGAACGGGCTATCGTACCGCGCAGCATGCAGGGAGCGGTGACTGGACATGAGTCGGATTCGCGATCAGCACATCAGGGGGAGTATCGCTTTCGGGGCGGCCTGTGACGCTGCCTTGAGCGTCGTGCTCACAGCGAGGCTTGGCGGCGATGGCCCGCTTCCGATCTTGGCGATGATCGCCGCAGTCGTTGCGGCGTTCGGGCTCATCGCCTACGGAGCATCGCTCAATGATCTGCTCGACCGTCGGCGAGACACTGTGATGGGTGGAGGCTCGGCGGTGGAGCATGCAACCGGCCCCAATGTCATCATCGTAGTCGGTGCCCTCCTGCTGGCGATCTTCGCAGCCATGGTGCTTGGCGAGGATGCGCCTTATGTGGCGCTTGTGCTGGCGAGCCTCTTGCTGTTTCACAACGCGGTCGCGAGGTTCATTCCGGCAATCGGCTTGGTAGTTCCAGGCGCGGTGCTCGCGGGCATCATGCTCGTGCCCGATTGGCAGATGCCGATGCCTGCTGCTGTGTGGTTGGCAATGACCATCGCAGTGTTCACATCGGTTGGAGTACATGTACTCGCCGACAAACGCCCCGTGCTCTCGCGGAGAGCTGTCCCCGTCGTGGTGCTTGGCTGGGTTGTGATTTCGATCGTCACACTCGGACTTCGTACTGGAATGGACGAGGCGGTCTGGCCCGACCTCCCCATATTTGGCGTGCTTCTCTGGCCGATTGTCGCGGTATTGGCGTTGGGTGTGGTGCTTCGGTGGAAGATCGTCACAGCCAACAGCCCGCGCCAGGCGGCGGCGAAGATCATTCGGTATGTGGCCCTGTGGCAGCCCCTCATCGCGGCTTCGTGGTGCGCCGGCATCGGTGCTTGGACGGCTGCCATTGTGTTTGCGTTGCTTGGCATCATCGGCCTTCTGCTCGTTGGTGGGTATCGCGAACTGGCCGGCATGTCGGGCCCGGCGGTCCGCTGGCGGTAAGGGATCAGGTGCCGCCCTGAGGCAACGCCATACATCATCCGTTTGGCGAGTCTCTTCGGCTGGTCTCCGGTCCTTTATCCGGCGACACGCCGAGGTAGGGGAGTACGCCGTCCACCAGATCCCGCACCACCGGGCCGGCGGTCGAGCCGCCGTACCAGGCGCCCAGCGAGCGGTCGGGATCGTCGATGACACACACGATGACGATGCGGGGGGTGTCTGCCGGGGCCCCAGCGATGAAACTCGACACATAACGATCTTCGTGATAGCCGCCTCCCTCGGCCTTGGGGAGTTGGGCGGTGCCGGACTTGCCGAACATCGAGTACGTTTCAGACTGCGCTCGCTTGCCCGTTCCTTCGGTCATCACCCGCACCATCGTGCGGCGGGTGAGTGAGGCGATCTCCGGTTCGAACACCGGAACGAAGAGCAGCGGCGTTTCGGCAGCGCGGGCTCGCGTGGTTGCTGTCGGCATCCGACCATCGCATGCGAAGACACAGAATGCTCGCGCCATCTGCACCGGTGTCACGGCGATCTCGTGCCCCATCGCCACCGAGGTCTGGGTGTAAGCGGACCAATTCCGCTCGCTGGTCACGATACCTCCCGTTTCGCCGGGAAGTCCACATCCGGTCGATTGTCCGAAACCCAGCGACGTGATGAGTTCCCGCAGGCGAACTCGCTTCATCCGCTCGGCGACGATTGCCATGCCGCTGTTGAGTGATTTGATCAGCACCATTCTCCAGGATGTGGGGCCACGATAGTGCGCATCACGAATGCGGCGGCCGAATGATGTGCGGTGTGGCCCGTTCGAGGGAGTCTGGAGCACTTCGTCTGGATCCGCGAGCCCATCCTGCGTCGCAGCGGCCCAGACGAAAGGCTTGAAGGTCGAGCCGGGCTCGTAAGGATCGGTGACGCATCGGTTGCGGCGAAGGCGGGGATCGGTGTTCGTCTCGCCAGCATTCACATCAACTGCAGCAAGCAGTTCGCCCGTGCGGCAGTCCATCACGACAACGCGGCCACCCGCTGCTCCGCATTTGGCGACGGCGTTGCTCAGTTGCATGTGAGCCAGCCGTTGAATGGCCAGATCGATACTCAGCCTGATCGACTCACCATCGGCACCGGGGTCAAATCCATCTGGCGGGATCCACATCGTGCGTCGTTTCGCGTCGCGGATCGTATGAAGGCGTCCAGAGGTCGGGTGCAGCGACCCGTCCATGGAATGCTCAAGCCCGGCGAGTCCCGAGTGTTCGAAACCGACGACGCCCACGAGCGAGGCGGCATCGAGGGCCTGCGGGTAATGTCGGATTGGCCGCGGCTCAAGGCCGATGCCTCGAATGTGTTCCGATCGCAGCCGCTCAACTTGCCACGGTTCGAGGATGCCGGACACCGGGATATACCGGCGGTGCAGGCGACCGGACAGGGCTCGGTCGGTATCGATGGCCGGAATACCGATGGCCTCATCGAGCCGGGCACCGAGCAGAGTCGGATCTTCGGCTTCCACGGGATCGGCAAAGGCCCGCCAGCCAAGCGAGGTCGTTGCCAGCAATCGCCCACGCCGATCGAGCATGTCGCCGCGGCGGACGAGGGTGTGGCGGATGCTGGAATTGCCTGCGACTTCTGCGGTGAGTTGTGGACTCGGAGATTCCTGGAGTTGCAGCACCCGCAGCGGTATCAGCAGCAGGCCGACTGTCGTCACGATCGCCAGCGCGGTACCCCATGAAGCGATCCGCAGTGATTGCTGGCCGCAAATTCGCTGCGATTGCAGACGAGCAGCATCTCGACTCGCTTGTTCACCGAACGTCATTGGTGTCTGACTCACGCCAAGCTGGCACCGCCGCCGCCCAGTCATCATGTGGCTCGGCCTTGAGCATGCCTGGGCGGGCCAGCGACGCGACCTCGGCGCGAAGTTGCCACAGGCGGGCACGGTCGGCGTCGAGTGCGTGGTGGAGGGTGCTCATGTTGTGGATGACGGCGATCCGCTGCTGTCGCAGTGAGAGCAGCAGCAGGCCGGCGGCCGCGACGGCCACAATCATCAGCAGGAAGCGATTCCTCATGGCTGCCCTGTCGCCTCCGCGAGCGGGTACCGCAGACGGGTTCCGATGGAGAGCGTATCGGCGCTGCGAAGCCGATCGCGATTGAGTTCAAGCAACCGGTTGGTTTGTTTGGCCGAACCCATCAGTTGCTGGGCCAGTTCCGAAAGGGTGTCGCCGGGGCGAACGGTGTACTCCGCCATGGTGGGCGGTGACGCGAGTTCGACAGTTGGCGCTGTGGCCAGAGGCGGTGGATCACTCACGGTCAGTTCTGATGGAATAATCAGTCTGACGCCTTGATGGAGTCGATCCGGATTGGGCAGGCCGTTGTGCTGGGCCAAGGCTGCGGCGAATTCACGATTGCCGTAGTACTGCATCGCAATGGAGGACATCGTGTCACCCGTTCGGACGGCATGGACCGGGTCCGTCATGCCCGCCACGGCAGGAAGCGTGAGCGAGAGATCAACGGCTCCCGTGGCAGCGGCCACGAGCGGTTGGTACTCGATCGGATACTCCCCGACACCTTGCATGGGATCGTCAATGACGATGCTGCCGGGGGTCCCTCGGGCCACCTCTGCCAGATGGTCCGACATCAGAATGCCGACAACCAGCAGCATCGCAAATCCGATGACCAGCGCGAACTTGTTCTCTCGAGTCATCGCCTCGCGTCCATGCGTGGTGGCCTCTCTCCAATCGATCAACCGGACTCCCGCATCCATGCGGGGGCGGACTGATCACTCAATTGTCGACCGGACGACCCGTAGCCGCGCGCTGCGGCTCCGCGGGTTCCGATCCTGCTCCTCTTGTCCCGCCCGAACCGCACCGGCGGAGACATCGGAAGCGAGCCCATTGCGAACCAGTTTCGTGAAGCACTGCTTGACCGGCCGGTCCTCGAGGCTGTGAAAGGCGATAATGCCGATCCTCGCGCCGAGGCGGAGCCAAGACGTGTCGTCCGCTTGCAGCGCCCGCGTCAGTCGATCGAGCAGCGTTTGGAGTGCTGCCAGCTCATCATTGACCGCGATCCGGAGCGCCTGAAAGGTGCGGGTCGCGGGATGTTGACGCGAGGTGCGGGCTCGGACGCCATAGGCTTCACGGACCAAGTCCGCGAGTTGACCCGTCGTGTGAATCGGCCGTTGCGATCGCTCCTGTGCAACTTTTTGAGCGATGCGGGCGGCGAGTGGCTCTTCGCCGTGGCGGGCAATGAGCTCGGCGAGGTCCCGCTCGGGCAGCGAAGCAAGCAAAGAGGCTGCGGTGATCGGGCCGGTCGGGTCCAGCCGCATGTCCAGCGGCCCGTCGTGGCGGAAGGAGAAGCCACGGGTCGGATCATCGACTTGATTGGATGCGAAGCCGAGGTCGGCCAGCACGATGTCGGCGGCGAGCCCGGCCCCCTGTAGTGTTTCCGGGGCGCGGACGAAGTTGCCGTGCGTGCTGTGGCAGGTGATCCCGGCCTCGCGGAGCCGAGCATCAGCGAAGGCGAGATTCGTTTCGTCCAGGTCCATGCCGACCACCGTGGTGTTGTCGGCCGCACCTGCGAGCGCGGCCGAATGACCGCCACGGCCGAGCGTGCAGTCGAGGATGACATCACCGGGCTGTGGAGCCAGCAGGGTGACAACTTCGTCGAGCAGGACGGGGTGATGGTTCGGAGGCGTGGTCATGGCAAGGGGTGTATTACAGCAGTGATACCGGATCGACGTCGACGCTGATGCCCGGATTGCTCAGCACCCGCTCATGGAGCGCCATATGGAGCCATCGCTGCATCGTCTCGGCGGTCGCGGCGGTCATCAGGGTCTCTCGCCGGTGCCGCCCGCGAATCCGCGCAAGCGGGCAGGGCATGGGGCCGAGCAGTTCGCACGTTCTGTCCGGCGCAATTGTCTGCAGCGTCTTGCTTGCCCGTTCAATCAGACGCTCGCACTCGGTGAGTTCGGTGTGCTCTGCCAGTACGCGAGCCATTCTGGTGGCGGGGGGCAGGCCGGCTTCCTGGCGGTGCTTCAGTTCGTCCCGGAGATAGACCTCAGTTTCACCCGCCGCCGCCAAGGCGATCGAGGGGGCGTCTGGGTCCATGGTTTGCACGATTGCCAGACCGGGGTCGCGGCCGCGGCCGCAGCGTCCGGTGACCTGACTGACCAGTTGGAAGGTCCGCTCGCTGGCGCGGAAGTCGGGGAGGTGAATCGCCGTATCGGCATCAACGACGCCCACGAGATGTACGCCTGGCACATCGAGTCCCTTGGCGATCATCTGCGTGCCGAGCAGGACGCGAATGCGACCTTCGGCGAGTGCCGAGAGCACGGTGTGGTACTGGTCGGCCCGCTGCATGCTGTCTGAGTCCATCCGTTGCAGCGTGTCATTGGCGACCAGCTCCGGCCGCAGGGCGAGCACTTCCTCTTCGATACGCTGCGTTCCGAGGCCCAGCCGCGCCGGACGTGCGCCGCAGTCGGGGCAGGTGCTGGGAAGCCGTACTTCTCGGTGACAGTGGTGACACCGCACGAAGCCGCTTGATGGCAGGTTGCCGGCATGGTGATAGACCATCGTGGCATCACAGTGGAGGCACTCAAGCGTCCAGCCACACCGCCGGCTGCTGCAGGCGACGTAGGTGGCCCATCCACGGCGATTCAACAGGAGCAACGCTTGATGTCCCTCATCAAGCGTTCTGCTCAAGGCGTGACGAAGGGTCGGTCCCATCGCGGCGTGGCGGCCTTCATCGGCGCGGCGTTCCTCCGCGATATCGACAAGACGGGTTCGCGGTAGCGTGAGACCAGGTGCGCGGTGTGGGAGATGATGGAGCGACCAATCTGCACGCGACGCCGCGTTGTGCCAACTCTCAAGTGAAGGAGTGGCCGAGCAGAGCAGCACCGGGCAGCCCGCCATCTGGGCTCGTCGTATGGCGACATCGCGTCCGTGATACCGCGGGTTGGAATCCTGTTTGAAGGAGGCATCGTGTTCTTCGTCGACGACGATCAATCCGAGTGAGCCGACTGGAAACGGTGCAAAGACGCCGCTGCGGGCGCCAAGCACGATGCGAGCATCGCCAGCGTGAATCGCGTGCCAGTGGGCGTTTCGGGCAGCAGCGGGGAGGGCGGAGTGGATCATCGCGATCTGCTGCCGTTGAAACCGGTGTGAGAGCCTTGCTGCAGTTTGGGGCGTCAAGGCGATTTCGGGCACGAGCACCAACACCGCCTGCCCGCGGGCAAGTACCTGCTCGATCAGTCGCAGGTACACCTCGGTCTTGCCCCCTCCGGTGACACCGCGGAGCAGATGTGCCGAGAAGCCTCCGCGCAGAACTTGACCGACAGCATCGATGATGCGGGCTTGGTCCTCGGTGGGCAGCGGCGGTGGGGTGGTATCGATCAGGCGAGGTGTCCACGCGGTTTCGATCGAGGTGCGGCGATGTTCCAGCAGCAGGCCCTTCTTGACGAGCCCGTCGATCGGCGTGTTGGTTCCAATTCCGGCGAGAATGCGGAGCGCGGTCCGCTCGATGGGCAATTCATCCCGGGCGAGCGTGTCGATGGTTTTCAGCACTTGTTTTTGCGCGGGGCCCAGACGCGGCAATTTATCGGGAAGGGTCGTCGGTTCGAGGTATCGCTTCTGGACAGCGCCGATGCCACGTTTGACCGGCGCGGGCACCATGGCCGAGAGTGTGGGGCCCAGCGGCGCCAGGTAGTACCGAGCAATCCAGCATCCCAGTTCGATCAGATCCGCCGGAACAGACTGTGCTGCTCGTTTGGCTGTGACATGTTTGATGGTGGCGGGTCCATCGTCTGCCTCATCGTCGCGGGCTACGACCCAGCCGGCGGTGGGCGTATTGCCCCGGCCAAGCGGAACGGTGACCGCTTCGCCCACCGCGAGATCCTCCAGTTCTGGGGGCAGGGCGTATGAGAGTCCTGTGCCCGCCACGTCGATGGGGCGATCAACCGCCACGCGGACCCAGCCAACCACAGGTTCGGGGAACAACTCCTGCACGGCTGCATTGTCTACACTTCGCGGCATGGCCGCTGCATCACCATCCGCTCGCGTGATTCTTGAGGACGGGGCGGTGTTTCGCGGCTGCAGTTTCGGGGCGGAGGTGGACGCCGCGGGGGAGGTTGTGTTCTGCACGGCGATGACCGGATACCAAGAGGCCCTGACCGATCCGAGTTATCGTGGCCAGATTCTGACGCTGACGGCCTCCCATATTGGCAATTACGGGGTCTGCGAGCACGACATTGAATCTGCAGGGCCGCAGGTGGCAGGATTCGTCGTGCGGGAGGCGGCTGCGATTCGCTCGAACTGCCGGTCTGAGCAGGATCTTGGGGCGTGGCTGGCCGGCTGCGGTGTACCGGCGGTCACGGGGATCGACACGCGGGCCTTGGTCCGCCGCCTGCGTGGAGGTGGGGCGATGCGCGGGATGATCGTGGTGGGGGAGGCCCGTAGTAACCATGATGTGCTGGAAGCCATTCGATCACAGCCGCAGATGGTTGGGCAGGACTTGGCATCCGAGGCCGGTGCCGCCAGTCCTGGATCGTGGACCGACTCGATCGACTGCTGGTGGCCAGTTCCAGCCGAGGTTCCCACGCAGCCATACCGCGTGGTGGCCATCGACTGCGGGGCCAAGCGAAATATTTACCGGCATCTGGTTGCCGCGGGCTGCGATGTGCGAACCGTGCCGGTGGGGACCACTGCGGCGAAAATCCTTGCCATGGAGCCTGAGGGCGTCTTTATCTCGAATGGGCCGGGAGACCCTGCTGCTGTGACTGCTGGCATTGAGACCATTCGCGGGCTGGTCGGCAAGGTACCGATGTTCGGGATATGTTTGGGTCACCAATTGCTGGCGCTGGCCCTCGGGGCGACGACTTGGAAGCTGCCCTTCGGTCACCGCGGGGCGAATCAGCCGGTGCGGGATCTCAAGACCGGTCGGATCTTCATTACCAGTCAAAACCATGGGTTCTGTGTCGATGGGGACTCCCTTGAGCGGGTGGACTGCCAAGTCACACACTCGCACCTGAATGATGGCACGGTGGCCGGATTCCGCCACAGAACGCTGCCGATTCATGGCCTGCAGTTCCACCCCGAGGCTTCACCTGGTCCGCACGAGGCGGCCCTGCTTTTTGACACCTTCACGCGGGAAATGTCGGCTCTTCGCGGGGGGTCGGTGGTTGCAGGCGAGGCCTTATAGAACTACCGTACGCCATCCTCCGCGCCTCTGAATTGGATTCGCCTAGCTGCGGCCAAGACGCTGAGAGTCGCCTCCACGATCGAGGTTTGTGGGTGGGAATCTGTTCGCGAGTTTCAGAGTGGAGAACACCATGACTTTTCGCCTGATCGGGCGTATTGAGATTTGGACCTTGGCCGCGGCACTCACCTTGGGGTGTGGTGTGACAGCATTTGCTGCGGCCGATGATGATGGAGATCCTTCGGACACTCCGGAGCAGGTTGATCTCGCCACCCAGCATGCGGCGAAGGTCAATGCCGCCATTCTCGCGGCTCGCCGCTTTGAGCGGGAAGGCTCGTGGCGACAGGTTGCCGCGAAGTACTCTGAGGCGCTTCAGTTGATGCCAGGCAACGAGCAGGCCAGCCGCGGCTACCAGCAGGCGATGGCGATGCTCGACGAGCGTGACACGCTCAATCCCGCGACGGCCAAGGGCGTCGGATCGGTTCAGCAGCGATATCAGGAGCAGCGTTCACGGGCTCTTGTCGAGTTTAACGAAGGCGTGGCCCGCGCCAAACAACTGCTTTTGCAGGAGAACTTTGCCGCAGCCGACCGTGCCATCCTCACTGCGAAGATCAAGTTGGCTCAGAGGAAGCAATGGCTTTCACAGGGTGAACTGACTGAGATGAACAAGCGGGCCGAGTCCTTGATGTCGTTGATCGGCGATTCTCGGGTCAACGCCCGACTCGTCGCTGATCAGGTCGCCAAGCAGGAAGTACAGGCATCAAAGGTCGCTCTGGCGACCAAAGAGCAAACCGAGAAGGCGAAGATCATCAACGGTAATCTCCGCCGTGTGCGCCAACTTCAGGCGGAACTCAAATATCAGGAGGCCCTGCAGGTCATCGACGAGATTCTCTTCGTCGATCCGCAGAATCCCGCAGCACTTGCGCTTCGGGATGTCATTCGGACCACGCTGATCTACCGCCAGTACAGCGATTATGAGCAGGAGCGGGCCTTCGGCGACGCGGAAGTCTCGCTTGAGAATCAGCGGCTCCAGCAGATTCCGGTCAGGAATTTTAGCGGCCCTGGCGAGCGTTCCATCAGTGGCCTGATGACGTACCCGGAGGATTGGCCGCAACTGAGTCATCGCCGTGGGACTGATGGTGGGTACATGATGCCGCCTGCTGATCGGGCGGTCTTTCGCCACTTGCAGAGCACAACTTGGAAGGCGGATTTTCCGTATCCAACGACTTTCGAGCAAGCATTGAATGTCCTGCAGGATGCTCTGGGAGAGAACCAGAGGATCTACACAGATTGGCGATCGCTCGAACTCGACGGCATCGACCAGGACACCGAGTTGGGGCTGGATCTGAACTTGCAGCCGATGGACATTGTCATCACGAAGCTGCTTGATCAGGTTGGAGAGGAAGCGAATCATCCCATGTGGGATGTGCAGGACGGCATGCTCATCGTGTCCACCAAAGCGGCTCTTCAGAAGCGTGTCATTCCCATTGTCTATGACGTCCGTGACCTGATCATGCCGGTGCCGAACTTCGACGATCCACCAGCCTTGAACCTTGGTGGTGGCGGCGGTGGCGGCGGTGGCGGTGGCGGTGGTGGCGGCGGCGCCTTTGGAGACTTCACCGAGTTGGAGGATGAGTTGCTGGAGCGGCTCATCGAAATCATCCAGCGAAACGTCGATCCAGAAAGCTGGTTTGATCCCAACATTGACGATCCGATGCAATTCAGCCGAAACTTGATCATCCGGCAGACACCGGCCAATCATGTCCTGATCGGGCGGTTGCTGGCGCAACTGCGCGAGGCCCGTTCGGTACTCATTAGCGTCGAGGCCCGCTTCCTGCGAATTCAGACAGACTGGTTTGAGGAGATCGGGGTGGATCTCGACCTGTACTTCAACACCAACTCGGGCCTCTGGGACCAGATGACCGATGCAGATCCCAATGCCCAACTTGCCGACTTCTTCTTCAACACTGGCCCCAGCAGGGGCCAACCCAAGCCTTGGGTGTCCTACGGGTCGATCAATCAGGTCGGTGTGGACGGCAATCTACTGCCGCCGCCATCGCCCGCCAATACTTTCAACACCAGCTTTACTGACGGAATTCCAGATCCCACGGACTCGAGCAGCATAGTGTATTGGAACACGACGTCGGCCAACATCGGCCCCCCGATACGCCTCGGTGATGCAAATCCCGGATGGAGCCCTATCGGCGTTGTCAACAACAGCCTGAGCCTCGTCGAGTCGATCGCCTCCGGTGCCGCTCCACTGTTTGCTCAGAACCTACTGGGTCAAGCGCCTGCACTCGGCTTCGGGATGAGTTATCTCGACGATATTCAGGTGGATCTGTTGATCAAGGCCACACAGGCGGACGAGCGATCCATCGCGCTTGCGTCACCTCGGCTGACCTTCTTCAACGGCCAAGAGGCGTGGATTACCATTATGGAACAAGAGGCCTATGTGGCGGGGCTGACCGCGGCGAGTGGCACTGGGTCCGGCGCCTTTATTCCACAGGTTGGCACGCTGAATACGGGTGTCATGTTGCACCTCAAGGGTGCAGCGTCATCGGACCGCCGCTATGTGACGATGAATGTCGACTTTCAAAAGTCCGAGCTTGAGCGTATTGACACTGCTGCCACAACCGGTGCCGCCGGCGGCGGTGGCGATGGCGGCGGGGGCGCTGCAAATTTCGCGGCGTCGATTCAGTTGCCGGTTATCCACGTACAGCAACTGATGGTCACGACCTCAGTGCCAGACAAGGGGACGGCGATGCTCGGTGGGTATCGGCTGACCGAGGAGTACGAGACCGAGGCGGGTGTGCCGATGCTCTCGAAGATTCCCTATATCAATCGCTTCTTTGCCAACCGTATTACGGCGACCTCGGAGAACACCCTCCTGATCTTGCTTCGCCCCGAAATCATCTTGCAGCACGAGAGCGAGGACCGGCTGTTCCCGGGGTTGAGCGAGTCGCTTCGGGTGGGTTCTGCATACTCGCCCTGACCCTGCGGGAGGTTCGGGCGGTGTTTCACGTCGCTCCTGAGGAGGCAATGCCCCATGTCTGAGCAGTTTCAGCATCTTCGCGTGGCAATCGAGAAAGGCCATGTCGTGGTCCGGCTGCGTGATCGGCAGATTCTCGATGAGATGCTCATCCGAGCGATTGGAGAGGAGTTGGATGTCGTCGTGGCTGACGCGGCACCTCCCCGGATTGTCCTAGACTTCTCACAGGTCGAGCATCTGTCTTCATCGGCACTGGGTATGCTCATTACCTTGAACAGCCGCCTGCAGGACCGATCCGGCAGTCTGTGTCTGGCGCATGTCAACGATACGATCAGCGAGGTTTTTCGCATTACGCGGCTTGATCGGGTGCTCCACATCGAGCCAGACCTCGCCTCGGCCAGAGCGGCTCTGCTCGGCGAATGAGGCGGCAGTCTGTACCCCAATGCGTCTCTGAGCAGCATCGCGTTGCCGCGATTGCAGCCGAGCAGCAGGAACACCGCCCCGGCAAGATGGTCAGCACGCCGCTCCTCTGCGTTTGGGGTCGCATCCCCTTCCGGTGGGGCGGGGTGAGCGGAGTGGGCGGATGTCCATGAGCAGCGAATTCGACCCATCATGGCGGTGCCAGTGGCAGGTTGCCAGCAAGCGGGAGGCATGCCTTCGGATCATCGAACAGACCCAGCAGGCCATCGAGTCAGCGGGGCTGGGCGGGACCGTTGCATTTGCCGTTCGACTGGCGATGGAGGAAGCGATGGTCAACGCCATCCGGCACGGGCATGGCGGGGACGAGTCGTTGGAGATCAAGGTCGAGGTCAGCGTGGATTCGTCGGAGATCAACGTGGCGGTTGAGGACATGGGACCCGGCTTCGATCCGGATGCGGTGCCCGATCCAACGGCCGATGAAAACCTCATGATTGCTTCGGGCCGCGGGCTGACTCTGATGCGGGCCTTCATGACCGAGGT
>MPLZ02165814.1_pt1 | contig 34029 bp, 34 predicted proteins | sample 1617311 | NCBI WGS metagenome assembly MPLZ02 (sample SAMN05944806, study PRJNA350692) | marine metagenome | biome: marine; feature: ODZ; material: water; isolation source: 160 m water sample filtered on 0.2 um supor filter | place: Pacific Ocean | collected 2012-04-08 | depth 160m m | reverse complement strand
TCTTTTAGACAGCGATTAGCTTAAAGGCCAGATTAGATTCCTTCTGTTCTTTCTGGTGCCCCGTCCTAGTTCCCTGTTATGCCGTATCGAGCTGCCCTGAAGTGATTGTGGTAATCCATCACTTTTGCAATATGAAGCCGGGTTTCAGGGCAGGGAGGGACTCCGTGATACTGCTCCACTGCCGTGCCCCTGCATTGTATTCGGCGGGTATCAAAGGTAGTTTGCCGGAATATGTCCCGCGTCGGTCAAAGAAGTCACAAATCGCTTCAAAACGCAGGATGGGGGCACTTGAGGATCAGATCTTAAGTTGACGCAGATTTGGATCTCGAAGTCCGCTGTCCCAGGCAGAACGGAACAGGCGGCGAAGGCGGTTATTCTCTGCAATATCTCGAAAATTGGCATAGCCTTCATAGATCTCGCTGTCTTGTCTGTAGATCACACCTGTACCATCGACGACAATGAATTCGTGGTTTGATGAGCGCAGTTCCGGATGGACGATCTTTATGCCGATTGATGATGACAGCTTTCGGGCTACCTCCAGTAGGACGTGGCCATTCTTCACAACGCGATGGGAGTCATAGAGCAGAATCTCGATTGACGTATAACGGTTTCTCCTCGCCAGAACTGAGCAGATTTCCTTCAGTTCCTCCTTATCGAATAATTTATGATCCAGCACCGGTGATAGAATTTTGATTGACTGGGTTGCCTGTTTGCACATCTCAATAATAACTCGTCGGAATTCGCCCTCCCTCCTCAGCAGCAGAAAGCGATCATCAGTACCCAGACGGTATACCGTGGCATCTTCCTGACTATAGGGATTGCCTTCACTTTCCGATGGTTCATGCTGGAATACATCTTCATAGTCAATATGGCGGAAATATTCTTGATACTCCAGTTCATGGTCGACGGATATCTCTCCTCTGGGCTGATATCCTGCTTTTCGATAAAAGTAATCGGTTGATGTCAAAGCTGGCAATCGAATCTCGGTCAACCCGAAGCGTTGCGCCTTGCCAAATGCGGCTTCCAGTAAAGCAAAGCCAGTCCCTTTGTTTCTAAACTCCTGGTGAACCGCAAGCCGACTGATGTTTCCATCAAGATCCAATCGTATCGCACCGATGGTTTGACCGTCTGCAGACTGGGAATGGAAGTGAATGCTGGACTGATCGTCTTCATCCTCAACCATGGTGTTCGGCAAACCCAGTTCCGAAACCAACACAGAGCGTCTCAGGGATCTGATGACCTTTCCGTGGCTGGGCCAATCCACTTCAGCCGTATCATAGTTCCGGCTAGTCACGTCAGGCAGGATCCCTGTCGCGACTTTTTTCTGAGTGGGCGTCTGAGGCGGGTTCAGGTTCCTGGTCATTCTGAAGTGGACAATACCAGCCTCAAGAAATTCCTCGCCTTCTGGTTCAAAGCCAGATTTCTTATAGAAGTCGAGGGCATGAGCTTGTGCGTTGAGAAATACTGAAGTAAAACCAAGCTGCAGGGCTTTCTCGACTGCTTTTTCGAGCAGGGCTGCTCCGATATGCAAACCTCTGAATTCCTCAAGAACCGCCATGCGACCAATCTGACCACTACTGAGCAATCTTGCCGTGCCTATGGGACGATCATTCGCGTCAGTCGCAAGCCAATGTGATGCGTCATCATCGAGTCCATCCCACTCTACTTCATTGGGTACTTTTTGCTCAATAATGAATACAAGTCTTCGCAGATTTGACAACACGTTATGATCGGATTGCCAAGTTGCTTCCCTGATGTTAAACAGCCTGAGTTCCAGTTTTTCAGTCATTGCGATTTCTTGATCTATTCTCTAATTTTGCGAATAGTCATCTGGTTTCACCTGATCTATTCAGACAGCAGACGATCTACCAATCTGATGGCAATGCCAGTGTAGGTTGCGGGTGTCAGACTTCGGATCTGTTCCTTAGCGTCCTCGGGCAGGTCAAGATCATCAATCATCTGACTGATATTCGCCTTGTTGATAGATTGCCCGCGGGTAAGTGCCTTTAGCTTTTCATAAGGCTCTTCGGTACCATACTTGCGCATGATCGTTTGTATCGGCTCTGCCAGGACCTCCCAGTTTTCATCCAGATCTGCCTGTAGTGCAGATTGGTTGAGATCAAGTTTACCCAGTCCTTTTAGCGTTGATTGATAGGCAATTAACGAATAAGCCAATCCACTTCCAAGATTGCGCAGAACCGTTGAGTCCGTGAGATCTCTTTGCCATCGTGAAATCGGTAATTTGTCACTGAGGTGAGAAAAAATGGCATTGGCAATTCCAAGGTTTCCTTCTGAGTTTTCAAAATCAATGGGATTCACTTTATGCGGCATCGTCGATGATCCGGTTTCCCCCTCGACGATTCGTTGTTTGAAATATCCAATGGAGATATACGCCCAAATGTCCCGATCCAAATCCAGTAGTATGGTGTTGAATCTGCTCAGTGCCTGAAAGAACTCAGCAATGTAATCATGGGGTTCGATCTGGGTAGTGAAGGGATTCCAGGTTAGTCCCAGCGAAGTGACAAAGCTCTCTGACAGGTTCTCCCAATCCAAATCAGGGTAAGCTGAAACATGGGCGTTAAAGTTGCCAACGGCACCGTTTATCTTCCCCAGAATTGGCACTGTCTTGATCTGATCTATCTGTCGTTGCATTCGATGTACAACGTTGGCCATTTCTTTACCCATCGTTGTGGGTGATGCGAGCTGTCCATGGGTTCTGGATAACATGGCATCAGCGCGATAACTTTTTGCCATATCCCTGACCCGCTGCGAGAGAGCAGCCAAACTGGGTAGTAAGACTTCATTTCTGGCGGATGCCAGCATCAGTGCGTGGGATAGATTGTTAATATCTTCCGAGGTACAGGCGAAATGCACAAATTCAAGGTTCTCGAGCAGGGCCGGTAACTGGCTCTCCTGAAACTTCTGCTTGATGAAATATTCAACCGCCTTGACATCATGATTAGTGGTTTTTTCAAGTTTCTTCACAGCCTCTGCATCTTCAAGGTTGAAACTCTCGACAATATTGTCCAGAAACGCCGATGCATCGGCCTTTAAAGGTGACAATTCAGTGATGCCTTCAGTATTTGCCAGAAATTGAAACCATCTGATTTCAACCAGAACACGATGATAAATCAGCCCGAATTCACTGAAGAATGGCCTGAGGGAGGCAGTTTTGTCTGCATATCGACCATCAATTGGTGTCACTGCAGTGAGTGTGGTTAGATCCATATACATCTCGATTTAGATTAAGTAGTTACTGTATATAGTTGAATTATATAAAATTATTCAGTGAAGATCTCATGCTGCTTCTTCGAAGTAAAAGTTCCCAGCGGCGTCCGCCAACCTGATGCCATAGTACCGTTGATCTTACAGCAGAAAGCAATAATGCACGTATTCTCTGGATATTGGTGATATTTTGAAGATGATGTTTGTTTCCCGCAATCATAATTCCGGGTTCTGTCTGACTGAGTGTGCCCTCGTATAGATCTGCCAAAGCGGCAATCTTGCCATTTATCATTGTTGAATCGGGGAATTCATTTCCGATCTCAGTGATTCGCTGGCCAAGTCGCTGCAGTATGTCAGATTGTTGGGACAGTGCGCGTTCCATAGACATAATGACCAGGCAATACCTGAGTAATTCACCATGGGATCTGAGGTTAAATTTTCGAAGAACGTCAGCCAGAAGGTTAAGGCCAAGGTGAATATCGTTCGTACCGCTGTATATGTCAGAAAACGACGCCGGATTCTGGACAAAGATACAGTTAAGGCTTTTCTCCAGGGTATCCTGAGAAATAATGCCGGTTCTAGCGGCGGTCGAGATGAGATGTACTGCCTGGAACAGACCTGCAAGAGCCAGAACTCTTTTTTCGTTATCAAGTTGCACGCCTAGAGCCCCGTGGCTTCTATGACGCCACCACCAAGGCAGGTGTCACCTGAATAGAAACAGGCCCATTGACCGGGAGTGACGGCTCGCTGAGGTCGCTCGAATTTTACCTGGTAAGCACCTTCGTGGCGTCTAAGATCGCACAACTGATCGGCCTGACGGTACCGTGTTTTTACCTTTAGTTGGCAGGGTAGTGTGGGACCATTGCCATCGATCCATCTGATTTCCCGACAGGTCATCGTCGTTGAAAAAAGAGCCTCGTGGTCATTTCCCTGTGCGACGATCAGGGTGTTGGTGGCAAGGTCTTTTTCCACCACATACCAGGGAGCTTCAGGAGAGTTCTTGACGCCACCTATGCCTAAACCCTGTCGTTGACCCAAGGTGTGAAAAATGACTCCTTGGTGCTTGCCTATGACTTCACCAGCCAGGTTTCTTATGGGTCCTGGTTGGGCAGGAACATAACGAGCAAGGAAATCCTTAAAACGTCTTTCACCAATAAAACAGATACCGGTCGAGTCTTTTTTGGCATGCACTGGGATGCCGTGTTTAGCCGCTATTTGTCTGACCTCAGTCTTTCTTAGTGCACCGACAGGGAACAGGCAGTTGAGGAACTGAGCTGCGGAGACCGACTGGAGGAAATAGCTCTGATCTTTGTTGTGGTCCAGGCCCTTCAGCAAACGGGGTTTAGAGCCGCTTGTATCCAAACGTGCGTAATGCCCTGTCGCAATAAGGTCAGCGCCAAGTAGATCAGCGTATTCTTTGAACACGTTGAATTTAATCTCACGGTTGCACAGGACGTCTGGATTCGGTGTTCTGCCTGCTCGATATTCAGCCAGAAAATGTTCGAAAACATTATCCCAATATTCACTGGCGAAATTTGCTTCATGAAGTTGCATGCCAAGATGGTCGCAGACAGCCTTGGCATCGGCCAAATCCTGTTTTGCAGAACAGTATTCAGTACCATCGTCTTCCTCCCAGTTCTTCATGAACAGACCCTGGACGTCGTAGCCCTGATCGATCAGGATTCTTGCGGCAACCGATGAATCAACACCGCCTGACATACCGACGATAACTTTCAGATGATCTCTTGGTTCGGGCATTTGGAGGATACTGGTAGTGAATGGATGACGTTGGGTAGTAAAGGGGCGCATTTTACTTGAGGCCCGAGCTCTTGTGAATGGAGGCTTTTCCCGGGGCTTGAGAGCAATAAACCCACTCGAAATGCACTTATCCTCTTTCTGCGGAGCGGCAGCAACGGTAATATGGGGTCGCGACATTGGATGGCATCTGCAGAGGCACGGATATGAGTGAAACAAAGGCACTGACCCATCTCGACAGGGAGGGTAAAGCACGGATGGTGGATGTAAGTGATAAAGATATCTCGGAGCGAATTGCTATTGCTCAGGGTTTGATATCAATGAGTGCGGAGACCCTTGATTTAATCAGGCAAGGTGGTCACAAGAAAGGGGATGTATTCACCGTGGCAAAGATTGCCGGGATACAAGCCGCGAAAAAATGTGCAGACCTGATTCCATTGTGCCACCCGCTGGCGTTGAACCTGATCAATGTGGATCTTGAGATAGATAAGAATAACCGTGATGTGGTGATAACAGCCATGTGCAAACTGAATGGTAAGACAGGTGTTGAAATGGAGGCGTTAACCGCAGTCTCTGTTGCCGCATTGACAGTTTATGACATGTGCAAAGCAGCGGATAAGACAATGGTAATTGGGAACATACACCTTCTGAAGAAGAGTGGCGGGCGATCTGGAGAATGGAACGCATGATTCAGGTCAAGATTGTGCTCTTTGCCAGCCTGCGAGAGTTACTGGGTAAACCAGAGGTTGAGATTCAGCTTGAGGGACCTCTCGTCCTGTCTGAGTTGATTGGTTGTCTCGGCAAAAGTGAGGGGGACCAGTGGTTCAATATCTTGTCGGCTGAAAATGTACTTGTGGCAGTAAACCATACCATGGTCGATCACCAGCACCTTGTAGTTGGAGGTGATGAAGTCGCCTTTTTCCCCCCTGTGACAGGGGGATAGTTGATGTTCCGGATCATTGTGCAGGAAACAGATTTCGATGTTTCCACTGAGACCAGAGCACTTGCGGAGGCATCGAAAGGCATCGGGGGCATCAATACCTTCGTGGGTCTGGTACGTGATATTAACGATGCCAGCGATGTGAGTTCGCTGTTCCTGGAGCATTATCCGGGCATGACCGAGAAGCAGATCGAAACCATTCTGCAGGAAGCCGCTTCACGCTGGGATGTGCAATCAGCGACAGTCATTCATCGGGTTGGAGAACTTTGTCCCGGAGAGCAGATAGTTTTTGTTGGCGTTGCCAGCGCGCATCGTGGAGACGCATTCGATGCCTGTGAGTACATTATTGATTATCTTAAAACTCGTGCAACATTTTGGAAGAAAGAAAAATCGGAAGAAGGTACCCGTTGGCTTGAAACCCGTCAGTCGGATATTGAATCAGCAGATGCATGGACCAAGTCCTGAAGATCCTGTGACGTGGCGTTGCCAGGGGAATGAGGTTATCTCACAGGGAGATTGACCTTCAGCATTTTATAGTGACCAATGCCGATGTCATCAACTTTCCATGATCCGACCTGCGACCGAAACAGACGTAATGTCGGAAACCCCACCGCTGCAGTCATTCTTCTGACCTGGCGGTTTTTGCCTTCAGTTAGAATCAGGGATATCCAGCTGGTGGGTATTTGCGCACGGTATCGAATGGGAGGATTTCGTGGGGGCAGGGGTACATGTTTTAGTCTTTTAGCTTTTGCGGTCTTCGTCATACCATCCTTTAGATCAACACCAGTCGCCAGCCGATGTAGGGCATCCGGGGTAATTTCGCCTTCAACCTGGGCCCAGTAGGTTTTGGGTAATTTGTATCTTGGATCAGATATTCTTGCCTGTAGACGAGCATCGTCTGTCAGTAAGACAAGGCCCTCTGAATTTTCATCCAGTCGCCCTGCCGGATAAAAGCCGGGTAATTTAATGAACTCTGCCAGACTGGTTTTGTTTGTTGCGGCTCGAAATTGGCAGATGACCCCGAATGGTTTGTTAAGAAGAATTAGATTGGCCATCGACGGGGGGCCAAGGTGGCTCAGCGTTGCTGAAGCAGAGCGGGTAATTGTTGCACGGTTGCGTCAGCGGATCGTGGCAAAATCAAGCTAACCATGACAGTAGGGGGCGTGGTTGCCAGGTAATTTAACGTCTGGACCTGATATCCGGGGAACTGATTTACCAGTGAATATTCTCTCCCGAGCCTGCATGCCATGAGTCTGGTCAGCTGTCCTGGCTGGTTAGTCCTCAGCCGGGCTTTCCGAAGCCTCGCTGATGGTCTTTATATTAATAGCGTGGGAGCCTTTTGGTCCTTCAAGGATGTCAAAAGAAACCAGTTGGCCTGCTTTGAGGGTTTTGTAGCCGTCCATGACAATTGATGAATAGTGGGCAAAATAGTCCTCGCTGCCATCCTCAGGCAGTATAAACCCGTAGCCTTTGGCATTATTGAACCACTTTACGCGTCCGCTTGGCATGGATGCACGATCTCCTGTCATCAATGCACATACCTGGAGCATCTTGATGCCACAAACGAATCATGCCATCGAGTACTTTGAGAGCTTTATGCACACCTGCAGACTACTTTATGGTTATTATGGGCGATTCGTCAAGGCTCGCACCTTGAATATCGAGGATTTAGCACCAACTAATAGTGTATGGCAGATTCTGTGGATCACAAAGCTGTGTGTCAGCAGAGATCTGTATGAATTGAATTTCAGTCAAGGCAAGCTGTCCCGGCTCCGATGACTTTTCTCGACAGTGCAATTTCACCTATAAATTTGCGATAGGGCGTGGACTTGATCAAGATTTTGTGTATTGTTTTGATTAATCACTGGAATATCGTTTTAGGCTGTTGTGAATGACTTGGAAGCAAGACAGAACGAGGAAATCTGATATTAAGAGGGAAACAATCGGGGTATGGGCTACTGATATTCATGCCGGGGAAGATGACGATTTTGACGTTGATCGTGGAGTTGGCGTTGCAGAAGAAGTCGCCAAACCAGCGCTGAAAAAACCTCCGATGTACAAGGTCGTCATGCTTAATGATGACTATACGCCGATGGAGTTTGTTATTGAGGTACTACAGATCTTTTTTAACATGAACCGGGAGAAGGCAACTCAGATTATGTTAGCTGTGCACACTACGGGGAAAGCAACCTGTGGGATATTTACCCGGGATGTTGCAGAGACGAAATGTGGACAAGTGAACCAATATGCACAGGAAAGCCAGCATCCTCTGGTATCAGAAGTAGAATCTGCCGACTAAACTATGTAGAGAATTGTTGTAAATGATCGTGGCGAGGACCAAGATGTCTTCAGACACAGTAGGATTAGATAATGCTTAGTAAAGATCTTGAAGTAACACTGAATCTGGCTTTTAAAAAGGCCAGAGCTAAACGACATGAATTAATGTCTGTCGAACATCTGTTACTGGCGTTGATCGACAATGCTGTCGCTGCAGATGTGTTGCGTGCCTGCGGTGCTGACATTGAAAAACTGCGTCAAGAACTCGAAGAATTCCTGGATGCCACCACCCCATTAATACCAAAGAACGATTTGGAACGGGAGACTCAACCAACTCTTGGATTCCAGCGAGTATTGCAGCGAGCCGTGTTCCATGTGCAATCATCAGGCAGGAAAGAGGTTACGGGTGGCAGTGTGCTTGTCGCAATATTTGCGGAGCAGGAAAGCCATGCCGTATATATTTTGAAACAGCAGGATGTTAATCGCATTGATGTTGTTAACTATATTGCCCATGGAACGCCAAAAGTACAAAGCCATGAGGAATCCGAGCAGATTGAGCGGGTTGATGAAGACGCCAACGGAGAAGAGAAGGCGCCGAGTCCTTTGGAGAGTTTTGCTACCAATCTCAATGAGCAGGCTAAAAAAGGCCTCATCGATCCTTTGGTCGGTCGTCACGATGAAGTCGAACGAGTGATTCAAATCCTCTCACGCAGACGCAAGAACAATCCGCTACTCGTGGGTGAATCCGGTGTTGGCAAAACAGCCATTGCTGAGGGACTTGCCAAGATGATCGTTGACGGTAATGTGCCCGAAGTGATTACAGAAAGCACAGTCTATACGCTGGATCTTGGTGCGTTACTGGCCGGTACCAAGTATCGGGGTGATTTTGAAAAACGTCTCAAAGCATTACTCAATGAGCTTAAGCAAAAAGAGCATCAGATCCTGTTTATCGATGAAATTCACACCATCATCGGGGCAGGAGCAGCCTCAGGTGGCGTTATGGATGCCTCAAATCTGCTGAAGCCGTTATTGGCTTCAGGTGAAGTCAGATGTATGGGGTCGACCACTTACCAGGAATACAGGGGCGTATTCGATAAAGATCGTGCACTATCCCGTCGATTTCAAAAAATCGACGTTACCGAGCCTAATGTCGACGATACCTATCGAATACTTAAGGGCCTCAAAACAAGATTTGAAGAGCATCATCATCTGAGATATACAGATCGTTCGCTTCGAGTGGCTGCTGAACTGGCTGATCGCTATATCAATGATCGTTTTATGCCGGACAAAGCAATTGATGTGATTGATGAAGTCGGTGCATATCAGCAATTGCAGCCTCCTTCAAAGCGAAAGAAACAAATTAGCGTGTCAGACGTGGAGAAGATGGTGGCGAAAATTGCCCGTATTCCACCAAATACCGTATCTACATCAGACAAGCAAGCACTGAAGGATATCGACAAGAATCTGAAGATGGTCATATTCGGTCAGGACGAAGCGATAGATACGCTGGCCAGTGCTATTAAGTTATCGAGAGCCGGTCTGAAAGAAGGGGAGAAACCCATTGGCTCATTCCTGTTCTCGGGTCCAACAGGTGTCGGAAAGACGGAGGTATGCCGACAACTATCCCGGATCATGGGTATCGAATTGGTCAGGTTTGACATGTCGGAATACATGGAACGCCACACCGTTTCCCGTCTGATTGGTGCACCGCCAGGATATGTGGGATACGACCAGGGTGGTTTGCTGACGGAAGCAATCACGAAACACCCACACTCTGTTTTATTGCTTGATGAAGTCGAGAAAGCCCATCCCGAAGTGTTCAATCTGTTACTGCAGGTAATGGATCACGGCACTTTAACGGACAATAATGGACGGTCGGCAGATTTCAGGAATGTTGTGCTGATCATGACGACTAACGCCGGTGCCCAGGAGATGAGTCGATCATCAATTGGATTTGTTCAACAGGATCATTCAACTGACGGTATGGAGGTTTTGAAGAAGATTTTTACGCCGGAATTTCGTAACCGTTTGGATGCCATCATTCAATTTCACTCATTACCCCATGAGGTGATTAAAACTGTCGTCGATAAATTCCTTGTCGAGGTTCAGGTACAGCTTGATGATAAGAAGGTTGTGCTGGATATCAGCGAGGAAGCTCGCGATTGGCTGGTCTCACACGGATACGATGAAACGATGGGCGCCAGGCCTATGCAGCGGCTGATTCAGTCAAAGATTAAGAAAGAACTCGCCGAAGATATTCTTTTCGGGAGATTGTCTAACGGTGGTGGTGTGGTGCACGTTAGTGTCGAAGATGATGATCTGATACTTGAAATAGAAGAACCGAGTGAGGTGTCTGCCTGACTCTTACCGCTATCGTCCCAGGTAGACTTTCTATTCTCTGAAGGTAATTCGACCCTTGGTCAGATCGTAAGGTGTCAATTCAACTTGGACAGTATCACCTGTCAGAATCTTGATGTAGTTTTTACGCATTTTTCCAGAAATATGCGCGATGATTTCGTGACCGTTTTCTAATTCAACTTTGAACATGGTGTTAGGTAAGGTATCAGTGACCGTACCTGTCATCTGAATCTGTTCTTCTTTTGCCATATAAAATTCTGCTGGATTGTCCTGGGGATCTGGTCTAGAAGGCGTGCATTGTGCACGAATTCCTTTTTGGAAGCAAAACTGCCAGTACCACTGGCCTTCCTGCAGGATGCTGGCGTGGTCTTATTCGCTGATTACGATCCAGTGGTTGTTCAGAAAAATCTCCAGCGGTTTGAAATCTGTCTTGTAGGACATTTTCTGACACTGCTTGATCCAGTAGCCCAGGTAGAGATAATTCAGATCCAAACGATGGGTTGCTTCGATCAGCCAGAGAACAGCGTAAGTTCCCAGGCTTCGTCGATCTTCATCCGGATCAAAGAACGTGTAGATTGCTGAAAGACCATCGTTAAGTCGATCAGCCACTGCAACTGCCAACAGTTTTCCATGAGCGCGAAATTCGTAAAAGGAAGCTTCTGACCGACCGTCCACAAGAAAAGATTCAAATTGATCCAGGCTTGCAGGATACATGTCTCCATCTACATGCCTCGCGGAAATGTATTCATCGTAGAGCCTGAAATATTCGTCCGAGAGTCCTGGTTTTTGCTCGGTAACAACCAGATCGCTGTTTTTCTTCATTGTTCGTTTTTGACTGCGCATAGGCATAAAGAGTGCTACAGGCAACCTGACCGGAATGCAGGCAGAGCAAGTTTGACAATAGGGACGATAGATGTGCTGCCCACTACGACGAAACCCGACAGCAGAAAGAACGGAGTAGAGCTGAGTATCAATCGGTGCTTCAGGATCTGCAAACAACGTCATTGCCTGTTTACCATCGAGGTAGCTGCAATCGTGGGCGGGTGTTGTGAAAAAACGTAATTCAGATAGTGAAGTCACGAGGAGTCCTTAGTCTCTGGTCTCATTCTACCAGTCTGGTAACAGTGACGGTATGTCGTGCCAGTCAATCGGGTCGGGCACATCACAATATTGATCCAGGAAGGTCCTGAAGTCAGTTCTGGACATTGATTCACATCCTAACGAGGATAGGTGGTGATTCTCTAACTGGCAGTCGATTAGTGGACAATTCTGTTCACGCATCAATCTGCAAAGGTATGCAAATGCAACTTTCGAGGCGTCCGTGACGGAATGGAACATTGATTCACCAAAGAAAATTTTTCCAAGAGAAACGCCATAGAGTCCACCGACGAGAATATCGTCCTGGAAGCATTCAATCGAATGTGCAGCACCCTGGTGATGAAGATTGATATAGGCATGCTGCATATCTGTGGTAATCCAGGTTTCTGTGACAGAATCCCGGGAGCGTGCACAACCATTAATGACATCGGTAAAACAGGTATCAAGTCGAACCTGAAACTCATTTCGCCTCAGGCGCTTGGCTAGTGAGCGGCTGACCCTCAGCTCATCTGGGAAAAGCACTGCACGTGGGTTTGGTGACCACCAGAGCAGCGGTTGACCATCTTCGTACCACGGGAAAATTCCATGGCGGTAGGCGATTAGCAGGCGCTGTGTTGATAAATCGCCACCGATTGCCAATAGGCCATTGGGATCGACTAATGCTTGGTCGATAGGGGGAAACTGGAGATTATTGCTGTCCAGCCAGGCAACATCCTGCATTTGATCTATTGATTCTCTACTAACTCATCGAGGTATTTTTCGGCATCCAACGCTGCCATACAACCGAATCCCGCGGACGTGATTGCCTGGCGATATACCTGGTCTGCAACGTCGCCGGCAGCAAATACACCTGAAATACTGGTCGCAGTAGCCATGCCCTCTACGCCTGATTGAATGACAATGTAACCGTTTGTCATATCCAGTTGATTCGCAAATATGCCAGTATTGGGTGAATGGCCGATGGCAATAAACACACCCTGGAGATCGTAATCTGACTTCTCCCCTGAATTGACATCGACAACGCGCATGCCGGTGACACCCATTTCATCGCCGAGAACCTCCTCGAGTGTGTGATTCCAGGCCACATCGATGTTGTCTTTTTTCGATACTTTGTCCTGCAGTATCTTCTCGCCTCGAAATTTGTCCCTACGGTGGACCATAATAACTTCGGATGCGATATTTGACAGGTATAAGGCCTCTTCCATTGCAGCGTTACCACCACCAATAACTGCAACTTTCTGTTGTCTATAGAAGAAACCATCACATGTGGCACAGGCACTGACCCCCTTGCCTCTAAACGTTTCTTCGGATTCAAGGCCAAGATATTTTGCAGATGCTCCTGTAGCCACGATCAAGGCATCACAGGTGTATGTCGATGAGTCTCCATGGAGCCTGAAGGGGCGATCTGTGAGAGTGACTTCATTGATTTGATCATAGACGATCTGCGTATCGAACCGCTCTGCATGTGCCTGCATCTGAGCCATTAAGTCTGGTCCCTGAAGGCCTTCAACACCCGCAGGCCAGTTATCCACTTCAGTTGTGGTTGTTAGCTGCCCACCAACCTCAATGCCCGTGATGACCACAGGATTGAGATTCGCCCTGGCTGCATAGATTGCAGCAGACAATCCAGCGGGGCCGGATCCGAGTATGACTAATTTGTGATGAATTTCCTGCATGTAAACGAATTTCCTGGTTGAGCCTGTTTCCTTCACGGGCCTGATTCCTCTGTCGGATCAGTCTCCCTGCGCCGTGACGTGATTCTTTTAACAACAATTCAACGGATTGCTGATTTCATCATAAGTGAATAAATGATTAAATATTCACATATGGGTAAAAAACAAGAAGTTAATCGAATTATGCCTGGTGACTATTCCGTAACTCTCTGTTTTGCTGACAAAAACTTTGCACCCATGCGATGTTCTGCAATAATCTGCCACAGGGTCTGACCATCGGGGTCTTTTGCATCAAGGTCACGGCCCTCAGCAAGAAAAAAATGCAGAAATCGTTCAAAATCTTCGGACCTCATGCCTCGATAGGCTATGAGCAAGACATGAAAATCAGCAGGCACGTCACCATAGGGTTTTTGAGCAAGAAAGCTCTTGATGCGATCATTGTTCCAAACCTCATCAGTCACTGATGGTTGTGACGGTCCGGCCATGTGTTTAGTGCCTTTTGTGCTAATGGTGATGGTTTCAATGGATGCGATGATACCTGAGAGATTCGAGGTCTGATAGTGACTTGGCTCTGATGTTAAGATTTATTCGATGTTAATTGACAACTTGCGCTATTAGATGTAAGAGTTTGAAAATAAAGACAATTTGAAGTGAATTCGGGGATATAAAGTGGCGCGTGCGAAGACTAAAGATCCAGAAGATGATGCGGCTAACGCACATATGCTGATGAGGCTCCGAGAAGGAGGCCTGATTGGCCTGGTTGCCCTTTGTCTGTATTTATCACTGGCACTGGTCAGTTTCGATCCTGCGGATCCTGGATGGAGTTATACCGGAAGTGACGAGGCCGTAGCCAACCTGGTTGGTGTAAGTGGGGCCTGGATTGCCGATGTGCTGTTTTTTATCTTTGGTTACTGGGCATTTGTGTTTCCCTTGTTGCTTGCATGTCAGGCCTGGCTTTTATTTCGCGACAGGAAGCGCCCACTGGCATTCAGCTGGACTATTTTGGGATTCAGGTCTTTTGGCTTCCTGTTGACCATCTCTGCAGGTGCAGGACTTGCCGCGTTACATTTCTATACGTCAGGGATGAACCTGCGAGAGGGCAGTGGTGGAATTTTGGGAGAGGAAATCATACAGCTGCTGGAACCTTTGTTTAACTATATCGGGGCAACCCTGATTCTGTTGGCTTCTTTACTGTTTGGTCTCACAGTTTTTGCAGACATTTCGTGGTTAGCCGTTATGGATTTCGCAGGCCATAAAGTCCTTTCAGGTTCTTCAATAGCGCTTCGATACTGGCATAAATTCAATGCGCAGAGAGCCGAGAAAGCTAAGCAGCGAAAATCAACGGAAGATCGGCACGAGGCGCTAGTTCAGCAAGTTGAGCGTAACCTCAATCGCCCGGCAGTAAAAATAGAACCAGCACCCGTCAAGAAGAATGAAGTCAGTGAACGGGTTGCACGCGAGAAACAGGGTAACCTCTTTAAGGTGGCAGCAGTTGATGGATTACCTGCGCTTCATTTACTGGATGCCGCCAGTGCTGACAATACAAAGGGATACAGTGCAGATGATCTGGAAGCCTTATCAAGATTGTTAGAGCTCAAGTTACGAGATTACAATGTTGAAGCAGAGGTTGTTGCTGTATTCCCCGGTCCCGTAATTACCCGTTTTGAAATTCAACCCGCTGCTGGTGTCAAGGTTAGTCGAATCACCGGGCTGGTCAAGGACCTGGCAAGATCGTTAGCGGTTATCAGTGTCCGTGTCGTTGAGGTTATTCCTGGGAAATCCGTTATTGGTATTGAGATTCCGAATATCGACCGCGAGATCGTAAAACTAGGAGAGGTATTAAGCTCCAGGGCATATGATGTATCGACTTCTCCACTCAGCCTGGCTTTGGGGCATGATATTGCTGGAGAACCTGTAGTCGTGGATCTCTCGAGAATGCCACACCTTTTAGTCGCAGGGACAACGGGCTCCGGAAAGTCAGTGGGTATCAACGCCATGATCCTTTCTCTGCTCTTCAAGGCATCACCGGAAGATGTTCGAATGATCATGGTAGATCCCAAAATGCTGGAATTGGCAGTCTACGAAGGTATTCCGCATCTGCTGACACCTGTTGTCACGGATATGAAAGACGCGGCTAATGCACTGCGCTGGTGTGTGGCTGAAATGGAACGTCGGTACAGGCTGATGGCTGCATTGGGAGTTCGTAATGTAGGTGGCTTCAATCGCAAGGTGAAAGATGCAGAGAAGGCTGGCAGCCCGTTGCAGGACCCTTTGTGGGAACCTTCACCGATGGAAGAGGAGGATGATCAGCAGGCTCCGGATCTTGCATCGTTACCATTCATTGTTGTGGTTATTGACGAATTTGCCGACATGATGATGCTAGTTGGCAAGAAGGTGGAGGAACTGATAGCTAGAATAGCGCAGAAAGCACGTGCTGCTGGTATTCACCTGATTCTGGCAACACAGCGACCATCGGTTGACGTTATTACTGGACTGATCAAGGCGAACATTCCCACCAGAATCGCATTTCAGGTTTCATCCAAGGTAGATTCCCGGACAATCCTCGATCAGGGTGGTGCAGAACAACTGCTGGGACATGGAGACATGTTGTATCTTCCGGCAGGCACACCCGTGCCAATTCGAGTACATGGTGCATTCGTAGATGATGATGAAGTGCATCGAGTCGTTGAGAGTTGGAAGGAGTTGGGCGGGCCGAACTATGTCGACGGTATTCTGGTGAGTCGCGCGGATAGTGAGTTGCTACCGGGAATGACAGCTGGTGCTGATTTTGAGAGTGGTGAAGAACAGGATGCCTTGTATGATGAAGCGGTAGCATTTGTGACCGAGAGTCGACGCGCATCAATTTCAGCCGTACAACGTAAACTGCGAATTGGCTACAACCGGGCGGCGAGAATGATTGAATCAATGGAGCAGGCTGGGGTCGTTAGCGAGATGAATTCTAACGGTTCCAGAGAGGTGTTGGCTAATGCTCCGCCTGAATAGGTGCCCTGGTGTCTTGTGTTTGCTGATGCTCTTTGTCTCATCTGAGATGAACGCTGCAGCTACCATACTACCGGCTACAACTCTGCAGAAAATGCTCATTGATGTTGAAACGATGCAAGCCTCCTTCACGCAGGTGACAAATGATTCGAATCACAACTCAGTGCAATCAAGTGCTGGTGATCTGTGGCTGGGTGCGGTTGCCAGATTTCGAATTGAAACGACATCGCCGTTTAGACAGACGCTGGTGTCAGACGGGGTCGACTTCTGGTCGTACGAAGAAGACCTTGAACAGGTCGTCGTTCAAACCCTGGAAACCGATGTCAAGAAGGTGCCGATCCTGTTGTTCGGCAGCAAGGATCAGAATCTGCTTGAGAACTATCAGGTGTCCATCTACGAAGAGGATCGAGAGAAGGTACAGAGTTTTATTCTGGAGCCGCTGAGTACTGAGTCCGTCTTTGAAGTGATTACACTCTCGTTTGTTGATTCAAATCCAATTGAAATCTCCATCAGAGACAGCCTTGGCCAGAATACAAAGATTGAATTCAGGGAGACCAGGCTAAACACGGTAATTCTGGATAAGGTCTTTCAGTTCAAGGTGCCCGATGGCACTGACGTAATCGATGACCGATAGTCAACGGACTGCCTGCTCATGATTGTGTTACCGTTGAGCCGCTATTGAAATAGGTCAGACACATGAGATCAAACACGAGGGCCAGGATCGTGAGGCGGGGAAGCTAGTATGTCCTTGTTTGAAGATCAACCGTCTGTGTATCAACCGCTTGCAGCAAAAATGCGACCGAAATGTGTAACCGATGTTCTCGGTCAGGAGCACTTGCTTTCTGTTGGTATGCCTCTAAGAGAAGCGATTGACACGTCGAGTCTACATTCCATGATTCTCTGGGGGCCACCGGGTGTCGGCAAGACGACAATTGCTCGAATGATAGCCGATGTCTGCGATATCCATTTCCAATCAATCTCTGCCGTCCTCTCTGGTGTTAAGGATATTCGTGCGGCGATTGATGTTGCCAGACAACAGCAGCAGATGAATGGAAAGAAAACACTGCTCTTTGTCGATGAAGTCCATAGGTTCAACAAGAGCCAACAGGATGCGTTCTTACCTTTTGTCGAAGACGGTACGATAATCTTCGTGGGTGCAACAACAGAGAATCCCTCGTTTGAACTTAACAATGCGCTCCTGTCGAGATCCCGGATCTACAAATTAAAGTCGATAGAAACAGGTCAGTTGGTGTGCCTGATGCAGCGCGCTCTGGAAGATAGCGAAAATGGCCTTGCGAAGAGAAACCTTGACGTTGATAAAGGAATTCTTGAGAAGCTCGCATTTGCTGCAGATGGTGATGGTCGAAAAGCATTGAATCTTTTGGAAATTGCGTCAGATCTGGCACAGAACAGTCATGTTGATGAGTCTGTTATCAGTGAAGTTCTTAGTTCTGATTACCGGCGGTTCGATAAGGGTGGTGATTTGTTTTACGAGCAGATATCAGCCTTACACAAGGCAGTTAGAGGCTCTTCACCCGATGCTGCACTATATTGGTATGCAAGGATGCTGGATGGTGGTTGTGATCCTTTGTATATAGCACGTCGAGTAGTCAGGATGGCGACTGAAGATATTGGCAATGCCGATCCGCGCGCACTGCAATTGTGTTTGAACGCATGGGAGGTCCAGGAACGACTGGGTAGCCCGGAAGGGGAACTAGCCATCGCCCAGGCAATTATTTATCTTGCCGCAGCGGCAAAGAGTAACGCTGTATATTCTGCTTTCTCCTCAGCCCAACAGGATGCCTCGGCAGCATCCCTGGATGTTCCCATGCATATCCGCAACGCACCCACTCAGATGATGAAAGAAATGGGATATGGGGACGATTATCAATATGCACACAATTTTGACGATGCCTTTGTGCCTGGTGAAAATTACTTCCCGGAAGCACTACATGAGCAACGCTACTATCATCCTGTCAATCGCGGCATGGAAATTCAGATTGCAGAAAAATTGAATTCTCTTCGGAATCTGAACAAAAAAAGTGAATTTCAACGATATGGCAAAAAACCGAAACAGCCGGGTTAAATAATAAGAAAAACAAGGAGCAGACTTTGCTGGAACTAGTCGCAATCGCCATCGGTGGTGCCTTTGGCGCTGTCGCACGATTTTCCCTGGGCAATGTAATAAATGCACTGTTAGGAACTGACTTCCCATACAGTATTCTGATCGTCAATGTGCTTGGTTCGTTCTTAATGGGAATCTGTTTTGAGCTTTTGGTTGAAGACACCGATTTTCCAGCTGTTTTGAGGTCAATACTCATGGTGGGTTTTCTTGGTGCCTTTACGACTTTCTCCAGCTTCTCTATTCAGGTTCTCGGATTGCTCGAAACCGGACGTATCGTCAGCGCGCTGATCTACGTCATAGCGAGTGTCTGTCTAAGCCTGCTTGCGGTTGTGTTTGGAATATTTATCTGTCGCGAATTAACCACCTGAGCTGATTCTGGTATTATTGCGCCTCTCTTATAACAACTAACTGTTACTCCCATGCTTGACCCTAGATTAATCAGAAATGAAATCACTGATGTCGCTGAGCGCCTCAAAATAAAGCGATTTGACCTGGATGTTAGCGCTATTACGCAACTCGATGAGCAGCGCAAATCGCTCCAGGTAAAAACCGAATCACTGCTATCAGAGAAAAACAGCAAATCAAAGTCCATAGGCGAGGCGAAGGGAAGAGGGGAGGATATTGAGCCGTTACTCGAGAATGTGTCCAGTCTTGGAAAAGAGATTGATGGTCTTAAGAACTCACTTGAGCAGGTACAGGGTGAGTTAAGAGACATCCTGCTGACGATACCGAATCTTCCTGATCCGGATGTACCGGCGGGTGAAACGGAGGATGAGAATCTTGAAGTGCGGACCTGGGGTGATGTGCCAGAGTTCAGTTTCGACGTGAAGGATCATGTCGATCTTGCCGCAGATAGCGCCAAATTGAGCTTTGATGTTGCAGCCAAGATTACGGGAACACGCTTTGTCAGTATGCGGGGTGATCTGGCAGCACTACACAGAAGTTTGATTCAGTTCATGCTCGATGTGCATGTCAAAGAACATGGATATGAAGAAGTTTATGTTCCCTACATTGTGAACAGCGAGTCGCTTCTTGGAACAGGCCAGCTGCCCAAGTTTGAAGAAGATCTCTTTAAGCTGACCGACGAGCGCAATCTGTATCTGATACCGACAGCCGAAGTACCGGTGACAAATATTGTTCGTAATGAAATAGTGGAGGCGTCAGAGATGCCGCTGAAGTTCGTCTGTCATTCTCCGTGTTTTCGCAGTGAGGCGGGCAGTTACGGAAAAGACACAAGAGGAATGATTCGCCAGCATCAGTTTGAAAAAGTTGAACTCGTGCAGATGGTCCGTCCGGAAGATTCTGTAGAGGCCCATGAGCAACTCACCCAGCATGCCGAGACAATTCTACAAAAGCTGGGTTTGCCTTACCGAACGGTCAGTCTCTGTGGCGGTGACCTGGGTTTCGCTTCCAGCAAAACATATGACCTTGAGGTTTGGCTGCCAGGTCAGAACAAATACCGCGAAATTTCATCCTGCAGTAATTTCAGAGACTTCCAGGCACGACGCATGCAGGCTCGTTGGCGTAATCCCGAAACAGGTAAACCGGAATTACTGCATACACTGAATGGTTCGGGTTTAGCCATTGGGCGCACCCTGGTTGGTGTGTTAGAGAATTATCAGCAAGCTGATGGCTCTGTTCTCGTCCCTCAGGCTCTACAGTCGTATATGAAAGGCGTTACCCGACTGACGTTTTAGCCATGGATTATCTGCCACTTTTTTTCGACTTCCGTGCACGGTCCTGTTTAATAGTGGGTGGTGGCGAGATTGCTTACAGGAAGGCAGAGTTGCTTCACCAGGCGGGAGCTCGAATTACCGTGGTGGCACCCGACATCAGCAGCGAGCTGGTCACACTGCTCGAAACCGGCAGGCATATCAAGATTGAACGAGTCTTCGGTGAAAACGACTTGCAGAAGGTTAATCTCGTCGTCTGTGCCACTGACGATCGCGAACTCAATGAAGAGGTATCACGTCTGGCACAAAAACAGTCAATACCGGTGAACGTTGTTGATAACATCGAATTATCTACCGTCATTTTTCCTGCTATTGTAGATCGGTCGCCGGTCATCATCGCTGTATCAACTGGCGGAAAATCCCCTGTACTAGCTCGAAAGATTCGGGAGATGCTGGAAACTCTGATGCCGGCAGGAATTGCAAGACTGGCTGTTTTTCTGGGTGAACAACGACAGCGGTTGAAACAGCGATTTCCGAATCCAGATAATCGGCGTCGCGTGACTGAAACATTTCTGACGTCGCCGGGAGAAGAGCTGGCCATTCAGGGAAATTTCGATGCTGCATTGGAATATCTTGAGAAAGGAACCGATAACCTGGCATCTGGTGAGGTTTACCTGGTTGGCGCCGGACCAGGAGATCCTGATCTCTTGACCCTGAAGGCACTACAACTGATGCAGAAGGCTGATGTCGTTTTGTACGACAATCTGGTATCCGAGGAAGTTCTATCCCGGGTTCGTCGCGATGCCCGTCTGGAAAACGTCGGCAAAACAGAAAAAAGCACCGTTGAAGCCCAGCAAAGCATTAATCAGTCGATGATTCAGTTGGCAAAAACAGGGGCTCGCGTACTCCGCCTTAAAGGAGGAGACCCGTTTATCTTCGGTCGCGGTGGAGAGGAAATTGAAGCTCTGATAGCAGAGCAGATTCCTTTTCAAGTGGTGCCAGGTATTACCGCGGCAACAGGTTGTGCAGCTTATGCAGGGATTCCACTGACTCACCGGGACTACTCACAGTCGGTCCGGTTCGTAACCGGTCATCCAAAAGAAGGGCACGTAGATCTTGAGTGGCGTGAGTTCACCCACAAAAATCAAACTATCGTCTTCTATATGGGGCTGGGTGGACTGCAAGACATATGTGAACAGCTTGTGGCACATGGTCGAGAGGAGTCGACACCGGTTGCAGTCATATCCAAGGGCACGACGCCTGATCAGCGAACTGTCATAGGTGATCTGAATACCATCTGTCATCAGGTGAAGGGTGAACAGATCGCCAGACCGACACTTATCATTGTCGGTGAGGTCGTAGCACTACACGATTCGATGTCAAAAGGTCTTGCTAGTCACAATTATTAGGCTTCGGAAGCCCCGCGATTTTCGCGATTAGTTTGGTAGGCTTGCTTGTGAAGAGGCCCATCAGATAGACACTGCTTGCCTTTTCTGAACCCAGTTGTTCCCTGACGATCTTTGCCAGCACCCTGGTCACAGGCGTTAGGTTGTACTCGGCATGGTACTCGCGAACAATGTGGATGATCTCCCAGTGGGCGTCGGTCAGTTCAATGCTTGACTGTCGCGCAAGTTCCCCTGCGATCTTGATGTCCCAATCAGACAGGTTGCGCAGAAAACCTTCTTTGTCAACGTTCAGGGAACTCACCAGTTTTTCTGCCTGGGGTATTCCACACACAAGCCCACGAACTGCTCGTATGAGATTATATCAACCTGACCGTTCAGCTCATGGCTTAAGCCTCGGGCCATCATATCGGCTTCAATGGCAAACACCCGTATTCCGCTTTTGAGCAGGTCGTCGAGATCTGGATGGGAAACCGCATAAACACCGTTTTCAAGAAGGACCAGGGCATCATCTTTTTGACCGAACCGGACGCAGTTGATCAGTGATCTATTCTTGTAGGGTGACTTATTGACTGTGTGTAAAATCATTTTCAGAAACTAAGAATCACATCGTGATCCACAAATAATTTTTTAATCTGATCATCCGATTGTGGCTCTACGGTGATCAGAAGGTCATCAGTCTTGAGGTCTCGTTCCTGCAGATCGGTCTCGGAGCAGAAGATGTGTTTCACACCATAATCAAACAGGGCCTTGTAAGTGACCGAGTAGTTTTTCGTCCCCAAAGAGGAGGGCTGCTGACCATCGAGGACCTGGTAGATACCATCTTCGAGTAGCAGGACTGTACAGTCCGCGAACGCAGAACCCATGAGAATAGCATCCAGTCCTTCCTGCCCGGCAATTGAACCATGCGGAGATTTGTCCTGTACAAACAGTAGTTTCTTCATGAGCTGAAGATCACGGTTCGATCGGATTGCAGACTGGCATCGATGAGCTGACCTAGCCCTGAGACAGTAAACTCACTACTGAGGGAGTGACTGTGTTTTTCGTATCGATCAGCTTCAGCCTTATCGAGCATACCTCGTCTTAGTGATGAGGCGATACAGACGACAAGTTCCACCTGGTGTTGCAGAGCAAATTTAGCCCATCGGGCATTGAGGTCCAACTCATCCTGAGGTGCTGTCATCAGGGAATTCCCGTTGTAGACACCATCATGATAGAAAAAAACACGATAAACCTCATGACCGGTGGATCTGACGGCATCAGCAAATCGAAGGGCTGAAAGAGAGGCCTGGGAAGAGTAGGGTGCACCAAGTACGTTAATTGAAAACTTCATCGGGAAGTACCAAAAAAAAGCCCTGGTATGTGACTCATACCAGGGCCCTTATGTAAGGTGGATTTTAGTCGTCGCCGCCAAAGGCTCCCAAAATATGCAGTAAGCTGACAAACAGGTTGTAGATATCAAGATACAGAGCCACCGTGGCCATAATGTAATTCGTCTCGCCACCATGCAAAATCCTACTCGTGTCATAGAGAATGAATCCTGACATCAGTAATACAATCGCAGCCGAAATGGCCAAATGTAAGCCAGAGACATAAAACCCGAAGAACGATCCGACAAACATTAACAGCATTGAGCCGATCACAACCCAAAGCCCGGTCATCAGAAATCCGCTCATATATGAGAAATCTTTCTGTGATATGAGCGTGTAGCCCGACAGAGACAGGAAAATTATACCGGTTAAAGCCGAAGCCGTAATCACCGTCTGAGTTCCTGCTGATGTTGCCATGTAGTAATTCAGCAAGGGTCCCAGTGAAAAGCCCAGAATCCCGGTAAATGCAAATACCAGCAAGATACCCCAGACACTGTTACGCATCTTACTGATAGCGAAAATCAATGCGAATGCCACCAAAAGCGGGATAAATCCCATATAGGGTGCATCTATCGCCATGGCCAGTGCTGCCATGGCTGCGCTGAATAACAAGGTCATTGACAGCAACATATAGGTGTTGCGAAGGACCTTATGGGTCGGTGCGACCGCAGCGCCACGTTCCGTTACAAATTGTGCGTCCGCCATCTGTTTCTCCTAGCTTGTCTACTTCTTCTAAAATTGTACGGCTAAATCCGCCAAAAGCAAGCCGCACGTCCATATCAGCGCATCGAGCAGAACTGATATTATCTAATTTACATATTTAGACATAGTCCAACTGTAATAATTCAGCGATAATTGAGCCTTTATACCACACTAAGAAGTGCTCTGAGGTAGCAATAAGTGATAAAAACAATAATCGCTTTGCTTGCGCTGATGCCAGTACTTGCAGAAGACGAGGGCGTCTTCATATCAGCTGCAATAATCGTAGGTTACGGTATCTTTACAGCAGAGAACCAAGTGAGGCAGAAAGGCTTTACCGATGAATCTCCAGCATCTGATGCTGTTGATGGTATTCGGTTTATAGACATTACTAACAAGATTCCTTCCGAGCCAAAGTTGGGATTTGGGATTGAATACCTCGTTAATTCAAAACCAGCAGGGCGCCCGATTAGTGTTACCTGTGTGATCAAATTCCCCGAGCCAGGTCTGGTTCAACCCCACGGACGTGTTTACAAGGAGTCGAGGGAAAAGTTAACTGTAAAGGTCGGTGAACCAACTTTCTATGGCTATGCCTTTGACGAGCCCTGGGAAATGGTCCCGGGTACCTGGACCTTTGAAGTCTGGCACAAAAAGGCCAGACTGGTGAGAAAGAAATTCACCGTACTCCCGCCGGCTACACAGGACTCTGCAGAATCGGAAACTGCAATCTAGGTTCTATCGACATGGATCGTGCTTTGACCTCGTAATGCAATTACTGACACGGTGGTATCAATCGCAAATATCGTAATAGGAGACAACTTCTGGCCGACATATGATAAGTTCGGGTCTTTCCTGGAGGACGAAATGATGGATTACGAAACGATCAACTATGAAACTGACGAACAGATAGCGATTGTCACTTTAAATCGTCCCGAAAAATTGAATGCACTAAATGGCAAATTGCGAGATGAATTAAACAACGTTTGTGCACAGATCTACAATAACGACGATGTCAGAGCTGTTGTGTTTACGGGTACCGGAAGAGGATTCTGTTCCGGCGCTGATCTCACCGGCGCTGTTCCCCGGGCTAAAGGGACGCCAACACAGAACGCACGTCTGGATGAAATGGGGTGGGTTGGCAAGCTGGCGACGTCCGTGTACGAGATAGGCGTGCCCAGTATTGCTGCAATGAATGGTGTTGCAGCAGGTGCGGGAATGAGTATTTCCCTCGCCTGCGATATGCGGGTTGGTTTTGAAGGCTCAAGATTTCGCACGGTCTTCGCAGAGCGCGGTTTGTCTCCTGATACCGGGATGTCGTATTTCCTGCCACGGATAGTCGGCTATGCCCGTGCAGCTGATCTGATCTTCACAAGCAGAGATGTACGAGGTGACGAGGCTTACAGAATTGGCCTTCTGGACCGATTAGTTGATGAGCAGGAGATACTCAGTACGGCAATAGAAATCGGTAAACAGATTAGTGCCCTGCCACCAATGGCGATTCGTTCAGGAAAGCGGGTGCTGCAACAAAATATGTCCAGAGACTTTCATGAAGCACTCCGCAATGAAACCCTGGGGCTGCAGTTCGCCGGTCGCGCGCCCAACGATGCCAAAGAACAACGTGCAGCATTTGTCGAGAAACGCAAAGCCACCTTTACCGGTACCTAGTTGACCTGAAACAGTGCGGGGTATTTGGCTATCCTTCCAGCCGAGGTAATGAGCCGCCATTCTCCAGCCATTCTGCGCAGTCTCGTGTCAGTTCTCTTTCTTTAGCTTGTTCATAAAGTGTCAGATCGCTGTGGCTGAGCACATCCTTCCATCTGCCGTTAGTTCCCTTGAAGAAGAAGGTTTTACTACCTCCTTTGAACATGGTATCCCTGGGGTTATTTTGTTCTGCTTCAATTCTTTTTTTGACGTTGGCAAAAGTTGTTGCTTCAACAACCCGATTAACTTTCTCGTCATTTACTTGGATATAGGCGAAGTCTGCAAGCTTTCTGACGATACCTTCAAGGTCCGCCAGCATGTCATTGTAGTGAATAAAAAGGAAATTAGGGAGATGTCGGTAGTTCCAGTAGGTTTGGGTATGATGGAGATTGGACCAGAACGGATACCCTTCGCTTTCCCATTCAAACCAGCCACGGGTAATCCAGTCCTTCCACAGCTCCCTTGGATCTTCAGGACACGCGGGTAGAGGGTCACCGATCAAAACCTCGGGGTTATTCATCCGTGCATAAGCGATTTCAGTATAGCGCGAGAAATGATTGAAGAATGACATGAACACGTCGCGCGGGTCACGGCAGACAATCACATAACGAACTTCTTTGAAGTAGGGCAGGCCATCCAGGGGCAGGTGACTTTTGATGTATCTTTGCTTTTCAAAACCAGCCAGCCATTTCTTTAAGAAGTCTCTGTCAATACCCATGAAGTTTGCATCTGGCCATACATTGACTGAATCCGGCTTGGGCAAGGGATCAGAGTCACCATAGATTAGGTGATAGAAAATATCCTGGGTCCAGGTGGTCCCTGACTTGTAGGCGGTGGTGATAACAATATCATCAGATCTGGGTTCGAACAGATCCCAGCGAGTAGAATCCAGGTGATGATTTTGATAGACACGGGTGGCGACAGGTAGTTCCAAGGGTTACTCCTGTTTGAAGGGATATATCACATTGTAAGTCTTGAATCGGCGACCATTGATACTCGTTCGTCGTATTGACTGTACGGGTAGTAGTTCCACACTGCATGGTGTTGTGTACAGCGGTTGTCCCATATCGTCATTCTGTTGGGTTCCCATTCGACCCGGCAGGTCAGCTTCGGTGTCTGAGTGATATGTTGATTTCAAAATACAAGCACCATACGCTTAAGCAGAATCTGATGGATAGCAGCATCCATCATCAACGAACTCCTGCGATAGATCCACACCCGTGTTCCCAGCTCCGATACGCGGGGTTGGCGGCTTTAATTCCGTTCCAGTAGCAATGACCTCATTCTTGTTAGTGATACGAGTTCCCTATTCAGCGATTCTGAGCGATACTTTTTACCATGGATGAAAGTTGCTTCTCAGCATATCGTTTTCCCATCCGAATGTATCCGGAAGGATTAGGATGCAGATCATCCGGAAGATCAATCGCATCGGCGCTGCTGAATAGTTCAAGTCCATCGAAGTAGCTCAAATTGATATCGTCGCGCTTTGACACGACTTCAGCGATTAATTCTCGTACTCGTGTCAGTGACAGACACCCTTCCCTGATTTCTTCGTGACCAGGTACAGCAACAAACTTTCCCTGCTCATCCGGGATTGTGGGGCCTGGATGATGTTCTGTGCTTGGACAGTAGATGGGTGAAATCACTGTAACCGGTGTGTCCGGTTTCTTCTCGCGAATAGTGTCAATAAAACCGTGTAATGCAGGTGTGAATATGCGTTCTCGCATGGAATCCATGTTGATTATGTTGATCCCAGTTTTGATGCTGATCAGGTCTGCGTCCGAATCACGAATCGTCCTTGCGACAAACTGATCCAGGTGACACTGCCCGCCAAAACCGAGATTTTGAAGATTTGCGCCAGCCTCACGGGCTGCAACAGCTGGCCAGATTTGACTGGGTTGACTCGATCCCGCGCAATGGCTGATTGAACTGCCATAGTGTATCCATCTGGGTGCGTCGCTCTCCGCCGCTATTTGAATGGTTGCATGGTCATCAATCGACAGATACTGCAGTTCAATATAGGCATTCTGAGGTAGCCAGAGTTCGCATCGTTTAAAGCCTGTGGCCAAATTGCCGAAAGTCACGGTAGCAGCTTCACCTCGAATCAGCTCGAACCTGGTTCGGTCCTTTGCATCCAGTTGGATCGTATTACCGGATAAGGTAGATGCTGATGAAATGTTATCGCCGATTTCAAGGTCAAATACCACGGGACTCTTTGTTTCAGGTGGAGTCACCATATTGGTAGTGAGAGCTGTTAGTGAAATGTTGATTGAGTCAGTCTCAAAGATGAGCCTGACGCCGGATGGCATTCTCAGCTGGACATCCATCATCTGAGGTACCTGTGATCTCGTCCATGCAGGCAGCCGTCTGGGACTGATGCCGTTGCGGCGAATATCAATATCGAGAGCACCGTGGATGAGAAGTTTCTGATTAACCAGGTCTGAGAATGGCAAGGCTTGCATGCATTATCCTATGTTGGGTAGATTTCATATTGTTTACGCTACCAGTTTTTCAGATGAAATCGCCATCGAAACGACTTTTTATTGAACCACTTGGTGAGAACTGATCTAACAGGCATATAATGTCAAGTCTCACGATATGCCTGAATGCAGAGTGCTGCGCTCTGAGTCCAACAATAACATTCATCAAAGGAGGATTGGAAAATGCGCCCGACGATAATTTTTCTGATCACCTTTATGCTCCAGATTACTCACGCGGAGAACAAGGTTGAGGTCGAAGGCGTCAGAGAGATTGCGGGCCAGCTAACATTGTTGTCTGATCAGATGGGAGTTAAACAATCCAGGCAGCGTGAAGAAATATCTCTGCAAAGCAAGCTGGGTAATTTTGAGAAAGTCCATGAAATTGCAAAGCAGCTAAAAGCAACCACGAAGTATCAGGCTCCCTCAATCCAGACGCAGAACTACAATTTGATCGCGGCCTTATCTGGCTGGTTGGCTGATTATCAAGACGGTCGGCTGGAAGACTTGGAAAACTCACAGTACGAAAAATACGTTGATGATGCGCTTGCTATCTGTCAGTTGAAGACGGACTGCTTCGATGTATTACGAGCACGAAGCGCAATTTACTTTGGTGCTGACAAGTTGGCACAGGCTCGCAGGATAATGAGAGCTGTTATTGAGGAACAAACTGGCAATACGACACCTGACACATTAGATGATATTGAATTGTTATCAAAGATGGGGCTGGTGGAAGGCAAGTTGCAGATGGCACATTTTGCCATCGACCGACTGGTACGAGTGGGGCAGAGTGTTGAAAGTTCAGATCCTTTGCTGGCGATAGATGCTTACCAACGTTGGTTGGAGTATCTGAACTCATCTATCCGCGCCGGTTACTATTATCGAGGACGAATCCTTCCCGGAAAAATCCTGGAAAGATACAAGCTGCTGGCAGCTGGTCAGTTCGAAGATTCTGATCAACGACTCAGTGCGCTGGTACGCTACATCGAGGTGGCCCATAACTTTGGGATTTCCACAGGAAAGATAAGGGCTGTGCAGGAGACATTTGTTGAGCTGTTGGAGACTAGTCCACCTGCCAACACCGAACTTGTTCGCTATCTGTTATTCATCAGCGATATGTTCATTCAAATTAAAGACCACGAACGCGCTCAGGTTCTTTATGAGAAAGTCTATAAGCTATTGAAAGACGAGGGGCATGACCTTCAGATCAAGTTACTGTTCGAAGAGCCTAAACTATTGTCTCCTCGAGGTTTGTTTCGACCCATGCCCCTGGATCGCAAGCCAGCGGCCGATGGTCCTGGTGTCGAGTTATTCGCTGACTATACCTACAGTGTGAGTAAGAATGGACGTGCCAAGAATGTCAGAATTGCGAACGCCAACGTCCCTATAGTCTCCCAGAGGCTGTTCAAATATCTATTGCGAGAGGCGATTTTTAGACCCAGACTTATGGGTGGCGAATTGGTACAAACTGATGACCTTGCAATCAGAGCCGGTTTTTTTCATGGTCGCGGCAGCTGATCTTTTGGTTTGGAGCCACTGAAACACATTTCTCTTGTAATATACTAAACCCTGAATGATATCGAACCCGCCGGTATCACATAATTAGGTGAAGAAGAGGTGACCCCGTGGTAACTGATAAGACAGGCGCCTATAAGATCGTTGGCACACGGCCCAATCGTCCTGACGCAACTGAGAAGGTGCTTGGCCAGGCAAACTATGGTGCCGATCTGTCACTTCCCGGGATGCTGTACGGCAAGACGCTCAGGAGTCATCATGCACATGCAAGAATCCTGAGTATTAATACCAGCGAGGCTGCAAGTCTGGACGGTGTCGCTGCTGTGGTTACCGCCGCAGATTTTCCCCATTTAGCCCCCCACGGCATTGGAGATATTGCCCGAGACAACCTTGCCAATGAAAAAGTCCTTTATCACGGTCATGCGGTAGCTGCGGTTGCGGCAAACTCACCTGCGCTGGCAGAAAGAGCCCTTGATCTGATAGAGGTAGAATACGATGTGCTGACCCCGGTTCTGACTCTGGAAGATGCAATGCGTGAGGATGCGGTCATACTGCATGAGCATCTCTTCACCCAGGGTATCGATCCAACTCCTGACAAGCCATCAAATATCTATCTGAGAGATCAGCAGAGCAGTGGAGATATCGTCAGAGGATTTGAAGAAGCGGATGTCATTGTTGAAAGAGAATTTACGACACCAACGGTCCATCAGGCTTATCTAGAACCCCCGGCCTGTCTGGCCAGGTTCAACCCCCAGGGTCAATCAACCCTGTGGAGTACGACGCAGGGACATTTTCCGCTACGGGCCTCGGTCGCCAGGATGATGGGGATGAACCTGGCTCAATTGAAAGTCATTCCTACCGAAGTAGGTGGTGCGTTTGGTGGCAAGACAGCACCTTATCAGGAAGCAATTGCCTTGATGTTATCGAAGAAAGCAGGTCAACCTGTAAGAATAAGCATGACCAGGGAAGAGACGTTCAGAGCCGGGGGGCCTGGGGCTGCGACAGAATCTAAAATCAGGATTGGTGCAAGGCTGGACGGCACCATAACCGCCATGTACGCAAATATTATCTATGAATCGGGCGCTTTCCCGGCTGCACCACTCGGCGGTGGCATGCGCTCAATGTTTTCAGCCTACGACGTCCCTAATGTTCTGGTCGAAGGTTGCGCTGTTGTTCTGAATAAAGCCAAGGTTCGCGCCTATCGTGGCCCGGGGGCGCCGCAGGCGACATTTGCGGCAGAGAGCGTACTTAACGAGGTAAGCGAAAAAATCAATATGGATCCTCTTGAGTTCAGGCTAAAAAACGCTGTGGCCGAGGGTTCCACAAATGCTCTGGGAACATTCCGGGAAATTGGACTGGTTGAGTGTCTTGAATCCGCCCGCAACTCTGAGCACTATCAGTCTGACCTCACGCCAAATCAAGGTAGGGCGGTTTCGGTTGGATTCTGGCGAAATGGCGCGGGGGTATCGAGTGCTGCTGTTAACATGAATTCAGATGGGTCAGTGTCCGTCTCCTCCGGTTCAGCTGACCTTTCAGGGACTCGTATTTCTCTTGCGATGATGGCTGCAGAGGAGCTTGAGATACCGGTATCACAGGTGTCGTCGGTTGTCGGTGACACTGAATCGATCGGATTTACAGGGGTCAGCGGTGGCAGTCGTACTATCAACGCGACGGGGCAGGCTGTTGTAGAAGCAACCAGGGATGCTATCGCTCAAATGAAACAACGCGCCGCTTCAGGTTGGAACGTCACTGCAGATCAGGTGACATGGCAGGATGGTAAAGCAGTTAACCAGTCGAAGACAGAGGAATTAACCATCAAGGAGATCTGCCGCAACGCACCTGCGACCGGTGGACCCATCTCAGGCAATGCCTCATTGAACGCTGTGCCGGGTCTAGGCCCCAGTTTCGCCGTGCATATCTGTGATGTTGAAGTCGACCCTGACACTGGCAAGGTTCAGGTATTAAGGTATACGGCTGTTCAGGATGCAGGCACAGCTATTCACCCGGATTTCGTCGAGGGACAAATACAGGGTGGTGCGGTTCAGGGGATTGGCTGGGCACTAAACGAGGAATACTGCTACGACAATGATGGCGTGCTTGAGAATCCTGGATTTATAGATTACCGGATTCCGTTAGCTTCGGATCTGCCGATGATCGAGACGATAATTGTTGAGGTGCCCAATTCAATGCATCCCTATGGCGTCAGAGGGGTGGGGGAAGCGCCGATCATTCCGCCGTTAGCAGCAGTTGCCTGCGCCGTGGGTAATGCCATCGGTGTGCGAATGACCAATTTGCCCTGTTCACCACCCAGGGTGCTGGCGGCAATGCAGGTATTGAATGAGAACTAGTTAACTCGTCAGCGATCATGCAGTAGCAGCAGATGATGCTGATACGCTCGATGCTGCCCATGAGGACGAACTTGAAAAATCCGCTGAGATTGGCGAGGGGAAATGTGCACACATTCAGATTGGCAATGACTATCGCAGAGTAAAATTATCCGGCCGAAATGCCTCATAAGTTGCTTCAACTTCCTCCGGTGTTGCCCCGGCAAGTGGCGCAATAATATGAGTATGTACACCGCCGTCAGCATCTTCCTGGATACGATCCTGAACTTCAGATTCACTGCCGATAACGATTATTTCATCTACCAGTTCGTCGGTTAATGCGCCACTGGTCTTTTGTCGATCCTTCTCTGCCCAACCCTGCGTAATGGTATTCGCCGCACTTTCATATCCCGCCCAGGCCAGGAACTTGTTGTAGACCGGAGTAGCGTAGTAGGGGGCGTGGGAGGCACGAAACAGATTCCTCGCCCGATCCTTGTCGTTGGTCACTAAGACCATGGCGCGGTTTACGATTTCTATTTCGGTAATATCTTTACCGGCACGTTCACCACCAATTTTCACGTGCTCCATCATTCGAGGAAGTGCGGCTTTGGGCCATAAGTTGAATATAACGCCATCACCAACTTCGGCTGCCATCTTTATCATTTTTGATCGCAACGCGGCGATATAGATTGGTGGTGGATTGGTGAGTGGTGGTTGGATGTAACCATTACTACTCAGCGTCGTCAGATTGAAGTTTGACTTTTCACCCGCAAGCATTGATCGCACCATCTGCGCTGTTTCCTTTACGCGGGTGACAGGTTTATCTAGGGAAATGCCATTCCATTTACCCATGATGGTCTGGCTGGATGATCCAATCCCCTGAATATATCGTCCCGGTAGTAACTGACCCAAAATATTGATCGATGCAGCAAGAACCGCCGGTGTTCGGGTGTAGACTGGCGTGATGGCAACGCCGATTCTGATTGTGTTTGTATAGTGAGCAATCGCTGCGATCTGAGTCAGGGTATCAGGAGCACCCGAATCACTGAACCATGCATCTGTATATCCGTTTTGTTCGGCCCAGGTAATCCGTTCGATGTTATCTGTGAGCAGGGGGCCTGCGGGCAACGTGATTGCCGTTCTTTTTTTCAACGTCATGGAGTGATCCTGATGGTATTTAGATTTAACAATTTTCTGCCCGAGTATAGTGAGTGTGCTAAAGGTTACAAGCAGCTAGTTGCAATACAAGGTAGTCGCCGTGATGTATGCTGTTAGGGCGCGCATGCCCAGTTTCCCGCAGCCCTTCCTCGCAATAATCTCAATGGCCACCAGTATCCGTTATTTGCACTCACTCATCGGAGACTATGATGGCTGCTCCGATCTTTTCCCCGTCCGGAAGAACTTTTCAGAAAGGGTCTTTTTTTGCTACCTTGTACAACACTCAATAATTCTCGAGAAACACTTTCGATTAACCCGGTCGTATACTCTGATGAACCATGAACCATGAACCATGAACCATGAACCATGAACCATGAACCATTAACCATGGACCATGAAAACTTTCCAACCGGTTATCTTTCTCTAAGAGAAAGAATCCTGTTTGTAATTGGCTCGCCAGGCTGGCAGATCACCGCTTCAGTTGTGGTATCCATTGGCATCTATTTTTATCTTCCTCCAGAGGGCGCCGGTCTGCAGGTGCTTGTCAGCGAGGAAATCTTCCTGGGCGTATTGACCGCCTATGGATTAGCCCGCCTTATCGGTGGTGTTGTTGACTCGTTAGCAGACCCTTTTGTTGGTCACTACTCTGACCGCTCACACTCTCCACTGGGTCGGCGAAGAACATTCCTCATAATCGGTATTGTGCCGATGGTAGTCATTCCTGGCCTTATATTCTTCCCGCCAGGAGCGCCAGGCAGTTTCAGCACATTCCTGTACTTAACAATCATGCTGTCACTCTATTTCATCTTTTTTACGATTTATGTCGCTCCCTATCTGGCTTTGATCCCCGAAATAGCGAGGACCGAGAAAGACAGAGTAGAGTTGTCGAGACTCAGGTCACTTATCGGCGGCCCCATTATCATGGCATACGGCATTCTCTGGCTTGTCGGTGTAGACGCTTTCAAGGACATGGGCATGGATGCCACGACCGCGGTCCAAACCGTCGTAGTTATCTCCTGCATCTTGTCTTTCATTCTCTGTATATGCCCTATTCTGGCTGTGGACGAATCAAAGTTTGAAGCAGTTCCGTCAAATCTGAACATGCGTCAAGCCATTTGGGTAACACTGGAGAATCGACCTTTTCTGATTTATCTCTTTGCCCAAAAGAATCGTGAGTTTGTAATCATGTATACTTGTAGATTGAGAAGAAATATCATTCGATCTTATGTGGGGGTGGAATGCAGTGGATTTTGCATTG
>MPLZ02139967.1_pt1 | contig 34350 bp, 24 predicted proteins | sample 1617311 | NCBI WGS metagenome assembly MPLZ02 (sample SAMN05944806, study PRJNA350692) | marine metagenome | biome: marine; feature: ODZ; material: water; isolation source: 160 m water sample filtered on 0.2 um supor filter | place: Pacific Ocean | collected 2012-04-08 | depth 160m m | reverse complement strand
TGGTGAACACCTTGGCCCCATTGTGGGAGGGGAAGGCACCGTGCCCTCCCGTGAAGGGGAGACCCTCCAGCTTCAGTCCACCCTGCGTCCAGCCCGCCACCATGCGCATGGTGTCCGCGTCAAAGGCCACGCAGGCCGCTCCCTGCGCATCGAGCCGGATGACCTGGGCCCGGAAGGCCACGTTGTCCCCCCTGGGATCCTTGCCCACCCGCAACGCGGTCCCCACGAAGTTGCCGAACTTCTGCGGCAGCGATCCCGACACCGGCTTGGCCGGAGGGGTGTTCGGACCAATCGCCTCCGCGAAGGCCTGCTGGTCCCACTTGATACCGCCCAGCTTCCCTGCGTCGTGGAAGAGCGCCGAGGCAGGCACGGTCTGGAGCTTCCCGGCCGGGGACATCCATTTCAACAGGCATCCTCCTCCCACGTCCGTATTGTGATACACGAGCCTGATGGGATGGGCCCCGGCCCGCAACCGCACTGTGCCGCTCTGCTGCTTCATGGGATGCGGCCCCCAGTTGTCGACCACAAGTTTGTCACCGACATGGAGCCGGGAACCGTCCTTTGAGTTGAGGGCAAAGAGGTAGCTCCCTGCCTTGGGAACGGTGATCGCACCGCTCCAGCGCACCATGAAGTTCCCGGCCAGCTTCGATCCGTGGAACTCACCCCTGCTCTGTGCAAAACTGACTGTCTTGTCGATCCGCACGAGCCACGGCTTCAGGCCCACCGGCACTTCGAATTCGTCCCCCAGCTTGTCCTCCAGCTTGAAGTATTCCCCGATGAGGCCCGGGGCAGCCGGAAGAGGAAGAGTCAAGAGGGCAAGGATGAGAGTGGAGAGGATATTCTTCATGGTCTTACTGTCGGGAAAGGGATTGCAGGTATTGGTAAACGGCCTCGAACTGCTTGTGGGCATCACCGTCGTAGAACTGAGTGAGAGGCGTTTTGCCGTCGAGGGCATACTTGGGCATGATCGTGCCGGGCCAGGCCCGGAGTGGATCATTCATCCAGAGGTGGAAGTACTCGCGGGTGAGTCGCGCCCCGGCAACACGCAGGTTCGGCCCTTCCCCTTCAAAAACCGCAATGGCCGGCTTCTCCGCTATCCCGTGGCACGTTCCGCAGCTCAAGCCACCCTCCAGCCCCGTCATGGCCTCGCCCACCTTGACCCTGGCGGGATCGAGTACGGCCCGCTCGTGATCCTCTGCGGAGCGTCCCGCCGCATGGCTGAAACCACGGGACAGATGACGCGCCCGGGCGGGAAAGGCAGGCATGCGGGCAGGAAGCCACTTGCGCACCTTGGGCTGGATCTCCCCCGCGAACAGTTTCGTCCGCCAGCCCGGTCGCAGCTTCACCCCGAGGTGATTGAGCGGCGGGGGACCGGTCACAATGGCGGGCTTTTCCTCGTCCACTGCACGCTCGGACGGCTTGAGATGGGAGACCTCCTCCGCGAACTTGTCCCGCAGGGTCTCCTCCCCGTCCCGCGCGTGACAGGCATTGCAACGCAATCCGTGATACTGCCGCTCCGCAAATTCAGCGGGAACCCAGCAGGCGAGAGACTGGTTGTTGGATTCCTGTGAGAGGAAACCGGAGAGGGCCGCTTTTTCTCCCCCGGTCAAATCGTAGTCTACCCCGGAACAATCTGCCGACTTGAGAGCGAAGAGCCCGATCCCGCTTCCGTCGCCCCTGGTCTCCCCCTTGCGCGAGTGGCAGTTGAAACACCCGGCGGATCTGGCCAGGGCCTGTCCCCTGAGCGCATCTCCATTCAGGGAGGCGGCACCGGAATCCTCCCCCAGGGAGCGCAGGAAACCCGCCACCGCAGACGCTTCCTCCCCACTGAACTGAAAGGTCGGCATGCGGGTGCCTTCGTGAAACCTGGACGGGGAGCGCAGGAACTCTCCCAGTGCTCCCTCGCGGAACTTCGTGCCCACTCCTCCCAACCCGAGGCGCTCCCCATCTCCCTTCTGCTCCAGGGTATGACAGGCGATGCAGCCCTGCTGATGAAAGATGTGTCCGCCCTCCCTGACCTGCGCCGGAGTTGCCGCAACATCCACATGGGACCCGGAGGAATCGACAGCGAGGTAGGCCGCAATGTGCGCGGCCTTCTCCTCCGCACCTTCTCCCCGGAAGACCGCCGGCATGTGCGCCGAGGACCGGGACGCTTTCGGGTCACTGATCCACCTGGTGAGCCAGTCCTGCCGCAGGCGATTTCCGATCCCGTCCAGCGAGGGCGCCTGGAGGAGCAATTCCGGCATCACCGCCTCGGTACCGGGGTCATGACAGGATGCGCAGCGCTTTTCGGCCACCAGGTTACGACCCCGCCGGAAGGACCTCTGTTTCTCCAGGGCGGCGTCTTCCGGATCGTGGGTGAAGCTGGTGGCCGGGACCGGTTCCCGGGTGAAGTCGCGCCCCTCCCAGAAAAGCCGCAAGGCGGCAACACCCTCCGGCGGCGGCGTGTAGTCCACCACGAACTCATGCTCCCCACTCCGCAGGCGCTCGGATTCGCTCATCGTCCCGATTGCGGCAACCATGACCTCGCCATCGATAAGCAATCTGGCCCGGCCGGTTCCTTCCAGATGAAAAATCAGCCGGCTCCGTTTCTCGAGGACCAGCTTGCCTTCCCACCTGGCGGTAAACGTTCCGGCCTGGAGGAAGGGTGAAACGCTCTGGCCGACGGGAACGTGGAGTGCCACCGAACGAACCGCCCGGGCATCGCTCTGGCCTGTGGAAGAGTCCAGACGCAGGATCAACCCGCGCCTGCCCGCCGCCTCGACCGGAGTCAGGGCCGACAGCAGCAGGGTCATCCCCCAGCATATCCGGAGGAGAAGGAAGGGAACAACGAACCGCTGCTCCTCACCTTGTCGATCCTGCACCGCGTCATGCATCCGCACGGGCTACTCATAATATGCCCCTTGGTTCGCGCCAAGCGCGACCTTGACGGGATTAATCCCCTGGTCTCAACTGCCTTAGCTTGGGATCACCCTGACAAAACCCGATACCATGAAGTCCCTCACTCCCGGCCTCCTCGCCGTTTCCGCCACCGGTCTGGGTCTCGCCTGGTCGGCTCCGGCAGCAAGCTTCGCCACCCTCGAAAAAGAGTACGACTCCACTATCTTCCCACTCCTGAGTCGTTATTGCCTCGACTGCCACGACGAGGCCTCCAACGAGGGTGAACTTGACCTCGAAGGTTTCGTCGATCTCGCCGCCGTGCGCCGTGATTCGAAGACCTGGCAGAAGATCGTCTATCAGCTTGAGACCGGCGAAATGCCTCCCGAAAAGAAATCAGAAAAGAAAAACACCCCCCAACCCAGCCCCGAAGAACACGCCACCTTCCTCCAGTGGGCGAAAACCTATCTCCGCACGGAAGCCCGGGCCCAGGCCGGTGATCCCGGCCCCGTGATCCTCCGTCGGCTCAGCAATGCGGAGTATACCTACACCTTGCGCGATCTCACCGGTGTCCCCTCCCTCGATCCGGCCCGCGAGTTTCCCGTCGACAGCGCCGCAGGCGAAGGTTTCACCAATACCGGTGGGGCCCTCGTCATGTCCCCCGCCCTCTTCGAGAAATATCTGGAGGCGGGCAAGGAAATGGCCAGGCATCTGGTCCTGTTTCCGGAGGGAATCCGTTTTTCGGCCAGCACCTCGCGTGCTGATCATGCCAACGAGCTTCTGAACGAACTACGTTCCACCTACCTCAGGGCCACCGGAGGCGACGGGATCAACTTCGAATACAACGATCAGGTGCGCTCCGCGTCGCCAGAGGGCGTGGGCGAGGGGCGGGTCAACCTGCAGCCCTACTTTGCCGCCCTGATCAGGCACCGGGACACGCTGCGTGATGATCCCGAACGAGCAGGTCCGATCGCGCATGAAGCGGGTCTCAGTTCGAAGTATCTCGGCATTCTTGCCCAGACCCTGCTGCGCCCTCAGCGGACCGGTTCCTTCCTCCTCGATCATCTCCGGGAACGACTGATCCAAGCCTCGCCCGCGGACGCCGCCGGACTGGCCGCCGGGGTGCGGAACTGGCAGGACCAGCTATGGCGATTCAACAAGGTGGGTCACCTCGGACTCATCCGGAAGTGGCAGGAGCCCGTCACCCCGCTCGCCTCCCACCGCGACATCCGGGTCAAGCTGGCACCCGGAACCAACAGCATTCACCTTATCGTGCGCCACCTCGGCAACGGCGGCAAGGTCCAGTGGCAGCAACCCCGCATCGTGCGACCGGGAAAGAATCCCATTTTCCTGCGGGACCTGGAGGCCACCGCCACGGAAGTGGAACTGCTCCGCGGCAGAAGCCTTGCCCGGACTGCGGACTACCTTGCAGCCGCCTCGGAGCTGCGCGGGAGCGGGGATGAAGCCAATCTCGAACGAGTGGCTGCGGAGCGCTCGCTTCATCCCGGTATTCTCGCGGGATGGGCATCCTACCTTGGCATCTCCGGTGGCCGGTTGAAGATCGGGGAGCCTCTCAACGAGAAGATCCCGGCCGTCCACGATTACGATTTCGTGAACGGCTGGACCCTCAAGGGAGTGGCCGATTACTCGCTCCTCGGCAATTCCTCCGACCAGGCGGTCAGGATTCCCGGCGACCACCGACCCCATCGCATCGTCGCCCACCCACGACCGGAACGATGGATCGCCGCCGGCTGGATGAGTCCGTTCACCGGGCAGGTGAAAGTAACGCCGCACGTCCAGGATGCCCACGGCTCCTGCGGTAACGGAGTGGCATGGTCAGTCAACCTGAGACGCGCCGGCCTCACGCGAATCCTGCACTCCGCCAACCTCGACCAGGGCCAGACGGCCCGGACCGAAACCGTTTCCGGACTTGACGTCCGGAAGGGCGACCTCCTCTCGATCATCATCGGTGCGCGCGACAACAACCACAGCTGCGACCTCACCGAGATTGATCTCACCGTCGAGGAACTGGACGGAAACCAGCGCAAGTGGTCACTGTCCGGCGATTGTGCAGATGACATGCTGGCGGGCAATCCTCACTCCGATCACCACGGCCATCCCGCGGTGTGGCACTTCTACGGCGGCATGAATGACAGCCGCCCGAAGGAATCCGGAGTCCTTCCCGGCTCACTGCTGGAGCGATGGCTGCGCGAGAAGGATCCCGCTCGCTCGCACGAAATCGCACTCCGGGTCCAGGAACTGCTGCACCACTCCCCTCCGGCCCAGACCTCTGAATCCGATCGTGCCACCCGCCAGCACCTGACTTCACTCCAGGGCCCGCTCTTTTCTGACCTCGACTTTGCCGAGCTGGCCCGGCAACAGCAACAGAATGGCCGGCAGGACGACCGCTTCGACAAGGACGGCAACCTCATTGCGCCTGCTGACTCTCCTCTCGAATTCAAGCTTCCCCCGTCCCTCGTCACCGGTGCGGAATTCGTGACTCGCGGAACCATCGACCCCTCCGGCGGAGAGAAGACCGTCGTTCAGCTGCAGGGCGGCCCTGGTCCCGCTCCCCGGCAGGATACCGCCACCCTCGATCCCTCCCTGCCCCTCGTGGTGCGGTCCGGCCCCGAGTCCCTCGAGAACATGAAGAGGGCCCTGGACGAATACCGCAACCTCTTCCCGGCCGCCATGTGTTACGCACGGATCGTGCCTGCTGACGAGGTGGTGACCCTGCTCCTCTATCACCGCGAAGACGAACACCTTGAGCGCCTCATGCTGGACGGGAATGAGATGAAGAAAATCGACACGCTGTGGGAGCGACTCCGCTTCGTGAAACGCGAACCCCACCGGCTGGTCACCGCCTACGAACAGATCTGGCAGTTTGCCACCCAGGACTCCGATCCCTCCAGGTTCGAACCAATGGAGCCGGCCATCCGCAAAGGTGCCGCCGAATTCGATCAACAACTCCTGTCAGCCGAAAAGCACCATCTGGAGGCCCTCACGACATTAGCCTCCACGCTCTATCGCAGGCCACTCACCGACGAAGAACTGCAGGCCGTCCCGGCACTCTACGCCCGTCTCAGGACAGAGAAATTTTCCCACGAGAAGGCCTGCCGCCTCACCCTCGCCCGCCTCTTCAGCTCCGCCCCCTTCCTCTACAAGACCGAGACACCCTCCCTGGAACCCAGGCAGGGGCCGATCAACAACTGGGAGATGGCCACCCGCCTCTCCTACTTCCTGGCCTCCTCCACTCCCGACATCCACCTGCTGACTGTGGCCAGCAACGAAACGTTCAGCGACGAGGTCCTGATCCGCGAAACCCGGCGCATGCTTGACGGCGACGGCACGCGGAGACTCGCCATCCACTTCGGTTGCCAGTGGCTCAATATCCGCGACTTCGACCAGCACCAGGAGAAGAACGAGAAACTCTATCCGGAGTTCGAGAAGCTCCGTGGAAAAATGTACGAGGAGGCCGTCCGGTTCTTCACCGACTTCTTCCAGAACAACCGGTCCATTCTCTCCCTCCTCAATTCAGATCACACCTTCGCTGACGCCGAGCTGGCAAAATTCTACCGTCTGCCCGCACCCACCGGAGGCTGGCAGCGCGTCAGCGGTCTCCGGGGACTGAACCGGGGCGGCATCCTCGGGTTTGCCAGCACTCTTGCCAAACACTCCGGCGCCTCCCGGACCAGTCCCATTCTGCGGGGAAACTGGATCTCCGAAACCCTTCTCGGCGAGAAACTGCCCAAGCCGCCGAAGGACGTTCCCACCCTGCCCGACCAGGTTCCAACGGGCCTCACTGCGCGCGAGTTGATCCAGCAACACAGCTCCGAACCCGCCTGTGCCAAGTGCCACGCCCGCATCGACCCTTACGGCTTCGCCCTGGAAGCCTTCGACACCATCGGGCGCTCCCGGGAGGGCCGGGACACCTCCGCGACCCTCCCCGACGGAACGGCCATTCGCGGACTCGATGGTCTGCGCACCTACCTGCTGGAGGAACGCGGTGACACCTTTGTCCGCTACTTCTGCCGCAAACTCCTCGGCTATGCCCTCGGCCGCGAAGTTCAACTTTCGGACGAACCCCTCCTCGACGAACTGATGATCCGGCTCAAGGGGGACGACTACCGGGTGAGAACCGTAGTAGAGACCATCGTAGTCAGCAGGCAGTTCCGCGAAATCCGGAGTGCTCCAGAGTAGCATCATCATTCCTGCTGCCGACCGGTGTCCCGGACGACGGACGGGAACACACACATCAATCCGTTTTTTGCATTCCACTGCACAGGCAACTTCCACTAAGCTTCCCCCAATGAAGATTCGCCGGGACCGGAACCGTCAATGCAAGCGTGAGCTCTCCCGCCGCACGGTCCTGCGGGGCCTCGGCGTGAGCATGGCCCTCCCCTGGCTTGAATCCCTGCCCGCCTTCGCTGACAAGCCCGGACCGAAGCAACCGGGCGCGGAGGCCCCACTGCGCCTGGGCGTCCTCTTTGCCGGAAACGGCTTCCACAAGGCCGAATACCACGCGGAGGGTGAGGGCCGGGAGATGAAACTGGGCCGGGTCCTCGAACCCCTCACTCCCCACCGTGAGAAACTCCTCTTCATTCGCGGGCTCTTCAACGCGGAAGCCCTCAAGGGGAACATCCACAGTTCCATGACGGGCAACCTGCTCTCGGGTGCGCCCCTGGCCCCGGGGGGCGAAATCAGGTCAGGCACCAGCTTCGACCAGATCATCGCCCAGCGCTACGGCCGCACCTCCAGGGTGCCCAGTCTGGTCCTCGGCTGCGAAAAGGCCAATCCGTCGATCCACAAGAACTACTCGATGATCTACAGCTCCCACATCTCGTGGAGCTCTCCCACTACCCCCACCCCGCTGGAAGTCTATCCGGCGCTCGCCTTCGACCGTCTCTTCAAGCACGGCGAACATCCCGGTGACCGCAGCGTCCTCGACTCGATCCTGGAGGAAGCCGGAGACCTCCGCCGCAGGGTGAGCTCGCATGATCAACAGAAGCTCGACGAATATCTCAATTCGGTGCGGGAGGTGGAACAGCGGATTGAGAACGCCGGCCAGCGGGGCGAGCTCCAGGGCTGGCGGCCCACCCTCGACAAACCCACCATCCCGCGACCGGCGGACGGCATTCCCCAGGACATCGGCGAACACATGAAGCTCATGTGTGACATCATGGTCCTGGCCTTCCAGACCGATACCACCCGCGTGTGCAGCCTCAAGCTCAACAATGACCATTCCTCGCTGCGTTTCCCCAACCTCGGTGTGGACTACATGATCCACCACCTCCTCTCCCACCGCGACAACGAGGACTGGCTCAAGGTCAATAACTTCTTCTTCAGGCAGTTCGCCTATATCGCAGGCAAGCTGGACGCCATCCAGGAGGGCGAACGCACCTGCCTGGACAATTCCATCATCATGATGAGCTCCAGCATGCTCATCGGCGGGCACGATGCCACCCAGCTCCCGGTCACCATCCTCGGGGGTGGCGGGGGGAAGCTCCAGGGGGGGCGCATTCTCGACTACCGCGGCAAGCCCAACCGCCAGATGTGCAGTCTCTTCCTGAGCCTGATGGACAAGTTCGGCATCCGGCTCGACCGCTTCGGCGACTCTGCCACGCCACTGGCGGAGGTGTAGGGAGATCCACCAGCTGCCCCCGGGGAGGGACCCGGGAGGACCGTGCCACCCCCGGACATTGCCCTTCCCGGCCGGGCATGCGATAGCTCTCCCATGACACGCCAGCTCGCCTCGTCCCTCGCTCTGCTTTTCCTGTCCCTGCCTTCCCTCATCCACGCCGAGCTCACCGTCGCTCACTTCTTCGGTGACCACATGGTCATCCAACGCGACAAACCCATCCGCGTGTGGGGCAGCGCTCAGCCCGGGGAAAACGTGCAGGTGAGATTCGCCACACGCGATCTGACCGTGAAGGCGGATGACCAGGGCCATTGGCTCCTGGAGCTGGAAGCCCTGCCCGCCAGCACCCAGGGCAGGGCCATGACGATCCGGAGCGGGGAGAGCACCATCACCTGTGACAACATTCTCATCGGAGACATCTGGGTCTGCGGGGGACAGAGCAACATGGAGGATGTGATCAGCTACGTCTACCACGGAGACATGGAGGTGGCTTCCGCCAACCATCCCATGATCCGCCTCCTCACCGTGCCGCAGGAGGCCGGCCCCTCCGTCTTCCGAGACATGGACCGTCTCAATGAATTCAACTCCTGGGAGCGCCGCCATGAGCAAAAGGGGAGTTGGTCCCAGTGCACTCCCAAGGCGGTGGAACGCTTCAGTGCCATCGGCTACATCTTCGGCAAACGACTCCACCTCGTCTCGGGCGTGCCCATCGGCCTGATCGACAACTCGTGGGGAGGAACCACCGCGGAGGCCTGGACCTCACGATCCATGCTGGCCACCATCCCGGAGGCGAAGGGGCTCACCGACGAATGGGACCGCAAGATTGCCGCCTATGATGCGGAAGCGAGCCTGAAGACACGTATTGAACGCTGGGAAAAGGACAGCGAGCGCCGGGTGGACCGCGGCGAGAAACCCAATCCTAAGCCCACGGAACCGGACCAGGATCCCGCCACCGATCGCAACAACCCCGGGGCCTCCTTCAACGGCATGCTCTCCTGCTTCAGCAACGCCAGCATCAAGGGAGCCATCTTCAATCAGGGCTACAACAACGCCCTCGGTAACGCCCGGCCCCGCCTCTATGCCAAGGTCATGCAATCCATGATCCGTGACTGGCGCAGGGTCTTTCGCGACGAGGACATGCCCTTTGGCATCATCGGACTCACCCCGGGCGGACAGCCACAGACCCGCGAGAACTTCGAGATCCGCATGGTCGATGCCGCCCCTTTCATCCGCGAGGGCCAGTTCATGGCCGCCCGGGAACTGGAGCACGTCTCCTTCATGCCGGCCTACGATCAGCAGGTCCCCTGGTATCATCCCCACAAGAAGGTCCTGCACGGCGAGCGCATGGCACGCTGGGCCCTTGCCACCCAGTATGGCCAATCGCAGCTCGGCTGGAAACCCACCACCCTGGAAGAGGCGGAGGTCGTGGATGACCACATCGTCCTGAAATTCAACAGCATGGTGCGTGTCCATGACGGCCGCCCTTTCGAAGGATTTGCCATCGCAGGTGAAGACCGTCACTTCGTCCCCGCCCGCGCCGAGTTCGTGGTGAAAGGCAGGGACGAACGGGGTCGCGAACAGAAGGACGAACGCACGCTGAAGGTCTGGAGCCCTCTCGTCCCAAAACCGGTGGCGGTCCGCTACGCCTGGGCCCGCAACCCGCTCGGCAACGCCGTCAACAGCGGTCACCACGAACGCATCATCCCGATTCCCTCCTTCCGCACCGACAACTGGGACTGGCCTGAAGCTCCCTTTGAAGCCGACACCGAGGAAGCCAGGAGCAGTCACCGCGAAGCCCTGAACCAGATGCGGGAGGACGCCCGCAGGTGGACCGGGGAACGGCCACTCCAGGAAGCCCGGTTGCTTCTGGGGCTCAATGAGGAAGAGGTCGCCCCCCCGGAAAAACCCTGAAGGGCCTGCCCCCTTACTTCCTCGACACTCACGGAGGCACCCTGCTTACATCAGCCATGCGCTTGCTCTGGGTCCTCGCCGTCCTCCTTCCGGCCACCCTGCCCGGCAAGGGACCGCGCGATGAGCGCTACTGGGGACAGTGGCGCGGACCGCTGGATACCGGGGTGGCCACCAGGGCATCCCCGCCGACTGAGTGGAGCGAAGACAACAACATCCGGTGGAAAGTCCCCGTCCCCGGCCCGGGACATTCCTCGCCCATCGTGTGGCAGGACCGCATCTATCTCACCGCCGCCATCCCGCATGGCGAACCGGTCGACCCTCCCGCGGGCCTGCGCCCCGGGGCCCACAACAATATCCTCAAGGTGCGTAAGACAAGATTCGTGGTGGCCGCCCTTGACCGCGACACGGGCAGGACCATCTGGGAGAAGACTGTCCGCAACAGCCTTCCTCACGAGAGCCGCCACGACACGGGCAGTTATGCCTCCCCTTCCCCCATCACCGACGGCGAGCGCATCTATGCCTTCTTCGGATCCAACGGGCTGTTCGCCCTCGACCTGAAGGGAAATGTGCTCTGGGAAAAGGACCTGGGCGACATGCACACCAAGCATGGACACGGTGAAGGGGCCTCTCCCGCGCTCTACGGCGACACCCTGGTGGTGAACTGGGATCACGAGGGCCCTTCCTTCATCGTGGCCTTCGACACGAGAACCGGCGACCAGCGCTGGCGCAGGAACCGCGACGAACCCACCTCCTGGTCTTCCCCCCATATCCTCCCGCACACCGACCCCGTGCAGGTGGTGGTCTCCGCCGCCAACCGGATCCGCAGCTACGATCTGGCCAACGGCAACCTTCTCTGGGAATGCGGAGGACTCTCCCACAATGTGGTGGCTGGTCCCGTCTCCCATGATGGCCTCGTCATCTGTGGATCGAGTTACGAGAAACAGGCCATCCTCGGGATCAGGCTGGATGGTGCTGCCGGCGACCTGACCGGCGGCGGGAATGTTGCCTGGATCAAACGCCGCGACACACCCTATGTTCCCTCCCTTCTTCTCTACGACGGACTGGTTTACTACCACCGCCACTACCAGGGCATCCTCACCTGCCGCAGGGCCTCCTCGGGGGAACCCCTCTATGAACGGGCACGCCTGACGGGCATCCGCAATGTCTACGCCTCGCCCGTCGCGGCCGCGGGGCGCATCTACATCACTTCTCTCGATGGCCAGACCCTCGTCTTCACCGCCGGCAAGGAGCCCGAATCCCTCGCCCTCAATGCACTCGACGACAGCTTCAGCGCCAGTGCTGCCCTGGTCGCCGAAACGATTGTTCTGCGAGGCGACAAATCAATCTACTGTATCGCGGAAACAAAGAAGTGATGAATCTGATGGTTCCGTCCGGGCGTGCGACTGTGCTCGCCCTCACTCTTGCCCTCCTGGTTTCGTCCTGTGCCAACCGTCCAGACTCCCAGGTGAACGGCCCCCTGGTGAGCACGGTCCAGATGAGCGCCATGGTCGGACGAGCCAGCCTCCTCTCCAAGGTCCGGAGCCCGGTCACCTCGACCAGACTGGGACTGGCGATGTTGATACAGCGGGCCGAGGAGCTGGTGCGAGGGAACATCCCTTTCCTGATCGATCCCCCACCCCGCACCAGCGGGATTCCCGGCAGCAGGGAGTTTTCCGCCAGCCTGACCCGCCTCGGGCTGCCCGCCCCCACACCCGGCACGGTGGAACTGCTGGTAGATGGGCCGGAGTTCTTTCCCGCCCTTGAAGAGGAACTGCGCAATGCCCGTGAATCGATCGACCTGCAGCTCTACATCTGGGACAACGACGACATCAGCGTGCACTACGCCGATCTGGTGAAGAAACATGGCCGCTCGGTCCCCACCCGGATTCTTCTCGACGACATTGGAACCACCGTCTCGGCGAGCCTGGAGCCGCACACCCCGGCCCCCGCAGGATTTCGCGCAGTCCCGGACATGGCCCGCTACCTGCGCCGCGACTCCTCTCTCCAATTACGCCGCATCCTGAATCCCTGGGCCGTGCTGGATCACTGCAAACTGCTCGTTTTTGATGGACGCACCGCCTTCCTCGGGGGAATCAATATCGGCCGCGAGTATTACTCCGAGTGGCACGATCTCATGGTCCGCGTGCGCGGTCCAGTGGTGGATCAGCTCCAGCCCGAGTTTGACAAGAAGTGGCGGTTTGCCCATCCCCTTGGCGACCTCTCCCTGCTGCGGACACCTCCCGGGGTCAGCCCCCGAGCCGGACCTCCTCCCCCGGGATCGTTTCCCGTCCGCGTGCTGAGCACCAATCTCCTGGAAGGACGCCGGGAACCACTGGAAGCCACCCTGAGAGCCATTCGGGCCAGCCGCAGCCGGGTCTGGATCGAGAACGAATACATCACCAGTGACCGGATTCTCGATGCCCTCATCGCGGCCTGCAGACGAGGGGTCGACGTGCGGGTCATCATTCCGGTCCTCCCCGACGACCCTATCGAGAAGACCATGGACTTCGCCAACCACCAGGCTGCCGGAGTGCTTCTGCGGGCCGGCGCAATCGTCTACCGCTATCCCGGGATGACCCACATGAAGGCCACCATCTGCGACGGCTGGGCCACGGTGGGGGCCACCAACCTCGACACCCACAGTTTGCAGATCAGCTATGAGCTGAACATTTCCTACTCCGACCCCGAGGCGGTGCGCGACCTGGCCCGACGCGTCTTTCACAAGGACTTCGCCAATTCGAAGAGACTCACCCTGGAGGACACCCGGAGCCTGCTCAACTCCCTGGTCGAACCGTTCGCGGACCAGCTTTGAGCTCCTTCCTCCTCGACATCGGATGATCGCCCTTGCTTGGATGGATGGATGAAACTCTCCACCCTGATCCTCGCGGCTGCCATTCCGTGCACCGTGCTCGGGGAAGGGAAGATCGCGATTGAGAAACCAGCCCTCGTGGAAGACCGCGACGCCCGCCCTCCGAAAACGGAGGAAGAACTCCGCTACTGGCTTCAGAACATGGTGTGGCACCATCACTTCAACCATCTTGAGATCGCGGCCGCCATCGGCTTGGAGAGGGGAGACGAAATCGACAAGGCACTCGGGCGATTCAAGATCCACCGGAATGCAAAACCGAAGCGCGTGGCCGACGCCCCGCTCCTGGTCCTTCCCTATCCCGGTGGCCGCCACCCGCGTATCGGATTCCTCGACGGTGCGATCAAACCGCAGCGCGAGACCAAGGTCAGCATCTTCGCTCCGTGGGATGACGAAAGTTACGTGGTGGCCGACGTCCCGGAAGCGATCTGGTCCAACCTCGGACTCACCTACCTCGCGCACACGCACGTGCCGACAATCTGGACCAGGCAGAAAATCGAGCTGAAGCCCCTGGAATGGAATCGACGCGAGGATGGGACCTTCGACATGCAGCGCAAACTCCCCAACGGAATTGAATTCGGAACCAGAATCATTCCGACTCGCGATGCGGTGCACATGAAAATGTGGTTGAAGAATGGAACGGATGAGAAGCTCACCGGACTTCGCATCCAGAATTGCATCATGCTGAAGGGTGCCCGTGGATTCACGGCCCAGACCAACGACAACAAGCTTCTCCGGAATCCCTATGTCGCGGTCCATGACGACGACAGGAAGCGATGGATCATCACCGCCTGGGATCCCTGCCATCGCCCGTGGGCCAATGCGAAGTGCCCCTGCCTGCACTCAGATCCCAAGTTCCCCGACTGCGCCCCGGGCGAGACGCAACACCTGCGCGGTTGGCTCTCGTTTTACGAGGGAGCTGACCTCGACGCGGAACTGGAACGAATTGAGGCTACCGGCTGGCGGAAGTAGCGAACTTGTGCCCGTCCATGGGCAATCGGAACGCGTGTCGGCAAAGGAGAAGACCGCATGGAGTTCGGAGAAGTTCCTACCCGATCGATCCGCGCACTCTGAATGAGCTGCCGATCACCAGTTCCCTCTCCCGCACCTCTACTTCACCGTGCACACCTTCACTCCGTGCTCGAGCGACTTGAAGGGATCCTCCCAGGTGGGAATGAATTCCTGGGCAATGAAGTCGGTGAAGCCGGTCTTCACGATCTCCCTGATGATGGGCGGATAGTTGATCTCCTGCGTTCCGTCGATCTCGCCCCGTCCCGGGTTGCCGGCGGTGTGGTAGTGGCCGATGTAATCCTTGTACTCCCGGATGCGCCGGATCACATCGCCGTTCATGATCTCCACGTGGTAGATGTCGAAGAGCAACTTGAAGTTCTCCGATCCCACCCGCTTGATGAGATCGACACAGAAGTCAACGTCGTCGCCAAAGTAGCCCGCGTGGCCGGTCATCTTTCCCTCCGTAGCCCGGGAATTGAGATGCTCAAAGCAAATGGTGATCCCCTTCTTCTCGGCCAGGGGAACGACCTTCTTCCATGTGTCCACGCAAAGCTGGGCGGCCTTTTCATCGTCCATGCCCTCGTATCGCATGCCGGTGAAGGTGATCACGCGCTTGGCCTTGATCCGGCTGGCCAGCTCGATGCCGTCCTTCAGTTTTTCGATGACCATGTCGGTATGCCTGGGATTGCAGGGGCCCTGCGAAAAGCCGTGACTTCCCACCAGTGAAATTTCAAGGCCAAGGTCCATCACCTCCTTGTAGGCCGTCTGCGGAATACCCTCCATCCCGTGCATGCCCAGCTTGACGCACCATTCGGCCAGTTGCCCGGTCTTCACCCCGCGCCCTCCGAAACACCAGCCCATCACCGAATGCTTGAAGGGGGTGTCGATCCTGGCCGGTGCGGCGCCGGACCGCCCGGTTCCCAGGGCAAATCCACCAGCCGCCAGGGCAGCCCCACCGAGAAAATGTCGTCGTGAAGAATTCATGGAAGCGATCGTAGGGCAGGGACGGGCAGATTTCCAATCTGCAAAATGGTGCTTCAGGCTTCCCTGTCCCGGGGGGACTGGCTAGGAAATCCAGTCAACCCTTCCCCATCTGCAGAGCCTGCCCCCTTTCCCCGCAATGAACGCTTTTCTCCACCTCACCGCGCTCTCCCTGATTCCCGGGGCTTTTCTTCCCGCCCAGGATTTGCCCGCCAGGCAAAGCGACCGCCCCAATTTCGTGATCATTCTCGCCGACGACATGGCCTGGGATGACCTCGGCCCCTTCGGCAACAAAAAGGTGCACACCCCGAATCTCGATCGCCTGGCCGCGGAAGGAATGTGTTTCGATCAGGCCTTCCTGACCATCAGCTCCTGCTCGCCCAGCCGCGCCAGCATTCTCACCGGACGCTATCCCCACCAGACCGATGCCGAGCAACTGCACTGGCCCATCCCCGCCTCTCAGATCATCTTCCCCCAGCGGCTCAAACTGGCCGGTTACTTCGTCGGGGCAGCAGGCAAGTGGCACCTCGGTGACGCCATGCGCGAACGTTTCACGGTGGTGCGGGAAGTGGACACCTCGGGATTCCAGCTCCCCGCCAATGCCGGAGCCGATGCCCGCGGGAACTTCGTGGAGACCGCCACCGGAGACGCCAGGAGCGGATGTGCCGACTGGGTGAGCCTTCTCCGCGAGCGGGATCCCGGCAAGCCCTTCCTCGTCTGGCTTGCGGCAGTCGATCCACACCGCCCCTACGATGAACGGATCTCGGAGCAGCCCCATTCCCCCGACGAGGTTGTCCTGCCGCCCTACCATCCCGACACTCCGCTCGTACGTCAGGACTATGCCCGCTACTATGACGAAATCACCCGGCTCGACCGCTTCGTGGGAGCAGTCCTCCATGAGCTGGAAGCGCAGAAGGCGGCGGACAATACCATCGTGATATTCCTGAGTGACAACGGCCGTCCCTTTCCCCGCGACAAGACCACTCTCTATGACAGCGGCATTCGCACTCCTCTCATCGTCCGTTGGCCCGCCGTGGTGAAGCCGGGCACACGCTGTAATCAGCTGGTCAGCACGATCGACCTGGCGACCACCATTCTGACCCTGGGCGGCCTCCCGGTGAGCCGCAACTACATGGGCAAGGACTTCACCGCGCTCCTGGAAGGGAAGGACGTCGAGATCCGCGACGCCATCTTCGCTGAGAAGAACTGGCACGACTACGAGGATCGCTCGCGCGCGGTACGGGACCGCCGCTACAAGTACATCATCAACCACTACTCCGATCTTCCCGCCACACCTCCAGCCGATGCAGCTCGCAGCGACACCTTCAGGGAGATGCAACGACTACGCGCGGGGAAAAAGCTTCCTGAGGTACAGTCAACCTGCTTCAGGGCACCCCGCCCCCGGGAAGAACTCTACGATCTCACCACCGATCCCCACGAACTCAATGATCTCGCCCGGGACCCGGTGCACCAGGACACCCTTGAACGCCTGCGTGTGGAATACAAACAATGGCGTCTCCGCACCCGGGAACAGATTCCCAGGCTTCGCACCCCGGACGAGTTCGACCGCGTGACAGGCAAACCAACTCCCGCCCGCATCCGGCCCCGCTGGTCCAAGGCCAAGATGATAGAGGAAGGCGTCCTCCTTCCCTGAGTCCCGGGTTTTATTGCCTCGCGCAGGTTGAAATCCGCCTACCCCGAAGCCGCAATCCGCTGTAAATCGGCGCGGGTCTCGGCATAGCTCCGATCGTAGGCCAGCACACGGGGATCGGGTTCCTCCCCGCGGTGCCTGCACACCTCCCGGTAGAGGTCAGGCCACCAGTTGCGGTGCTCGGTCAGGCCCTCCCTCTTCCACTGTTCCCAGTCGGACACCACCTTGTCCCAGCAGGCGCTACCGTAGTCAGCCGCCTCCGCCACCGTCTCAAAGTCCTTCACGTACCAATCGCGGCCAATTCGCGCATGCAGGACTTCATCGGCCCAGTCAAAGTCCTGGATCAGCTGCGCGAACTCGTCCCCGGAATCGGTTCCCACCTCCCACTCATGGCGTTTGCCCGTTCTGGACATGAGCCCCTGCTCGATGAACCACAGGATGGCGTGGCGTTCCCGGGGAGTGAGTTGCTCGTTCAGTCCTTTCGACCAGGTGAAATTAATCATCACCTTGCTCGGCCAGTCGATGCCGGCCCGGGCAAAGCCCACTTCTCCCATCATGGCGTGCCGGGCTTCATCCCAGAGCTGCCGAGTCATGTCCCGGAAAAATCCCCACGGGCGCCCACCCGCTTCTTCATCCCCGCTCTCTGTCACTATCTCGTAGAGAATGGACGCCATCATCTCAGAGACGTCGATCTCGCGGATCCGCTTGTAGAACATCATGAAAATCTTGTCCCGGCTCTCGAAGGACTCGTCGTAGAGGAACTCCTCGGCGTGCACTCCCATGTTGTAGGGATCCGGAAACCGTTCGTCGCGCTGCGGCGTGCTGTTGTAAAGAAACTCGTCAGCCGAGTAGCGCGGGAGTGGAGCGTTCCCCTCCACCTCCGTTCCTGCCAGTCCACCCGAAGCCGCCAGCCAGCCCCGCAGTTCCTCCAGCCACTCCGTGTGATCCTCTCTCTCGTCCGGATCTGAATTCTCAAGCGCGACACAAGCCTCCTCACCCCACGCAACCATGGCTTCCACCTCGGGCAGCACCATCCGGAGAACCCGCAGTCCAGGCGCATCAGCAAGAGGATTGGTCTCCTTCCGATAGGCCCGCATGCTCTCACACAGAGCCGGCAGGGCAACCCGGTAAAGGCCTGCCAGCAGTCTTTCCCTGTCCGGAGCGTTCCGGATTTCATCGAAAAAAATCTCCAGCTTTTCATGCGGCACCTTGGCCAGTCCCAGGGGAGGATGCCGCAACTCCGCCACCCGGTCGCGGAGAAGCGAAATGTGTTCCGCCGCCAGATAGGCGTGATAACTGTAGCCCATCTTCAACTCATAGATTGGCTCACAGGCGATGCGGGTGAGCAGCGTCTGCCAGATGCGCTGCAACGCGTAATGAAAACACTTCAAGCGATCCACGCACTCCTGCACCCCCAGTCCGGGACCGGCCGCTCCCGCAAGATCGGCTACCCCCGCCAGGCTCGGCAACCCTTGCAGGGAGCGATAGTTCCCCAAGGATTGGTCACTCATCTTTTTTCCTGAACAAAATTATCTGGAATCCGGGTGGCTACACCCCCCCCGGGATGTCGCCATCCCATCAGGATCACCTCGGCTCAAGTCCGGGGAATCCGGCACCCCCGGGGGAGAGACGAATTGCCCCTCCCCCTGAAGAGAATTCTTCCCCGATGAAAGCTACTTCAACTCGCGGATCTTCAGGTTCCGCCAAGCCACGGTAAAGGGTCCACGATTCCCCACGCCGTGCACCTGCAGGCCGATAAATCCACTCGGATGGCTCTTGTAGGCCTTCTCATGCACCAGGTCGGAGACCTGCTCACCATTGATCCACACCTGGATGCGGGGTCCCTTGGCAAGCACCCGGTACTTGTTCCACGCTCCATCCTTGAAATGCTTGTGCGGCTTGAGCTTGTCTTTTGGCGTCATCCACCCGTAACAGGCTTCCCCGTAGACATATCCCGCCTCCGCGCCCTTGGCACCACTGGCCTCGATCTCGACCTGCGGTCCGTTCACCCGCTCCTTCGGATCGTCGTTCTTGGTCTGGGAGCGAATCTGCACGCCTGAATTCAGGTTGTTGTGACACTTGACCTCGAAGGTGAGTTCAAAGTTGCCGTACTTCCTGTCGGTGCAGAGGAAGGAATTCGGACTTCCCTTGGCAGTGGTTCCCAGAATCGTTCCATCGACAACCTCGTAGGTGGCGGTGCCGTTGCGCTGGGTGAATCCGGTCAGGTCCTTCCCGTTGAAGAGGTCTTTCAACCCACTCTTCTGGTCCGCCAGAGATGGCAGGGACAGGAACAGAGGGGTCAGCAGGGTGATGATAAGTTTCGTATTCATGTTGATATGAGGCTATCGCCTTACGATTGACAGCACCGTGATATATCAGGATTCACAATCTCCAATCCCCAAATCCCGGTTCTCTCACTCCGAAAGGTCGATCCTGATCATCTCCTTGTCGTTTCTCAGGAACACCGAGCGCATGGCAAAGGCAGGATGACTCCACAGGACCTTACGCGATCCGGAGGTGCTGGTGGGGGTCAGGACATGGGTCCGGCTCACCTCTCTATAGCCCCGGGGCGAAAGCTCCGCGATGATCAGGTCACCCATCTCCCCCAGAATCCAGAACTGCCGGTTGCCGGGATGGTAGACGAGAAAAGCGGTCCCATAGCGTGGCGCACGCTGCCGGCCTGCAAGCTCCGGGGCGAGACAGGGAGCACGGGTCTCCCACAGCCGTTTCCCGGAATCCATCGCCACGCCCATCAGGGCACTGCGATCAACGTCCACGGCATAGATCATGCCATCGAGCAGATAGGGAGTGCTGTTGACGGGATACACCCCCTCTTTTGGTCCACTTCTCCAGACGATCCTGGCGGAGGGCTTTCCAGCGCCCAGCTCGATCATTCCACCGACACGATTATAACCGCTGGCAAACAGCTTGTTGCCGAGCTTGCGCGGCATCGCGATGGATGAGCCGTTGGTGGGCCTGATCGGCGCGGTCCAATACACCTGTCCGGTATCGGGATTGTGTCCGCTCACACCTTCAGGGTGCCAGGTGATGAGTTGCTTGACGCCCGCATGCTCAACGATCTGGGGAGGACAATACCCGCAATGACGGGCGGTGAGTGACCGCCAGCGTTCCTCTCCCGTCTTCCGGTCGAAGGCCACCACGAGGGACCCCTCGCCGCCCACCATGCAGATCACCATATCCCGGTAGACCAGCGGCGGAGCAGAGTGTCCCCACATCGGCACGCGTGCACCATAGTCCTTCCCGAAGTCTCTCTTCCACTGCAACGCTCCTTCAGTGGTGAGACAGGTGAGATGTCCCATCACACCCAGGGCGAAGACCTGCCCGCCATCCACCGTCGGAGTAGCACGCGGACCTCCGGGATAGGACACTTCATAATCCCGCCGTTCACTGTGGGTCCAGAGCAGCTTCCCGCTCGCGGCATCATGACACCGGATCCGTTCCATGCCCGTCAGCTTTACCTGTGCACCCGCATCATTGATGACCTTCCCTTTCTCAACCACCAGGTCCATCACATAGACCCGCCCCTTCGCCACCGCCGGACCGGAATACCCATGCGCCACCGGCGTGCGCCAGAGGACTTTCGGCCCCTCCTCCGGCAACCGCTCGAGAACTCCCTCCTCCTGCCAGGTCCCATCCCGGTTTTCACCCAGCCACTGCGGCCAGTCCCCAGCCCAGGCCATGCCGAATCCCGTCACAGTCAGGGCAAGCAAAGAAACCAGACGATTCATGTCGTAAGAAACCGGGCCACAAGGCACCCTCCTTCTCAACCCTGTCAGCACAAAACACAAGCGTCATGAACTGCCGTTCCCTTCCTCTTCTTGTCGCCCTCACCCTTGCCCTCGCCCTCCCCTCCTTCGCGGATTCCGGTCAGAAACCGAACTTCATCCTGTGCATGGCCGACGACCTCGGCTGGGGAGACACCGGCTTCAATGGCCACCCGAAGATTGTAACGCCGCACCTCGATGCCATGGCCGGGTCCGGTGTAACACTCTCCCGCTATTACGCGGGGGCTCCGGTCTGCTCCCCCACCCGCGGGAGTTGTCTCACCGGACGCAATCCCTTCCGCTACGGCGTCCCCACCGCCAACACCGGCCATCTCAGGAAGGAAGAAATCAGCCTTGCGGAACTCCTGTCTGGGAAAGGCTATGCCACCGGTCACTTCGGAAAGTGGCACCTCGGCACCCTCAGTCCCGGGTTCAGCGGCAAGGGAGCAGGACGCAACCCGAAAAAGAATTTCATGACCCCCGGCATGGCAGGATTCGGCGAGTGGTTCACCAGTGAATTCTCAATCGCCACCTACGACCCCTACGATCCAGAGAATGCCCATTGCGCCGCAGCGCGAAAGGGTGACCTGCGGGCCCTCTTCTGGCACAACGGCAAGCCCCTCGCAAAGCCGCTCTCCGGCTGTACCTCCAGAATGGTGATGGACAAGGCGCTTCCATTTATCGCCCAGGCCGTCCGTGAGAAAAAGCCATTCTTTGCGGTGATCTGGTTCCATGCTCCGCATCTCCCGGTGGTGGGGCATCCAGAATACATGAAGGCACACTACGGTGATCTGCCCGACAACGAGCAGCATTATTTCAGTTGCATCACCGCCCTTGACGCCCAGATGGGCAGACTCCGTGCGCACTTACGCACTCTGAAGATCGAGCAGGACACCATGCTCTGCTTCGCCAGTGACAACGGCCCGGAAGGCAACCCGGGACCGCGGGCACATTCACAGGGTACGGCCGGCAAGTTCCGCGGACGCAAGCGCAGTCTCTACGAAGGCGGGGTGCGCGTTCCGGCGGTGATCGAGTGGCCCGGCACCCTCCAACCCCGCAAGGTCGCCACTCCCTGTGTGAGCAGCGATTACTTCCCCACCATCTCCGCCCTCCTGGATCTACCCCTCGCCAAGCGCCCCTACGACGGTATCGACCTGTTCCCGATCCTCAGGGGAACGCAGCAGAAACGCGGGAACGCCATCGGCTTCCGCTTCGGCAGGGACCGCACCCTGGTGAACGACCGCCACAAGCTCGTCCACAACAACGGCGGCCTGAAACGCCACCGATCGGACAACGGCAAGGTGCCCGTGGCCGAGTTCGAACTCTATGACCTTCTCACGGATCCCTCCGAGACCAGGAACATTGCTGACCGCAACCCTGAAGTGGCAGCCAGGATGAAACGCGAGCTCGCCGCCTTCGTGAAATCCTGTCAGGCCAGCGCGAACGGGGAAGACTATCGATAGCAGGAATCGGATAAACCCGTGGATCGTAGCCTGCAATGCGAGAATTAACCGCAAACCGACTGAAAAGAACCCCGCCCCGGGCTGGATCTCTCCAGGGGAAAATCCCGAAGATTCTTCGTGCTCTCTCGCTTCACGGAGGGTAAACCGCCCGCGCTTCCGGCCACCCCGAAGCGGATTCCACCAATTCCAGACCAATGGCAGTCGTCGCAACCAAACTGAACAAGGGGCAGTGCATCAGGTATGAAGGGGACATGGGCGTGGTGCTTCACATCGAGCACCGCACCCCCGGCAAGGGCAACGCCCTCATTGCCGCCACCATCCGCTCCTTCAATTCCGGCAACAAGAAAACCATCCGCTTCTCGTCCTCCGAAAAGGTCGATATCGTGGAAACCCAGCGCCAGAAGCTGGAGTACTCCTATTCCGATCCCGCCGGCACCCACTTCATGAATCTCGAATCCTACGAGACCATCACCCTCGATGAGAGCCTCGTTGAGGACTGCAGGAACTTGCTGAAGGAAGGCCAGGAAGTGGAAGTCCTCTTCATTGAAGGCAACGCGGTAACCGTCAGTCTTCCCCCCGTGGTGGAGTTGAAGGTCACTGAATCCTCCGAGGGCATCAAGGGCGACACCGCCAACAACCCCACCAAGCCTGCCACTCTTGAGACCGGGGTGACGGTGCAGGTTCCTCTCTTCGTCAAACCGGATGACGTCCTGAAGATCAACACCGAGGACGGCAGCTACGTCGGCAGGGCCTGAAGTCTGACTCACCCGGACCCCGGCCACTACCCTGCCAGGCTTCTCCCCTCCCCATTCAAGGCTTCACAACCCGGAGGCGGGTAAAACTCCGGTCTCCCGAGAGAGTCAGCACTATGGGCCAAACTTCTCCGGCGGGCACCGGGTTCTCGAATCCCCAGATCTGAAAGGGATCGAGCAGCATCCACTCCTCCAGGTCGTAACTCCCCTCCACGATGATGGGCGCCCGGGTCCCATCTGGGCCCGGATCGATCAGGAGATCCACCTGACCGGGAATAAACAGGTCGGGAGTGAATAGCTCTGGGCGATCATTCGCGCTGTAACCAAGCGCCCAGAGCAATCCGTTGGGGATTCCGTCACCATCGTGGTCCCCTTCAAACGGTGCTTCCGGAATCCCATTCATCTCCGTCCACCCCAGATAGGGGTCGAGCGGAACTTCGATGGATCCTTCCAACTGGATCGTCGCGTCCACCAGCACATCAACTCCTTCCTGGAGAGGATTGCTGAACTCCAGGGGCAGCACCACCAGGATATCGTAGGTCACGATGTTTCCCTCTGTCGCCGTCCGCGTGATTGCGACCGTTCCGGTCCCGGAGCCTGCTCCGGAGACGGGGTTCTGCGAGAAGTTCTCATCCACCGCTCCACCGATCGAGCTCCCACTGATGGAGCCCTGGTTGAGGGTAATCTGGTGCAGGGCCCCGCTGAACTGACCGGTCTCGGCGTCAACCAGCCCTTCCGCAGAGGTAGCGATCGTGCCCTTGATGTCACTGATCGACACCTCGGCAATCAACCCCCCGAGCAGGGAAAAGTCCATGTCGGTCGCGGTAAGGTCTCCCGATTTCAGGGTGAACTCCGAGACCTGGTCCGTCGCAGGATCGATCTCAAGGATGGCATCCACCGTTCCACTGAGGTCACTGTCCTGCTCATCTTCGATACCAACAGCGGAAAGGGTGACTCTCAGAATGTTGACGTCGGGAGCGTCCGAGAGAGTCAGCACCGTGCTGCCGCGCACCTGCGCGGTTGCACCGCCGGGGAGCATCAGGGAGAGCACAAGGGTGAGCGAAAGACCGGAAATCAGGGGGGGGGTCGTCATGGGGACAGGAGAAGGGTTTCTCCCCACTCCTATCCCCCGGGGCCCTCGCGTCAACCAAATCGAACTGAATGTCCTCCCCTTGATGGCTCCCCTCCCTCGCCATCTCCTCCCGGGAGGAGAATAACCTGGCCGCTGGCAGGAATATGCCACCGCAATCCCTTGCGCCTCCCTTCAAGGGATCTCCACCTCCCGGAATTCCCCGGCGGCCCACTTTAATCTCCACCAAAAATCTTTAACTTTTCCGAAATATCCACTATTTCACTCTTGCGTGGCAAGAGGTCGAAAACAACTCCATCTTCGGCGGACGGGCGAGAATCGCCGTGTCCGGCGTCCCACCCTGCGCGAGGCCCTGCGCGAAGCCGATCGGCGGGCCCGCCAACGTGCGAACCAGCGTTCGTGGCGCCGCCGGGGGCTCACCTCCGTGCAATCTGCCATCGCGGATTCCCATTATGCCCAGGAGCAACTGGGCTGGTCCACCCGCTCCCTCCGCATCCTGGCTGGTCTTGCCCTCCTCCCCCTCTGTTTCATCACCACCATCACCCTCTTCAATCCCCACCTCCACGCCCTGGGTGATGTCGGCAACAACCTTTCCTTCTGGCAGCAGTTCTGGCGCACCAATGCCTTCCTCTATTTTTCGGTCGGCTTCATCCTCAACGTGGGCTGGTTTTTCACCCGGCTCTTTCAACCGGGCTTCCTCTACCTCTACGTCCTGGGACACGAACTAACCCACGTCATCTTCGTTTACGCCTGCCTCGGTCGCGTGAGCGGTTTCCGTGTCAGTCTGGACGGAGGTCACATCGTCACCAACAAATCCAACATTCTCATCGCACTCTCCCCCTACTTCATTCCCTTCTGGTCCGTGGTGATCTTCATTCTCATGACCATTATCGGCCTCCTCGGATCCCTCCCTCATCACGAGAAAATCCTGTTCGCCATGATGGGCGCCACCTGGAGTTTCCACCTGCTCTGGACCCTCTGGATCATCCCGCGCGATCAACCCGACCTGAAGGAAAACGGCACTTTCTTCTCTCTCTCCCTCATTTACCTCTCCAATGTGCTCCTGCTCTCCGCCCTCCTGTGCCTGGCCTCGCCCGAACTGACCTGGCGCCACTTCGTCTACAATTGGGCCAACAATTTCATGGATACGATCACTTCAGTCAGCGGCACCCTTGATTGATCCTGCCCGGGACACGATAGTGACACCCTTGACCCGCGCTCTCCTCTTCTTGATGCTGCTCGCCTCCCTGCCCCTGAAGGCGGGACAATCGCGCGTCTGGCACTACACGGACGGGCGGACATTTACGGCCGATTACCAGTGGTCGAATCCGAACACACTCTACCTCAAGGACAGGAAGGGCCGCGAATTCGAGGTGCCTCTTGGCGCCCTCTCCAACGCCGATCTGGAGTATGTGAGAGGTCTGCTATTCAGGAACACCTCAAGGGGGATCGTCTACCACACTCCGCTCACCTGGGAGGAATTCCGCTCCAAGAAGCTCACCACCTCCAAAGCCCAGGAGCGCGGCTACTACCCGGTCGATTCCCTGTCCACCAGTGAAGGATCACTGCGCCTGCAGTTCCGCCGCTTTGGACCGGCTCCAAAGGTTGCCGCGAACCAGCAGGTCGTCCTTCGTCTGATCACCGCCCCACATGGCGGAACGCGAAGTACGATCCGCGTCAGTTACGGCGGAAAGATGATTGGCGCCGTCAGGGGGGCGCCCTCCGGTGGCGCCTTCGACATTCCGCTTCCCCCCACCGTGCTGCAAGGATCCGAGACCATCGTCTTCGATCTGAGCGGCGGAAGCGACACCGTCCTCATCCGCACCACCAGATCGGGAGCGGGGCCACGTCTGCTCGTCATCCAACCCGAACAAAAGCGCCAATGACGGGCTCAATTTCTTGACACCTCCGGGAGATCGCGCATTCTCCCCGCCCGCCTCACGCGGCTGATTCCCATGAAAGCGGATCTCCACCCCAAATACCACCCGGTCATCTTCCAGGATATGAGTACCGGGAAACAGTACGTCACGCAGTCGACCGCCAAATCGGATCGCGTCGAAAAGGTCGATGGGGTGGACCACTACGTGATCTCGATAGGTGTCACCGCCGACTCCCATCCGTTCTTCACAGGACAGAAGCAGTTCGTCGACACCGAGGGACGCATCGACAAGTTTCAGAAGCGCTTCGGCGCCGTGCGCCGGGCCAAGAAGCCCAAGACCGGGGACAACGGTTAGGAACGTCTCCCGTCTCCCTGCCATGCCGCCCGTCAGCGGGCAGCATTCATCCGGAATCTCCCGGTTTCCGTCCGCAAGGAACTCCCAAGAAAAACGCCCCGGGGAAAACCCCGGAGCGTGTAAAGCGGTTACGGAAGCAATCGGGCAATCGCTTACTCGCTCTTCTCTTCCTTCTCGGAGGGTGTCTCGGGTTCCGCGCTCGGGCTCCACTCTTCCTCTTCCGGGCCAGTGGCGGCCGCCGCGAGGTTGAAGGCCTGCTCCAGGCCCACCAGGTCGCTGGAGGGACGCAGCGTCTCGAAGCTCTGGGACTCCTTCTGGAGTTGCTCCTCGCTGTATTCCACCGCCTTGATTGAAAGGCCGATGCGGCGCTCAATCTTGTCGACCTTGATCACGCGGGCCTCCACTTCGTCAGCCACCTTGAGGATATCCTTCACGCGCTCGACGTGCTCCTCGCTCAGCTGGGAGATGTGAATCAGGCCGTCGATATCGCCGTCCAGGCTGACAAAGGCCCCGAAGCTCGCGATCTTGGCCACCGTCCCCTTGACGATGTCGCCCACCTTGAACTTCGTGTCGATGTCGGCCCATGGGTCGGTATCGAGTTGCTTGATTCCCAGCGAAACCCGCTGGTTCTCCTTGTCGATGGTGAGCACGATGGCCTCGACCTCCTCGTTCTTCTTGAGGATTTCGCTCGGGTGATTGATCTTGCGGGTCCAGCTGAGATCGGAGACGTGGATCATGCCGTCGATACCTTCCTCCAGTCCCACGAAAGCGCCGTAGGCCGTGAGGTTGCGCACCACACCGTTGATCTTCGTTCCCACCGGGTAGCGTCCTTCGATCTCGTCCCACGGATTGGGCTCCAGTTGACGCACTCCGAGAGAAATCTTCTGCTCCTCGATGCTGATTCCCAGCACCACCGCTTCGATTTCCATGTCCAGTTCCAGGACATCGCTGGGGCGCGTGATTCGCTTGACCCAGGAGAGTTCGGAGACGTGCACAAGGCCTTCCACCCCGCGCTCCAGTTCCACGAAAGCCCCGTAGGGCAGCAGCTTGGTGATCCGTCCCTTTACATTGGAACCAATCGGGAACTTGCCCTCGATGTCCTCCCATGGGTTATCGGCCATCTGCTTGAGACCAAGGGAGACGCGCTCCTTCTCGCGGTCCACGTCGAGGATCTGCACCTCGACCTCCTGGCCGATGCGCAGCATCTCGCTGGGATGATTGATGCGACCCCAGCTCATGTCCGTGATGTGCAGGAGACCGTCCATGCCCTCGAGGTCGACAAAGGCGCCAAAGTCGGTCAGGTTCTTCACCTGTCCGCTGACCTTGTCGCCGACCTTGACGGTCTGCAGGAAGAGCTGACGGCGCTCGGAACGCTCGGCCTCGATCACCTCGCGGCGGCTCAGCACGATGTTCTTCCGCTCGTCGTTGACCTTGACGATCTTGAACTCGTAGATGTTGCCCAGAAATTCGTTGAGGTCCTTGGGCGGGATGATGTCGACCTGCGAACCGGGGAGGAAGGCCTCCACCCCGACGTTCACCATCAGGCCGCCTTTCACCACGCTCTTGACCTTGCCCTTCACCAGGCCGCCGTCTTCAAACACCTTGACGATCTTGTCCCAGTTCTGCTTGTGGGCAGCCTTTTCCTTCGAGAGGACAACCATGCCCTCATCGTTCTCGAGGCGCTCCAGGAGGACTTCCACTTCGTCCCCTTCCTCAATTTCATCGTCCTCGAACTCGGAGGCGGGTATGACGCCCTCCGACTTGTATCCGATATCGACAATCACGACCTGGGGGCGGATGTCGAGGACTGTTCCGTTCACAATGGAACCCTCTCTGAACTCGCGAAACTTCGAATCGATCAATGCCTCGAGCTCAGCATTGACCGGCGCGTCCGCGACGGCTTCGTTACTCATTTTCTGTAGTTAAGGTTGGTTGTTGGTTTGCTTGCCTTCCGACAATTGCCCCTCTTCCGCGACGACAACGGGGCTCCAACCATCGCCGCAACCGCCCCGGCCTCCGGCCCAAACGGGTGGCGAACCTAGGGATCAACCCCTGAAAATCAAGGGAAATGTCGGAAATGAACAGGGTGGATGCAGGGGCGGAATACGGCCGCTTCTTCCGTATCCCCGCCCCCCACCGGCGACCTCTCCACCCCGGCAACCCCGCTTGACACCGCCCCTCAATTCCCTACCTTCCGCCCTCGCCGTTCTCGGCATGCGCGCCCGTAGCTCAATTGGATAGAGCGCCTGACTACGGATCAGGAGGTTAGGGGTTCGACTCCTCTCGGGCGCGCCATTGATTATCAACAGGTTGCGACAAGTCTAGGAGGCGGTCGATTTTGGGTCCCGCCCGAATACCGCCCTTAAAATCCGCACTGCGCGATGACCATGATTCGGTAGTCGGTGCACCGGTCTTGAAAACCGTACAGCAACGTTTTCGGCATGTTGCGAATCGTTGTTAATCGTCTGAGGATTAGGCGTTTCGCGCACAAAGCGCAACGCGCCGAAACGTCCCGGAATACGCCGTTTCCATCCAAAGAGGTAACGTAAACGGTAACCCCAGCTCGGCGATCGAAGGCACTGGTCTCGGGCCAAGATTTGAACGGTTCGGGAGGGCCGATGAGCTCTCAATTCGCTGCTTGGCCTCTGAACTCCCTCGCGCTCGCCCCCCCGAAAGATCTGCACGAGTTGATTCCTCGCCGGGCTCACTTCGAATGGAATATATCGATGCTTCTAGATTCAGGTAAGATTGGTGATCGGCAACTTGAAGCGGCAATGTCAGCGAGACGAAGCCTCCCTTCTCCTCACTTTATGGGGAATTGGGTAGGTGCCGAAGTGGTCGAACGGGGCAGACTGTAAATCTGCTGACTTACGTCTTCGAAGGTTCGAATCCTTCCCTGCCCACCACTCTCTAAATGAGAGAGTTACAAGAGATTCTGATCTCAGCGCGGGAAATGCAAAATGAGTGAGCGGGCCATTTACGGGCCACTCTTGGACCTCCGGGCACGATAAGGATGCCTTTGGGCTACGCGATATTGGGTTAACGGCGGATCCTGAGTAAATTAGGCCGGAGGATCCATCATCAAAATCAATAGTTTGTTTCTATACATCGAGTCAGTTGATGATAGTGTTTCCGATGACTCATGAGGTTGCACCGTCCTTGAGCAGTAAGATGTCGCGCCGGAGTCCATGGAACTCGGGAAGAGCCTTAGGGCAAAAGATGCCATTTGCGATCGAAGAGGCCCGGCGACTGAAGGACCTCTTGCGAGGGACGGGCCGACATCGAGATTTGGTACTCGCCTCGGTAGTGAGCGGCAATGTCCTCCACATCGCGAAGCTGGCGGGCCAACTCGGGACTTTCCGCGATGGCAGCTTCGGCGGCCTGGGCCTCGCTACGAGGCAGGCGATCGAATCGTGGGCTCGCTCACCTCCAGGAGGACTGCAATCTCGTCGTGTTTCATCCCGGACAGTCGTAAGAGTTTCAGGGGCGATCTCTTCTTCGATCGTCTCGGAAGAACGTCTTGCCAATTGTCATTGACGCCCGTCAAAATTCATTGAAGGTGGGAGGAATGAAGGACGATTTGGCCCTGCAGAGCACGCCGGATGGAGGAACGATGGTCCGGGAGGATTCCGGAGGGCGGCGGGTGCCCTTGGGCATGGTGCAGAAGACGATGGCCAAGCGGATGTTGCAGAGCGCGCGGGAGATCCCGCAGTTTTCGGTGAGCCGGGAACTGGATGCCGAGCTGCTGGGCGTCCGGCGGGCGCGGATCAATGCGGAGATCGACGACGATGACCGGCGAGTGAGCGTCACGGCATTGCTGATCTGGCTGACTGCGCTGGCGCTGCGCAAGCACCCCCGCATGAACAGCCGTTTCGACGAGGACGCCGCGATTCAGCATGAGCAGGTCAACATGGCGGTGGCGATGGATACCCCGTATGGGCTGGTGGCACCGGTGATCCACGGGGCCGAGGCGCTTTCGGTGGCGGACACGGCAGTGGCCCTGAATGAGCTGGCGGCGCGCGCGATGGAAAAGCGCCTGACGATGAATGACTTTGCGGACGCCACCTTCACCACCAGCAACTTGGGGATGTTCGGGATCAGCGGATTCACGCCGCTGGTCAATCCGCCCCAGGGCGCGATCATCGGGGTGGGAGCGCCGCGCACTGCGGTGCGGACCGACGACGAGGGCCAGCTCGTCCCAACCCGCGCGATCGAACTTACCGTCACGGCCGACCACCGCATCCTCGATGGAGCCGAAGTGGCACGCTTTTTACAAACCCTGGCGGAGAGCGTCGGGAAGTAACGAATCACCTCAACAAAGAGACCAAAAATAATGATTAAAGATCTCAAGGAAGCCTGCGGATTGCCGGTTTCATTCGACACGGAAAGCTCGGAGCTGATCTTGGGCGACGGATTGAACGACCCTTCGTATTGCGTTCGGAATCTGCACGACCTCAAGGCGGTTTGGGCCAAACCGATCGAGGAGGATGACCAGGTGATCTACCGTTACACCTCGGCGCTGCACCTCAAGGAAGACGCGCCGGTGTGGAAGAAGGCGAACATGGCTTACGGCATCGTAATCTTCGTGCCCGGCACCTTCAGCGGTGAATACGTCAAGAGCTCCGGCCAGTACCACCCGCCCGTCCAACCATGCAACATGGGCACGCCGGAAATCTACACCGTGCTCTCCGGGGTCGGGCATTTCCTCCTGCAGAAGGCGAGTCCCCCGTTTTCCAAGATCGAGGACGCGGTGATGGTCGAGGTCCAGGAGGGCGAGACCTTCGTGGTGCCGCCCGACTACGGGCATCTCCAGATCAATCCCGGTCCCGAACCCCTGGTCTTCTCCTATGCCGTGATGGACGGAATGAAGGGCTGCTACGATCCGTTCAAGACGCGCAAGGGAGCGATCTATCACGAGATGGCGGAGGGGGAGGAGCGTTACGTCTTCAATGGCCGCTACCCCGACCACGTACCGTTGCGCGTGCTGCGCGCGGCGGACCTCTGCCAACTGCCGGAGTTGAATGAGAGGGTGACCTACCAGGCCATCCGCGACCGTCTTCCCGAGTTGCCCTTCCTGACCGACCCGACCGTCTTTCCCGAGTCGGCAGCCCTGCAGCCGGCTGCTGCCAAGGCCTGATCACACCATCCCGAACTGCATGAGCATCCTGAAATCAAAACGTATCGTCGAGCTGAGCCACCGCATGGTGCCCGGCGAGGAGGAGTTCCCGCTCGAGATCGAGACCTTCAATGCCGACGAGGTCATGGCCAAGACGGCCCGGGCGAGCACCCACACCATCGAACGCCGCGAGGACATCTGGTACATCATCCAGGAGGTGAAGATGAGCTCGCACGTCGGAACCCACGTCGAGTTTCCCTACCACCATCTCAAGGAGGGAAAAAGCGCGGCGGACTATCCCCTCGAACGCCTCATCGGTGAGGCCGTCCTCTTCGACTTCTCCTACAAGAAGAAGGACGAGGAGATCACCAAGCAGGAGATCATCGATACCGGCATCGAGGTGAAGAAGGGTGACATCGCCGTGATCCGCACCGACATGCACAAGCTCTGGAAGACCCCGCAAGGACACGACCGCCCGGTCCTCTCCCTCGAGGCCACCAGCTACCTCGTCGAGGAGGTGGGCATCCACACCATCGCCACCGATGCCACGGGCCTCGAAGTGCGCGGCCGGGACGACCAGCCGGTGCACGTGATGCTTTTCGAGAACGACGTGGCCATGGTTGAGTCGCTGACAAACCTCGACCAGCTCAAGTCGACCCGCTTTGAAATCCTCATCCTGCCCCTGCCGGTCGAGGGCATGGACTCCTGCCCGGTGCGGGCGCTGGCCCTCGAGAACGAATAGACCTCATGGACGACCTCAAGAAACTCTACGGCGAGATGCTGCTGCTGCGCCACTTCGACCAGCAGTGCATGGATCTCAAGAAGAAGGACATCATCTACTCGGGCTACCATCCCTACGAAGGCCAGGAAGGTGTTGCGGTGGGATTCTGCGGCGCCCTGCGCGGGGATGACGTGCTCCTCTCCACCCACCGTCCGCACTGCCACGCCGTGGCCAAGGGCTGCACCCTGGAAGCCGTCCTCACCGAAATGATGGGGCGGGTGACCGGTTGCAGCGGGGGATTGGGCGGAGCGATGCAATTCCTCGCGCCCGAGGACAATTTCTACTGCGGCTCGGTGGTCGGCAGCAATGTCGGTCTCGCCACCGGCTTCGCCATGGCGATGAAGCAGAACAAGACCGACAGCGTCTGCATGTGCCTCTTCGGTGACGGGGCCTCCAACCACGGGACCTTCCACGAGGGTCTCAACCTCGCCGCCATCTGGAATCTCCCCGTGGTCTTCGTCTGTGAGAACAACCAGTTCGCGGAAGCCATGCCCGTCGAGGAGTTCGTCTCCTGCGAACGCATTTCGGCGCGCGCCAAGGGATACGGTCTCGAGGAAATCACGGTGGATGCCAACGACGTCGAGGAAGCCCGCCGCGTTGCCGAGGAAGCCATCGAGAAATGCCGTCGCGGCGAGGGGCCGGTCCTCATCGAGGCCGTGACCTACCGCATCAAGGGCCACTACGTCGGTGATCCCGAAGCCACTTACCGCGACCCGAAGGATGTCGAGGCCGCCCGCGAGAAGGAGCCCTTGAAGCGGGCCAAGGAGAAGCTCCTCGAAGCCGGTGTCGACGAGGCCGAGCTCGACGCCATGCAAGAAGCCGTGGTCGCGAAACTTGCGAGGCTCGAAACCTGGGCCCTCGAGCAGGAGTTTCCGACCCTCGAGGCCGCAGTCGATCACGTCGGGATCGCGCTTGAGAACGCCCCGGAGGTGCGCGGTCCCCAATCCCTTGTTCTCTAGCACCCCTTACCACACGGAATCATGCCAACAGTCACATTCGGAGAAGCGATTCGTCAGGCCTACGACGAGGAGATGACCCGCGACAAGAACGTCTGCCTCATCGGCGAGGACGTCGGTCGCTGGGGCAGCCTCTACCGCTCATCGCGGGGTTTGCTGGAAAAGTTCGGTCCCGACCAGATCAAGGACACCCCCATCTCGGAGGCGGCCATCGCCGGATGCGGGGTGGGAGCCGCGGCGATGGGGATGCGCCCCATCGTGGAGATCATGTACATCGATTTCATCTCGATCTCGATGGACCAGATCGTGAACCATGCCGCCAAGTGGCGCCAACTCTCCAACGGGAAGGTCAAGCTGCCCATGGTGTTCAAGACCCAGGGTGGAGCGGGTCGGCGCAATTCTTCGCAGCACTCCCAGTGTCTCGAGAACTGGTTCGTTTACGTCCCCGGCCTCATCACGGTGATGCCGTCGACGCCCTACGACGTGAAGGGACTGCTCAAGTCCGCCATCCGGGACGACAACCCGGTGGTCTTCATCGAGCACAAGTCGCTCTATTTCGACAAGGGCGAGGTGCCGGAGGAGGAATACCTCATTCCCCTCGGCGTGGCTGACGTCAAGAGGGTCGGCGAGGATCTCACCATCGTGGCCACTTCATGGATGGTCTCGTTCGCGCTCAAGGCGGCCGAGCAACTCCAGGAAGAGGGAATCTCCTGCGAAGTCATCGACCCGCGCACGCTCTGGCCCCTCGACAAGGACACCATCATCAAGTCCGTCCGCAAGACCGGCCGCTGCATGGTGGTCACGGAGGCCTCCGCGGAGGGCGGATGGAGCGGGGAGGTGTCCTCCGTGGTCCACGAACATTGCTTCAGCGACCTACGCAGCCCCGTCAAGCGGCACTGCGGCATGAGGACCGGGATTCCCTACGGCCCCACCCTGGAGATGCAGTGCATCCCCAGTGCCGAATCGATCGCCGGGGCGGCCCGCGACCTGGTGGCCCAGGAGGTGACCGCGGCGGGAGCGGCACTCTAACAGAAATCCGAATTTCCAGAGAACAGAAGAAGCAATGGCAACCGAATTCAAGATGCCCATGCTGGGTGAGGTGATGGAAGAGGGCCGCATTGTGGCCTGGCTCAAGGAGGAAGGCGCTGCGGTGGAACGCGGCGAGAACATCGTGGAGGTCGAGACCGACAAGGCCACCATGGAGGTCGAGTCCACCACCTCCGGGGTGCTGAAACAGA
>MPLZ02014824.1_pt1 | contig 34505 bp, 36 predicted proteins | sample 1617311 | NCBI WGS metagenome assembly MPLZ02 (sample SAMN05944806, study PRJNA350692) | marine metagenome | biome: marine; feature: ODZ; material: water; isolation source: 160 m water sample filtered on 0.2 um supor filter | place: Pacific Ocean | collected 2012-04-08 | depth 160m m | reverse complement strand
TACACGGACACGGAAGTTGCGGCTGAGGCCACGCGGTCGGATGCCCATGCGGACCAGGGTGATGCAGCGGAGGCCACGCGTTCTGACGCGTACACGGACACGGAAGTTGCGGCTGAGGCCACGCGGTCGGATGCCCATGCGGACGCGGGAGATGTGGCTGAGGCCGCACGCGCGGATGCATACACGGATGCGCAGGTCGCGGTGGAGCGCTCGAGAGTCGATCTGGTCACCACGGCGGTTCAGATCAGTCCGGGTAACACCTCGCTGCGCGCGACGGACGGGTTGGCTTCCGAAGCTCCGGTGACGGACGCGGTGGTGTCTGTCGGGACCAATTCGGCGCTCATGAAGGTGGTCAGTGCCCAGGGAGAAAGCCTGGTCAGTGTCGACGCGTCCTCCGCCAAGGTCGTGATGCAGGACGGTACACACGTGAAGGGCCTGGTGGTCGGTGCCAGTGATACGGCCGTGAGCGGTGGCGCCAGCGATCCCGTCTCCATGCGCATCGACGACTCGGGTGTGACGTTTTCTCGTATCGGTGCTGACGCTACAGCGGCCGAAAAGAATGCCGCGGCGGGCGAACCGGTTCCGGTCCACGGAATCGCGGATGGTCAGCTGGATACCGATGCCGTCAACAAGGGCCAGCTCAACGCGGTCGCGTCGGAGGTCAGCGATGTCGCATCGGCGCTCAGCAGTGAGCTCAGCAGTGTCGAGCACGATGCCTATCGCGGGATCGCCATCAGCAATGCGATGGAGGTCTTCCTCCCGGATCCCGGAAAGACCTTCCGTGTAAATCTCGGCGTGGGCTACTTCAAGAAGAAGGCTGCGCTGGGTCTCACGGGGTCTGGAATGATCGCCGAGAGCACTGGCCTGTACCTCGGTGTCGGTAGCGATACCTCCTTCAACGAAGTGGGTGGAAAGGCGGGCATCAGCTTCCAGTGGTAGTCATCGGGGGATCCTCTCTCGGGTGGTGCTGGATTCCGACGAGCCAAGGGAGCTGAACCGTACCCGGCCGGCGTGGTCGCCATTGCCGCGTTTCGCGAAAGCCTGCGAGGATGGGTTCGTTGACTACTGGCAACGGCCTGCTTCGTCGCGACTCCATCGAGTCTGACGGAATGCAGATTTAGACTCGATGGGCTTCCGCGTACGGAAGTCAAATCGACACTGCCGGCAGGCGACGGCCGCTACCGGGAGCGTTTCCGCGCAGCGGCCCCCCACACCTCGATAGCCCTCGAGCGTGAATAGAGCGACCCGTTGAAGCTATGAGACGAAATCATCGCCTGCGGCAAGAGGCCGCTCGAAAGTAGAACCCAAGACAGCTACGGCTCGTGTGTCGCGAAAACCCAGCCTCCCGGCGGGTCCTCGGTGCCGAAGGCGACGACCTCGTAGGTTTCATGCTGGCTCGTGTCCAGCGACTCCATCCCCGGGGAGCCAATCGGCATGCCCGGAACGGCCAAACCAGCGACCTTCGGCCTCTCCGCCAGGAGGCGTTCGATGTCGTCTGCCGGCACGTGTCCCTCAATCACGTAGCCCTCGACGATCGCCGTGTGGCAAGAGGATATCCGCGGGGGCACGCCATTGGCCCGCTTCAGTGCAGTGAGGTCCGGGAGATCGGTTGCCTGGACGTCGAACCCCGCCTTTTGCAGGTGCTCGATCCATTTGTTGCAGCACCCGCAGGTCGGGGTCTTGAAGACCTGGATTTCAGGACGGCCCGAAGCGGCCGCGTCCGCCTCCTCGGCCGCTCTGGCCACGAGCCCCACGAAGCCCATCCCCAAAAAACTTGAAACCAGAAAGATGGCTGCAAATCGCCAAATTCGTCGTTCTGACATCCCAGGATTCCCCTCTCGCGGTTTCCTCAAGTGAGCGGACCAAGCCGTGCATCGCACCGGCATGTCTCCTTGAACTTCCTATCGGCCTTCCTGTGCCCAGGTGAAGTCAGTCTACAGGTCCTCCGGCTTGGGAGCAGGGACACTCGTCAGGCGCTCAGTGTCACAAGGGGTGACCCGAGGACCAGGATGAGGGCGAATTTCGGGGGAGTGAGGACCGACACCGCGAACGCCAAGGGGGCAGGCGGGCTGGGAACAAGGGCGAGGACGGCGAGGAGACAAGCCTGCTCGAAAAGCTCTGCGGTGAGGCCAGCACGCCGGGATCGTCAGCACGGGCTCGCCCGGGGCTTTGGCACCTACGACGACATCATGGGGGTCCAGGGGATCCGTCTGGAGACGCTGGCCCCGCGCCTCGCCTACGGATGGAGTCCTCTTCTCGGACTCTGCAGCCGGTCGACCCGGCGACGCGCTCGCCCAGATCGATGCCGCCCGGGCGCAGTACCCGGAATCCCGCCTGCTCCGCCGTGCCGGACGGCGCTTGCGCCGCAAATCGAGGGAAACCGAGAAACGCTGAAGTCTGGCGCGACGGCAGCAGGATGTCGGTGCGCCCAGCCAGTCCCGAATCGCAACATTCGGTCTGGACAGGAATTGCAGGGAAGCGTCAGGTAGTCAAACGACTCCAAACGCCACCATTGCATCGGCAACTTTGATGAAGCCGGCGATATTGGCGCCTTTCACATAGTTGATGTAGTCAGAGCCGGGTTGTTGCCCGTACGTCACACATTGCTCGTGAATATTCGCCATGATTTCGCGCAGCAGGTTCTGCAGTTCGGCTTCCTTCCAGGTGATTCTGGCGCTGTTCTGACTCATTTCGAGTCCGGAGATGGCTACACCACCGGCATTGGCTGCTTTGCTGGGCGCGAACAATAATTTGGCTGCGGTGAAATATTCGATCCCTTCCTGATCGGTGGGCATGTTGGCGCCTTCGGAAACGCCAATGCAGCCATTGTTGATCAACAGCAAGGATTCCTCTGCACTGATCTCGTTCTGGGTTGCACAGGGAAATGCCAAATCGCAGGGGATCTGCCAGGGTCGTTCACCGGCAAAGAAATCGACTTTATATTCGGCGGCGTAGGCAGACAATCCTTCGCGGCGATTGGTCTTCAGATCGATGATATAGGCGAGTTTCTCGGCATCGATGCCATCCTTATCGTAAATGAAACCCGACGAATCAGACATGGTGACGACTCTTGCACCAAGCTGATTGAGTTTTTCTACGGCATAGGTGGCCACATTGCCGGCACCCGACACCAGGCATACTCGTCCGTCCATGCCTTCGCCGCGATGCTTGAGCATGTCTTCCATCATGTAAACGGTGCCATAACCGGTGGCCTCGGTGCGGATCGGGCTGCCGCCAAATTCCATGCCTTTGCCGGTCAGTACTCCGGTGAAACGATTGCTCAGGCGTTTGTACTGACCGAACAGGAAGCCGATCTCGCGGGCACCGACTCCGATGTCACCGGCGGGAACATCGATTTCTGCACCGATATGTCGATGCAACTCGATCATGAATGACTGACAAAAACGCATGACCTCATTATCTGATTTGCCCTTGGGATTGAAATCTGCTCCTCCCTTGCCGCCCCCCATCGGCAGGCCGGTCAGACTGTTCTTGAAGGTTTGCTCAAAGGCCAGGAATTTCAGAATGCTGAGATTTACGGAAGGGTGGAAACGTATTCCTCCCTTATAGGGACCGATGGCATTATTGTTCTGAACCCGGTAACCCCGGTTGACCCGGATGTTTCCATTATCATCTTCCCAGCAAACACGAAAAATGATTATGCGATCCGGCTCGGCGATGCGGCGCAGGATTTGCATCTGGTGGTAGATCTCTTTGTCGTGGATGTACTCAAAGACATTCGATGCAACTTCGAAAACGGCTTGATGAAATTCGATTTCACCGGGATTGCGGCGCTCGACGCCAGATATGAATTTTTCCAGGTTGACATGATCTGAAACGGCCACAGTCAGTTCGCCTCCACAGGCTGAGAATTGGCTAGAGAATGATGATTGCTAAGGAAGTGCAATTTTGCATCCATTCATCTGATTAGACACCAATTGGTGGCGTCGGGCCCGGAGCCAGTGCCCAGTTGCGGGTGGGACATTTAGGCTGTGTTTTCCGGCAAGGCGATTCGATGGCTCACTGCTCTTCCTGGACGTCGAGTTCCCCGAGGCTTGAGTGAGCCCTGGGTGGCTCGCATGACAGGCCGTGCAGGCCGGACGACGAGAGGGAGAGCGCAGAGGGCAGGCGACAACCGCGCGCGGGTCAGCCTCGGGTCGGCAGGGCCAGGGTCCCCCCGGCCTGGTAGGCCGCGCCCCGGTCGGTGTTGATCTCGATGTCCAGGTCAACGCGGTGCTCGCCGTCCTTCTCGTACCTCTGCGTCACGCGGCCGGTCATGATCATGTCCTCGCCCGCGCAGATGCTGCGCTTCATGGCGAGTTGGATGCGGCGGACGGTGGAAAGCGGCCCGCCCCAGTCCGTCATGAACCGGCTCATCATCCCCAGGTTGAAATGGGTGCCCAGGAACATGTCGCGTGTCTTGGATCGGTTGTGGGCGTACCAGCTGTTGTGGTGCTGGGGCGCGAAGTCGCGGCTCGCCGATGCCATGAAGCAGCAGCGCGTCACGGTGATCGGCATGACGAGCTTCGGCAGCTCGTCGCCCACCGAGACCTCCTCCCAATGGAGTTCCGCCGGCGGTTGGGGCTGCCAGCCCGTCCGCCACGACTCCATGCACTCTTCGGTCCCGTTGTGCCAGCCGCCCTGGATCGCGTCGTCGGTGGGCGGCTCGGCGGGAGCCTGATCCTCGATCGCACTCGGCCCGGCCCGCTTCGCCGGATCCGCAGACGGCGTCACCGCACCCTCGGGCAACAGCTGGCCGTCCGCTCCGCGCTTGCCGCCGTAGCTGAAGAGGTGGGTGTAGGAGCGCGCCACGACGACGTCGTGCTGGTTGTAGTAGCTGGTCTCGATCGTGGTGAAGTAGCCTTCTCCCAGACGCGTCCGTTTGAACGGCGAGATCTTCAGGAGCCTCACCGTCGAGCTGAGGCGGTCGCCGATCTGGACCGGCTCGAAGAACCACTTCTCGTAGTTGGCGAGGATCCCAACCGGCAGCTCGAGCAGCTTCTTGAGATGGAAATGGATCAGCCGCTGGCTGCGGTAGCCCTCGGGCCACGGCCATCGGTAGGGCAGGGTGAGGCTGCAAATCAGCATGCCCGGCTGGGCCACAAGCCCTCGGAACCCCCGGGACCTGGCGTAGGCCTCGTCTAGATACAGGGGATTCCCGTCCTCGACGGTCTCGCACCAGTGCCGGATCAGATACTCGCAGCACTCGACCTGGGACACGTCTCGCGGCGATTCCTCGGCGAGTTCGAGGATCTGCCGGCGGTTTTCCTCGGAAACGTAGTCGGGAATCTCGAGCTGATCGCTCACTCGCTCTCTCCTGATGAACCGTTGCGAGCGCGGTCGTGCGCGTCAGGTGAGCACGGGCGACGTCTTGTCGAGCAGCTCCTCGGCGACGATCTTCTCCCAATAGTCCACACCGCCCAGCACCAGCTGGTATTGCTTGCCGCGGCGCAGGTACAGGGTCGTGTCCTGCTCCTCCATATAACCCATGCCCCCAAAGATCTGGGAGCCGACGTCCGTCGTGCACTTGACGGTTTCGGCTGCGAACGCCTTGGTCTTCGCCGCGTAGCCGCGCACGTACCGGCCCTTGTCGAGGTTGAAGGCCGTGAAGAATGTCAGCGTGTCGGCCCCGTAGATCTCGATGATGAGCTGGGCCAGATAGCTCTGGATCACCTGCATCTGGCCGATCGGACGACCGAACTGCACGCGGTCCTTGGCAAACTGGGTGGCCTGCTCGTGCATCCATTCGCAGACGCCGAGGGTATAGGCCGAGAAGATGATCGCTGTCTTCTCGATCACGCTCTCGAGGTCGGACCAGGCGTCGTTCACGCGCCCGAGGACGCGATCTGCCGGGACCTTCACGCCGTCGAAGGTCACCTCGTAGTGGTGGTCCCGAGCCATGGTGGGAGTGTGCTTGCAGCTGATGCCGTCGCTCTTGGCGTCCACCAGGAACATGGTGAGCCCTTCCTTCGAGGGAGCCTCGCCCGAGGTGCGCGCCACCACCAGCAGCAGGTCGGCGGCTCCGGCGAACTCGACGAACATCTTGACGCCGTCGAGCACGTAGTCGCTGCCGTCCTGTGCGGCCCGCATCTTGATCACGGCCGGGTCGAAGTCGCGGTGGTGCTCCTGGAAGGCGAAGGCCAGGATCAGCTCGCCGTCGATCATCTTCGGCACGAACTGCTGCCGCTGCTCCTCGCTGCCCGCCCGGGCGATTGCCTCGGCACCGATCACGGTGGTGGACAGGAAGGGGCTCGGGCAGATGCTGCGGCCCAGCTCCTTGGCCAGCAGCACCTGGTCGACGTTGCCGAGCTCGAGACCCCCGCAGTCCTCGGGCAGCGCGATGCCGAGCCAGCCCATCTCGGCCATCTCCCGCCACATCGCCGGGGAGTATCCCAGCTCGCTCTTCTCGATCTCGCGCACGAATTCCGCCGTGCACTCCTCCTGCATGAACTTGCGCGCGGTGTCCCGAAGTTGAACCTGTTCGTCACTCAGCTTCATGTCCATGGCGTCAGCCCTCCTTCCTTCTGCTCACTTGCTGGTACCGGGAGGCACCGGCTTGCCCAGCGCGTTCGGCAGACCCAGCAGGCGCCGGGCCACGATGCTCTTGGCTGTGTCGACGCCCGCCGCCGCGACCCGGGCGTGACCCGCCATCAGGTGCTCGTCGACGAGGGTGCCGTCCAGCGGGGCGTGCTCGCAGCCCTGCCACAGGAAGCCGTAGGGCCCCATGATGTCGAGGGCGAGATCGCTCATCTCGGCGCCCACCGCCGCACCCCAGGCCTTGTTCATGGCGGCCTCGACGTCGGGAACCCGATCCATCGCCGCGCAGATGCAGAGCCGTTCGAGCATCGAGCCGACCTCGACGCGTGTGGCCAGCCGCGCGAGCCGGCGGCGCACCACCGGATCGTCCGCCGTACGGTCGCCGTTGTACTCCGCCTGTTTCACCCAGTCGATGATCTTCCCGAAGCGGCGCACGCGCGAGGCGAATGACAGGATCGCGAAGCGCTCGTAGTCGAGTGCCTGCATCATGTAGTAGAAGCCCTTGTTCAGCTCCCCCACCAGCCGGTTCTTGGGAACCTTGACGTGGTCGAGGTGGACCTCGTTGGTGCGGTGCGTCGTGCCAGTGGTGCCGACGCAATGCATGGGCGTCAGCGTGATTCCCGGCGAGTCGGCGTCCATGATCAGGATGCTGATGCCCTTGTGCTTCGGCGCGTCCGGATCGGTTCGCACGGCGATCCAGTGCCAGGTAGCAAAATGCGCCGAGGTGATGAAGAGCTTGGTACCGGTGATCTCGAAGTGATCGCCCTTGTCGATGGCCGGGCACTGGAGCGCGCCGATGTCGGTCCCCGCCCCGGGCTCCGTGTAGGTGAGCGCCCACTGGCCTTCGTTGCGGAAGATCTTAGGCAGGAACTCCCGCTTCATCTCCTCGCTGCCCTCGTTGAGGATGGTATTGGCGACGACGCCGACGTTCTTTCCGACGATGGGCGCGCCCGCGAGGTCGAGCTCCACGGTGAGAATGAACTGCGCCAGGGGGATCGGCCGCTTCGAGCCGCCGTACTCCTCGGGAAAGCCCATGCCCAGCCAGCCGCGCTCGGCCATCTTGTCGACGAAGGCGACCCGTTCGGGCGTGTCGATGAAGATGCTGCCCTGGACCTCGGCGGTGAGCTCCTTCGCGATGAACTCGCGGACCTCGCCTCGGAACGCCTCCTCTTCCGGACTCCAGTCGAAATCCATATGTCCTCTCTCCGTTCAGCGCCTGCCGGCCGCTCCGGCGGCCGCCAGCGTCTTGATTTGTGCCTCTTTGTAGCCCAGCTCCCGCAGCACCTCGTCCGTGTCCTGTCCGACGGCCGGAGCGGGGCTGCGGATCGATCCCGGTGTCTCCGACATCTTGAAGAGCATCCCGACCTGGGTGCGGCTGCCGGACTCGGGATCCTTCGCCTCGACGATCGATCCCCGCTCGCGGAAGTGGCGGTCGCCGGCGACCTCGTCCAGGGAGTAGACCGGTGTGACGCAGGTCTCGGCGTGCATCAGCTCTGCCACCCATTCGTCCCGGGTCTTCGTGAGAAAGATTTCCTGGAACACCCGGATGCGCTCCCGGCTGACCTCGGGATCGGGCCGCTGCGGCGCGATGAAGTCTTCGCGGCCCAGGATCCGGCACAGGTTCTCCCAGAACCAGGGCTCGATGGCGCCCACCGAGAGGTGCTTGCCGTCCTTGCACTCGTAGATGTTGTAGAAGGCGTAGACGCCGGTCAGCATCGTCTCGCCGCGGCGCGGGGAGACGCCCGTCTCGACGTAGCCATCCACGTTGAGCAGCATCATTGTCAGCAGCGTGTCCACCATCGCCATATCGACGTGTTGGCCGACACCGGTGCGCTCGCGGCCCAGCAGCGCGATGCAGATGCCCAGGGCCGCGGCGATCCCGCCCGCATCGTCGGCGATGGCGTTTCCCGGAATGCGGGGCGGGCCGTCGAGGGCGCCAGTCAGGTGCAGGATTCCCGCCATGGCCTGGTAGTTGATGTCGTGTCCGACGACCTGGCTGTAGGGGCCCTGCTGGCCGAAGCCCGTCAGCGACACGCAGATGATGTCGGGCTTGATCTCGCGCAGCATCGCGTAGTCGATGCCCAGGCGCTTGGCGACGCCGGGCCGGAAGCCCTCGACGACGACGTCGACGGATGCCACCAGCTTGCGCAGCACCTCGCGGCCCTCGTCGCTCTTGAGATTCAGGATCATGCTGCGCATGTTGCGGCGGATTACGCGCGGCATGGTGAGCTCGCGGCCACCCTTGGGCGGTGGGTCCACCCAGATGATGTCGGCGCCGAAGTCGGCGAGGATCTGGGAGCTGTGGGGCCCCGGTCCCAGGCGCGCCAGGTCCAGGATCCGGATCCCCTCGAGCGGCAGTCGGCGCGTCTCCGCCACTAGGGCTTCCAGTCGTCGCCGCGCCGCTTCCAGGGGTTGTCCCCGGGATGCGATGGCACCGCGATGCGCGCCGTGAACTCGGTGCGGATCTCGTCGTTTGCCGTGAGTGCCAGCGCGACCTCGACCCAGCTGCAGCCGATGTCGTCGGTCTCGACCTTCGTGACCGTGCCCTTCAGCACCATGGTGTCGCCGGGGAATACCGAGTCCTTCATCCGGAACTTGAGGCGGCCGATTCGGCCCGTCGGACCCGTCCAGTCCGTGAGGTAGCGCTCGAACCAGCTGGCCTGGTTCGGCGTGTTCATGAAGATATCCTGGGTGCCGCTGCGGTTGATCGCGAAGTCCTTGTCGTGGTGCATGGGACGCCAGTCGCGACTGGCCAGTGCGCCGAGTACGATCGTCGTTGCGGATACGTCGACGGAGAGGGGGGGAAGTGTATCGCCCTTCTCGATCTGATCGGCCGTCAGGCTCTTGTACTTCGCCGCCATCAGTCTTCCTTTCGATAGCCGAAGACGGTCATGGTGTCGGTGCCCACCCACTCGCCGTGCTGGTTGTGACACTCGACGTCGATTACCCAGAAGCGGCCTCTGCCGAGCTTGGTGGTCTTGAAGTCGCTGATGGAGCGCAGGACCTGGCGCGATCGGATCCGGTCACCCGGCCGCACGGGCTCGCCGTAGACGACCTCGTTGTCCGTCGCGACACCCTCCGGCAGACCGAGCTTGTCCTTGAGGTCGAAGTGGACCTGCAGCGCCAGCGGGGCCTCTTTGCGTCCGGGGACCCAGTGATGCGGTCGAGCCCAGGTCTGGAGCATCGTCGGAGGTGCGATCGCACCCCCCGTGAGCTCCTCCGCGATTTCGTCGTCCCAGAACAGGGGACTGCCGTTCTCGACCGAGGCGCAGCTCGTGTAGACGTAGCCGCGCTCGACGTCGAACTCGCCTTTCTCCTCGTAACGCGGCTGGCCGATCCAGGACTCGACCTCCGCCGGGAGTTCGGACATGGAAGCTTCCTCCGGGTGCCGCATGGCGGCTGTTTCTGACGGTCCGTCAGAAACGCAACGTACCCCTTGTGGGAGCTTCTGACAACAAAGTGTCCGGCCCTGCGGCTCGCCTCAGGAGCGGCACTCGCCGAACGGCTTCCACGCGGGCTCGCGCCTCTCGGCGAAGGCCGTGGGGCCCTCGCGGGCGTCGGGGTGCTCGCCGTGCTCGCGAATGATCTCCCAGGCGTGGGCGAGGGAGTCGTGCAGGCCGCGGTCGAGGCTCTCCCAGATGGCGCGCTTGCTGGCGGCGAGCGCTGCGGGCGAGTGCTGGGCGATCTTTTTCGCCAGATCCCCGGCCCGCGTCAGCAGCTGCTTCGCGGGGACCACGTCGCCCACCAGGCCGAGTTGGTAGGCGCGCTCTGCGCTCATCCGTTCCGACCCACCCAGGTACGACATGCGCAGGACTGCCTCCATGCCCAGGCGCCGGATCAGTGCGACGGGCTCCATCCCCGAGACCAGCCCCACGCGCACGTGGTTGTCGAAGAAGGTGGCGTGCTCGGCCGCCACGACGAGGTCACTGTCGGAGACGAAGTGCAGGCCGCCGCCCGTGACCATGCCGTTGACCGCCGTGATCACGGGCTTCCAGCATTCGTTCTGGATGGCGGTGAAGCGGACCGAGTCGACGCTGCCGTGGTGCTCTTCGTCGCCCAATTCGACGCTCTCGTCGGAGGCCGCGCTCATCATGTCGAAGCCGGTGCAGAAGCTCTTCTCCCCGGCGGCCGTGACGATCGCCACGATCACGTCGGGATCGTTCGTGACGTCCGCCCAGGCCTGCGGCAGCTCGCGCGACATCACCTCGTTGATGGCGTTCAGGCGCTCGGGGCGGTTCAGCGTGATCGTCGCCACGCGGTCCTTCTTCTCGTAGATGAGGGTCTCGAAGTCCATGTCTCTCCTCTCGCGCCGGTGCGGCGCCGGCGTTCAGTCGAATCGATCGCGCAGGCGCGCCTTGATGATTTTGTTCATGGCGTTGCGCGGCATCTCGTCCACGAAGCGGATCGCGTCGGGCACCTTGTAGCGCGCGAGCTGCCGGCGCGCGTGGCTGCGCAGCTCTTCCTCCTCCAACTGCACCCCGGGCTCGAGTTGCACGGCGGCCACCACGCGCTCGCCCAGGCGCTCGTCGGCAATCCCCAGCACCGCCGCCGCCTCAACGCTGGCGTGCGATTGGAGCGCCCGCTCCACCTCGCCGGGGTAGATGTTGGCGCCGCCGCGCAGAATCAGCTCGTTTCGGCGCCCGCGGATGTAGAGATTGCCGTCGGTGGCAATGAAACCGAGGTCGCCGGTGTGGTAGCGGCCCTGCTCCAGGACCTTGGCCGTGGCTTCGGGGTTGTTCCAGTACCCGAGCATGGGGGTGTAGACGCCGGCGAACGCACCGCCGCGGGCCGGGCGCACGCAGATCTCGCCCACCTCGCCGTCGGGCAGCAGCTTCCCGTCCTCGTCGAGGATCTCGATCTCGACCTGGGGCACGGGCTTGCCGCACAGACCCGGCCCCGGCGGAACCTCGCCATCGCTCCAGGTGACCGCCGTCGGGGCTTCGGTCATCCCGTAGCCGATGATGACCTCACCTCCGAAACGCTCCCGGAAGAGCCGGACCACCTCGGGCGGCGAGTCCGCGCCTCCCATGATGGGCTCGGTCAGGCTCTCGAGGTCCTGCTCCGCGATGTCGGGATGCGTGAGCAGGTCGTGGATGATGGTCGGAACACCGTCGAAGGACCCGATGCGCTCGTTGCGCACCCACTCCGCCACGCCGAGTGCGTCGATGCGGTCCATCGCCACGCAGCAGCGACCGTCGTAGAAGGCGCACAGGGGTCCCAGCACCACGAGGTTGAGGATCGTGAGTGGCAACACGACACCGTGTCGAGGGGGCCGCGGCCGATTGCCCGTCAGGCGCGAGACGGCGCCGGGCATCAGCAGGTTGTGTTGGCTGTGCACCGCCCCTTTGGGAAGGCCCGTGGTGCCGCTCGTGTAGGCAATGGCGGCCGGCGCGAAGGGATCGATCTCGACCTCGGGGCGTGGCGCGCCCGCGCACTCGGCCAGCAGGCCGGCCCAGCGGGAGCCGGCGTCGTCGGGATCGACGACGAGGACGTGCTTGAGTGCAGGCAGATCGGCGCGGTTCGTCTCGATCTCGTCGAATAGATCCCCGGCGACCAGATGGACGCGCGCTCCGCAGTCGCGCAGGATGTGGAGCTTTTCGGGCGGGGCCAGGGGACGGTTCACTCCGACCCAGATCGCTCCAAGGCGCTGCGAGGCCAGGAAGGCGATCACGATCGCTGTGTCGTTGGGAAGACATGCTGCGATGCGCTCGCCCGGCCCGACCCCGAGCGATGCGAGCACCGCCGCCGTGTCGTTCACCGCCCGATCCAGGTCGGCATAGCTCAGGCGTCCGTGGCGGCCGACCAGCGCCAGGCGCTCGGGATCCTCGGCGACGATCGGGTCCAGGATCTCGGCCACACTCTGGGGACCGTCACCCGGGATCGCGGGGTGCAGGGCGGATTCGGGGTCGCTCACGACTTTGCTCCTCGGCTTCTTTCCGGCGCAACGGGCGGTCGCAGGATCTATTCTGCTACGGACTCACGCGTGGGCCAAGAAGTATTGCTGCGACCCGCTGCCACGGTGGTGCTGCTGCGCGACTCCGATGCAGGGCTCGAGGTGCTGCTGATCCAGCGTGGCCGCAAGCTCGTCTTCTTCGGGGGAGCCTGGGCTTTTCCCGGCGGCCGCGTCGATGACGAGGACCGCGCCGGCGCTGAGGATGAGCTGGCGGCCGCCCGCGTCGCCGCGGTGCGCGAGACGCGCGAAGAGGCGGGGCTCGAGATCGCCGCCGAGGATCTGGTGCCCTTCTCGCATTGGACGACGCCTCCGGGGCCGCCGCGCCGCTTCTCCACCTGGTTCTTTCTCGCTCATGCCCGGAGCGGCGGCCACGTGCAGGTCGACGGCAGCGAGACCCTGGCGCATCGCTGGATCGAGATCGGGGCGGCCATCGAAGCGCGCGCACGCGGCGAGATCGAAATCCCGCCCCCCACCTTCGCCACCCTGGTGAAGATCGGGACGTTCCCAGACGCGCGTTCGGCCCTCGAGGCCGGGCGCTCACGAGATGTCATCTACTACCTGCCGCGGATCCATCCCGTCGAGGGCGGCGTCGTATCGTTCTACCCGGGCGACGTGGCCTACGAGGACGGCGATCCCGAGCAGCCGGGCCCGCGCCGCCGCATGTACCGGGTCGAATCGGGCTGGCGCTACGAGGACGACGTCTGAGCGGGTGCGGATCGCACCCAGCGCGGCATGTGGATCTCGTCGGTGAGATCCTCGAAGACCACCTGCACCGGCTGGTCCAACTCGATGCTGCTCGGGTCGACGGCGTTGATCGCGTCGCCAGCCCGGTTGACGAGGTTCCCGATCAGGCGGATGGTGGCATCCTCCTCGAGCGAGACCAGGATCACGTTGTAGGGCGCCAGATCGCTGAACGCCGGCAGCAGCGGCGGGTGCGGCACCACGAAGGAATAGAGCCTGCCGCGCCCCGACATCAGCGCCCAGCGCGACTCGAGGGACTGGCACCAGGGACACATGGACCGCGGGGGAAAGCGCAGGCGCTCGCAGTTCGCGCACTGCTGGATGCGCAGTTCGCCCTTTGCGGCGGCCTCCCAGAACGGGGCCTCGTCGTCTCCAATCGCGGGCAGCAGCGGGTCGCCGCTCATCTCTTCAATTCCTCAGCAGCATGGCGCTGGTGGGTACACCCTCGCCGGCCGTGACCAGGCAGGTGTCGGCGTCCTTCACCTGGTTGCAGGACGTGCCGCGCATCTGCCGCACGCCCTCGTTGATCAGGTTGAAACCGTGGACGTAGGCCTCTGAGAGGCCGCCGCCGGAGGTGTTGACGGGCAGTCTTCCGCCGACCTCGAGGTTTCCGTCGTCGGTGAAGTAGGCACCTTCGCCGCGCTTGCAGAAGCCGTAGCCCTCGAGGGAGAGAGGAATCAGCGGCGTGAAGGCGTCGTAGAGCTGGGCCACCTTCACGTCCCCGGCCTGAATGTCTGAGGCGCGGTAGAGCGCCTCGGCGCAGGTCCAGGCGGGTCCGCGCAGCGGGTCCTCGTTCCAGTAGTTGGTCATGGTCTGGTGCTGCGGCGGGAGTCCCTGCGACACCGAGTGGATGTAGACCGGGCGCTGCGGACAGTCCCGGGAGCGCTCCGCCGACACCACCACGCAGGCCAGCGCGCCGTCGGTCTCGAGACAATTGTCGAAGAGGCACAGGGGCTCGCTGATCCAGCGCGCCTTCATGTAGTCCTCGCGCGTGAGCTTGCGCTCGTACATGATCGCCCGGGGGTTGTTATTGGCGTGCTTGCGGATCGAGATCGCCACGTTGGCGAGGTGGTCGCGCGTGGCGCCGTACTCGTGCATGTAGCGCCGGGTCAGCATGCCGATCTCGTCGACGGGACGCAGCAGCCCCCAGGGCCGCGTCCAGGCCGACGCCGGGGTCACCTGGACCTGGGTGCCGGCCCAGGGGCGCTGGCCCGAGCCGCGCTTTCGCGAGCGCCAGGCGACGCCCACGCGGCAGCGGCCCGTCGCCACCGCCGTGGCCAGGAGCCCCACGACGCCGGGCCCGCCGCCCCCGCCGTAGCCCACCTTGGCGAAGAAGTTGATGTCGCCGGCACCGAAGTTCCTGGCGATCTCCACCTCCTCGGTGGTCTCCATGGTGTAGGACGCCAGGCCGTCCACCTCCGAGGGCTCGATGCCCGCATCGGCAAGAGCGGCCACGACGGCCTCCGAGGCGAGTTGGCACTCCGAGGCCTCTAGATTCTTGGCAAAGCGCGTCTCGGCGACACCGACGATTGCCGTGGCGTCCCGCAGCGCGTCCGCTTGCGTGCTCACTTTGCGGCTCCCGGCGACACCGGCTTGCCGAGCGCGTTGGGGAGTCCCAGCAGGCGCCGTGCCACGATGGCCTTCGAGGTGTCGACGCCGGCCGCAGCCACCCGCGAGTGACCCGCCATCAGGTACTGATCCACCATGTCGCCGCCCATGGGCGCATGCTCGGACTCCTTCCACAGGAATCCGTACGGCCCCATGATGTCGAGGCCCAGATCGGCGATCTCGGTACTCACGATGGAGCACCAGGCCTTGTTCATCGCAGCCTCGACGCCGGGGACCCTTTCGGCCGCGGCGCAGATGCAGCGCTTCTCGAGCATGGTGCCGATCTCGACGCGCGTGGCCAGGCGCGCCAGGTTGGAGCGGATCACCGGGTCGTCTGAGAGCCGCTCGCCGTTGGGCTGGGTCTGCTTTACCCAGTCGACCAATCTCCGGAAGCGGCGCACCCGTATCGCGAACCCGATGATGGCGAAACGCTCGTAGTCGAGCGCTTGCATCATGTAGTAGAAGCCCTTGTTCAGCGTGCCCACGAGCCGGTTCTTGGGGACCTTGACGTGGTCGAGATGGACCTCGTTGGTCCGTTCCGCCCCCGTGGTGCCGACGCACCACATGGGCGTGATGCTCAGGCCCGCCGAGTCGGCGTCCATGATGAGGATGCTGACGCCCTGGTGCTTGGGGGCGTCGGGATCGGTTCGCACGGCGATCCAGTGGTAGTCCGCAAAGTGGGCCGACGTGATGTAGAGCTTGGTCCCCGTGACCTCGAAGTGATCGCCCTTGTCCACGGCCGCGCACTGGAGGCTGGCGAGATCGGTCCCCGCACCCGGCTCCGTGTAGGTCAGGGCCCACTGACAGCGATTCGCGAAGATCTTCGGGAGGAACTCCCGTTTCATCTCCTCGCTGCCCTCGTGGTAGATCGTGTTGGCGACGACACCGATGTTCTTTCCGACGATGGGCGCGTCGGCCAGCTCCAGTTCGACGTTGAGAATGAACTGGGCGAGGCCGATCGGCTTCTCGGATCCGCCGTACTCCTCGGGAAAGCCCATGCCCAGCCAGCCGCGCTCGGCCATCTTGTCCACGAAGGCCACGCGGGCGGGCGTGTCGATGAACATGCTGCCCCGGACCTCGTCGGTGAGCTCCTTGGCCAGGAACTCCCGGACCTCCTGCCGGAACGCCTCCTCTTGCGGGCTCCAGTCGAACTCCATGCGCTCTCTCCCTCCGGAGGTCTCCAGCCGCCCGGGCCGGAACCGGATCGGGTGCTATCTGACGATCCGTCAGAAACGGACCGTAGCCAATGGGACCGACGCGTCCAGCCGCATCGGACCCGGAGCGCCGGGTTTCGGACTCGACATGAGATAGCCGGATTAGACAAAATTGTCTGATCTGTGTTAGCGTGGCTCTCGGGGTTCCAGCGAGCGGGAGCGCTTGGGGAGTCCCTGCAAAAGGCTACGGATGGGTTTGGATCGGGTCGCCGAGCAGACGGGCATGATCTGTGGCGCTGATCGCCGGGTACTGCGCGCTGCACGGGTACAGCCTCGATGAGCTACACGATCGTTCCCGAATTGTGCATCAACTGCGGGGGCTGCGAGTTCACCTGTCCGACCGAGGCGATTCGCCCGCCGGCAGCCGATGTATCGCAGCCCGCCGTCTTCTGGATCGAGACCCATCGCTGCAACGACTGCGGATCCTGCGTCAGGGTCTGCCCCACCGACGGCATCCTTCCCGATCCGGACACGTTCGCATGTGCGGGTCATGGGTGTCCGATCGCCCCGGATCGGGGCGGCGCCTTCGCGGGCTGGGAATGCTCGCAGCTCGAGGCCTTCTGCGATGGCTGCGGTCACACGTTGTGGCGCCCCGGTCCGGGCGGCGAGTGGGAGTGCATCCGTTGCGAGTCCAAGAACAATGCGCGCCGTCAGCTCTGTCCCAAGGTGCTGGCGCTGGAGAAGGCCAAGACGGGGCAACAGCGACCGCGCCGCAGCATCGAGGAGCTGCATGCGCATCGCGACCTCATGGCGGCCGGGCGAGGGGGCGAACGATGAAGTTCGGAGTCCGCCACCTCTTCGAGAGCCCGATGGGCCGCAGCACCCGGCGCATCCGCCGGGGCACGGGGGTGGTGGTCCTGCCGCGCCATCACCCGGTTCGCGTCGCCGAGGAGGTCGCCCCCTGCGTGAACTGGTACCTGCGCACCTACAGCAAGCGCGTGGCGCCCCACGTGGGGGAGCCGGCGATCGAGGGCTGCGAGAACTGCACGCTGCTGCGCGATGTCACCCAGATGCTCGAAGGGGAACAGTTCCTCGCCGTCGGTGCCGTCATCTGTGGCGAAGCCGACTACGTGACCGAGCGGGTTGCAGAGATCCGTGACAAGATCGGTGTTGCCACTCTACTCTGCTGGACTCGCATGGGCGGCCTGCCGACGGAGCGTGCGCTCGCTCACATGGAGACCATGCGCGACCGGGTGATGCCCGCCCTGCACTGAGGAAGCACGATGGAATTCGATCCCTATTCCCACGAGTACTTCAACGACCCGTATCCGATCTACGAGTATCTCCGCGACGAGGCACCGGTCTACCACAACGAAAAGCTCGGCTTCTACGCTCTCTCCCGCTTCGAGGACGTGCTGCAGGCTTCGATCGATTACAACACCTACAGCTCTGCCCGGGGCATCCTGATCCAGGACATGGATCCCGATTACCTCGAGGCCGTCCCGATGATGATCATGATGGATCCACCGCGACAGACGCGGCTGCGCAAGCTGATCAGCAAGGCATTTACACCGCGCAAGGTGGCGGCGATGGAGCCGGACGTTCGAGCGTTATGCGTGCGCATACTGGAGCCCCTGGTCGAGCGGGGATCCTGCGACTTCGTCAAGGAGTTTGCGGCGGTGCTGCCGATGGAGATCATCAGCACCATGTTGGGTGTTCCCGAGGCCGATCGCGTCCAGGTTCGGGACTGGTCGGACGTCTCGCTCACCCGCGAACCGGGCAATCCAGAGATCCCGAAGGATTCCATGCGGGCGATGGGAGACATGCACGCCTACTTCAGGGAACTCGCCGCGCAACGCCGCAAGCGACCCCGGGACGACATGCTGAGCTTCCTGATCCAGGTCGAGGTTCCGGCGGAGGAGGGCGGTACCACGAAGCTCACCGACCGGGAGATCCTGGGATTCGCGAGCCTAGTCGCGGGTGGTGGGAACGAGACGGTGACGAAGCTGCTCGGCAACGCCCTGGTACTATTCCATCGCAACCCCGGGTCGCGGAAGCGGATCGCCGAGGACCCGCGCCTCATCCCAGGGGCCGTGGAGGAGGCGCTGCGCTACTGGCCGCCTTCGCAGATCCAGGGTCGCTCCCTCACCCGTGACGTCGAACTCCACGGTAGGCTCATGCCGTGCGGCTCGCGTGTTCTCCTGCTCACGGGTGCCGCCTGCCGCGACGGCCGCGAGTACGAGAACCCCGGCCGCTTCGACATCGATCGGGAGATCCCGATCCCGCTCGCGTTCGGGCACGGTGCGCACAAGTGCCTGGGCGCTTTCCTGGCGCGACTCGAAGGCCGGGTGGCATTCGAGGAGCTGCTCGAGCGGTGCCCCGACTTCGAGGTCGACGAGGGGAACAGCGAGCGAGTGCACATGACGAACGTGGCGGGCTACGCCTCGGTGCCCGTCACCTTCTGAAGGGGGCCCTTCGCCGTGCCGATCGTCTACGACCCCTTCTCCGATGCCGCCCGCGCCGATCCCTTCGGGTTCTACAAGGCCCTGCGCGACGAGGCCCCGGTCTACTGGTGCGAGGGCGCCAGCGCCTGGGTGATCTCGCGTTACGAAGACGTGCGCTTCGTTCTCACCCATTCCGATCTCTTCTCTTCCGATGCGATGGGCACTGCGATTCTGGGGATCCCGCCCGGGACCGACGTCACGACGGACCCCCACGCAGAACTCGCCCATCGTCTGCGCGAAGCCGCTCTCCCGCACGCCGGCCCGAGCGCCGTGCACGAGTTCGAGCTGCTCGGGGTGGTCAAGGAGCGCATTGCCCGCGTTGCCGCCAACCGCGACGAACGTCAGTTCCCGGACCCCGACAGATTCGACGTGACGCGCGATTGCCGGGGACATCTGGCCTTCGGCTTCGGTACGCACTTCTGCCTCGGCTCGTCCCTGGCGAGGCTCGAGGCACGGATCGCCCTCGAGGCCCTGGTGCGGCTCGAGGCACGGATCGCCCTCGAGGCCCTGGTGCGGGAGCTTCCGCTCCTGCAGCGCGGTGATCCCCAGGTGGAGTACATCGACTCCTACCTCATGCGGGGTCCGAAGGAACTCGAGTTGGTCCGCGAGGCGTAGCATTCTGGAGTCCCCAATGGCGGCCACGGTCAACCACATTCGGCTTTGCGAAGCCCGGCGTGCCATGCGCGCGCTCCTGGAAGATCCCGACGACACGGCTCAGGCCTTCAAGGTGATCGCCGCCATGACGGGGAGTTCGGGCAAGCGCCTCTTCGAGCGCTTCCGCCGCTCGCCCATGGGTACCCGGATTCTGCGCGAAGAGCGCGATCTCCTGGAGGTCATGGGTGATATGGACAGGCTCCGAGCCATGCCCTCTGGGTCGCTCGGTCAGTCGATCGCCGACTTCTACGCGACCGAGCAGCTGAGTGCCCAGGGATTGGTCGCCGCGAGCGAGGCCGGGTTTGCGGATCGGGTGCAGGCCGAGACCGGCGAGGAAGAGCGGATCTTCCGGATGCGCCTTCGCGACCTGCACGACGTGTTTCACGTACTGGCTGGCTATGGCCGCGACCTGCGGGGAGAGACCGCGGTGCTCGCCTTCACGCTGGCGCAGACGCGCAACCCGGGCATCGCCTACATCGTCCTCAGCGTGCTGATGCGGGCCGGCTTCCGGTCGGAATTGGGCAAACTCGTCCGTCAGGGATTCCGGCGCGGTCTGCGAGCGAAATGGCTCCTCGATCAGGACTGGGAAGCGCTCCTGCCGCAGCCGATCGATGAGTTGCGCGGGTGGCTCCGCGTCGGCCCGCCCCCGGTCTACGAGCAGATACGCTCCGCCGGGGCTCCCGTCCCCCGCAGCCTCTAGCATCAATCAGCGAGATGGGCACGGTCGGGGAGGCACCCGCCTCGAAATGCGGGACCCTATGCCCCATTTTGCTGCCGGCGAACGACAGCCGAGGCACCTATTTCCGCTTCCTCGCTCTGGTCGCCGAAGTCGTTGTCCTCCCCGCGGCCCGAAGTCGTTGTCCTCCCCGCGGCCCGACGTCGTTGTCCTCCCCGCGGCCCGACGTCGTTGTCCTCCCCGCGGCCCTACGTCGTTGTCCTCCCCGCGGCCCTACGTCGTTGTCCTCCCCGCGGCCCGACGTCGTTGTCCTCCCCGCGGCCCGACGTCGTTGTCCTCCCCGCGGCCCTACGGTGTCGGTGAGGCCCCGGGGTGCGTCGCAGCCTGCTAGCGTTGTTCGAGCGAAGGAGGTTTCATGGAACACGACGTGTGCGCCCTCGCGGATATCGCGGATGCGGGCAAGAAGATTGTCTCTGTTGGTGAGAAGAAGGTGCTGTTGCTTCGCAAGGGAGACGAAGTCTGGGCCGTCGACTCGAAGTGCCCCCACATGAAGCTCCCCCTGAGTGGTAGCAAGTGGGATGGGGAGACCGTCAAGTGCCGCTGGCACGGCGCCCGCTTCCGCGTCGCCGATGGCAGCCGCGTGGAATCTCCCTGGCTGCTGGCGAGCATCGGAAGCGACACGCTCGCGACCTATCCTGTCACGATCAAGGACGGGCGGATCCTCGTCGAGACCACTGGCTAGAGCAAGGCCGGCCCCGGGCCGGTAGGGCCCGGCTCTACCGGAAGCTATGAGACCGAATCAGAGATCCTCGATTCTGATGACGTGGTTCGGGCAGTAGCGGGCCGCCAACTCGGCCTTCCTGCGCAGCTCCTTGCGCGGGGTCTCGTCCTTTACGTGGACCCGCTCGTCGCGCCCTAGCTCGAAGATCTCGGGCGCCTCGCCGGTGCAGACCGCATGGCCCTGGCAGAGGTCTGGATCCACGCAGACCCGGAACGGGAGCGCCGCCTCCTCTTCCTGCTCGCGCTTCTGAACCCGTTTGGCGCTCGCAGCGCTGACGGCACCCGCCTTGCGGGGCCGGTAGCGCACCCGGCAGGGCTGCTTCAGGTGCACGACCATCTTCGAGTGGTCGTTGACATAGCTCTCGGAGGGCTGGGCGAACTCGAATTCGAAGCGTCTGAGCAGGATGCTGAAGATGCCCTTCAGCTGCATCAGCGCGAAGGCCGAGCCGATGCACTTGTGTCGGCCCCCTCCGAAGGAGATCCAGGACCACGGATTGCGGGCATCCTCCCGGCGATCATCGTTGTAGCGTTCGGGATCGAATCGATCCGGGTCGGGGAAGTAGTCCGGGTTTCGATTGGAGACAGCCGGCGAAACGGCAACCATGTTTCCGGCCTTGACCGTGTAGTTCTTGAAGTGGAAATCGTGCATGACCTTTCGCATCAGGATGATGAGCGGTGGGTGCATGCGCAGCGTTTCCTTGAGCACCCCCTCGAGCAGCGGGATCTCGCGCAGTGACTGGAAGCTCACCTGGCGCCCATCGGCGTAGATGGCGTCGAGTTCCTCGACGACACGCGCCATGACCTCCGGGTTTTGGAGCAGCTCGATGAGGGCCCAGGACGCGGCGCCCTGGCTGGTGTGGTGACCGGCCAGCATCATTCCGATGATCATCCCGGTGATCTCGGACCGGCTGTACCTCTTGTCGCCGTTCTCGTCGATGAGTGAATCCATGGCCTGCAGGAGATCCTGGCACCGCCGGCCCTCTTCCTCGCGATTGTCGAGGATTTCGGTGATCAGTTCGACGAGCTCGGTGCGAGCCGCGTCGCGCGCGTGGAAGGATGGGATGTCCATGTAGGGGTCGACGTAGGCGTAGGCGTCCGTGCCGCGCTCGAGATCCTGGAAGGCGGTCGCGAACTCGCTGCCCTTCTGGGCCAGGTCGTCGCGAAATTCCTGTCCGATCAGCGTGGCGGTCGAGGTGTAGGTGGTGAGCTCCCCGAAGAAGTCGAGCAGGTCGAAATCGCCCGAGCCCTGCAGGCGTTCGCACATCATCTCGGTCTCGGCAGAGATCACGTCGGCGTGACGCCGCATGTACTCGTCGCGAAGGGCACGCGTGCGGATCGCCTTCTTCCGCCGCTCTACCGGGAGGTCGAAGATGACGCCGGGGCCGAAGATCGGCTTCATGAAGGGATAGGCTTCCCCTTGGTCGAGTTGCTCGTCCGGTGCGCGGAAGAAGAGTTCCTGCGCCTCCGGTCCGAAGAGCAGGGTGACGTGACTGCCCGCCAGGTTGATCTCGCCGACTTCGCCGCACTCGTTGCGGACCCGCCAGAAGAGATCGATCGGCGCGGTGCGGAGTTCTTCCAGGTGGCCCACGTCGGGCTGTTCGTTCGAGAGACGCGGCGGAGCCTCTCCCCCGGGATGGTCGGTGCTGGGGGTCCCTGCGACGGATTCGACGGACATTGGCTCTCCTTTACGTTGGGAATCTATGCTATACCATTTATACGCATTGTAAATTGCAAATTTTGAAATGAATCCCGAGGGAGCCTGGATCCCAACGGGGGAGCTAGCCCAGGGTCCGGCAGAGGAGCGTGAGGCCAGGATGAGCGAGCCGCTGGAGGTGCCCCGAGCCAACCGGAAGCGGCGCAGCCACGCCGAGCGCAGCGCTGAGACCCAGAGCCGGATCAAGGCGGCGGTGGTCGAGACGATCTCCGAGCTGGGCTTCCACCGGGCGACGGCAGCGGAGATCAGTCGCCGGGCAGGGGTGAGCTGGGGGGCGGCGCAGCACCACTTCGGCGACAAGGACGGCATTCTGATCGCGGTGCTCGTCGACTCGTTCAATCGTTTCGCCGAGCAGCTCGCGAGCATTCCCATCGAGGCCATGTCGCTCGAACGACGCATCGCAGCGTTCGTCGGCGCCGCGTGGGACCACTTCGGAAGTCCCCACTACCGCTGCACGTTCGAGATCCTGCTCAACATGCCGACTCCCGATTGGGCTTCGAGAGAGCTTCCGCTGCGGGATTCGACCCTCGATGCGTGGAGGGGCATCTGGAATCGCTTCTTCGGCGAAGCGCGCCTGACACCGCGCAAGACCACCGCCGTCCAGTACTACACGATCTCGGTCCTGTCCGGCCTTGCCGCCATGAAGAAGTTCGAGGGCCCCGCGGCAGAACGCCGCCGGATCGAGCTGGGCCTGCTCGCTGACACTCTGGTTCGGGAGCTCGGTCGTGGGATCGATTGACCGTCACCGGCGGACGTCCGCCCGGTCCCAGGGGTGCCGGATTCACACTTCGGCCCATGACACGGTTCCCGGTTGAGTTCGTCTTCCCGTTCGGTTCAATCGTCGAAGACGGCACCATCGCGATGCTCGTCTGCGGGATCTTCGAGGCGATTGTATTCGGCGGCGTGGCGACTGCCCTCGAAGTAGCCGAGATCGCGCCCAAGGAAGAATAGATAGATTGCAATCGGTAGAGCCGTGTTCATGATGAGCATAACAACCGTGACTTTTACCCAGAACCGCCACGTGCCCGCATCTCGTTCGACAAAGGACCAGAGCATTCTGATGCCGCGATCCTCGAGCCTCAACAAGAACGGTCTCCGTTGACTCTTCTCGTCTTTCCCGGGCCCCGCCAAGGTCTGCTCTCGGATTCCCTTTTCGTCGTCCATTGCTATTCCCGATGTCGTCAAGGCAAGGCGCTTCACACTGAGCGAAGTCTCGAACACTTCCGTTCGGAAAGAACTCGAAGGCGTTTTCTTCCCGGGCTCCGAACCAACGCACGCGACACGAGGTCCGGCTGGATGAGTCGCAGACTCCGAGACTATAGGTCTGTGCACGATCCGAGGCGATGACGAGCGTGTCGGCGTCTCGTTCGAATTCACGGCAGACCCTTCAGGGGCAGTCCGTCCCATTTGCTGTCGTCGACGAAGGGATGATTCCGGGCGATGTGGAACAGGTAGGCCGCCGCCAACGCGAATACGGTCCCGTGAACGAGTTCCCCGTCGAACGTCGACTCCGACATGCCAGGGCCGAGTTGGGAAGACCGCGATCACGCAGCCGCAGAGACCCTCCGCCACACCGGATCTGATCGGCTCGGGTCCGCCTGTAGCTCGTTCTGCGTCGGCCAGAGCGGGTCGTCCATATTGACGGAAGTACCTGGGATTACTATACTTTTTCAGTTCGACGCCGGGGCGTGCCCCCCGCCTGTTGTCGACGACGGAGTCCTTCGCGTGCACGGCGGCAGCGGCTACAGGATGCGGTTCGGTCCGTCCGCGACCCCGCCGATCATCAAGAAGCTGATGCTCGCAAACGTGGCGGTATTCGTCGCGCAGATCCTGATCCCGAACCTCACCCCGGCCGGTGTGGTCAGTCCCGAACAAGTCTGGGTTGATCGCGAGATCTGGCGTCCCTTCACGTACATGTGGCTCCACAACATCAGTGTCATCCCGCTCCACCTGGGGATAAACATGTTCATGCTGTGGATGTTCGGCTCGGAGCTCGCCCTCTACTGGGGAGACAAGCGCTTCCTCCGCTACTACCTCAACTGCGGCATCGGCGCGGGCATCCTGATCGCCACCGTCCCCTACCTCCCGGGGCTGGCGGGCTGGCCCCCGTGGACCGAGGAGCTCACCAAGACCACCCTGGGCGCCTCGGGTGCCGTCATAGGCGTGCTGCTCGCCTTTTCCTTCACCTGGCCCTACAGCAGGATCCAGCTCGTCTTCCCACCCATTTCTCTCAAGGCGATCTGGCTGATTCCCTTTGTCTTCATCATGGATTTCGTGACCGGCTCGGAGAACGTCTCTCACGTTGGCCATCTGGGCGGCGTGGCGGTCGGGTGGCTGTACCTCATCCACGAGGGCAAGACGCCGGACGTTCCGACTTTCGAGACACTCAAGCGCCGCTACAAGCGCTACAGGGCGGAGAAGTCCGCACCGAGCCCCCCGGTGAGCAGGCCATCGAAGGCGCCCCGACCGGAGCGAAAGCTATCACTCAAACGCCGCTATCAGCGCCAGAAGATGCGCAGAAAGCTCCGTTCGGTTCCCGGCGAAGGACGTCCGAAGCGGGAACAGAACGACGACTGACGATACTGCGGGAGTGTGGGGCCTATGGGGACAGGATCAGGACCGTGAGAAACGACAGAGTCAGCTCGTATCACGTATCCTTGCCGGGGAGCCGGCTATCGGCCCCCACGGTGGCCTGGCCGTGAGAGGCGGGTGCGCGCAGGAGTCTCTCCCATGAGCGGACAGAACGTCATCCTGCTCGACCCGAGTCGACGCGTGGTGCGGAGAGTCTTCCTCGGAGAGAGCACCATCGGGATGCTCATCTTCCTGGTCTTCGACGCCATGATCCTCGCCGGCATGGTGGGCGCATTCATGCTCACGCGGGCGACAGAAGCCGGTGTGTGGCCTCCGGCTGACCAGCCGTGGTTCCCGCTGAGGGAGACGGTCATCAATACGGCGGTGCTGCTCTGCAGCGGCGCCCTGGTCTTCCTTGCAGTTCGAGCGTGGAAGAAGCGGGCGCCCCGGTTCGGTCTGCTCCTCCTCGCTGCCATCCTGCTGGGCGCCTTCTTCATGTTTGTCCAGGGCGTCGTATGGGTCGGCCTGGTCCGCGATGGGCTGAACCTGGCCGCGAGCCCGCACGGCAAGCTCTTCTATCTCATCGTGGGGACGCACGGCGCCCACGTTCTCGTCGGCCTGGTCTTGCTGGGAGTTGCATGGCTGCGTCTGAAGCCTCTCCTCGACGGGGAACAAACGCAGGGCCCTCCGAGCAGCAGCGCCTTCGTGGCGGTGTGCATCTTCTGGTACTTCGTGGTGGGCATCTGGCCCATCCTCTATGTCTGCCTCTATCTATGATGCAGGGAGGGAGGGCAGGTCCGCGTCACCAGGACGTCGGACAGCCGCCGCACGGGAGTCCGATCCGCGCGCGAAGGTCGACGAGCGGCTCGGCCATGACTTCCTCGTAGGGGAAGTGGAACAGGTTCGGTAGCGCTCGTGCGGCCCTGATGAGCTTGCGGCTCTCGGTCCAGATCCGGCGCTGTTTCAGGTAGCGGGGCGCCAGATAGGGCAATCCGGCCATGAATGCCGCCGCCACCGGATCCCGTGTGTTCACGAATAGCAACAGGTGCAGCGCGATCTCCTCCTGGCGAGATACGCCGATACCGAGCATCACGTGGTGCAGGTCGTGCAGCCGTGCGAAGCGCGCAAAGATCCAGTTGCGTTCCAGGTCTTCGAGGCAGTTCGGGTATACCTTGGCGTGAAACTTCGGGTCGAAGTCATTGGTCGCAAAGAATCGACTGTAGGCTCCACCGAGCGTGGTCTCGGGCAGGCTGGCCACCGCGTCGAGGTCGATCGGCGTGCGAGTCAGAGACTCCAAGAACGTGCGCTCCGATGAATCGAGACCTATGAGCATCTGACGGAACGCCAGCCTCATCATCGGTGTGTCGATGATGCCGTGCAGGAACTCGATACCCAGATCGAGAGCGAATGGGTCCCTGAGCAGTCCTGGCATGGTTCTCAGAAGAGGTCGGAGGTGAAGTGCCATCTTGGGTCGTACTGGAGGTTAGGCCAGCGCCCCCAGCGCGATTCGAAAAACGCCGAACGCTACCAGGAAAGGAGGACCGTACTGGCTGAATGTGGGGTGCCGGGTGCGCCAGTCCGACCAGAAGTCAACGCCCGCCTCGGTTCGGCTGATCTTTCCGTTGATGAGTGCGTGGCAAAATACACCGCCCACGATGTTGGCAAGTCCGATTGCGTAGTCTGACATCGGCACGCTCTCCGCGGGTCTCGAGCCCCCAGTACAACTTCTTCCACCTCATCGTGGGGATGCCCCGGCGCCAGTGCCCTGGTGCGCCTATGAGGAGGGAGTTTCGGTATCGGATGTCTCGAGGATCCTCGAGAACTGCCAACCATTATCCGCGTATAGATACAGCCAGATGGCCTCGTAGATCTCTTCGCCGTCTGGTTTCTTGTAGGAGATGTGGCAGCGGACACTTTCGGGAGATCCTTCGGTGGCGCCGGAATCCAGGACCTCGTAGGTCGGGAATCGGTCGGTGAGGTCTGCTCTCACCTGCATGTTGCAGGGGTCTTTCACGAAGGCGTAAAAGAGCGCCACGCCAACGACCACGACCAGAAGCGCGTAGTATTTCAACATCTCTGAGGCACAGTATAGAGCGGGATCGGGTCCCTAGGTATGTGGATCTGGGCCCTGGAGCACATCGTTGATCCGGCGTCCCAGGTGCTTGATCGACGTGCCCAGGGTCCGGTTCGCGGCCCGGAAGTGGGAGGTCTCCGGCCCGAGTTCCAGGCCGTTTCCGTGCCGCTTCTTGGCACGCGCGAAGAGCACTGCTTCCGTCTCGACGTTGTCGGGATCGACCACGCAGCAGTCGTCGATCGGACAGACGCGCGCGCACTGCTGGGTGTGGAAAAAGCCGACGCACTCGGTGCAACGGGTGGGGTCGATGACGAATACGTCCGAACCGTTGACCCCTCTGGAAATGCCATCACTCGGGCAGACATGTCTGCAAGCGCCGCAGCTGACACAGTCCTCGGTGATCAGATTGGCCACGCGCGAAGCTCCGCTGCAGCTCTCTCGGGGTGGGTCGTCTCAGGGTGCGGGGGCCTGGCCTTCCCATCGATCGATGGGAAGGCCAGGCTAGAGTCGGACCGAAACCTCAGTCTCGGATCAGGCCGCCCAATCTTTCTCGTAGACCGTCCACTCACCCTCATCCGAGTCGGCTTCTTCCTTGAGTTCGCTTCCTCTCGTCACGATGAAGTAGATGAGGGGCAGCACGCCGCCCAGCAGGAAGAGCGTTCCTCCGAGTGACCGGAAGTAGGTCAAGAGCGTCCACACCGGTCCCGTCAGGATCTCCTGCGATCGCGCGAACCAGAGGCCGTCCTGAACGACGATCATGATCTGGTACAGCCCCACCGGGAAGAGATCGAGGAACATCATCAGCGCCACTCCGATTTGGAGCGACCAGAAGGCCGTTCGAACCAGCTTCGGGCTCCATGCCTCCTTGTGGACCAGATGCTGAATGCAGAACAGCATCCCGCCCAACGCGATGTTTCCCTTCACTCCGAACATGGCGGCGTGAGCGTGATTGCCCGTCATGTAGGTCGCATGCTCATAGTAGTTGACGATGGGGAGGTTGATCAGAGAGCCGAATACTCCCGCCCCGAAGATGTTCCAGAAGTTGACGGCCAGCATGAACAGCCAGACGCCTTCCATCATGAACACCTGTCGCCCTTCCGTAACATGCGTCCTGGCCCGTCCCGCTTCCGACTTCCCGCGCCATGCATCCAGCGTGAGCAGGAGCAGGGGCAGCACCTGAAGGGTGGAGAAGACGCCTCCAACCGCGATGATCCCTGTGGGCTTGGCAATCCAGTAGAAGTTGTGGGAGATGCCGAGCGTCGCGGTGACGAGGAACATCATCACGGCAAGGAAGATGACCCGCTCGCACATCATCCGCGAGATGAGGCCCATCTGAACCAGGATGTAGCCGACGATGACGGTTGTGAACACCTCGAAGGTGACCTCAACCCACATGTGCACGACCATCCAACGCCAGTAGTCCGAGACTGCGAAGTTCTGCTCCGGCGAGATCATGAGTCCGAAGAACAGGAACGCGACCATGATTCCGCTGCCATAGAGGAGCCACGAGGGCACGGACCAGATGTTCTTCGTCGTCAGCCACGGCTTCACGCCCCGGTAGATGATGTAGATCCACAGAGCGAACGAGCCCAGCAGCGTGTACTGGAAGGCCCGGCCGATCTCCATGAACTCCCAGCCCTGGCTCCCGAACCAATACGCCGTCGCGCCAGTGATCATTCCCGTCTGGCCGGCATAGATTCCCACCAGCGCGCCTACGCCCGTAACTATGCAGAGTGCAAAGAGCCCGTTGATCAGGCCTATCTGCCCGTTCGGGACCTTCGAAATCCTGGGTAGGAAGAAGATCGTGTAGCCGACCCAGGCCATGAAGAACCAGTAGATCTGGAACAGCGTGTGGTAGCTGCGCAGAACCGTGAACGGGATGATGTCGCCGAGAGAGAATCCAAATGGACGGACGAAGTCCATCGAGGCGAAGATGCCCGCTAAGACCTGGGCCCCGAACAGGAGAATCGAGAAGACGAAGAACTTGTACGTGGCCCTCTGTGTGGCACGCACGCGTCCCTCTTCCAGGTCGTTCGTGGTAAGCGATGTCCCGTTCCCAATGAACGGATCGCCCTGCTCCTTGAACTGACCATACACGTACAGCACCACCAGGATGCCCAGGAATAACCCGAAGATCGAGATGAAGCTCCAGATCCAGGTCTGGCTGGTGGCGTTGTTGCCAGCGTCGGGATCATACGGCCAGTTGTGTGTGTAGCTGTACTCCTCGCCCGGTCGGTTTGCTGCGGAAACCCAGCCTCCCCAGAAGAAGAAGGCGGACAGATCCCGTAAGTCTTCCGGGTCGGAGATGTATCCAGCCGGCTCGAATGCTTCGTTGTAATTGGGATCGTTGAACATCGCGGTGTAGTGGACGATGAGATCGTTGTATCCCTGGGTCTGGGCCGGGCTGATCACGATGTGCCCGGCGCGCTCGTCCCAGGTGTTCGTATGGACCTCTCGGCGCACCCGCGCTGCGACCGCATCCTTGTCGTATACGGTCGTCGCGCCGCCCATTTCCTTCTCATAGAAGGCGCGCATGGACATGACGGTCCGGTGCAGGGCATCGGCCGTGAAGTCCGGTCCGCGCTCTGCTCCGTCGCCCCAGAAGGAGCCGTAACTCATCAAGCCTCGGAGGTGGAACACCTCCTGCCCGTGCTTGATCTGTTCGCGGGAGATCACCGTCTCCCCGCTGGCCGACACGTAGTCCTCCAGCGGTGGAGCTCCCGTATAGGTTTCCGTACCGAGATAGACCAACCCTGTTACGCAGATTGCAGCGACGATCAGGAAATGCAGCCACCAGGTCTTTTTGTCCTGGAGGATCTGGGCGATCGTCCGGCTCGAATTACTCATTCTGGCGCCCTCCGAACTTTTGTGGATCTTGAGATCTCTTTATCCATGATTACATCAAACGACACAAATGTCGATCTTCCCACTCAACTGAATATTGTCCAACGTGCGATGGACTCTGCGTCCGTCATATGACCGACCTGGGGTCAGGTTTTCTGTAAAATACAGCCCCCGCGGGGAGTCGGGTGCACTGCCGCGCGGTGCGATGTGCAGAAAGGTCACGGATCGTCACCCGGCTCGGCTGGAGCGCTTCCCGGTCGTCGAGTCCGAAGCGTGCGCGCCACCGCCTCTAGTATCGGCGGGTCCTCTTCGCGGCCCGATTCCGCCCGCAGCTCCGACAGCCAGCCACCGAAGCGACCTCCCAGTTCGAGCGGTACCTGGGCGATCTCGATCATGTCGCCCGCGCCGACTTCGGTGCGCCCGCCGCGCGGCGGAACGCGCGGGGCGTCTGGTCCGCCCAGCGCCGGAAGGCGTGGTCGAACGCGCTGAGTTCCGAGTAGCCGAGCAGGAACGCGATCTCCTCCAGTTCCGTGGAGGTCTCCTCGAGGTAGCGGCGCGCGAGTTGGAAACGCACGCGTGCGACGAGGTCGCGATACAGCATGCTGCGTTTCTCGAGACGGCGCTGCAGGGTGCGCACGCTGAGTCCGAGTTGCGGCGCGACCGATCGGATGGGCGGGTGTCCGTCGCAGACCCGGCTTGCGACGAGGATCTCCAATTCGCGTAGCCAGGGGTCCGAGCCGGCCGCCGGCTCGAGGGCATCCCGGAGCTGACGCTCGGCGATCGGAAGCAGGTAACGGTCCGCGCCGGGCACCTCGGCGCGAAGGTCGCGGGCGTCGAAACGGATCGAGGTGGCCGCGCACCCGAAGCGCAGCTGCGGGCAGAGCAGTGCGGCGTGTTCGCGCGTATCCGCCGGCGCATCGTGCTGGAACGACACCTCATGTGGTTGCCAGTCCGGCCCCCTGAGGCGCCGCATCATGCGGACGAGGACCACGAGACCTCCCTCCGAAAGGTGCCGCAGGGCGTTTGCGTCGGCGCTCCCGAATCGGGGAAGCTCCAGTCGTGCCGTCTCGCCGCGAACTTCGAGAGACGGCGTCCCCAGCCCCTGGGCCAGAGCCGCCGAATAACGGGCGAGATTGGCCAGCCCGACCCCCACGGTTGGAGCGTTCAGCACGGCGTAAGAGAATGGGCCCAGGGTGGCGAGTTCGAAGCTGGCGCCCACGTGGAGGCCGAGAGCGTCGTCGCCCAGTTCGCGAGCCCCGGCGTTGAGCAGGTTCACGAGCCGAGCCACTTCGAGCGAGCGCCGGGGATTCGCCAGGTCGGCCGGTGTGATCCCGGCTTCGTCCCGCAAGGACGAGGCCGGTCCCCCCGCCGCCGCTACGAACTCGAGCACGGCCCTCGCGACGTTCGAATTCATTCGGACGACGGGTCTCATGATTGGCACATAGTATCAATTAATTGGCACTTAAGATCAATATCAGCACTCCGTGCACGGCTATGATTTCGCCTGATGCCGAGAATTTGCACCCGCGGTGCCGGTGGTCCAACGCAACCACGAGGAGGATCCACATGAGTATTCGATTTCCGTCTCTCGAGTTCTTCAAGGCGCTGCAGCAGCGCACGAAGGACGACGCAGACGCTTTCGAGAAACTCGGCGTTTGCGATACGACATTCGGCATTCGGGTCGGAAGCGATCTCTATCGGATCGCGTTCGAGGTCTACGAGTGCACCGAAGTCGATGAAACGAGCGATTCGGCTTCGCTCGATTTCGTCCTCGCGGCACCGGTCGCGTTGTGGAAGCAGATGTTCGAGTCCGTCATCGCGAACGGGGGTGCAGACGCCGCGCACACGATCAATTCCCTGACGCACGTGGGCGACGTGATGAAGGTCGAGTACGACGACCCGGAAGGCCACGACCGGCTCTACCGCTTCATAGCGACGATTCAGGAGTTCTTGGACGAGGCCCAGCACCTCGATCTGGAGCTTCACTGATGTCGTACATCGGACCGAAGGATTTTTCACAAGACACCGATCTGCTCGCCGAAGTGATGCGGGTCATGGGCGGCGACCTCAGACTGACGTGGATGAAAGACTGTCCGCATCCGATGACCGCCCGTCCCAGCCAGGCGCGGCGCGGTCTCACGCTCGACGACATCAACGACGATCCGCATTACGGACCCGCGGCGATACCGGAGATCATCCGGCACAACTTCTCGATGACTCCGCGCGGCGGAATTCTGCCGGAAGGCTTGCCGTCGCTCGACTACCGCGTCAACCGGAAGAGCGATGTCTGGGCCGACTCTGCGACGGTACTGTTCGAGGAGAGCAAGTCTCGACGCTGGGCGCCGGCCCGCAACGTCCCTTGGGATGCGCTCGATGAGGCGCCGCTCAGCCCCGAACAGGACCGAGCGATCCGTCAGCTGTGCACCGGCTTGATCTCGATCGGCCTCGTCTCAGCGGACGTGCCCTCCCGCTGGGTCTGGTTGATGAACCAGGAGTTCCACGAGATCAAATTCTGGCTGTGCGCGCAGATGTTCGATGCGACGCGGTTGGCCGAGGCCTTCCGCAAGCGAGCACTCTACGGCCAGGGCGCATTGGGATGCGATTCTCGGGAACTCGGTGAATTGCTCAAGATCGTCATGGAGTCGGAGACCTACCCGCTGGCGTCGGCAGCGCTGAACCTCACGCTCTTTTCGTTCGTTCAAAGCCTCGGGAGGCGTTTCGAGTTCCTGTCGTCGAACGCCGCCGACACCTATCTCGGAACCCGCCTCGCGCAAGACGCCTCGCGCTTCGTCGCCTATGGCGTCGACCACATTCGCCAATTCGTCCGCACTCGTCCGGCCGAGGTCGAGGCCGTCAATCAGCACCTCGATCTCGTCGACAACGGGCTCATCGGCTACCTCGGCTCGCGTGAACTCATCGAGCCACTGATCGTACTCTCGGGCGGCGCTGAGTCCGTCGCCGCGTTCTACCGCGAGGCTGCAGAAGAGTACTTCGAGCGTTGTGCCGCCGCAGGACTCGGCGCGCGCCAGAACCGCAGCCCACTTCCGGGCTTCCTGAAACTGCTCGAAAGCTAGGCAGGAGAAAGCATGAGTTACTACGGGGCGACAGACTATCTGGTGGATGACGATTTCGTGCAGCGCATGAAGGACATCCGCAAGGGCAACCTCGATCTCGAATGGATGAAGGCCGGCACCGAGCAGGTCGAGGTCCACGCGGCAAGCAAGAAGCGCGGGCTCACCTATCTAGACCTGAACAAGGGTAGCTACGGCTACGACGATCTCGAGGAGGTTCCGCGTGGCCCGCGCGGTGCGGCGCCGCGGGGTGCGAGCTACGAAATCGCCAACCAGGCTGATCTGGGGCCGGAGCTCAATCGCAAGAGTGACGTGTGGGCCTACAAGGTCGCCTCGTTCTACGAGGAGGCCGTAAGCCGCCAGTGGGACGCGACGACCGACGTTCCCTGGGCCGACCTCGACGAGTACGACGTTCCCGAGGATGTCGAGATTGCATTCGCACAGCTCTGTACCTTTTTGACGGAAGTCGAGATGGTTGCGACGGATCTTCCCGCGAAGTGGTGTTGGCGGATGAACAACCAGTTTCACGAGGTCAAGGGTTTCCTGGCAGGGCAGGCACTCGACGAGGCGCGGCACACAGAGGTCTTCCGCAAGCGGGCGCTGGCCGGCGGCGTTGGCTTGATGGGCGGGAGCCCGCAAGCCGAACACTCGCTCAAAGCGATCCGCGACAGCGACACCTACAGCGAGGCGAGCGCTTTCATGCACCTGCTCGCCGAGGGGAACGTTCTGACGATCTTCCGCTTCAGCGAGTTCATCTCGCCGACACCCGTCGACAAGCGGATGTTCCAGCTCGTCATGCAGGACGAGGCCCGCCACGTCTCGTATGGTCTCCAGCACCTCAAGTGGATCATCGACAACACACCGGAACGCAAAGAGCAGTTGCACGCGGCCCTCGATGAGGCGGAGAACTTCAGCCTAAAGCAGTTCGACTCCGCGTTGTTCGAGGCTTTGATCGTGCTCGCGGGCAAAGGTACGAAGCCGGAGCAGATCAAGAAGGGCGTCGAGATCGTCGGCACGCTGCAGATCAAGCAGGTCGAAGAATATTTTCAGCGATTGCAGCGCGCCGGATTCGGCGAGCGCATCGAACGGAGCAAGTTCCGCGATATGCTTGCGGCCGTGTCGCTGCGCCAGGAGGACGCCGCAATACCCGCGTGAACCAAGAGCCGCGCCGGGCCCTCCGGTGTACGGGAGAAGATTTGGTGTCGTTCGCCGGTCAGGTGGTATTCATCACGGGAGGCGGAAGCGGCATGGGGGCGGCTCGCCGCCCAGCGCATGGCCGACGCCGGCGCGGTGGTCGCCGCCGTCGACATCGACGAGGCCGGGCTCAGCGCGACCGCCCACGGGCGCGAGGGCACCCACACGGGATTCACGTCGTTCCCCGCGCGTTTGATTCCGGGTATCGGGACTCACGTCGTTCCCCGCGCGTTTGATTCACGTCGTTCCCCTCGCGTTTGGGACTCACGTCGTTCCCCTCGCGTTTGATTCCGGGTATCGGGACTCACGTCGTTCCCCGCGCGTTTGATTCACGTCGTTCCCCGCGCGTTTGATTCACGTCGTTCCCCGCGCGTTTGATTTACGTCGTTCCCCTCGCGTTTGGGACTCACGTCGTTCCCCTCGCGTTTGG
>MPLZ02072525.1_pt1 | contig 35175 bp, 33 predicted proteins | sample 1617311 | NCBI WGS metagenome assembly MPLZ02 (sample SAMN05944806, study PRJNA350692) | marine metagenome | biome: marine; feature: ODZ; material: water; isolation source: 160 m water sample filtered on 0.2 um supor filter | place: Pacific Ocean | collected 2012-04-08 | depth 160m m | reverse complement strand
CTCGGTGAACTTAATTCTACCATGATGATCGCCGATGACAGCGTACGTACTCTACCGCTTGAAATATACGGAGCGATTTCCAGATATCGTTTTTCATATGCTTCGGCCGTTGCGGTGATTCTCCTTTTTCTCTCAGTCTCAACATTCCTTGCGGTGGAACGCAGTCTGGGGAACTTTGAAATTTTAAAGTGAAATTATAGATGTTTTCAGGGAAAAAACTTTACTCTTACTCAGGATAAGGGATATGCTGAGCAAGCAAATTGTAACTCAGTTTGATAACCAAAGAATCGTACAAGTAGGGAATGTATGGAGATTGGGAACATAAGAGAAGAAACGTTTGTTACAGAAAAATCTGTTGCTGAAAACTTATCTGCTTCATTAGTGGAGCAAGGTTTGGAGTCAGTAATTCTTAAATATGCGATCAGTACATTCCCTTTCTCGGGCGCTTTTGAAAACGTTCCTGGTTATCGCGAAGATGAACTGCCGGAATTGATTCAGGGACTAATTTCCGAAGGTATTGTCAAGGTCGGATTTTACTTCGAAGAAATGCAGGAAAACCTGACAATTTTTTATTTCCTGCGTTTGAATGAAGAAAAACATGTAGTACTGGGACTGGATCCTAAGGAGGTCTCAGTCAGTATTTCAAATGTGAAAGGAATTTTTCGTTTGAACGATGAACAATATGTGAACTTGCTGAAAATACCTCACTGCTGAGTCATTTCTGATTTAGCAAAATCACCTACTTTTTAACTTCCTTTCGAAAATCTTATGCGCGCACTTTCAGTTTCTTAAATCTCGGAAAGAGAATTTATGCATCTTACTTTGATAGGCATGTCCGGGACAGGAAAATCTCACTGGTCCAAAAAGATGGAAACTCTGGGGTACCGCAGATACAGTTGTGATGAACTGATTGCAGAACGTCTAGGGGAAGAATTTGAGAAAACAGGTAAGGCCACACATAGTTTGGCAAAATGGATGGGACAGCCTTATTCAAAAGGCTATCACGAAGCAGAAGCACTGTATCTTGAACTTGAAAGCGCTGTTATCGCTCAGATCTGTGATGATCTGGAGTATGCCACTCAAAAAGATATTCCTGTGGTGGTTGACACGACAGGAAGCTTGATTTATCTCCAAGAAACAATACTCAAACGTTTACGGAATCTGACACGTACGGTTCTCCTGAATCTACCCATTGATAAACATGAAGAACTTTTTGAAACCTACCTCCAAGATCCTAAGCCAGTAATCTGGAATGGGAAATATCTGCCTTGTGAGGGGGAAAATCCCCAAAAAGCCCTCAGTAGATGCTTTGGAGAATTACTTGTCTACCGTAATAAACGCTATGCGTTAATGTCTGATCTTGAGCTGGATTATACCTTTCACCACAGCCCAAATACAACAGTTGATAATCTACTTGAGTTGATTGACAGCGGTTTGAATTAGAAAATCTGAACATCTTCCTGTTCAGATTATTTTATTCCACATTAAAAACCGTATCCTTCTTCAGCAAAACAAAGATACTGAACGTGCTGATCCTGAAGAACTTTTCTAAAGTTGTTATACTTATTTTTCCTCCGAAAGATCTTTATAAAACATAATGCTAAAAGTAAATTACAGCAGATAAAGTTTTGTGAGGAGCTGATTATATTTACTTGAAATTTGTTGGTAAAAAAGTTATATTTGCTGCTTTTAACTTATAATTTAGGAGGTACTGTGGATATCATGTCAGGTCTTGGTTTTGATTTATTGTTGCGTTGGATACATTTATTGGCTGGTATAACTTGGATTGGTCTTTTGTATTATTTTAATTTTGTGCAGGGGGAATGGTTCAAAGAGACGGATGGTTCTTCAAAAACGGCAGCGGTGCAAAAACTTGTTCCTCGCGCTCTATGGTGGTTTAGATGGGGTGCCATGTTTACCTTCCTTGCGGGTTCCCTTATATTAATCAAAAAAGGTATGGAATTAGGATGGAATTATTACGAATCATCTTGGGGTATTATCATTCTTACTGGTGCTACACTGGGCACATTTATGTTTTTAAATGTGTGGATGATTATCTGGCCAAAACAACAAGTAGTAATTGCCTCTACAAATCAGGTGGCAGATGGTGGTGAGGCCTTACCTGAAGCAGCAGGTTGTGCTGCAAAAGCGGCATTGGCTTCCAGAACAAACACATTGTTTTCCATTCCTATGCTACTCTTCATGGGTGCGGCAAGTCACTTTCCTCTTGCAGTGACAGAGGATACCAATTATTCAGGACTGTTTTGGGTTTTGGCTATAATTATCGGCTTGCTTGAAGTTAATGGAATAGTCGGCAAACCTGGACCAATGGCTTCAGTAAAAGGTGTAATAACCTCCGGACTTGTTCTGACAGTAGTTCTCTTTGGGGTAATTGGTATTTTGGTTTAAGGACAGTTGATCTGCTTAAATTAAATTAGCATATTTAATAAAAGTTAAGCAGATTAAAGGTGAGTCAACGGATCACCCACAAGCCGGCTTTTTAAAAGTTTGCTTGTGGGAACAATTAAATCCAAGTATTCCTTACATCCAACTAATTAGATTAGATATCCGTTCTTTCTTGATAATGGATTTTCCCACTTGATAATAGCCACCGTAAAACTGGCTAAGAAGATTGTTGATGCAAGAAACGATAGCATTAACATTGAAATTATTCCTTTAAAGTAAAGTTGCTGCCGTCCTGCAACTGCTCTGCTTTGTCTTTAGTATGGTAAGTATCCTCAGAATTACCAAGTAAAAAGGCCAAGCAAAATTATGTCGCAGTTCCCTCATTTAAATCAGCAAATATCAAATATATATGCGTTCCTAAATTAGCCTTCAAAATAAAAACCCTGTAATCCCAGCCTTTTATATTTCATGGCGAGCCTCTTTTATATGGCATGAGAATTGCGTTTTTCAGACGATTATGTGTGTGTAACCGAGAGTAAGATGCGCTTCGTTTAAGCTTGTCTAAAGCAGGAAAAAATTATTTAAAATCTCCACAGCGTTGCCATGCCGGTCTACCAACTGATTCCTGAAGTATCTTTATTTCCGCCGACCGAAGAAGCGGAAGAAGATGGCTTGTTGGCGATTGGCGGTGACTTAACTAAAGAGCGTTTGCTTGCTGCATACAACAGAGGTATTTTCCCCTGGTATGAAGTAGGGCAGCCGATATTGTGGTGGAGTCCTGATCCGCGCCTGATTTTAATTCCGGAAGAGTTGAGGATTTCACGCAGTATGCGCAAAGTTTTGCGCAAGCAACAGTTTGAAATTCGTTTCGACACTGCTTTTCAACAAGTGATCAAAGCCTGTGCTGATGTTAGAACGGAGCAGGGCGAAGGAACTTGGATCATTCCGGAAATGCAGCAGGCATACACGGAACTGCATCAGGAGGGTTTTGCGCATTCTGTAGAAAGTTGGCAGGATGGCAAATTGGCCGGTGGTCTTTATGGAATTTCCTTAGGGCAGTGTTTTTTTGGTGAATCAATGTTCAGTACAAGGAACGATTCTTCCAAAGCGGCACTGGTGGCACTGGCAGAATTTTCCAGAGAGGTCGGGATCAAAATGATTGACTGCCAAATGACAACAGCGCACCTCTTGAGTTTAGGCGCAAAGGAAATCCGACGGGAAGTCTTTTTGAATAAATTGAAAATACACCTTGGGCAACCTACTCTAAAAGGAAGCTGGAACAGAGGTTCCGCTTCAGTTAAAACAAATATATTTCAAAATTGAAATGCCAGAATCACAAGCAAAAAAAGTATTTCGCATTCAGTTATCTGTTTCAGTTGTTTTACTGTTGTTTACTCTGAGTGCCTTAAGTTTGTCAGCGTCATTTTATTTAGGCATGATTGCTGGTAAAAGTATGCAGCGTCCACCGGAAAATTCTACAGATGAAGCAGAATCATTGGCAGAGAAACCAATGTCTGCTGAAGATCTGAAGTTCTTCAGCCTGGGAGAGCGAAAGAAAGGACAGGATTTACTTGACCTCGAAGAAATACGCGATTTAAAAAAGAAAACAGAGGAACTGACAAAAGTACCTGAAAAGCCGAAAGCAACTATGCCGGCAAAGCCCAAAGCCGCAACCCCCAAAGTAACTCCACCCGAAAGTCCTGCAACGGAACAAAAAATTATCAGCAAAAAACAGGAGCCTGCAATAAAAACAGACGTGCCTGAAAGTCCGGAAAAAGTAAAAAAAGCTGTTGCTAAAATTAAAAAATCCGCTGCATATACGATTCAGGTTTTTGCTTCACGTAATCATCAAAATGCAAAAATACTGGTCGAAAAACTCAAGAAGAGCGGATTTAAAGAAGCATTTATCTTTAAGCATACAGCAGGCAGCAAAACGCTTTATCGGGTCCGTGTAGGTAAGTTAAAGCGTTCAGAAACACAAAAATTTGCGAATGAGCTGAAAAAGCTCAAATATATTGACTCCGTCCAAATCACACGCTTTTGAAGCGTGCCCAGTATTAAGCGTCATTATTTCAAATATTCTCTCCTAACAGTTAATCCGGGCAGCCATGAGTAATTATTGGCGTTTTTCACGATCAGCATATTATTCGGTGGTCGCGGCACTGCCGTTACTAGTGGTTTATGAAATACTGGTTATTTTAACGCAGTCACGTTATTGGGGCATCAGAAATGCCGCCGATATGTGGATACGTACATTCCTGATGGCCTTCGATTTACAGGCGCAGCATTTGACCTTTGTGATGATTGGGATTGCTTTTGCGCTGATTCCACTGGCTAAGACTCGTTCCTCTGGTGTTAAATTAAAAGCGAATTATTTTTTGCTGATGTTCGCGGAAGCATTTGCCTACAGCCTTGTTCTGGGCGTGGCACTGCAGTACATTTTAAGACTCAGCGGGCTTACCGCGGGAGGTCTGGGAAACGGAGCGCTACAGAATTTTGCGCTTTCCCTCGGAGCGGGTTTATTTGAGGAAATTATTTTTCGGGTACTCCTCCTCAATCTGCTGTTTTTTCTCCTCAGCTACGTGTTCAAAAGTAAGGTTACTACAGCCGTCATTTCCGTTTTAGCCGCATCCTTCCTGTTCTCATGGAGCCACTATATCGGCTCCATGGCTGATTCATGGCAGCTATACAGCTTCATGTTCCGCTGGATTGCGGGCATGCTTTTCACTGTTCTGTATTTCATGCGTGGTTTTGCCATAACAGCCTACACTCACGCACTCTATGATATTTGGGTGCTGGTTTGATTTTGAGCTTTCAGATTAATTTTTATAAATTTACAATCAAACTTTAGTACTTCAACCCAATTCAATAATTTCCGGACACGACTAGAAAAATAGTATGAAAGTTCCTTTGCTCGATCTGCGTCCTCCATTAGAGGAGTTACGTGATGAAATTGTAGAAGCCGTTACTCAAGTCATTGATTCAACCCGCTACATTATGGGTCCGGAAATAGATGGTCTTGAAAAAGAAATATCCGCATATTGTGGAACAAAAGACGCAGTAGGTGTTTCTTCCGGAACAGATGCGCTTTTACTGGCATTGATGGTTTTAGATGTAGGTCCCGGCGATTTAGTCATGACGAGTAATTTTTCCTTTTTTGCAACTGCAGGGGTGGTTGCCCGTTTGAATGCTACTCCGGTTTTTGTGGATATTGATCCGCAAACTTTCAACATAGATCCGGAAAGTTTGAGCAGGGCTTTAGCAGAGATGGATGCGCAAACCCGTAAGCGTGTCAAAGCAATTATTCCGGTACATCTCTATGGACAATGTGCTGACATGGAAGCAATTTTAAAAATATCCAGAGAGTATAATATCCCTGTGATTGAAGACGGAGCGCAGGCTATCGGTGCAGAATGTGAAATTGACGGGCAAAAACGAAGCGCCGGAAGTTCAGGAGAATTTGGCTGTTTTTCCTTTTTTCCTTCAAAAAATTTAGGTGGAGTCGGTGACGGCGGAATTGTTACAATCAACAACTCTGAAATGGCGGATCAGTTGCGTCTCAAAAGAGTTCATGGCGGTGAACGTAAATATTACCACCGGGTCATTGGGGGTAATTTCAGACTGGACCCAATTCAGGCTGCCGTGATCCGTGTTAAACTGCCTCACTTGAATAAGTGGCACAGTCAGCGACAGGATAATGCGGAGCACTACAAGAAGTTGTTTGCTGAAAAGGACTTAGGCGGGAAAGTTCAGTTGCCTTTCGTCGGACATTCTGAGGATCTTCAGAATCCTCATATTTATAACCAATATGTGATTAAAGCAGAAAGGCGTGATGAATTGCAGGCGTTTTTAGCAGAAAATGAAATTGCCTCTGAGGTTTATTATCCGCTGCCTTTTCACCTGCAGGAATGCTTCCTCCATTTAGGTGGAAAGACAGGTGATTTTCCAGTCTCGGAAGCAGCAGCAGAAGAAGTGCTTGCCCTACCTGTTTATCCCGGAATGACTAAGGAAATGCGGGAAACTGTCGTAGAGCAAATTGCAAATTTCTACCAGTCTTAACCTTCTTTTTCCTTAAGTTTTTCCTGGCGCTCCTTGATCACTTTTTCCTGAACAAAGGCAGGGCACTCTGCATATTTCTCAAATTCCATCGTGTAGTTTGCTTTACCGGCGGACATCGAACGCAGAGTAGTAGCGTAACCAAACATTTCCGCCAGTGGTACTCCGGAATTTATCACTGTGTCGTCACCTTTTACTTCTGATCCGTAGATCACACCGCGGCGCGAACTAAGGTCACCGATGACAGAACCCTGATATTCGTTTGGTGATTCCACTTCAACTTTCATGATCGGCTCAAGCAAAACAGGATTTGCTTTCCCAACTGCCTGACGCATAGCGTAACGTGATGCAAGTTGATAAGCTAAGTCACTGGAGTCAACATCATGGTATTTCCCTTCGTTTAAGGTTACCTTAATGTTAACCATCGGAAATGCCGCAAGTGGACCTTTTTCCATGACATCCTTGAATCCTTTTTCACAGGCAGGAATGTGTTCAGAAGGAATTGAACCGCCAAAGATTTTGTTTTCAAAAACAAAATCTTCTTCATCATCCAAAGGCAGTGGTTCAATAGAACCTGCGACACCAGCAAATTGTCCGGAACCGCCAGTTTGTTTTTTGTGTAAATAATCATATTCTGCTGATGTAGTAATTGCTTCACGGTAATTGACCTGTGGTGCACCGACGATCACATCCACCTCAAATTCGCGGCGCATGCGTTCAATGTAAATATCAAGGTGTAATTCACCCATTCCGGAAATTATTGTTTCTCCGGACTCTTCGTCAGAGGAGACATGAAAAGTCGGATCTTCACGCATAAAACGACCCAGCGCTTTACTCATCTTCATGTGCTGTTCGTTATCTTTCCCTTTAACTGCTAGTGAAATAACGGCATCCGGAACAAAAATAGATTCGCAGGAAACACGTGCGCCTTCTCCACAGAAAGTATCTCCGGAAGCGCAATCAACCCCAACCATTGCCACAATATCTCCAGCCTCCGCAATATCAATATTTTCACGGTCATTTGAGTGCATTCTAACCATACGGCCGATACGCATCTTGTTACCGGTTCTGGAGTTAATCACCTGCTCGCCTTTGGACAATTTCCCCTGATAAACTCTGGTATATGTCAACTGTCCAAACTGCTCTTCTGTGAGCTTAAATGCCATTGCTACTGTCGGTTTGTCCGGATCACATTCCAATAGCACTTCTTCCTGCGTTTTGATGTCAGTTGCTTTCGTTGACGCGGCTTCCAGTGGTGAAGGCAAGTAGCGGTTAACTGCATCTAGGAGTGTTTGTACGCCTTTATTTTTGAAAGCACTTCCCATGTATACAGGACAGAATTCCAAAGTCTGCACACCAATTTTGACAGCTGCATGGATGGCCTCTTCGGAGATTTCTTTTTCTTCCAACAAATCTTCCATCATTTGATCATCAAACATGGAAACCGCGTCCAGCATTGCAGCACGGTAACTGTCTGCATCAGCCTGCATCTCCTCTGGTATTTCTTCTATCCGAATGTCATCACCATGGTCTCCGTCAAAATAACTCGCCTTCATTGTAACCAGGTCAACTACACCGACGTGGTTTTCCTCAAGCCCAATCGGTAGTTGCATGGCGACCGCATTCAAATCAAGAATATCTCTAATTCCTTTAATTCCGTTGTGTGGATTTGCACCCATGCGGTCGAGCTTATTGATGAACGCAAGTCTCGGCACACGATAACGCTTCATCTGACGGTCGACTGTAATCGATTGTGACTGAATCCCTGCCACTCCGCAAAGGATCATGATCGCACCGTCAAGAACACGTAGAGAACGCTCCACTTCAACCGTGAAATCAACGTGTCCGGGTGTGTCAATGATGTTTATTTTCTTGTCTCCCCAAGTCACACTGGTTGCAGCAGAAGTAATCGTGATTCCCTTTTCCTTTTCCAGTTCCATGTGATCCATGGTCGCTCCGGCACCGCCGCCGCGCACTTCTTCAATCTTGTGAATTTTTCCGGCATAGTACAAAACACGTTCCGTGAGAGTTGTTTTTCCGCTGTCAATATGAGCGGAAATGCCGATGTTTCTAGTGTTTTCGAGAATCTTTTGTGATGCAGGGTTCATTGCCCAATCCGTTTTAAATGGTATTTGTGAAAAATAGTGGAATAAAATGTAATCCTTCAGTATAGCTGGAAGTTAAGTCTTATTCAAGTGATATTCTCAAAGTGGAAATTTGCGGGATTGGATTAAGTTTTAATCGGCGGGAGTTATCGAAAGCAGAGTTTAGACTCGCAGAAGTTACTGACGTAACCAATTTGGGCTGAAGCCGTAATACCTGCATCATGCAGGGCTTTTAAAACAGCTGGAGTTTGGGCTTCCGGAACTGCAACGAGGAGTCCACCGCTGGTTTGAGGGTCCAGCATTAATTCCTGTTGTGTAGTGGAGCAGCCTTCTGCAAAACACCAATTATTTTCGACCAGAGACCGATTAGTTTGATTAACTCCTGTTGTGACACCGCGCTCGTACATTTCCCTGGCCTCGTTCATGATGGGAATCGCGTCCAGCGAGATATTAAAGGACAAGTCCGGACCGCTCAGCATTTCCAATGCATGACCCGCAAATCCAAATCCTGTTATATCTGTAGCAGCGTGAATCTCAAAATTTGCAAAAACTTCAGCGGCTGTTTTGTTGAGTAAGATCAAGGAGTCAAGGCATTCGTCGAGGGCTTTTGCTGAGACTAAATTTTTCAGATTAGCATTAAATAAAACTCCGCTGCCGAGAGCCTTAGTCAATATTAGTTGATCCCCCGGCTGTGCACCGCTGTTTCTCCAAATCTTTTCAGGATGCACCATCCCGGTAACAGTCAGGCCAAATATTGGTTCATCGTTATCAGTTGTGTGGCCACCTAAAAGAACCGCACCGGACTCTGTTATTTTCTGCAGTGCTCCGGATATAATTCCTGTTAAAATTTCATGATCAAGTTTATCAGCAGGAAAACCGGCCAGATTTAGACAAGTTAATGGTTTGCCGCCCATTGCGTAAATATCACTCAAAGAGTTAGCAGCCGCGATTTGTCCAAACAAATATGGGTCATCCACTGGAGGGGTGATAAAATCAGCGGTAAATACGAGAGCCTGCTCATCATTCAGTTGATATACCCCGGCGTCATCACTGGTGTCAAAACCAACCAGCACATTCTTGTCTATATTTTCAGGCAAAGAAGCCAGCAGTTTTTTCAATCCGACCGGACTGAATTTCGCTGCTCAACCACAGGTTTTTGCTAAACTTGTGAGTGTTGGCTGCTGGAAGAGTTTTTTCAGATTCATAGTATAGTTTTGAAGTGTATGGTCTTTCTGCATTTGAATTAGCACTTGCTGCAGAAATTACTAAAATTCAGGATTTCAGGAAAGCCCTAAATAAACAAGACTTATAGCTCAAAACAGGCTCTGATGGCCTCAGGAATTACTTGTGCCTGCAGACGGTTAGGATCGTCGGGATGAGGTCTGGCCCATACTCGAACTTCGCTGCCTTTTACGGCAAGCCGTCCGTTGTTATGAATTTCGTGAGTTGCAACCAGTGTTTTGTCACGCCATTCACTGATCCAACTGCTAACTTCAATTACGTCACCATATTTTGAAGGATAAAGGAATTCCGCATGAGCATCCACGATCGGCAGACCGACTACACCGAATTGATCCATTAAATCGCCCATATTTGCGCCGGCTTTGTCAAACAGATGGTGGGCACTTTGATCAAACCAGATAAAATAATTTGGATAAAAAACAATTTTCGCAGGGTCACAATGACCCCAGCCGATATGAACTGAGAGTGTGTTTTTAAGCATTGAATTCATCCAGATTTAGCAAATGAATGACGCAGGAAAAAGATTAGAGTCGAAGACTCTAAAGAAATTAAATGCGTCTTTTAACGGTTTTCAAGCCTGAATTTCAAGTTTGAACCTTAATCAGCATAAGTAGAATATTGGCAGAATGCAATAATCTATGTTGACAAACTCCAGTTGCCGCAACAGAATAATAGTTATAGATTTCTGGTTTAAGCTAAGTCTGATGATTAGCAATAAATTTTAAATACAATTTTTGACATTTTGGACACAACGAGAAATCTAAATGCTATTGGTGTTTAATATATGAAAGTTTTTTTGTTTCGCACGAAACGAAATGACACGGTTACAGGATTTCATTTCAGCAGGATCAAACACGTTTTATAAAATAATATTTTTAACAATTCCGGAGACAAAATAATGGCTTATGTTTTTACGGCACAGGAAACGCCGTCAGTTGCGGTAGCAGGGACAACAGATGTTTTTCCGGTACACAGAATTTATTGCGTGGGACAGAATTACGCGAATCACGCCAGGGAGATGGGAGCAAATCCTGAAAGGGAGGCTCCATTTTTCTTCAGCAAACCGGCAGATGCTGTTTGTCCAGAAGGTTCACGGCTGCCCTTCCCTTTAGCAACTGAGAACCTGCATCATGAAATCGAACTTGTGGTTGCAATTGGAAAAAAAGGAACAAATATTTTAGCAACAGAAGCATTGGATTATGTATTTGGTTATGCAGTAGGTTTGGATTTGACCCGTCGTGATCTGCAGTCAGATGCAAAAAAGAAAGGCCGTCCTTGGGCAACTGCAAAGGGTTTTGACAATTCCGCGCCTTGTTCCGCCGTGCATACAGTCAGCGAAGTTGGACACCTTGAACGTGGATCAATCACCCTGTCTGTCAATGGAGAACTGCGGCAGCAGGGAGATATTTCAGACATGATATGGTCTGTAGCGGAAGTTGTCTCAAGCCTTTCCGGCTTTTTCGAATTGTGTCCGGGAGACTTAGTATATTCTGGAACTCCGGCTGGAGTAGGTCCCCTGAAGAAAGGTGATAAACTGGAAGGTGAAGTGGAAAATTTAGCGAAGTTGAACATTACTGTTGGCTGAAATGTGAATTAAGCAAATTTGTACTAAAGTTTCTTCATAAATTGACGAAACTAGTAATAGTTATTTATACAGGAAATCATGTTTCACAATTTTGAAACACGATATTTTGAAAACAAATTATTTAATCAAGTTCAAAAAATTAAGATGCTTATAATTTCACAAAAAACGTATTGGCTGATTCTTGTTTCAGGGATTTTCTTTTTTGCTTCCGCATGTTCACAAATACGTGATTTTACGAAGGAGACCACGGGTCCAGTGTCTTGTGCGGATCTTGTCATCGAAAAAGCCTTTAATCTACATGAAGAAGCGAAGTCCGGTTTAGCCTTGTTTTTTGATGAACGCAGTGACAATCAGCTATACCAGGCTTTTTACGCAGCATCGGATTCAGTTCACCAATCGCGTAAAGTCAAAAAGTGCTGGGACAGAAGGGCTTCTCATTATTATGCAATGCAGAACTTGGAGGAAATGAATTCCTCTTTGGCACGAGTTATCCGCCGTAACCTGCCTGATGACGGCAGTGGTGAAATTATAGCGGTTTACCATAATCAATACGATTGGTTGATGCCTAATCTGCGTTGAGTTTCATAGCTTGATTATTTGCCTTCCCCCATTTATCTTATAACTTTTTGCAGTTCCAAACGCTCCATATCAGCGCTTAATTTACATATCTTTTAATCTTCCATATATTTTTTACATGAGTGAGTCTTACCCGATGACCCAACTGGGCTACGAAAGTTTGAAAGCAGAACTCAAACAATTGACCAGCAAAGACCGTCCTGCAGTTATAAATGCTATTTCCACTGCAAGGGAGCATGGTGATTTAAAGGAAAATGCGGAATACCATGCCGCCAAAGAACAACAGGGCTTTATCGAGGGCAGGATTCAGGAGTTGAATGAAAAGCTGGCTCTCGCCAATGTAATTGATATTACTAAACTCTCAGGAGAAAAAGTTGTGTTTGGTGCAACTGTTTCTTTCGTCGATGTTGATACTGACGAAGAAAGCAACTATCAGATTGTAGGTGCAGACGAATCGGATTTGCAGAAAAACAAAATATCAATTTCTTCACCAATAGCCCGTGCCTTGATCGGCAAGTCTGTCGGAGATACCCTCAGCATTCCGATTCCTAAAGGCAAAATTGAAATCGAAATTCTAGAAGTGGAATTTGCTAACTAGGTTTTTAACTAAGTTTATCCCCCTTGTTCGAGCAAAGTCTGCAATCCATTTTTTTGAAGCATCGCACTCCGGAAAACTTCTTTTAAATTATCAAGTGTCTGAATCTGCTGAAAAGGAAGTTTGAGCGACTTTGCGGTTTCCTGGTAAATCCACACTGGTGATTGATGTTTTTCACGCAGCAATTTCAGCGAAAGAGCGCCCGCGGATTTTGAAAGTTTGTTTCCGGAATTGTCTGTAATTAACCGATGATGTACAAAACGAGTTGCTGGAAAATTTTGATCATTTAAGCATTGCGCGAGAAAAAATTGCGCGGCTGTGGAAGCTCGTAAATCCTCTCCCCTTACCACAAGATTTACTCCAAGTTCCAGATCATCCATGACAGACGCAAGTTGGTAAGCCGGAATCCCGTCCCTTCGTTTGACAACAAAATCACCCATTGCCTGAGACACATTTATTTTTACAGTTTTGTGCGTAAATGTTTTGAAACTCACATAAGTATGCTCAGGAACGTGAACTCTCCAGCTTAGGCTGGCGTTCTGAAAATCCAGCTCTTTTAAGCGGCAGGTTCCAGGATAATTTCCGCTTTTTGAAAGTTGTCTGATTTCTGAACGGGAACATTCGCAGGCATACAAGTTCCCGGAATTGTGGAGACTTTGAAGAGCATTTGAATAGCGTTCCATACGCGTGTGTTGTGAGTATTGTTTAAACAATTCGTCAGGCCCTGAAGGTCCGGAATTGTAGTCTATCCCCATCCATTCCAACTGCACAAAAATATCTTCTACTGAAGCAGGATCAACTCTTGGTCCGTCCAGATCATCAATCCGAAGATGTAAATGTCCATCCTGGAAATCTACAAGCAATGTCGTCAGTAAAAAATTAAATGCATTACCCAGATGAAGAAAGCCACTTGGTGTGGGCGCAATACGAGAAGTGACGGGTTGGGACATGATATTCTGCGAATGTAATAAATATTTATTTGTCTTTATAATATTATTAAAGCATAATCAAAAAAGAACAAAAGAAACTATCTGAGACAATCTTTTCAGCAGATCATTTTACAATTATTTTGTAAATTTATAATACTAAATATTTTAGCAGGAGTAAGTTATGAAATCACGTGCAGCAATTGCCTGGGAAGCAGGAAGGCCATTGGAAGTTGACCTGGTCGATCTCGAAGGTCCAAAAGCCGGAGAAGTGTTGATCCGCAACGTTGCTACAGGAGTTTGTCACACAGATGCCTTTACACTTTCAGGAGACGATCCGGAAGGCATTTTTCCTTCCATTCTCGGACACGAAGGTGGAGCGGTGGTAGAAGAAATTGGCGCGGGAGTCAACAGCGTCAAAGTCGGTGACCATGTAATTCCGCTTTACGTTCCGGAATGTGGTGAATGCCGATTCTGCAAATCAGGAAAAACGAATTTGTGCCAGTCTATCCGTTTAACTCAGGGCAAAGGATTAATGCCGGACGGCACCTCGCGTTTTTCACATAAAGGCAAAACACTGTTTCATTACATGGGAACTTCGACATTTTCTGAATACAGCATTTTACCGGAAATTTCGCTTGCAAAAATAAACTCTGCAGCACCTTTGGAAAAAGTGTGTTTACTTGGCTGTGGAATCACCACCGGAATTGGTGCGGTTTTAAATACTGCAAAAGTGGAAGCAGGGGCAACAGTGGCTGTATTCGGTATGGGTGGAGTAGGTCTGGGCGCAATTCAGGGTGCAGTTTTAGCCAAAGCGGAACGTATCATTGCAGTCGACATCAATGAAGGCAAAGAAGAATTTGCACGTCAACTCGGCGCAACTGATTTTGTAAATCCCAAAAACTATGACAAGCCGATTCAGGAAGTACTTGTTGATTTAACCGACGGCGGTGTGGATTATTCCTTTGAATGCGTGGGTAATGTCAATTTGATGCGTTCCGCACTGGAATGTTGTCATAAAGGCTGGGGGGAATCAATTATTATCGGCGTCGCAGGTGCCGGACAGGAAATCACTACAAGGCCTTTTCAGTTAGTTACCGGACGCGTCTGGCGCGGTTCCGCTTTCGGCGGAGTGAAGGGGCGTTCCCAACTGCCGGGATACGTGGAGATGTACATGAAAGGCGATGTTAAAGTGGATGAGTTTGTGACATATACTATGTCTTTAGATGACATCAACAGCGCATTTGACTTGATGCACGAAGGCAAAAGTATCCGTTCCGTGATTCTGTTTTAACCTATTTCTAAACCGGGAATGTCAGACCTTAAAATTGAGCAGTTCGGCGCGGGCAAAAGTTTTGGCGGATGGACAAAAATGTTCAGTCATCCTTCCGAAAGCTGCGGCGGAGAAATGAGATTTTCTGTCTTTTTACCACCACAAGCCGAATCCGGTACTGTCCCAGTTTTGTACTGGCTTTCCGGATTGACCTGTAATCACGAAAATTTTATCACAAAAGCCGGAGCGCAGCTATATGCAGCGCAAGCCGGAATTATGCTGGTGGCTCCGGACACAAGTCCACGCGGTGCAGGAGTTGAAGGCGAGGACGAGGCTTATGATCTGGGCAGTGGCGCTGGTTTTTACATCAACGCATCAGCGGAGAAATGGGTTAAACACTACCGTATGGAGGATTACATAATCCATGAATTGCCGAAAATTATCCGCAATAATTTTCCGGTTATGGAAGGACGGGAAAGCATTTTCGGGCACTCAATGGGTGGTCACGGAGCTCTGACCTTGACCTTAAAATATCCCGGACATTTCCGCTCAGTTTCCGCTTTTTCGCCAATCTGCGCGCCAAGCCAATGTCCGTGGGGTGAAAAAGCATTCACAAATTATCTCGGTGAAAATCGTGAGGTCTGGAAAAAACATGATGCAAATGAGTTGATTCAAACCGCAACACTGGAAATCCCAATGCTCATTGATCAGGGAGGTGATGATCCGTTTCTGGAAAAAGAACTTAACTTTGAATTGTTCCGTAAAACCTGTGAAAAACGGAATCAAAAACTGACCGCCCGTTTACAAAATGGATATGATCACAGTTATTATTTCATTGCAACTTTTATGGAAGATCATATTCAACATCACGCAAAAGCACTATTTGCCTGACAAACCAGACCCCAGAGGATTATATTACTTTCCCACTTCTATTTCTGATTAAGTTGAAAAAGTTCAGAGATAACTCAATTCTTGAAATATCAGCAAATACTAAAATCCTGTTTAGTCTTATTTTGCTTTTACTATTCTCAAGAAAGTATCAGAAGCCATTTTTTTCATCTTGGTGAGAGAGCGTTCATGTGACTTGCCTGCGCCAACAAACATTGTCATACCCTCTATGGAGCAGGAAATATATAATGCTAATTCACGTTTCGATTCCTCTTTTAACTCAGGGCTTACCTCGTCTATCAAGTCAAAAATCACCTGTCTTTCTGCAGTATACATCTGATTCATCAGCTGAGCTGCGTAAGGATTGTGGTTGGACAATGCCCACAGTTCAGGAAAAAATTTTGTGGTCGCCGGAGTATTCAGATCTTGAATGAGGTATTCAATTATAGAGGTGAAACGCTCTTCCGGTACAGCGCTGGCACCTTCAATAATCTTGTCAAACTCTTTCAGGTAAGACTTCAAAATATTATCTAGCATATCGCGAAAAAGCGCCTCTTTGGTTTGATAATAATAATTGAGGTTCCCTACAGTAATTCCCGCCACTAACGCAACCTGCCTCATGGTCAGTTTGTTGTAACCGCTCTCAACAAATACTTCTCTGGCTGCGTCAAGGATGGTCTCGATGCGCTCCTGCCCTTTGACAAAACGGGATTTTTTCGCCCGAGACAAAGAGATGTTTTTTTCATCAGAAGTCATACAAATAATGATTATTTATAAATTTGTCTTGAAAACAGAACAGCAATAACTCCCATTGGCATAAATTTAAAACGATAGTTCTAAATATGTAGTAGTCAAAAATTATTCTGCAAATAAACGTTTGTTTACGAATATTAAATTTGAAAAGTATAGGAGACTAAAAATTCAATCTCATTAAAAAAATCTGATGTCTACGTAAATTTACTAATAGACAGGGCTTTGTAATATCTATTTGATATTAGGACGCTCGTCCTAATATTTTCCTATTTTGTAAAAAACTTCAAGCATTAATAAAAAAACCAGAAATATAAATATAATGTTAGTTAACCTATTCTTAGAAGAGGTAAATGATGGAATTGCCTGAAATTCAAGAAATAATTAAGGAAGCAGACATTGACTCGATCCGGGTTGATTTCCCAGACATTCATGGAATTTGCCGAAGCAAGCTGATACCTGCCAGACGTTTGGAAGCTACGCTTGAAGAAGGGTTGAATTTTGCGGAAGCGACCTACATTGTAGATTTTGCAAATGACATTGCCTTTGAAGGTGGATGTGGTGTTGATTCAGGTTGGTCAGACATGACAGCCCGTCCAGACCTTGAAACATTCGCAATTTTACCTCATCAACCTCATACCGCCCGCATCATTGCCAATACTTTTTTAAAAGGGGCTCCGCATCCCGCAGACCCCAGAGGCGCATTAAAGAAAATTTTGGGTCGCTACGAAAACCTGGGTTTGAAAGCCTTTGCTGCATCAGAGTTGGAATTTATGCTCTTCTATCCTGTGAGTGGCGAAAATTACAATGATTCGCCTTCCTGTGTTTATCAGGTTAATTCTTCTGTGGATAAACTTGGGATATTGCGTACCATCCAAAACGCGTGTCTGGATTTAGGCATTGAGATTATTTATCTTAATCATGAATTTTCACCAGGACAGTTTGAGGTCAACTGGAAATACTGCGATGCAATGAAAATGGCGGATCAGACTTTCACGTTCAAACATCTCTGCAAGGAAATCGCTACCCAAAACGACTTGCATCTCACTTTCATGGGGCGGCCAAGAAGTGATGGAGGCGGAAATGGTTATCATATCCATCTGTCACTAAATGATATTGAAAGTGGCAACAATGCTTTTGACGATCCTGATGCTAGAGACGGTATGTCCGAACTTCAACGCTATTTTATTGGCGGTCAATTAGCTCATGCGAAAGGCATATCTGCTCTGCTGGCGCCGACGATCAATTCCTATAAGCGTTATGTTCCGGATTCATTTGCACCATATTTTATTGCCTGGGGCGGAGATAACCGTACAGTATATTGCAGGGTTCCGGATGAACGTGGAACAGCGGCCAGAGTTGAAAATCGTGCCGCTTGTGCGTCCGCTAATCCTTACCTCGCTATTGCTGCGACTTTAGCGGCCGGTTTGGATGGTATTGAAAATAAAATAGATCCAGGAGAACCAGCAAAGTGTGATATTTATCACGATGAATCCGGACAATATGAGCCAATGCCGTTTTATCTCCGTGATGCGATTAGTGCCTTAAAAGCTGATACATTTTTGAATGAAATCTTCAGTCCAGAATTGCTGTCGGCATTTATCGCACTCAAAGAACGAGAGGAAGATCGTTTTAGAACGACTGTAACAGATTGGGAATTTAACGAATATTCCTATCATCTTTAATAAAAAAAGAGGCTAACCAATAAAACAAACAGGAACAGGATTTAGAGATTAATTGAAAGTATTTGGCGGGGTGCTAGTGATGTAATCCAGTTATCCTGTAACCCTGACAAAATAACAAAAGGTGTGTTTATGTGTGGACTTACTGGGATTATTGCTAATAATCCGGAAGGATTAGGCATTGGATTAACAGAAATGCTTAAAGAGATTGAGCATCGCGGACGGGATGCAACCGGATTTGCAGTGTATGAAATCCGGGATGATATACAAATTCGGGTTTCTATCCGGAACATTGACAGCAAACCTGATTTGTTGAAAATCCTTGAAAAATACGAACAACCCTCTGCTGCCAACTCAACTTCAGGTGGCCGTAGTTACAAGGGTGTGGGGATTTTCGATTTTTATGAAACTTCGCTGAACATGCCACCCTCAGAAATCAAAGCCCTGCACCACGAAATCGACTGTCACCCTGATTTGTGTGTCCATTCGCTGGGTGAAAAAATTAAGGTATATAAAGATCAAGGCACGGCCCGCGATTTGGAGAGTCACCATCGATTTAATATTGGTCCGGCTACACACGGCATCGGACATGTCAGGTTGGCAACTGAAAGCCTGGAGGATATTAATTTTGCCCACCCTTTCATATCCGAAATGCATCCGGAATTAAGTCTGGTTCATAATGGACAATTCACTAATTATTTTAATTTGCGTCGTAGTTTGGAAACAAAAGGTGTGCGCTTCAAAACAAATAATGATTCTGAAATAGCAGTCCAGTATTTGGCTTTTCTAATGGAAAAAAATGGAGGGGATCTCGAAGAAGCAATACATCAGGCGATGGATGCTTTCGATGGTGTGTTTACAATAATAGTCAGTACGGAAGATCAAATTGGAATTTTTCGAGATGAATTGGGAATGAAACCCGTTTTGTTCTTTGAAACAGACGACGGTTCAGTATTGTTTGGTTCTGAAGAAATATCACTGGCCAAAATATCGGCAGATGTGAACGCAACTGAAATGGAACCAGGAGGAGTGAAAGTATGGAGCATTTAGATATCACAGGAAAAAGTATTGTGGAGGCCAACCGGGCGTTAAGAAACCTCATATCCGATCATGATCAGGTGATCATTGATAATCCACATTCCTCCCACAATTTGGGAACAGCTCTCAAAGGCTATGGAAAGGTGACCATCAATGGAAGTACCGGTTATTTTACAGGTGGATTTTTAGCAGGTCCAACACTTGACATTTTAGGAAATACCGGCTGGTACACTGGTGATAATATGAGTGCCGGGGAAATAATTATCAGCAAAAACACCGGAAGCAACTGCGGACCTTCGATGATGGGAGGCACTATTCTGGTGCGTGGGAATAGCGGAAGCCGTGTAGGCTTTGCGATGAAAGGTGGTAACTTGATAGTTTGCGGTGATGTGGGACGCTGGGCCGGTTATATGACAATGGGTGGACGTATTATTGTGCTGGGGAAAATGGGGCCGGTAATCGGCGAATCAATGTATCGGGGAATTATTCATACAGCTGATCCTGATGTGGAAGAGAAGCTGGGAAATAATGTGAGCGTTGTTCCCATTGCGGATGATGAAAAAAAAGAAGTCTCTGCACTGTTTGAAAAATACCAAATTGATCATCCTGTTGACTCTTTGAAAAGCGTGATCCCATTAAAAACAGGACGGAAAAAATACACGATATTTAATCCAACTCACAAAGTGAGGCCTAAAAATGACTGAAAATGCAACAAAAATAAGCACACGTAAAAAAGATAAAATTCCAAAGGTGCCAAATCCTGATGGAATTTGGACTAAAGAGGTTCGCGCTGAAATTAATCACAAAGCAGTTACCGGGCAGCACCGTGTGCGTGGTATGGGTGTAAACATGCGATACCCCAACTTTGATGATTTGCTGGTTTTACCAGCGCAGCTTTCACGGTTGTCTGTAGATACCTACCGGGAACCATGTGTCACGAAAGCAGTTTTGGGAACACGTTTCGCGAAAAAACCTCTGGAAATTGAAACCCCGATTATGATTTCCGGAATGTCTTACGGTGCGTTAGGCAAAGAAGCGAAAACCGCATTGGCCAAAGCAACCCAAATTGTCGGAACTTCGATCAATAATGGAGAAGGCGGATTGCTTCCGGAAGAAAGGGACAACTCCTATAAACAGGTTGTACAAATCCTTCCCAGCCGTTTCGGGTTTTCGCTGGAAACGATTGAAGCGGCAGACGCGCTTGAAATTATTTGTGGCATTGGGGCAAAACCCGGTCTTACAGGTCATCTTCTAGGGAGTAAAATTTCAGAAGAAATCGCGGAAATGCGCCAAATTCCGGCAGGGCTGGATCTTTACAGCCATCCTCGTCATGGTGATATTTTTGGCCCGGATGACATGGTACTGAAAATTCAGGAGCTGAGAGATATTACCAATTATGAAATTCCTATTTTCTTGAAAATAGCTGCAGGACGCGTTACCGAAGACGTGAAAATTGCCGTTAAAACCGGAGCGGACGGAGTTGTGATTGATGGTTGTCAGGGCGGTACCGGAGCTGCACCGGTAGTGGCTTTGAAACATTTGGGCGTCCCTACTTTACCAGCATTGGTGCAAGCTACAAAGGCGCTTGAGGATATGGGGGTCAAAGATGAATTCAGTCTCATCGTTTCAGGTGGGATCAAGGACGGTGCGGATGTGGCCAAAGCAATGGCACTTGGCGCGGATGCAGTTGCTATCGGAACCGGAGCGAATATTGCCTTGGGATGCACGACCTGTCACCAGTGCCACGAAGGAATTTGCGGTTCCGGCATTTGTACGCAAGAGCCGAAATATCGTGAATTACTTAAATGTGATGCAGCTGAAAGAGTGGCCAACTACATTACTGCCATGACCAACGAAGCAGTCATTTTGGCCAAAGCAGCCGGTAAAACAAGGCTATCCAATCTGGAGAGGGAAGATATTCGTTCAATTACTTTGGAAGCTTGCGCAATGACCGGAATTCCATTGGTCGGAACAAATTATACTTTCACAGAAAGATTTGGTTTTTGTTAGGCATTTGTGTAAAGGGATATTTTTGTGGGAATGTTTTTTGTCAAATATAATTTAAGTATCTGAATATTGTTCGGTTTGAAGCAGTTTGTTCTGCTTATATATTGTAATGGGTGGGGTAAAGCTAGAAAAAAGTAATTGATTTAATGGTGAAACGGAAGCGGGCAACGCTGGGGAACGACCCGTTGAGGGATAGCCGGAAGAAGTATTTTATGCCTTGAAAACCTAAACAAAGGAGGCTGTGCTGAAAATCCGGATTCTAATTTCGTGATCAATTTATTCTGTATTACGTTTTGATGAATCTGGCTTAACTTGTAATCAGGTATGTATCTTTCCGGTTCATGGTGAACTGGCAAGTGCCTGCCATAGTAGTTAACAAAAAGAGGAAGAATGAAACACTTTGTAATTACGACAATGTTCGGAGCATTGGTATTACTCCTTTCACTGGGAACGGTTTCAGCCGGATCGTTCAATATTGATGCGGTACTTGCAACAAATCTTTCGTCCTGTAAAGCAGCGCCGAGTGGTGCACCTTTGAAAATCGGTTATGCCGCCGATTTTTCGGATCTGGGAGGATTTGCAGATAAACCGGCAAGTGAAGCAGCTATCTATTTTGTGGATCTGGTGAACTGTGCAGGCGGAGTTGATGGTTCGCCTATAAAGTTAATTATCAAAAACATCGCGGGTAACCCGGAAGTAACTCAGCGTGTTGGCCATGAATTGATGGGTGCCGGAGTATCAGCCATGCTAGGACCTCCATTTCCGGATTTTGGTGAGCCGCTTTTGCAAGTCACGGCTGGAAAAGTTGCAACTCTGTTTGTTGCTTCAACAGAACCAATGTTGGCTAATTCAAAAGCACTTTCTTACCTGGTTGCCTTTGATGACACCGCACAGGCAACTGCTGCTGCCAAATTCGCTTTGCGAAAAGGATGGAAAACAGCAGTGACTTTTTCCGCTCCTGGTCCTTATTTTGGCTACAATCCAAAAGTCTTCACTAAAGTTTTCAAAGCAGGCGGTGGAAGCATAACTGCTGATTACAGCTTTGTACCGATTGACGACATGGATTTTTCAACTCAATCAAATAAAATAGCCGCGGCCGGAAATGCACCGGATGTGGTTTATTCAGCAATGCTTTCCTTCCAAAGTGCTGTTTTGCGTGGTCAACTGGATGCAGCTGGTGTAAAAACTAATTATTTAGTTACTGATGCCTTTGAAGCAACAGGTGGATATTTTACAAAAGGTGTAGAAGGCTTTTACCACACCACCCACTCCTTCCCTGCAGCAGGCAGTCGTGTCAAAGCATTGGCAGACGGCTATCAGGCGGCAAAAGGTGCGCCTTTGGAAAATGCCTCTTTCGGCGGATTGGCTGTTGATGCTATTTCAGTCATTATCAGTGCTTTCCAAAGTACCGGTTCAATGGACCCGAAAGTATTGGGTGCTGCAATTGCCAATACTGACGGAGTAGAAGGTGCAACCAGTAATCTTTCTTATTCAGGTGGAAATGGAGCACCTTCTAAACCGGTTTTTGTTCACCATGTTGTAAATGGAGCACCTACGTTGGCGGCCACAATTCAGTAATGGATAGTGGGTTGATTAACGTTGAAAACCTGAATACCCGTTACGGTTCTATACTAGCAATTCGCAGAGTCGGATTAACTGTTAAGACTGGTGAGATTGTTTGTCTCATCGGTCCTAATGGTGCAGGAAAAACGACATTGCTGGGGACTGTAGCAGGGCTATTGAATCCGGTTCAGGGACGGGTAGTTTTCAATAATGTAGAGATAACAGGCTGGTCTCCGGATCGAGTACTCCGTGCAGGACTTTCCCTTGTGCCGGAACATCGCAGGATTTTCGGCAACTTTACTGTTCGTGAGAATCTGCTAGTTGGCGGAGTGACTCAATCTCAGGAAGAACGGAAAAATTTACTTGAGGAAATGCTGAGCCTATTTCCTGTACTGAAAGATAAACTTTCGGTTCCCGCCGGATTCCTCTCAGGTGGTGAAGCTCAACAACTTGCCATAGGCCGTGCCTTGATGAGCAACCCAAAAATGCTGCTCATGGATGAACCGTCGTTGGGTTTGGCTCCTGTACTTGTGGATGTGGTGTTTGAACTGATCTACAAATTGCGTGATAGTGGCCGGACCCTACTGGTTGTGGAACAAAACGCACAACGTATACTTAACGTTGCTGACAGGGCTTATGTGATGCGTTCAGGGCAGATTGTCGTAGAAGGTTCGGCTTCAGAATTGTCAGGACGCGAGGACCTTTTTGATACCTACCTTGGTGGTTCCGGAGTTGCGGCGTGATGGAACTGATACAACAAATTGTCGATGGTTTGGGGCGTGGTAGTATTTACGCTTTGCTTGCTCTAGGGATTGCTGTGATTTTCGGAGTGATGCACTTGGTTAATTTTGCACACGGCGAACTTATCACGGTCAGTGCATACACCAGTTACTGGCTGCTTACAAGCGGCTTCGATTGGTGGTTTGTGGCAATGGCGATAATAATTGTTGCGGTTATTACCTCAGTTGTTATTGAATTTGTGGCGTTTCGCTGGGTACGCGGCGCACCGGACTTTACCATGTTGATGACCTCTTTCGGTGTCCATTTTCTGGTGCAGGCACTTTTCGTAATGTACGTTTCGGCTAATTTTCGACAATTTCCGCGCCCGGACTGGATATTTAACACCTGGAAAATTGGTGCAATCAACCTTGAAATTTACGATTTAGCGGTAATTGCCACCACCTTGATCACACTTCTCGGCACTTATTGGCTTTTACAGCACACGATGTTCGGCATAAGCCTGCGTGCTGCCGCAGAAGATTTTGATGCGGCCCGTCTGATGGGAATTCGCAGTAACCGTGTTATACGGGGAGCGTTTTTTCTTTCCGGAATTTTAGCCGGAGTTGCCGCAGTATTTTGGTTGATGCGCAGCGGTCAAGCAGGACCGGTTGCAGGTCTCAATCCAATGTTAAAAGGTGTTTTGGCTGCTTTGATTGGTGGTCTGGGAAGCCTGAGTGGAGCAGTGCTTGGAGGATTTGCATTGGGCTTGGTTGAAGTTTTACTTATTGCACGCCTGCCGACAGAAGTTGTTGGCTTGACAGACGGAATTGTTTTTGTGCTGATTGCTCTACTTTTTGTTTTTCGACCTCAGGGTTTAATAACTGTGCATCACGTGGAGCGTGTCTGATGCGAAATGACTCTGTCCGCCATATCGTTTTGCCAACATTTGGTTCAATCATTCTGATTGTGGTTCTTATTTTCGGTGGCATACTTTATTCAGCGAACGGAGATGCATCTCGTGACAGTCTGATCACGCAAATGCTGATAAATGCAATCATCGTACTTGGTATTCAAATTTACGTCGGAAACACCGGAGTATTGTCCTTTGGACACATCGGTTTCGGAGCGATTGCCGGATACACATTTGCTGTTTGTGCCATTTCTCCTGCACGTAAAATGATGCAAATTCCGGATGCTCCGTTTGGACTGGCTGATGTTGACTTGACGCCTTTGCAGTCAGGAATGATCGCTGTTGCTCTAACAGTAGCGTTGGCGTTTTTTATAGGCTTGGCACTTTCTCGTTCCGGTGCCCGATCCGGTGCAGTATCTGCAGTTGTGATTACTTTGGCCCTACTGTTTGTAGTTCACGAAGTAGCGAAAAACTGGACAGATCTGACTCGCGGAGGAAAAATTGGCCTTTCTTTCAGCCCTTTTGGCAATGCAACTCTTGAAGGAAAAAACTGGATTTATGTGTTGTTGATTAGTGCGGTTTTGCTGGCTAGGCTTTTCAAAGAAACCCGGATTGGCCGTTTTACGCAGTGCGCGCGTGAAGATGATCTTGCCGCGCGGACGATGGGAATTGATCCAGCAATTCAACAAATGGCCGCCTTAATTATTTCAGTAGCCCTAGTGTCGGCTGGGTCGGCCTTAAGAGTTTTTGAGCTAGGCAGCATCAATCCAAGATTGTTCTTTTTTGATTATACTTTATTGACGCTCACCATGCTGATAGTCGGAGGGCGTAACGGCATAACCGGTGCTTTGGCCGGAGTGGTGATTATCACCATCGGCAGTGAATTGACCCGCAAACTTTCTGAGTTGGATATAGAAGCATTGAGTTGGATTTTGCGTGAAGGTCTGACCGATTTATTTCTGGGCGGCGCAATGCTCGGATTTATGATTCTGCGGCCTGCCGGTGTTTTAGGAGATCTTGAGTTTGATCATTGGCTGCACGAACGATTCCGCCATAGGCAAAAGAAAAAGTCTTGGACATCGAAGGAAGGACAGATACGAAGCATAGTTGTTAAAAAAAATCAGACCGTGTTGAATGTTGAAGGCGTCAGCGTTAATTTTGGCGGTTTTCGGGCGCTGGGAAATGTAGAGTTGAAGGCTACTGGGGATGAAATTGTGGGGCTGATTGGCCCCAACGGTGCGGGGAAAACGACATTGCTGAATGTTATTACAGGACTTGTAGAACCAGATTCCGGGCGAGTGCACCTCGGAGAAAAGAATTTGACGGGAATGCAGCCGCACGAAATTGCCAGATCGGGTTTGGTACGCACTTTTCAAAATTTTCGGCTATTTTCAGACCTGAGTGTCCGTGAAAATATCGAGGCAGTCCACTTGATGGCCGGACAGTACCGTTCCACACAAACGCTACCGGATGTTGACGCTTTGCTGTTTCAAGCTGGGCTTTGGAAGTTTCAAAGTTTAAGGGCTGCAGCACTGGATTATGGAAATGCACGGCGGTTGGAATTGGCCCGTGCTGTTGCGGCCGCACCGGATTTTCTTCTACTTGATGAGCCAACAAGCGGAATGGATGATAACGAATCAATAGCCATGATTGACCAAGTGCGAACAATGTCCTCAATGGTTGGTTCTGGGGTGGTTGTTATCGACCACGACTTGAATTTCATCACCGGAATTTGTGACCGCGTTTATGTGCTTGACCAGGGGTGTGTGATTGCCTCAGGAACACCTGCGGGAATTTCATCTGATCCTGCAGTAAAAGCAGCATATTTGGGTGCAACTGCGGAGCCTGCCTGTAAATAAAAAGTTTGTGGGAGATTCCATGTTAAGTAAACAGGATTTTCAGAAACAAATGTATTCCTTCAAATAATCAAATTATTTATCTGCGGCAGTCAGTAATCTCCTTTTTTTTAAGTTATTACATTGCTGATGAACCTGTAAAAAGACCAAGACGAGTAATTGCTTACGAAGCGAGAAATCTATTTAAATTTACTGCATTAATAACATTAATATTTCTCCCTAGTGTCGAAATGGTAATTTAAGGATTTCAAAGTTTATAAGAAGGCATCATTGCTATACAAAAAATCAAAATGACAGCGACACGATACAAAAAAATAGAACGGGGCGAGCCCATCAGCATCATGGTCAACGGTGAAGCGATCGAAGCTTTTCACGGCGAAAGCATTGCCGCCGCAATGCTGGCCTCCGGAAGAAGAGCTTTTCGTCATACGGTCAAAGGAAAACAAGCCCGTGGTTTCTTTTGTGGAATGGGTATGTGTTTTGACTGTATTGCCACGGTTGACGGAGTTCCGCATGTGCGGACATGTATGACTGAGGTGCATCCGAATTGTGTTGTGGAACTGGAATAAAATTCGTTAGTTTTATGGGATTCGGCGGCACACGATTCTGTTAACCAAAGAGTTGATTAGACTCCAAAATTTAATTACCTAAACCTATGAAGTTATTTAAAATCTAATTTTCTGAAACATAGAAAAATTTAAGATGTTTGAAAAACCTGAACAAACGGATATAGCCATTATTGGGGCAGGACCTGCCGGAGTTGCTGCTGCTGTTACTGCTGCCCGTGCCGGAGCGCAAGTAACTCTTCTGGATGAATCGCCTCGTGCAGGTGGCCAGTATTACAAACAACCGGTCTTAAACGCAAAAGACAACCAGTTCCCTCCGGCGGTTGCGGAAAATATTCGCAAGGGCCGGAAATTGTTGAGCGATTTGCAACATAAAAATATCACTTTTCAGCACAGTACTTTGGTTTGGAATGTACTGCCGGAAGAGCGAATTCTCAACTTGTTTAGTCCACAAGGCGCAAAAAACCTGCAGGCACAGCGCATCATAATTGCTGCTGGTGCTTACGAATGTGTAACTCCTTTTACAGGCTGGACAAAACCTGGAGTTACCACAGTTGGCGGCGCGCAGCTTTTATTGAAGTCGCAGGGACTAAAAATCGGACAACGTTTGCTTTTAGCCGGAACCGGACCTTTGCTTCAACTTGCGGCGGTGCAGTTTATCGAAGCAGGAATGGAAGTTGCGGCAATTCTGGAATTGCAGTCTCGCAAAGAATTTTTGTTAAAAGCCCCTACATTATGGGGACATTGGGACAAACTCGGGCAAGGAATGGCGAATCAGAAACGTTTGCTGGAAGCAGGGATTCCGTTTAAATTCGGCTACACCGTCGCTGAAGCTTTAGGTGATGAAGAGGTAAACGGAGCGGTGATTATGAAAGTGAACGGGGATGGGATTCCGGTTTTGGGAAGTGAAGAAACAATTAATGTTGATACTATTTGTATGAATTTCGGTTTTGCGCCGGCGCTTGAATTAGCTCGTGTTGCAGGGTGCGCAATGGTTTTTGATAAATATTTTGGCAGTTTTGCAACTGAAACAAATGAGGACCTGGAAACGAGTGTCAATGGTTTTTTCGCAGCTGGAGAAACTCGGGGTATAGGTGGAGTGGAAGTTGCGTTGCTCGAAGGAAAATTGGCGGGAGTTATTGCCGGTAGTCAATTGGGATACACTCCGGAAATTGATGAAAACAATTTACGAAAAGAACAACAACAGGCAAGGAAAGCAGTCGCTGCACTTGGTACTATGTTTCCGTTCAAATCCGGACTATTTAAATTGGCAAAGGACGAGGTTCCGGTTTGCCGTTGTGAAGAAGTGACTGCTGGTGAAGTGCGCAGTGCAATAGCAATGGGTGTGACTCAACTGAACCAATTAAAACCTTGGACACGTGCCGGAATGGGACGTTGCCAGGGCCGGATTTGTGGAGGAATTTTGAATCAAATGCTGGCAGATGAAACTGGAATGACTCAACAGGATATCCAGCCGTTTACTGCACGTGCACCAATCAAGCCTTTACCGATGGAAGCAATAGGAGGTGCGGAAGATTCTGCTGACTTCACCTGGGAAGATCATGTGGGTTACGGAGCAGCAAGGACATAACTATGAACAAACTTAGAGCAGATGTAATCATAATAGGTGGTGGAATTATCGGCTGTGCTACTGCATACAATTTAGCGCAACACGGTGCTGATGTTTTACTAATAGAAAAAAATGGAATCGGTAGCGGTGCTACGGGACGATCCGGAGGAGGGATTCGTCAATCGGCCAGGGTTTCCAACGAAATTCCTCTAGCCATGGAAAGTGTAGCGCTGTTTCCGGGGTTGTCGGATGATCTCGGAGTAGACATCGAATACACTCGATCAGGAAATTTCAGGCTTGTTGAAATGCCAGACCATTTGCGTCCTATGCAGGTTGATGTCGCCCGGCAACAGTCGCACGGGCTGGATGTGCGCTGGCTTAGTGTAACTGATGTCCTGGAGCTTGCTCCGGGGCTGCGCTGGCAAAATATAATGGGGGCAAGCTATTGTCCTGATGATGGACATTGTGATCCTTTCCGCATGGTTTCAGGCTTTTTCCGTAAAGCAAAAGAAGGCGGTACAAAGATTTTGCTTAACAGCGAGGTACAAAGTATTGAGCAAACAGATGGTGGAAAAGCCATTGTAAAAACCAGCAAACATTCCGTGCAAGCAGCAACAGTGGTCATTGCGGCGGGTTTTGGCTCACAGGAACTGTGTCAAAACATTGGTTTAGATTTGCCGTTACAGAATGTGCGTTACGAATCCATGATTACGGAACCGTTGCCTCCTATTTTATCTCAGATGTTTGGGGTGGCCAGCAGTGATTTATTTTTCCGGCAGACTCTGAACGGTGGAATTCATTTTGGTGGTGGACTGCTCGAGGAAGAAGATGAGGAAGACACCAAAACTACTGGAGATAATTTAAACATGGCAGTGACTCATATTTCCCGCCTGGTAAAGGATTTGGGAAAAGCCAACTTGCTGCGGACATGGGGAGGGCTTGATCCAAGTACTCCTGATGGTATGCCGATTTTAGATTATCTAAATGAGAATGTCTTGCTGGCCACAGGTTTTTGCGGACACGGCTTGGCGCTGGGCCCCATTGTTGGAGGATATTTAGCGGAATGGATATCCTCCGGTCAACCCCCGGAAGCCCTGGAACCATTCAAACGTAATCGTTTTGACGGCTGGCTCCAAACTAAATGGACACCATCCGGAGCATTTGCCGCTGTTTTAGCAACCGAAGACACACAGACTTCTGGAAGCGGTACTGTTGGTTCCGGAATCCCGTTTATGACACCACCGGAATATGATGATTCGGAAGGTGAAGGTTTGCAAAAATTATTGTCAGTGAATCCGGGAATGTGTACCGGCTGCCGCATGTGTGAAAGTGCGTGTTCCATTGAGCACGAAAAAATGGTCCGTCAAACGGGTTTACGGATTCAGGTGGCTTATCCGAGTGATGACTTTTTTCTGCCTATTATGTGCATTCATTGTGAAGAAATGCACTGCATGGAGGCTTGCGTGTACGATGCTTTAGAAATCAACGATTATGGAATTGTTTCAGTTGTTGATGAAAATTGTACAGCTTGTATGCTCTGTATTCCGGCTTGCCCCACCGGAGGTATAACGTATGTAGACAGCAAGGAAACAGTAGTCAAATGCAATCTATGCGGTGGGAGTCCGGCTTGTGCCAGGTATTGTCCCACACAAGCAATTACCTTCCGTCCGATTGATGATGAAATCCGTGAAAATATGGATACTGTGATGAGCAAACATCTGGATTCACGAATAGAAAAGTAACAGAGGAAATTATGTACTACGGATACACCGGAACCATCTTGCGGATTAATTTAACGAATGGGGAAATCTCTAAAGAACCGCTTGATTTAAAAATGGCAGAAGAATTCGTCGGGGGACGAGGGCTGGCTTCCAGATTGTTGTGTGCTGAGATTGATCCCGAGATTGATGCCTTGAGTCCGGAAAATCCACTGATCTTCGGAACAGGACCATTGACAGGTACGGGAGCACCGGCGACCGCGCGTTACGTGGTAGTCTGCAAAGCACCTTTGACTGGAACTATTGCCTGTTCAAATTCCGGTGGTTTTTTTGGGCCGGAAATAAAATTTGCCGGTTATGACGCACTGATTATTGAAGGCGAGTCTCCGGAACCAGTTTATCTGTGGATCCAGGATGATCGGGTTGAAATCAGGTCTGCATCATTGTTATGGGGAAAAACTCCCGTTGACACAGAAAGCACTCTGCAGAAGCTGACTCATCCGGCTTCGAAAATCGCCTGCATTGGTCCTGGTGGAGAAAAACTGTCCCTAATGGCCGGAATCATCAATGACAATTATCGCCTTGCGGCGCGAAGTGGAGTTGGTGCTTTGATGGGTAAAAAGAAGCTGAAAGCAATTGCCGTACGCGGTACTGGTGGAGTTAATCTCGCTGATCCCAAACAGTTTTGGAAAGCCTCAATGGACATGCATTCCAAAATTACTGGAGATCCTGTTTCATTTGGAAGTTTCCGGGCTTACGGTACAGCCAGTCTTGTTAATTTGATCAACGAAATGGGTGCATATCCCACCCGTAATTTTCAATCAGACACATTTAAAGATGCAGTAAAAACGGGAGGAGAAGCGATTACGGAAGATATTTTGGAACGTAACCGTGCCTGTTTCGCCTGTCCGATTTCCTGCACCCGGGTGACAGAAGTTAAAGAGGGACCTTACAAGGGCCGCGGAGAAGGGCCTGAATACGAATCTACCTGGTCTTTAGGCGCACTCTGCGGGGTTTCGAATCTAGAGGCCGTGGCAAAAGCAAATTATCTTTGCGGAGATTACGGCATCGACACTATTTCCACCGGAGCGACTATTGCCTGTGCGATGGAGCTTTTTGAAACCGGTGCTTTGTCAAAAAAAGACATTGGTTTCCCTCTGCGTTTTGGCGATGAGGCAGCAATGGTGCGAGCAGTTGAAATGACAGGCAAGCGAGAAGGGTTTGGTGATATTTTGGCGGACGGAAGTTTTCGACTGGCTGAACGCTACGGGCATCCTGAATATTTCATGGGTGTAAAAAAACTAGAAATGTCCGCTTACAGCCCCAGAGTTTTTCAGGGTATGGCGCTTCAATACGCCACGTCCAACCGCGGTGCGTGTCATGTGCGTGGCAATACTGTAGCTGCTGAATTGTATGGAATTCCACGTTATATGCCTCCGGAAGTTTTGGAGCAAAAAGAAGAAATGGTGCGGCGTCCATTCCAAAACTCGACTGCTTTTGTGGATTCCACCGGAATTTGTCTTTTTACAAAATTTGCAATAACGCACCGTGAAATTTGTGCCTTGCTGGCGCCGGCTACCGGAATTGATTTTAACTTCGACCGCTCGATTGTTCAGGGCGACCGCATCTGGAATTTAGAGCGCATGTTTAACCTTCGCGCCGGATTCACCGCTGCGGACGACAAACTACCCGCCCGCGTGAGTGAACCTTCACCTGACGGACCGCGTGCCGGCAACCGCGCAATTTTGCAAAACCATATTCAAACCTACTATCAATTACGTGGTTGGGACGAAGAAGGTCGCCCCACTCGTTCAAAGTTGGAAGAGCTGAATTTAGAAGACTTCTGGAACGTCTGCAGCGAACATGATTAATGTTACTGTAAAACTCAGCGCCGATTTGCGCCGTTATCGTCCAGCTTTAAAAATTGATGAATCCCTGCCACTTTCAGTACCGGAAGAGACGACTTTGCTGGAACTCCTGTCAGGAATACTACAAATCCCGGCCCATGCGATCGCCATTCCAATTGTCAACGGAGTTAAGTGTAAACTCAATCAAAAACTGGCAGAAGGTGACCAGGTAGCCTTCTGGCCGCCGATGGCTGGGGGCTAGTTTTATATCTAATTTCTTTTCTTTGCAATATTGATCAGAAGTAGAAACATCAAATTGTTTGTCTACAGCTATTATACAGTTGGCAAACTAAGACATTATAAACTCGATTTGTTAAGCCGATTGTTTTAAACTAATGAGCAGAGTTTAATAGTAATTCAGTTGCAAATTGAAGACAGGGTTGAGTCAGCATAAAAATTAGTATTGATTTTTCAGTATTTTATTTTTTACTGAAAAATCCTAAAATTTAGTCAATTTTCACCGAAAGAATATAAGTGTACGAGACATCAGATATTAGAAAAGGACTGCGCTTGGAGGTGGATGGAGATCCATTTGTTGTAGTGGAATTTCAGTTTGTTAAACCGGGAAAAGGAACAGCGTTTACACGGACTAAAATCCGTAACATGATAACCGGCGCAGTACTTGATCGTACATACAAGTCTGGAGAAAAACTCAAACCTGCTGATACAGAAGACCGGCAAATGCAGTTTTTGTATAATGACGGTGACTTCCATTTTATGGATAACAGCAATTATGAACAGGTGAGTCTGGACAGTAGTGCTGTCGGTGATGCTGTGAATTATCTGACTGAAAACATGATGATTGAAGTTGGTTTTTTCAAGGGCCGTTCAATCGGATTAAGCCTGCCGAATTTTGTTGTTCTGGAAGTTACAGAAACTGCTCCTGGAGAAAAAGGGAACACAGTTACAGGAGCTTCTAAACCGGCTGTAGTGTCAACCGGGTATAGCGTAAATGTACCTTTATTCGTCAATGAAGGAGATCAACTTCGGATTGATACACGAACCGGTGAATATGTGGAGCGCGTCAAAGGCTAGTACATCGTCCAGTCTATCATGTTAAAAAAGCGTTCCCTGAGCGCGGTTCTTGAGTATAGTAGAAAGAAACTCGAAGTGAGTATTCTGGTTTTATCTCTGGTTAGGCTCCGTTCACTTCGATAAAAAGTTCAAGAAAAATCCTCCTTTTCCCCAGCCTTAAGCAAAGCTGGAAAATCTTCGTTAAGCCTCATGATCAGTTCTTCGCAGACTTCCAGGAACTCACTTTTATCAGGACGCTGCCATGGACGCATCCTCGAAGTTATTTCCGGAAATGAGAAGCCGTTAAAGCCAACTTCCGAAAATCATAAAAACATTCTTGTTTTAATTAAAGACCAGTTGTATGCGCTGAACTATCAAGGTGATACAGAACTTTCAACAGGTTCATTAATCTCGTTTGAGCTTAGCGAAAAAGGTGAAGTAGTAAAGCTGAAAACTGGAGGAAGCTCTGTCAATTTTGAGGCAGAAGGCGATTTACTGCGCTGGAGACGTCCGGCAATTAATCCTTCTAGAATGAAACTTCTTCGGACTCGTCAGCAAATAATACATGGGATCAGGGAGTGGTTTGAACTGCAGGATTTTATTGAAACTGAAACTCCTTTACTGGTTTCTGCGCCCAGTCCTGAGTCACAATTCTCACCCATAAAAACTGATTCCGGATTTCTGATTACCTCACCGGAGTTTCAGATGAAACGTTTGCTGGCAGGTGGTTTTGAAAAAATATACCAGCTCGCACGTTGTTTCCGCAAGTCCGAAAGCGGCCCCCTGCACAATCCGGAATTTACCATGCTCGAATGGTATCGTACCAACGAAGCATTGGAAGTTTTGATGTCGGATATTGAGCTGATGGTGCTGCATCTCAGCAAAACTATTACGGTAGAAAACTTTGCTGAAAATATACCGCCTCCACCCTGGCCGCGTGTGACAGTCTGTTCTTTATTTAAAAAACATTTGAACATCATTTTGGACGGTAGCGAATCTGCCTCACAATTAAGGGAAAAAGTACAACTATCCGGACATGCGGAATTGCTGGTTGATATTTCAACACAGCCAGACCTTACAGAATTACTGGCTTATGAACAAATATTTTTCCGGCTCTGGAATCATATCGAAGCGGAATTTGCCGATTCTACTCCATTGTTTGTATATGAATGGCCGTTGCCGCTGGCAAGTCTAGCCCGCCCTTGTCCGCAACGTTCCGGGTTTGCTGAACGAGTTGAACTTTATGTGAACGGTATGGAATTGGCAAATGGTTTTGGAGAATTGACAGATGCTGCCGAACAAAGACGGCGCTTTGAACAGGATTTGAAAAACAGGATTTCTGTGCGGCGCAGCTCTGTGCCGTTAGATGAAAAATTCCTAAAATGTCTTGAGCAGGGTCTGCCTGAAAGTTCTGGAATGGCTATGGGTGTTGAGCGGCTGGTCATGTGGCTTTGCGGTGCAAAGCAGATTCGTGATGTGCTGTGCTTTACTGAAGATGAAATATAAGAATGAGAGCTAATATGCTGTTCCGCTTTTGCAGCAAAGAAAACAGTAATCCGAGAACAGAACAATAAATGGAACGCAGCATCATTCACATGATCCTCCACTTTTTGGTGCCCTTCATGGTTGCCAAAGCTGCTTGGAAAGAAAACTGGTTACACCCCTTTTTGATCATGGTGGTAACAATGGCAGTAGATTTGGATCACCTGCTGGCAGACCCAATCTTCGATCCAAACCGCTGCGGTCTTGGTTTTCACCCTCTTCACAGTTGGCCGGCTATTGCAGTTTACCTCGTTCTTCTGCTTAGTCCACGTTTCCGGATTCCCGCTTTAGGTCTGCTGATTCATATGCTTTTGGACGGCACAGATTGTTTGTGGATCTTCTGGATGTGAGTCAACATACCCCTCAGTAATAATTCTTCAGGAAAATATAATTTGAAAAAATCAATCTTTTTTTAAAAAAAAGCTTGACAAGCTACTAGCACTCTTGTAAAGTGAGTGCTAACAAATTATGAATTCATACTTCGGGTAGTCCGGCAGAGGGCGGAACGGTTTTTAGATTCGTCTGACAACTCAACGATTCAGGGCATTCGAAATTTAATTATCAAAAACTTTTAATTATTAAGAGGAAAATACGGCTAGAATGGCTAAAAAAGTAAAAGAAATTTCACACGAAGAAATCAGTGATGCAATGTCCCGCTTTCTTAAAAAAGGCGGCGTGAT